>JAESFP010000157.1_pt1 | contig 42158 bp, 31 predicted proteins | sample 9266181 | NCBI WGS metagenome assembly JAESFP01 (sample SAMN14502547, study PRJNA617102) | algae metagenome | isolation source: Pegethrix bostrychoides GSE-TBD4-15B and co-occurring heterotrophs from... | place: USA: Grand Staircase-escalante National Monument, Utah | collected 2006-08-15 | reverse complement strand
GCTCGATCGAGCTGCCGCAGGACAAGGAAATGGTCATGCCGGGTGACAACGTGTCGATCACCGTCAAGCTGATCGCCCCGATCGCCATGGAAGAAGGCCTGCGCTTTGCCATCCGCGAAGGCGGCCGCACCGTCGGCGCCGGCGTCGTGGCCAAGATCATCGAGTAATTGCCGCCCGCAAGGGGCATCCGGCCAGTAGGGGTATAGCTCAATTGGCAGAGCGTCGGTCTCCAAAACCGAAGGTTGTAGGTTCGATTCCTACTGCCCCTGCCACCTGACGGTGACACAGCGGAACCGGGTTCCGCGCCACCGGCAAGTGGTTCAACAAGCCCACCGAAGTCCTGCGGACCTCTGGTGGGCTTGCGTGTCTCAAGGTTTTGCCTTTGGCGCGCGCTGACTGCCTCATATTTTCTGGATCCACATGGCCACTTCCGAAGTTCAAACCGTACAGTCCGGCGCCGACAAGGCCAAGCTGGCTGCGGCCGTCGCCCTGCTGCTGGCAGGGTTCGTCGGTTTCTACCTGCTGGCCGGTCAGGCTGCCTGGGTGCGCTGGATCGCGCTGCTGGCCGGCGTGATCGCGGCGGTGGTGGTGTTCGGGGTGTCCGAGCCGGGTCGTCAGCTGATGGCCTTCGGCCGCGACGCCTGGCGTGAGGTCCGGAAGGTTGTCTGGCCGGCCCGCAAGGAAGCCATGCAGATGACCGCTTACGTGTTCGCGTTTGTGGTCGTCATGGCGCTGTTCCTGTGGCTGACCGACAAGACTCTGGAATGGGTGTTTTACGACCTGATCCTGGGCTGGAGAAAATGATGACCGAACAAACGAGCCCCGTGACCCCCGCCGAAGGCATGCGCTGGTATGTGGTGCATGCCTATTCGGGCATGGAAAAGGCCGCAGAGCGCAACATCCTCGAGCGCATCAACCGCGCCGGCATGCAGGACAAGTTCGGCCGCATCCTCGTCCCCACCGAAGAGGTGGTCGAGATGAAAAACGGCCAGAAGCGGACTACCGAACGCAAGTTCTTCCCCGGTTATGTGCTGGTGGAAATGGTGATGGACGACGACACCTGGCACCTGGTGAAGCACACCAACAAGGTGACCGGTTTTGTGGGTGGCGCCAAGAACCGCCCGGCCCCGATCTCCGAGGAAGACGTCCAGAAGATCGTCAACCAGATGCAGGAAGGCACCGACAAGCCCCGCCATAAGGTGGAGTTCGTGGTCGGCGAGTATGTCCGCGTCAAGGAAGGCCCGTTCACCGACTTCAACGGCACCGTTGAAGAGGTCAACTACGAAAAGAACAAGATGCGCGTGTCGGTGACCATCTTCGGTCGTGCCACGCCGGTCGAGCTCGAATTCAGCCAGGTCGAGAAGACCTGACGTTTCCTGCTGCAGGCGGGTCGACCCGGCGCCTGCGGCATTCATTCCCCCGGGTTTCAACCGCGAGGAGGTTGTCTTGATGGCAGCCGTCTGCACTCGCAGGAGCTAAAACATGGCGAAGAAAATCGTCGGCTTCATCAAGCTGCAAGTCCCAGCTGGTAAGGCCAACCCCTCTCCCCCGATCGGTCCGGCGCTGGGTCAGCGCGGCCTGAACATCATGGAGTTCTGCAAGGCGTTCAACGCCCAGACCCAGGGCGTCGAGCCCGGTCTGCCGCTGCCGGTGGTGATCACCGCCTTCGCGGACAAGAGCTTCACCTTCATCATCAAGACCCCGCCGGCAACGACCCTCATCAAGAAGGCCATCAAGCTGGACAAGGGTTCGCCGGTGGCGAACAAGCAGAAGGTCGGCAAGATCACCCGGGCACAGCTCGAGGAAATCGCCAAGACCAAGATGAAGGACATGACCGCTGCCGATCTGGACGCCGCTGTGCGGACCATCGCCGGTTCGGCCCGTTCGATGGGCGTGATTGTGGAGGGCGTGTGACATGGCCAAGCTGACCAAGAAACAGAAAGCCTTTGAAGGCAAGGTCGACAGCAACAAGCTGTACCCGCTGAGCGACGCCCTGGCCATCGTCAAGGAATGCGCCAACGCCAAGTTCGATGAGTCCATCGACGTGGCCATCCAGCTGGGCGTGGACGCCAAGAAGTCCGACCAGGTGGTGCGTGGCGCCGTCGTGATGCCCAACGGCACCGGCAAGACCAAGCGCGTGGCCGTGTTCGCCCAGGGCGCCAAGGCCGAAGAAGCCAAGGCCGCCGGCGCCGACGTGGTCGGCATGGACGACCTGGCTGCCGACGTGAAGGCCGGCAAGATGGACTTCGACGTGGTGATCGCCTCGCCGGACGCCATGCGCGTCGTGGGTACCCTGGGTCAGATCCTGGGCCCGCGTGGCCTGATGCCCAACCCGAAGGTCGGCACCGTGACCCCGGACGTGGCCACCGCCGTGAAGAACGCCAAGGCCGGTCAGGTCCAGTTCCGCGTCGACAAGGCCGGCATCGTGCACGGCACCATCGGCCGCCGTTCGTTCGACGCCGACAAGCTGCAGGGCAACCTGGCTGCACTGATCGATGCACTGAACAAGGCCAAGCCGGCCACCAGCAAGGGTGTGTACCTGCGCAAGGTGGCTGTGTCCTCGACCATGGGCGTGGGCGTTCGCGTCGACACCCAGACCATCTCGGCGTGATCGCCTGAGCAGGTGAACGAATTCGGGCCCTTCGGGGTCCGGGTGTGGTGGGCCCCGGGGCGGCGCAAGCTGTCCGGGGGGCCATCCAAGACCGTTGGTGCTGGCGTGAGCCGGCTTAATTGTGAAATGCCAACGCAGATGGCGATCCCGCTGCAGATGGAATCGGTTGATTTCTGAACACAGTTGGTCGCTGCAACGAGGCGTGTGCCGGGCAGCAGTCCGGTGCACATTGAAGGAGTAGACCTTGAGTCTGAATCGCAGTGAGAAAGAAGCGGTCATTTCCGAAGTGACCAGCCTCGCCGCAAAAGCTCAAACGCTCGTGATCGCGGAGTACCGCGGCATCACGGTGGCGTCCATGGACAAACTGCGCGTGACCGCCCGCAGCAACGGCGTGAGCCTGAGTGTTCTCAAGAACACCCTGGCCCGCCGCGCTGTGGCCGGCAGCCCGTTTGAAGTGGCCGCCGACCAGATGACCGGCCCGCTCGTCTATGGCTTCTCCGAAGACGCTGTGGCCGCCGCCAAGGTGGTGGCCGAATTCGCGAAAACCAACGACAAGCTGGTGATCCGCGCAGGCGTTTACGGTGGCAAGGTCCTGGACGTCAACGGCGTCAAGCAACTGGCCAGCATTCCCTCCAAGGAAGTGCTGCTGGCCCAGCTGTGTGGCTTGCTCAAGTCGCCGATCTCCCGCACCGCTGTGGTGCTGGGTGCCCTGGCGGCGAAAAAAGGCGAAGGCGCTGCCGAACCGGCAGCCGAGGCTGCCGCGGCCTGATCGGCACGGCACGTTCCCAACCCATTGTTTTAGGAAATCAAAATGGCATTCGATAAAGACGCATTTCTGACGGCTCTCGACAGCATGACCGTCATGGAACTCAACGACCTGGTGAAAGCCATCGAAGAGAAGTTTGGCGTGTCCGCCGCCGCCATGGCCGCCCCGGCCGCCGGTGGTGCCGCTGCCGGTGCAGCCGCTGCTGAAGAGAAGACCGAGTTCAACGTCGTCCTGACCGACGCCGGCGCCAACAAGGTGTCCGTCATCAAGGCCGTGCGCGAGATCACCGGTCTGGGTCTGAAGGAAGCCAAGGACCTGGTCGACGGCGCCCCGAAGAACGTGAAGGAAGGCATTGCCAAGGCCGACGCCGAAGCTGCCGTGAAGAAGCTGGTGGAAGCCGGCGCCAAGGCCGAGCTGAAGTAATTCGGTTCCCGGCAGGGGCTGGAGTGCCTGAAAGGGCCTCCAGCCTTTGGTGCTTTCAGGACACCGATAAGCTGGTTCCCCGGAGCCGCCTTATCCGTGTCTTCTGACCCCGACTGCAGAAGACCACTTGGTTCGGGCCCGCGTGCAATGCGCGGGCCGTCCGCCAACGGCAGGTAGTGGCCTGCCGCCAAGAACGCCGCCGCGTGCCTTGCGCACGGTCGTGCCGACAGTCGCCGAAGACCTCAAGCCCGGAGATCTCATGGCCACCGCATCGAAATATTCATACACCGAACGCAAGCGCATCCGAAAGAGTTTCGGCACGCGCGAAAACGTGCTGACGATCCCCTACCTGCTGCAGATGCAGAAGGACGCCTACACCGCCTTCCTGCAGGCCGACATGGCGCCCAAGCAGCGCACCAACGAGGGTCTGCAGGCTGCTTTCCAGGCCGCCTTCCCGATCGTTTCGCACAACGGCTTCGTGGAGATGAAGTTCGTCGAATACAACCTGGCCAAGCCGGCGTTCGACGTGCGCGAGTGCCAGACCCGTGGCCTGACCTTTGCATCGGCCGTGCGCGCCCGGGTGCAGCTGATCATTTATGACCGCGAGTCGTCGACCGCGCAGTCCAAGGTGGTCAAGGAAGTGAAGGAGCAGGAGGTCTACATGGGCGAAGTGCCCCTGATGACCGACAAGGGCTCCTTCATCATCAACGGCACCGAGCGCGTGATCGTGTCCCAGCTGCACCGCTCGCCGGGTGTGTTCTTCGAACACGACAAGGGCAAGACGCACAGCTCGGGCAAGCTGCTGTTCTCGGCTCGCATCATTCCGTACCGCGGCTCGTGGCTCGACTTTGAATTCGATCCGAAGGACGTGCTGTTCTTCCGTGTCGACCGCCGCCGCAAGATGCCGGTCACCATCCTGCTCAAGGCCATCGGCCTGACGCCGGAAACCATCCTGGCCAACTTCTTCGTCAACGACCACTTCCGTCTGATGGACAGCGGCGCCCAGATGGCCTTCGTGGCCGAGCGTCTGCGCGGCGAGGTGGCCCGTTTCGACATCACCGACAAGTCGGGCAAGGTGGTCGTGGCCAAGGACAAGCGCATCACCGCGCGCCACACCCGCGAGCTGGAGCAGTCCGGCACCACCCACATCAGCGTGCCGGAAGACTTCCTGATCGGCCGCGTGGTCGCCAAGAACGTGGTCGACCCCGACACCGGCGAGATCATTGCCAAGGCCAACGACGAACTGACCGAAGCGCTGCTGAAGAAGCTGCGTTCGGCCGGCGTGCAGGACCTGCAGTGCATCTACACCAACGAGCTCGACCAGGGTGCCTACATCAGCCAGACGCTGCGCATCGACGAGACGGTGGACGAGTTCGCCGCCCGCGTGGCCATCTACCGCATGATGCGCCCCGGCGAGCCGCCGACCGAAGACGCGGTGCAGGCCCTGTTCCACCGCCTGTTCTACAACCCGGACACCTACGACCTGTCGCGCGTGGGCCGCATGAAGTTCAACGCCCGCGTGGGCCGCGACGAAGCCACCGGCCCGATGGTGCTGTCCAACGACGACATCCTGTCGGTGGTGAAGATCCTGGTGGATCTGCGCAACGGCCGTGGCGAGGTGGACGACATCGACCACCTGGGCAACCGCCGCGTGCGCTGTGTCGGTGAACTCGCCGAGAACCAGTACCGCACCGGTCTGGCCCGTATCGAGAAGGCTGTGAAGGAGCGTCTGGGTCAGGCCGAGCAGGAGCCGCTGATGCCGCACGACCTGATCAACTCCAAGCCGATTTCTGCGGCACTGAAGGAGTTCTTCGGCGCGTCCCAGCTGTCGCAGTTCATGGACCAGACCAACCCGCTGGCCGAGATCACCCACAAGCGCCGCGTGTCGGCCCTGGGCCCGGGCGGTCTGACCCGCGAGCGCGCCGGCTTCGAGGTGCGTGACGTGCACGTCACCCACTACGGCCGTGTGTGCCCGATCGAGACGCCGGAAGGCCCGAACATCGGCCTGATCAACTCGCTGGCCCTGTACGCCCGCCTGAACGAATACGGCTTCATCGAGACGCCGTACCGCCGCGTGGTGGACAGCAAGGTGACCAACCAGATCGATTACCTGTCGGCCATCGAGGAAGGCAAGTACGTCATCGCCCAGGCCAACGCGGCCCTGGACGCCGACGGCCGCCTGACCGAAGAGCTGGTGTCGGCCCGCGAGAAGGGTGAATCCATCCTGACCTCGCCGGACACCATCCAGTACATGGACGTGTCGCCGGCGCAGATCGTGTCGGTGGCGGCATCGCTGGTGCCGTTCCTGGAGCACGACGACGCCAACCGCGCACTGATGGGCGCCAACATGTCGCGCCAGGCCGTGCCGGTGCTGCGTCCCGAGAAGCCGCTGGTGGGTACCGGCATCGAGCGTGTGGCCGCCATCGACTCCGGCACCGTCGTCACCGCCAAGCGCGGCGGCGTGGTGGACTATGTCGATGCGACCCGCATCGTGATCCGCGTGAACGACGCCGAGGCCGTGGCCGGCGAAGTGGGCGTGGACATCTACAACCTGATCAAGTACCAGCGTTCCAACCAGAACACCAACATCCACCAGCGTCCGATCGTCAAGAAGGGCGATGCGCTGGCCAAGGGTGACGTGATCGCCGACGGTGCCTCCACCGATCTGGGCGAGATCTCGATCGGCCAGAACATGCTGATCGCGTTCATGCCCTGGAACGGCTACAACTTCGAGGACTCGATCCTGATCTCCGAGCGCGTGGTGGCCGACGACCGCTACACCAGCATCCACATCGAGGAGCTGGTGGTGATGGCCCGCGACACCAAGCTGGGCGCCGAGGAAATCACCCGCGACATCCCGAACCTGGCCGAGCAGCAGCTCAACCGCCTGGACGACAGCGGCATCATCTACGTGGGTGCCGAAGTGCTGCCGGGCGACGTGCTGGTGGGCAAGGTCACGCCGAAGGGCGAGACCACCCTGACCCCGGAAGAGAAACTGCTGCGAGCCATCTTCGGCGAGAAGGCGTCCGACGTGAAGGACACCTCGCTGCGCGTGGACCAGGGTTCGCAGGGCACCGTGATCGATGTGCAGGTCTTCACCCGTGAAGGCATCACCCGCGACAAGCGCGCCCAGCAGATCATCGACGACGAGCTCAAGCGCTTCCGCCTCGACCTGAACGACCAGCTGCGCATCGTCGAGGCCGACGCCTTCGACCGTATCGAGAAGCTGCTGACCGGCAAGGTGGCCAATGGTGGCCCCAAGAAGCTGTCCAAGGGCACGACCATCGACAAGGCATACCTGGCCGACGTCGAGAAGTACCACTGGTTCGACATCCGCCCGGCCGACGAGTCGGTGGCGGCCCAGCTGGAGTCGATCAAGAACTCCATGGAGCAGACCCGCCACAGCTTCGACCTGGCCTTCGAAGAGAAGCGCAAGAAGCTCACCCAGGGCGACGAGCTGCCGGCCGGCGTGCTGAAGATGGTCAAGGTGTACCTGGCCGTCAAGCGCCGTCTGCAGCCCGGCGACAAGATGGCCGGCCGCCACGGCAATAAGGGTGTGGTGTCCAAGATCGTTCCGGTCGAGGACATGCCCTACATGGCCGACGGCACCCCCGCCGACATCGTGCTGAACCCGCTGGGCGTGCCTTCGCGCATGAACGTGGGTCAGGTGCTGGAAGTGCACCTGGGCTGGGCCGCCAAGGGCCTGGGCCAGCGCATCGGCGACATGCTCCAGCAGGAAGCCAAGGCGGCCGAGATCCGCCAGTTCCTGGAGACGGTCTACAACCAGGCCGGCAAGAAGGAAGACCTCTCCAACCTGTCGGACGCCGACGTGTTCGAGATGGCCGCCAACCTGCAGACCGGCGTGCCGTTCGCGACCCCGGTGTTCGACGGTGCCTCGGAAGACGAGATCCGCGCCATGCTGAAGCTGGCCTACCCGGACGACATCGCCGAGCGCAAGGGCCTCACCGCCACCCGCACCCAGGCGCAGCTGTACGACGGCCGCACCGGTGACGCCTTCGAGCGCAAGACCACCGTGGGCTACATGCACTTCCTGAAGCTGCACCACCTGGTCGACGACAAGATGCACGCCCGCTCCACCGGCCCGTACTCCCTGGTCACCCAGCAGCCGCTGGGCGGCAAGGCGCAGTTCGGCGGTCAGCGTTTCGGCGAGATGGAGGTGTGGGCACTGGAAGCCTACGGCGCTTCGTACATCCTGCAGGAAATGCTCACCGTCAAATCCGACGACGTGCAGGGCCGCACCAAGGTGTACGAGTCCATCGTCAAGGGCGAGCACACGATCGACGCCGGCATGCCCGAGTCGTTCAACGTGCTGGTCAAGGAAATCCGTTCGCTCGGTATCGACATCGAGCTCGAGCGTTCGTGATTCACTGAAGAAAAGGAAACAGACCCATGAAATCCTTGCTCGACCTGTTCAAGCAGTTCACGCCCGACGAGCACTTCGATGCGATCCGCATCGGCCTGGCTTCGCCGGAAAAAATCCGTTCCTGGTCCTTCGGTGAAGTCAAGAAGCCCGAGACCATCAACTACCGCACCTTCAAGCCCGAGCGTGACGGCCTGTTCTGCGCCAAGATCTTCGGCCCCATCAAGGACTACGAGTGCCTGTGCGGCAAGTACAAGCGCCTGAAGCACCGTGGCGTGATCTGCGAGAAGTGCGGCGTTGAAGTCACCCAGACCAAGGTGCGCCGCGAGCGCATGGGCCACATCGACCTGGCCGCGCCCTGCGCCCACATCTGGTTCCTGAAGTCGCTGCCGTCGCGTCTGGGCCTGATCCTGGACATGACCCTGCGCGACATCGAGCGCGTGCTGTACTTCGAAGCCTATGTGGTGGTCGACCCGGGCATGACCCCGCTGAAGAAGTTCAGCATCATGTCGGAGGACGATTTCGACGCCAAGAAGCGCGAGTTCGGTGACGAATTCGTGGCCAAGATGGGCGCCGAGGGCATCAAGGAGCTGCTGCAGGCGATCGACCTCGACATCGAGATCGAGAAGCTGCGCAACGACCTGACCGGCTCCGAGCTGAAGATCAAGAAGAACGCCAAGCGCCTGAAGGTGCTGGAGGCCTTCAAGAAGTCGGGCATCAAGCCCGAGTGGATGGTGCTGGACGTGCTGCCGGTGCTGCCGCCGGACCTGCGTCCGCTGGTGCCCCTGGACGGTGGCCGCTTCGCGACCTCCGACCTGAACGACCTGTACCGCCGCGTCATCAACCGCAACAGCCGTCTGCGCCGCCTGCTGGAGCTCAAGGCCCCTGAAATCATCGCCCGCAACGAGAAGCGGATGCTGCAGGAAGCCGTGGACTCGCTGCTGGACAACGGCCGCCGTGGCAAGGCCATGACCGGCGCCAACAAGCGCGCCCTGAAGTCGCTGGCCGACATGATCAAGGGCAAGAGCGGTCGTTTCCGCCAGAACCTGCTGGGCAAGCGGGTGGACTACTCGGGCCGTTCGGTCATCGTGGTGGGCCCGACCCTGAAGCTGCACCAGTGCGGCCTGCCCAAGCTGATGGCGCTGGAGCTGTTCAAGCCCTTCATCTTCTCGCGCCTGGAAGCCATGGGCATCGCCACCACCATCAAGGCGGCGAAGAAGGAAGTGGAAGCCGGCACCCCGGTGGTGTGGGACATCCTGGAAGAGGTCATCAAGGAGCACCCGGTCCTGCTGAACCGCGCGCCCACGCTGCACCGCCTGGGCATCCAGGCCTTCGAGCCGATCCTGATCGAAGGCAAGGCCATCCAGCTGCACCCGCTGGTCTGTGCCGCCTTCAACGCCGACTTCGACGGCGACCAGATGGCCGTTCACGTGCCGCTGTCGGTGGAAGCCCAGCTGGAAGCCCGCACCCTGATGCTGGCCTCCAACAACGTGCTGTTCCCGGCCAACGGCGAACCCTCCATCGTGCCGTCGCAGGACGTGGTGCTGGGTCTGTACTACGCCACCCGCGAGCGCATCAACGGCAAGGGCGAAGGCATGATCTTTGCCGACCTGTCCGAGCTGCAGCGCGCGCTGGACAACGGTGTGGTCGAGATCACCGCCAAGATCGCGGTGCGCCTGACCCAGTGGACCAAGGACAAGGAATCCGGCGAATTCGTGCCGCACATCTCCCTGGTGGACACCACCGTGGGCCGTGCGCTGCTGTCGGAAATCCTGCCCAAGGGCCTGCCGTTCGAGGTGCTGAACAAGGCGCTGAAGAAGAAGGAAATCTCCAAGCTCATCAACATCTCCTTCCGCAAGTGCGGTCTGAAGGAGACGGTGGTGTTCGCCGACAAGCTGCTGCAGAACGGTTTCCGCCTGGCCACCCGTGCCGGCATCTCGATCGCGGTGGACGACATGCTGGTGCCCAAGGAAAAGGCCGGCGTGATCGAGCGTGCCGAAGCCGAGGTGAAGGAAATCGCCCAGCAGTACGCCTCGGGTCTGGTGACCGCCGGCGAGCGCTACAACAAGGTGGTGGACATCTGGGGCAAGGCCGGTGACGAGATCTCGAAGGTCATGATGGCCCAGCTGGCCAAGCAGAAGACCATCGACCGCCACGGCAAGGAAGTGGACCAGGAGTCGTTCAACTCGATCTACATGATGGCCGACTCCGGTGCCCGCGGTTCCGCGGCCCAGATCCGCCAGCTGGCCGGCATGCGCGGCCTGATGGCCAAGCCCGACGGCTCCATCATCGAGACCCCCATCACGGCGAACTTCCGTGAAGGTCTGAACGTGCTGCAGTACTTCATCTCGACCCACGGCGCCCGAAAGGGTCTGGCCGACACGGCGCTGAAGACGGCCAACTCCGGCTACCTGACGCGCCGTCTGGTGGACGTGACCCAGGATCTGGTGGTCAACCAGAACGACTGCGGCACCTCCAACGGCACGCTGATGCGCGCCATCGTCGAGGGCGGCGAGGTGATCGAGTCGCTGCGCGACCGGGTGCTGGGCCGTGTGACCGCCGAAGAGGTGATCCACCCCGAGACCCGCAAGACCCTGGTGCCGGCCGGCGAGATGCTGGACGAAGACCTGCTCGACATGCTGGAGACCGCCGGTGTGGACGAGGTCAAGGTGCGCACCGCACTGACCTGCGAGACCCGCTTCGGCATCTGCGCCAAGTGCTATGGCCGTGACCTGGGCCGTGGCGGCCTGGTGAACATCGGTGAGGCCGTGGGCGTGATCGCTGCCCAGTCGATCGGCGAGCCGGGCACCCAGCTGACCATGCGCACCTTCCACATCGGTGGTGCGGCGTCGCGTGCGGCGGTGGCCTCCAGCGTGGAAGCCAAGTCCAGCGGCGTGATCGGCTTCAACGCCACCATGCGCTACGTGTCCAACACCAAGGGCGAGCTGGTGGTGATTGCGCGTTCGGGCGAGATCATCATCTCCGACGAGCATGGCCGCGAGCGCGAGCGTCACAAGGTGCCGTACGGCGCCATCCTGACCATCAAGCCCGACCAGTCCATCAAGGCCGGCACGATCCTGGCCAACTGGGATCCGCTGACCCGACCCATCATCACGGAATTCGCCGGTCAGGTGCGTTTCGAGAACGTGGAAGAGGGTCTGACCGTGGCCAAGCAGGTGGACGATGTCACCGGCCTGTCCACGCTGGTGGTGATCGATCCCAAGCGCCGTGGCGCCACCAAGGTGGTGCGCCCGCAGGTCAAGCTGGTCGACGCCAAGGGCCAGGAAGTCAAGATCCCGGGCACCGACCACTCGGTGACCATCGGCTTCCAGGTCGGCGCCCTGATCCAGGTGCGCGACGGTCAGGAAGTGGGCCCCGGCGAAGTGCTGGCCCGCATCCCGGTCGAAGGCCAGAAGACCCGCGACATCACCGGCGGTCTGCCGCGTGTGGCCGAGCTGTTCGAAGCCCGTTCCCCGAAGGACGCCGGCATCCTGGCTGAAATGACCGGTACCGTGTCGTTCGGCAAGGAGACCAAGGGCAAGATCCGCCTGCAGATCACCGATCCGGAAGGCAAGGTCTGGGAAGAGCTCATCCCCAAGGAAAAGAACATCCTGGTGCACGAAGGCCAGGTGGTCAACCGCGGCGAGAGCATCGTGGACGGTCCGGCCGACCCGCAGGACATCCTGCGCCTGCTGGGCATGGAAGAGCTGGCCCGCTACATCGTCGATGAGGTGCAGGACGTCTACCGTCTGCAGGGCGTGAAGATCAACGACAAGCACATCGAGGTGATCGTTCGCCAGATGCTGCGCCGTGTCGTGGTCGACGCCGTGGGCGATTCGTCCTACATCGCCGGCGAGCAGGTCGAGCGGTCCGAGATTCTCAACACCAACGACGCCCTGCGCGCCGACGGCAAGATCCCGGCCACCTACAGCAACGTGCTGCTGGGCATCACCAAGGCCTCGTTGTCGACCGACTCGTTCATCTCGGCGGCTTCCTTCCAGGAAACCACCCGGGTGCTGACCGAGGCGGCCATCATGGGCAAGCGCGACGAGCTGCGTGGTCTGAAGGAAAACGTGATCGTGGGTCGCCTGATCCCGGCCGGTACCGGCATGGCCTACCACGAGGCGCGCAAGGTCAAGGAGAAGATGGACGACGAGGAGCGCCGTGCCATCGCCGAGGCCGACGCCCTGTCGCTGGCGGCCGACCAGGCCGACGCTTCCAGCGCCAGCGAAGCCGCCGAGTGACGGCCCTGACGGGCGCCTGATCCGCTGACGCCCCACCAGCCCCCGGTCGAAAGACCGGGGGCTTTTTTGTGTCCGGTGCTGCCATGCCCCTGCGCTATATTGGCCCGCACCTCAGCCCTACCCTTCGGGAGTTGTTCCATGTCGATGACCCAATGGATCCTGCTGGCCGCCGGCCTGTTCGTGCTGTTCTGGGCGGTGGGCGCCTACAACCGCCTGGTCACGCTCAAGAACGCCATCGCCAATGCCTTTGGCCAGATCGACGTGCAGCTCAAGCGCCGGCACGACCTGATCCCCAATCTGGTCGAGGTGGCCCGCCAGTACCTGGTGCACGAATCGCAGACGCTGGAAGCGGTGATCGCGGCGCGCAACCAGGCCCGCAATGCCGAGCAGGCCGCCGCCGCTGCCCCCCTGAGCGCCCAGGCCCTGGCGGCGCTGGCCGGCGCCGAGCAGACGCTGGGCGCTGCGCTGTCGAAGCTGATGGTGGTGGTGGAGGACTACCCCGAACTCAAGGCCGACCAGAACCTGCGCGAACTGAGCGAAGAGCTGGCCAGCACCGAGAACCGGATCGGATTCGCCCGCCAGGCCTACAACGACCAGGTGCTGCAGTTCAACGACGCCGCCAGCCAGTTCCCCGCGCTGATCGTGGCCCGCCTGTTCGGCCTGATGCCGCAGGAGATGCTGGCCTCGACCACCAGCGAGGCCGAGCGCCAGCCGGTCAAGGTCCAGTTCTGAGGGCGCCCCGCGCATGCGTTTTTTTGAATCCCAGGCCGAAGCCCGGCGCCAGACGCGCCGGCTGCTGGTGCTGTTCGGCCTGACCGTGCTGCTGCTGCTGGCGGCGGTGAACGCGGCACTCGCCCTGGCCTGGGGGCTGAGCTGGGCCTTCTGGATGCCCGGGCCCTTCAGCCTGCCGGCCCGTTTCATCGAGATCAACACCGCCGTGGTGCTGCTGTTCGTGCTCGGCGGCTGGTGGCTGGAAACCTCGCGCCTGCAGAGCGCTGGCGGTGCGGCGCTGGCCCGCCAGCTCGGTGCCCGCGAAGCCCGGCCCGCGGGTGACTTTCACGAGCAGCGCTATGTGCACATCGTCGACGAGATGGCCATTGCATCCGGCCTGCCCGCACCGACCGCGCTGGTGCTCCCGCGCGAGGGCGCCATCAATGCGCTGGCCGCCGGCTGGGATCCGACCGACGCCGCCATCGCCGTCACCCAGGGCGCGCTGGACCACCTCAGTCGCGAAGAAATGCAGGGCCTGGTGGCCCACGAGCTCAGCCACATCGGCGAGGGCGACACCCGGCTGAACATGCGCCTGTGCGGCATGGTGTTCGGGCTGGAGATGGTCTATCGGCTCGGCCAGGACCTCTGGGAGGCCGACGACGAGGGCCGCCGCCACGCTGCTGCCCTGGCCGGTCTGGCCCTGATGGCCGCCGGCTGGCCGGGCTGGATGGCGGGCCATGCGCTGCAGGCCGCCGTGGCCCGCCAGCGCGAATACCTGGCCGACGCCCGCGCGGTGCAATGGACCCGCAGCCGCGACGCCCTCGGTGGCGTGCTGCGCAAGGCCCTGGCCCAGCGCGAGCGCGGCGATGCCGACCGCACCGGCTCGGCCCAGGTGCAGCACATGCTGCTGCTGGGCAGCGAGGCCGGCGGCCTGCGCCACTGGTTCGATGCCCACCCGCCCCTGGCCCAGCGCATCCGCCGCATCTACGGCCGCCCCATGGCGCCCCTTCCCCTGGGCGGGGCCGAGCGCCGCGCCGTCACCGACCCCACCGCATGACCGAACAGACGCCCGCCACCCGGGCCACGACACCCGCACTCTCCCTGCTGCTGCAACACACCGCCGAGGCCGTGCGCCAGGTCCAGCAGGGGCGATCGCTGTCCGACACCCTGCCCGAGGTGCCTGCCGCCCTGCGGCCCGGCGTGCAGTCGCTCACCTTCCATGCGCTGCGCCACCTCGGGCTGGCCCGTGCGCTGGTGTCCCGGCTGGCCGACCGCCCCCCGGAAGCGGCGGTCCAGGCCCTGCTGGTCACGGCCGTGGGCCTGCTGGTGGCGCCGGCCGACGGTGTCCGCTATGCGCCGCACACGGTGGTCAACCAGGCGGTGGAGGCGGCGCGCCAGCACCGCCGGCTGCAGCGCCAGGCCGGCTTCATCAACGCCTGCCTGCGCCGCCTGCTGCGCGAACACCAGGACCTGATGGCCGAGGTGGAGAACCTGCCGGAGGCTCGCCACAACCACCCCGGCTGGTGGATCGAGCGGGTCCGGCGGGACCACCCGAACCACTGGCAGAGTGTGCTGGAGGCCAGCCAGCACCCCGGCCCCATGACGCTGCGCGTCAACCGACGGCGCACCGACCGGGCGGCCTACGCCGCGCGCCTCGCAGAGGTCGGCATGGCCGCGCTGCCCACCGGCGACGATGGCCTGGTGCTGGCGCAGCCCTGCCCGGTGGACAGCCTGCCGGGCTGGCAGGAGGGGCTGGTCTCGGTGCAGGACGCCGCCGCCCAGATGGCCGCCGGCCTGTTGCTGGACGGCCGTGAATGGGGTCGGCAACACCGGGTGCTGGACGCCTGCGCAGCCCCCGGCGGCAAGACCGCCCACCTGCTGGAGCGGGCCGATGTCGATCTGCTGGCGCTGGATGCCGATGCCGGCCGCGCTCGCCGCATCGACCAGACGCTGGAGCGCCTGGGTCTGCAGGCCCGGGTGAAAGCCGCCGATGCGGCGGACGTGGACCGCTGGTGGGACGGCCAGCCCTTCGACGCCATCCTGCTGGATGCGCCCTGCACCGCCTCGGGCATCGTCCGCCGGCACCCCGACGTGCGCTGGCTGCGCCGCGAATCCGATGTGCCGGCCCTGGCGGCCCAGCAGCGCCGCCTGCTCGACGCCCTGTGGCCGCTGCTCCGACCCGGCGGCCGCCTGCTCTATGCGACCTGTTCGGTGTTCCGGGCAGAAGGCGAAGATCAGGTGCAAGCGTTTCTCGCGCGCCACACCGAGGCCCGCCGGCATCCCTGTGCCGGCCATTTGCTGCCCGGGGCGGGTAGGCCGTCAGGGCAGTTCAACGACAATCCGCCGGGTGGACATGACGGTTTCTTCTACGCCCGGCTCGACAAGCCCGCTGCCTGAGGGCGGGCGGGTGCCCATCCGGGTGTGGCAGGCGGTCTGGCGCCGGCTGGCGGCCGGTGTGTGGGCCTTGCTGCTCGGCCTGTGCCTGCTGGCCGATGCCCGCGCCAACCCCCAGGTCCAGCAGATGGCGCTGGAGCGCACCGCCGAAGGGCTTTACCTCAATGCCCGTCTCGGACTGGGCGCCACCCCTGACGTCGAAGATGCTTTGGTGCGCGGCGTGCCCCTGTACTTCGTCTGGCAGGCCGATGTCACCCGGTCCCGCTGGTACTGGGCCGACAAGCGCCTGGTCAGTGCGGTGCGGGTGCTGCGGCTGGCCTACCAGCCCCTGACCCGCCGCTGGCGGGTGAGCCTGTCCACCGATGCCGGCGCCGCCGGTGGCGGGGCCGGGCTGCAGTACGCCGCCCACCAGAACCACGATTCCCTGGCCGATGCGCTGGCCAGCATCGGCCGCCCCGGGCGCTGGCGCCTGCTCGATGCCGCGCAGATCGAACCCGGCGAGACCCACCGGGTCGAGGTGGCTTTCCGGCTCGACCTCAGCCTGCTGCCCCGGCCATTCCAGATCGGCCTGGGCAACGACCCGGACTGGACGGTCCAGTTCCAGCAGCGGCTGACCGTGCCCGACGCCGTCGAACCCGACCGCTGACCCGCCGCCGGCCTGCACCGTGAGCACCGCACCCAACCCCCGCCGTCAGGCCGTGGCCGCCCGCTGGGCCGTGGGGGCAGCGCTGGTCTTCATGACCGGCGTCGGCATGGTGCTGCTGTTCCTGCTGACGCTGGCCACCCGCAACCGGGCACTCTACGAACAGAACTTCACCTGGCTGGTGGCGGTGAACGTGGCGGTGGCCGGGTTCCTGCTGCTGGTCATCGGCTGGCTGGCCGTTCGCCTGTTCCTGCGCCTCAAGCGCGGCAAGTTCGGCAGCCGGCTGCTGATCAAGCTGGCCGGCATCATCGGGCTGGTGGGGGTGCTGCCCGGGCTGCTCATCTACACCGTGTCGTACCAGTTCGTCTCGCGCTCCATCGAGAGCTGGTTCGACGTGCGGGTGGAGTCCGCGCTCAATGCCGGCCTCAACCTCGGCCGCACCACCCTCGACACGCTCACCGCCGACATGTCCAACAAGGCCCGGGTGGCGGCGGATGGCCTCTCGCGCCTTTCGAACACCTCGGCGGTGTTTTCCCTGGACGATGTGCGCAACCAGCTCGGTGCCAGCGATGTGGTGCTGTGGGGCGCCAGTGGCCGGCCGCTGGGCAGTGCGGGTGTGTCCCGCTTCGACATCAGTCCTGAACGTCCGTCGGCGGCGCTGCTGCGCAATGTGCGCGAGGCACGGGTGGTGGCCACCGTGGAGGGCCTGGAAGAAGGTGCCGACAGCGAGCTGGACGCTGCGCTGGCCGCGCGCGAGGCGCGCATCCGCGTCACGGCGCTGGTCCCGCCGCCGCCGTTTTCCTTCGGCAGCGATCCACGGTACCTGCAGGCTGTGGCGCCCTTGCCGTCGGCGCTGGTGGTCGACGCGCTGGCGGTGCAGCTGGCCAACCGCGAGTACCAGGAACGTGCCCTGGCCCGGGAGGGCCTGCGCCGCATGTACATCGGCACGCTCACGCTGGCGCTGTTCCTGGCGGTCTTCGGTGCCGTGCTGCTGGCGGTGCTGCTGGGCAACCAGCTGGTGCGGCCGCTGCTGGTGCTGGCCGAGGGCATGCGCGAGGTTGCGGCCGGCAACCTGAGCCCCAAGCAGGCGCTCACCTCGCGCGACGAACTCGCCGGCCTCACCCGAACCTTTGCCCACATGACCCAGGACCTGTCCGATGCGCGGGCGGCGGTGCAGCGCAGCATGTCCGAGGTCGACGCCGCCCGCGACAACCTGCAGACCATCCTGGACAACCTGACCGCCGGCGTGGTGGTGCTCGACGAAGCAGGGCGGCTGCGCAGCGTCAACCCCGGGGCCGAACGCATCCTGCACATTCCGCTGGCGCTGCACATCGGCCGCCCGCTGGTGGAGCTGCCCGGGCTGGAGGCCTTCGGCGGCGGCGTGCTGCAGCAGTTCGAACGTTTCCTGGGCGAGCAGACGCCGCACGAAGGCGGTTACTGGCAGCAGTCGTTCGAGCTCTCGGCCAGCGGCAATACGCCGTTCCACCAGGGCATCACGCTGATCGCGCGCGGCGCGCTGCTGCCGCGCAACGAACGCCTGCTGGTGTTCGACGATGTCTCCGACATGGTCTCGGCCCAGCGCGCCCAGGCCTGGGGCGAGGTGGCCCGGCGCCTGGCGCACGAGATCAAGAACCCGCTCACGCCCATCCAGCTGTCGGCCGAACGCCTGGCCATGAAGCTCGACGGCAAGGTGGCCGCGCCCGAACAGGCGGTGCTCGACAAGTCGGTGCGGACCATCGTCGATCAGGTCGACGCCATGAAGCGGCTGGTCAACGAGTTCCGCGACTACGCCCGGCTGCCCGCCGCGCAGCTGGTGCCGGTCGACCTGAACGCCCTGCTGCGCGACATCCTGGCGCTGTACGACCATGCCGATGTGCCGGTGCGGCTGGAGCTGGCCGACGACCTGCCCATGGCCCTGGCCGACGCCCAGCAGGTGCGCCAGATCGTGCACAACCTGGTGCAGAACGCGCAGGACGCCATCGGGGCGCAGTCCGGCGAGGTGCTGCTGCGCACCCGGCGCTCCGACAGCGGACAGTGGGTGCGGCTCAGCGTGATCGACCAGGGCCCGGGTTTTGCCGATCACATCCTCAAGCGCGCCTTCGAGCCCTATGTCACGACCAAGAGCAAGGGCACCGGTCTGGGGCTGGCGGTGGTCAAGAAGATCATGGACGAGCACGGCGGCCGGGTGGACCTGAGCAACCGGGTCGTGGAGGGCCGCGTCACCGGCGCCCAAGTCTCGTTATCATTCGCAGTTGCGAATTGACAACAGCCTTTCGGGCGACAGACAGGGTGACATGGCAACGATTCTGGTGGTGGACGATGAACTGGGCATCCGGGACCTGCTCTCGGAGATCCTGAACGACGAAGGTCATGCGGTCGAGCTGGCCGAGAACGCGGCCCAGGCCCGCCAGATCCGGGCCAGCCTGCGGCCCGATCTGGTCCTGCTGGACATCTGGATGCCCGACACCGACGGCGTGACCCTGCTCAAGGAGTGGGCCAGCAACGGCCTGCTGACCATGCCGGTCATCATGATGAGCGGCCACGCCACCATCGACACCGCCGTGGAGGCCACCCGGATCGGCGCCAGCGCCTTCCTGGAAAAGCCGATCACGATGCAGAAGCTGCTCAAGGCGGTCGACCAGGGGCTGAACAAGACACCGGTCAAGGCCGGGCCGGCCCTGGCCGCTGCGGCGGTGCGCCCGGGCGGCCTGGTGACCGAGTTCACGGTCGAACAGGCCATGACCGCCAGCGTGGCCGGAGCGGCCCTGCCGCTGGCCGGCAGCCTGGGCGATCTGGGGCCGCAGTCGCAGCAGCTGTTCAATCTGGACAGCCCGCTGCGCGAAGCCCGCGACGAATTCGAGAAGGCCTACTTCGAGTACCACCTGGCCAAGGAGTCCGGCTCCATGACCCGGGTGGCCGAAAAGACCGGCCTGGAACGCACCCACCTCTACCGCAAGCTCAAGCAGCTCGGGGTGGACCTGGCCCGCAGCAAGCGCAACGCGCACTGAGATTTCGGCCCAAAAATACTGCTATACTCGCCGGCTTACCAAGGCCCGGTAGCTCAGTTGGTAGAGCAGCGGATTGAAAATCCGCGTGTCGGTGGTTCGATTCCGCCCCAGGCCACCAGATTCCTCTGCGGGAATAGCTCAGTTGGTAGAGCGCAACCTTGCCAAGGTTGAGGTCGCGAGTTCGAATCTCGTTTCCCGCTCCAGACGCCATGGTCCCGGAACCATGCAGCCAGACGCCCATCCCAGTGATGGGCGTTTTGCTTTCCGGGGATCGCTTTTTCCCGGTGCCCGCCGGAGAATGCCGCCATGAAAAACATACCCGCCCCTGTGTTGACCGGCCTGCTGGCCGCCGTAGCCGGTTTGGCCGTGCTGGCCTGGGTGCCATCGGCGGGCGCCCAGCAGGTGTACCGCTGTGAACAGGCCGACGGTCGCGTGGCCTACGCGGACACGCCGTGTCCGCGCAGCGCCCGTCAGGCCCAGGTGGATGTGGCGCCCAACACGGTCGACACCGCAGCCGATCGGGAGCTGATGCTCAAGCAGGAGAACGACCGCCTGCGGGAGCAGCTGCGCCGGGAGCAGGCCACCGCCTCAAGGCCCTCCACCGTGGTGGTGCAGAACGCGCCGCCGGCCGACCGGGTCAACACGCCGGAATGCCGCAAGGCCCAGGAAGCCTACGAGACCGCCGCGTCCGCCATGACCAACACCGAGGCCTTCATCGATGCCAAGCGCTCGGCGTTTTTCGCCACCTGCGGTCTGGCCGAGCCCGACCGCACCGTGGCCGCGCCGGCGCCGGTGATCGTGGTGCGCCCGCAGGGGCGGCCGCCGGTGGTTCCCCAGCCCCGGCCGCAGGTCGACAAGTGCCCGTCCGGACCGGGCGATCTGCGCAACTGCGGCATCGTCAACGCGCGTGCCCGGGCCGCCGCGCAGGGCAAGCAGCCGCCACCGTTCTGAGGCCGACGACCCGCCGGTCCGGGCTCAGCGCCAGCCGGGTGCTTTCTTCAGCAGGAAGTTGAGCACCGGGGCGTCAGCCGGGCGCCCGTCGGCGGGGCGACGGGTGCCCCGCAGTTCCAGTCCGCAGGCCGCCGGTTCGCCGATCCAGACCGCATCGAGTGCGACGCCGTCGGCGGATTCGTCGAAGTTCGCCTCGCCATCCACCACATCGCCCGACAGCAGCGCTTCGCGGTCGTTGCCGGTGTCGGTGCGTTTCAGGCGCCCGCGCACGCTGCCCTCGTATTCGGGGTGTCGCTCGAACAGCACGGCGCCGGTGGAGACCGGTCGTTCGGCGGAGCCGTTCTCGGGCCAGAGGCTGAGCTGCCAGAGGCCGGAGAGGCGTGCCGGCTCCAGAAAGGTCGGCGTCTCGCAGGCCTGTGTCTGCGCCATCGCTGTCGGCAGCCAGAGGGCGAAGCAGGCGGCGGCGAGCCAGGCTGCGCGCGGGATGGGAAGGCTTGAAGGTCGGTTCATCGGGCAGAGGGATCGTTCTGGCGGTCGGCCTGTTCCCGTGCGCGCTGCGCAAACTCGGCCCGCAGCGCCTTGAGCTTTTCGCGCGGGTCCTCACGGGTGGTGGCCTGGTCGAGTGCCATTTCGGCAATGAAGCGGCTGGGGCTGCCGGGCACGCTTTCGCGGCCCTTCTTGCGCCGCTTGAGCCAGCTCACCGCCAGGGTGCGTTGCGCGCGGGTGATGCCCACGTACATCAGGCGCCGTTCTTCCTGCAGCCGCTGGGCCAATGCCTCGGCCGGCAGGTCGCTGTCGGCCTGGTCGGTCTTGAAGGGCAGCAGCCCTTCGTTCACGCCCACCAGCATCACATGCGGCCATTCCAGGCCCTTGGAGGCATGCAGGGTGGAAAGCGTCACCACGTTCTGGTCCTGCTCGCGTTCGGACAGGGTGGAGAGCAGGGCGATGGTCTGCACCACCTCCAGCAGGCTCTTGCGCTCGGCCTCAAGGGTGGCGCCGGCCTCGTCCTCGATCTGGCCGCCGCAGCGCCCGGCGACCCAGTCGCAGAAGTCGGTCACGTTGGTCCAGCGGGCGGCGGCGACCTTGTCGTTCTCCTCACTGTCCAGCAGGTGCTGCTCGTAGCCGATGTCCTTCAGCCAGTCGGTCAGGAACTGGCGTGCGGCCTCATGCCCCACGGTGTGGCGGGCCCGGTATTCCAGGTCGTTGATGCTGCGGCCGAACTCGTGCAGGGTGGCCACGGCGCGCGCCGGCAGTGCCGCGCCCAGCGAGCTGGAGAACAGCGCCTCGAACAGGCTCAGCTTGTACTGCGTGGCAAAGGTGCCGAGCTGCTGCAGCGTGGTGTGGCCGATGCCGCGCTTGGGGGTGGTGGCGGCGCGCATGAAGGCCGGGTCGTCGTCGTTGTTGACGATCAGCCGCAGCCAGGCACAGAGGTCGCGGATCTCGGCGCGGTCGAAGAAGCTCTGGCCACCCGACACCTTGTAGGGGATGTTGGCCTTGCGCAGCGACTGCTCGAACGAGCGCGCCATGTGGTTGGCCCGGTACAGGATGGCGAAGTCGCGCCATTCCTTGTGCTGGCTGCTGGCGCGCAGGCTCTGGATGCGGGCCACGGCGCGTTCGGCTTCATGGTCTTCGTTGTCGGCATCGACCACCCGCACCGGGTCGCCTTCGCCGAGATCGCTCCACAGCGTCTTGGGAAACAGCTTGGGGTTGGGGCCGATCACGTTGTTGGCCGCGCGCAGGATGGCGCTGGTGGAGCGGTAGTTCTGCTCCAGCTTGATGACCTTGAGCTCGGGGAAGTCCTGCGGCAGGCGCTTGAGGTTGTCCAGCGTGGCGCCGCGCCAGCCGTAGATGGACTGGTCGTCGTCGCCCACGGCGGTGAAGCGGGCGCGCTCGCCCACCAGCAGCTTGAGCAGCTCGTACTGGGTGGCGTTGGTGTCCTGGTATTCGTCCACCAGCACATGGCCCATCTTGCGCTGCCATTTGTCGCGCACGGCCGGGTGTTCGCTGAGCAGTTTCAGGGGCAGGCTGATCAGGTCGTCGAAGTCGACCGCCTGGTAGGCGGTCAGGCGTTCTTCGTAGCGGACCATGATGGTGGCGGCCACGCGCTCGGTCTCGTCGCGCGCCTGCTTCAGGGCCTGGGCGCCGTTCAGCCCGGCGCTCTTCCAGGCGCTGATGGTCCATTGCCACTGCCGCGCGGTGGCGGCGTCGGTGGTGCCGCCGCAGTCCTTGAGCAGGCTGGTGATGTCGTCGGTGTCCAGGATGCTGAACTGCTTCTTCAGGCCCAGCGTTTCGCCGTCTTCGCGCAGCAGCCGCACACCCAGGGCGTGGAAGGTGCAGATCAGCACCTTCCTGGCGTCGCGACCGACCAGCTGGCCGGCGCGTTCGCGCATTTCGGCGGCGGCCTTGTTGGTGAAGGTGATGGCCGCGATGCGGTCGGCCGCCAGGCCGGCCTGGATCAGGCGGGCAATCTTGTGGGTGATGACCCGGGTCTTGCCCGAGCCGGCCCCGGCCAGCACCAGACAGGGGCCGCCGAGGTGGTTCACGGCTTCGAGCTGTGCGAGGTTCAGGCCGGCGGACATCGGGGCTCTCGGGCAAAGCCTTCGATGATACCGGGGGGTGTCCGGCGCTGCTGAGACAATCCGGTCCGTGCTCAACGTCCTGCTCGTCACTTTTCCGTTCTTTGCGCTGGTGCTGGCCGGCTATGTCGCCGCCCGCCGCAAGATGCTGCCGCTGGAGGCCATACCCGGTCTGAACGGCTTCGTGCTGTTCTTCGCGCTGCCCTGCATGCTGTTCCGCTTCGGCTCCACCACGCCGATCGCCCAGCTGCTGGACGCCGCCGTGTTCGGCGTGTACGCGCTGTGCGGCCTGCTGATGGTGGCGTTTGCGCTGGTGATCACGCTGAACGACCGCATACGCTGGAACGACGGCGCGTTCGGCGCGCTGGTCGCGGCCTTCCCCAACACCGGCTTCATGGGCGTGCCGCTGCTGGCGGCGCTGCTGGGGCCGAACGCGGTGGGCACGGTGATCGTGGTGATCCTGGCCGACATGCTGATCACCTCGTCCTTGTGCATCGCGCTCTCGCGGCTGGACGGTGCCCAGGGCCAGGGGGTGCAGGCCATGCTGGACGCCGGGCGCAAGGCGCTGCGCGGCGTGTTGACCAACCCGATGGCCTGGTCGATCCTGCTGGGGGCGCTGGCATCGGCGGTCGATTTCCGCTTCCCGCTGCCGGTCGAGAAGACCGCCTGGCTGCTGGCCGACGCGGCGTCGCCGGTGGCGCTGTTCACCATCGGCGCGGTGCTGGCCCGTTCGCAGATGCAGGCCAACCACCCGATGCCGGTGTCGGACTATGTGCCGGTGGCGCTGATGAAGCTGTTCCTGCACCCGCTGCTGGTGCTGGGCGTGGGCATGGGGGCGATGCAGCTGGGTGTGCCGCTGCAGCCGGCGGCCCTGACGGTGATGGTGCTCACCGCGTCACTGCCGAGTGCCAGCAATGTGTCGTTGCTGGCCGAGCGCTTCGGGGCCGACAACGGCCGCATCGCCCGCATCATCCTGGTGTCGACCGCTGCCTCGTTCCTGAGCTTTTCGGCCGCGGTCAACCTGCTGACCTGACCGACCTCCGGTCTCCCGCCGCCCGGCTTCAGAGCGACAGCGGGTCCACATCCACCGCGAAGCGCAGCAGCCCACGGGCCGCGGGGTCGCTGCGGCAGGCCAGCAGCAGCGGCTGCCAGGCCGCCAGGAAACGCTGCAGCACCGGCCGCGAGACGGCCTCCACCAGCAGCTGGGCGCGCTCCACATTCGCCACCCGCTGGATGGTCAGCGGCACGGCCGGGTAGAGGGTGATGTCGTTGGTGCCCGGCAGGTCGGCGGCGGCGCGGGCTGCCGCATTCAGGAACCCCTGGGCGGCTTCCTGGGTGCGGGCGTCGGCCCGCAGCAGCGCCTGGTGGGCGAACGGCGGCATGCCGGCGGCCTCGCGTTCACCCAGCTCGGCGCTGGCGAAGCCGGCGAAGTCGTGCGTGCGGAGGTGGGTGAACAGGCTGTGGGCCGGGTGCCAGGTCTGGACCCACAGTTCGCTGCCCTCGCTGTGCTGCGCGTCGCGGCCGGCCCGCCCGCCCGCCTGCATCAGCAGCGCGAACAGCCGCTCGGGCGCCCGGTGGTCGCTGGCGAACAGGGCGGCGTCGGCGTTCAGGGCGGCCACCAGCGTGATGCGGCGGAAGTCGTGTCCCTTGGCCACCATCTGGGTGCCCACCAGCACATCCACCTCGCCGCTGTGCAGGGCATCGAGCTGGGCCTGCAGGGCGCCCTTGAGCCGGGTCGAGTCGGCGTCCATGCGGGCCACGCGCACCGGCGATCCGTCGGGCCGCCGCACCTCGGTCAGCAATTCGGTCAGCTGTTCTTCGAGCTGTTCGGTGCCCCGGCCGACCGGTGCGATGTCCAGATTGCCGCAGTCCGGGCAGGCCCGTGGCACCCGGCTGGTGGTGCCGCAGTGGTGGCAGCGCAGGCTGCGGTCGATCTTGTGGAACACCCGGTACGCGCTGCAATGCGGGCACCCACTCTTCCAGCCGCAGGCGTGGCAGGCCAGCACCGGTGCGTAACCCCGGCGGTTGAGCAGCACCAGGCACTGTTCGCCGCGCGCCACCCGCTCGGTCATGGCCTGCAGCAGGGGCGGTGCCAGCAGGGCGCCTTTGGGCTGGTGGTTCATGTCGACCAGCCGCAGCCGGGGCAGGCGACCACCGCCGATGCGGCCGGGCATGTCCAGCCGCCGGTAGCGGCCCTGCTCGGCGGCATGCCAGCTTTCCAGCGAAGGTGTGGCCGAACCCAGCACCACCCGGCAGCCCTCCACCTTGGCCCGGTAGACCGCCAGGTCGCGGGCCGAATGGCGGGCGCCGTCCTGGCTCTTGTAGCTGGGGTCGTGTTCTTCGTCGACCATGATCAGCCGCAGGCCGGGCAGGCTGGCAAACACCGCCATGCGGGTGCCCAGCACGATGCGCGCCCGCCCGGTGTGGGCGGCCAGCCAGCCGGCCAGCCGCTGTGCCGGCGTCAGGCCGCTGTGCAGGCAGACCACCGCACCGCTGCCGAAACGGGCTTCAAAGCGGGCCTGCAGCCGGGCCTCGAGCTGCGGCGTGAGGTTGATTTCCGGCACCAGCACCAGCACCTGGGCGTCGGGGCGGGCGGTCAGCTCGGCTTCGGCCGCCTGCAGATAGACCTCGGTCTTGCCGCTGCCGGTGGCGCCGAACAGCAGCACCGGCCGGTCCGCCGCCTGGATGCCGGCCAGCGCTGCGGCCTGTTCATCGTGCAGGACCCTGGGCGCATCGGTCGGGCCCGGGGCGCCCCCGACCGGCGAAGGTTTGGCCAGCCGCTTGAGGCGGCGCGCGAGCTGGGTGGCGTCGAGATCGCGCAGCGGCGGCGGCAGGCTGCCCAGGGCCACCTCGCCCATGCTGCGCTGGTAATACTGGGCGGCAAAACGCAGCAGCTGCAGCCAGCCGGCCGAGAGCGGCGGCAGGCCTTCCAGCACCACCGACACCGCCCGGGCGCTCGCCGGGTCAAGTCCCTCTGGCGGGGATGCGGGGCAGTCGCGCACGATGCCCAGCACGTCGCGCGCGCCCAGCGGCACCCGCACCAGGGTACCGGCGGGCAGGGTGGTCGGGTGGCGGTAGCTCAGGACTTCCCCCAGTCCGCTGTGCACCGGGGTGGCCACCAGAACGCTGGGCCAGGCTTCCATGCTTAGGTCAAATACCTCACGCAGCACCGCGAAGTGTTCGCTAAGTGCTTGATTTTCAAACCCCTGCCGACATATCCAGAGCTTCTGTGGATAACTTTGTTGATAGTTCGTGTCCGACCCGGCAGAAGCCTTGAAAATCAAGGGCTTTCTTAGACTGCCTCCAAAATTGGCAATCTTTAAAGTCCAGCAAAATCAACAACTTAGAATTTTGTGGCCCGGCGGGGGCCGATCCTGATCCGGCAGCTGGCCCTGTCGCACCGCAGCACAAATTTTGTGCATAAGTAAGGCCTGTCAAGTGCTTTTTTGGCCCATTTTTATGGTACGGGCCACGGTATCAGTTGCCGGCGCGCAGCCGGCGCGAGTGGCGGTGCACCGCTTCCACCAGCGCCGACACGTGTTCCGGCGGGGTGTACTGGCTGATGCCATGGCCCAGGTTGAAGATGTGGGTGGCGCCCTGGCCCTCACCCTGGTGCGGCTTGCCGAAGCTCTCGAGCACCTGTGCCACCTGGGTGTCGATGGCGGCCGGCGGCGCGAACAGCACGTTGGGGTCGATGTTGCCCTGCAGTGCCTTGCCCTGCGGGCCTTCGCCCACCAGGGCACGGGCGCGGCCGAGGTTCACCGTCCAGTCCAGGCCCAGGGCGTGGCAGTCGAGCGACTTCATGTCGTCCAGCCAGAGCCCGCCGCCCTTGGTGAACACGAGGCGCGGGATCTCCACCCCCTCGTGGGTGCGGTGCAGCTGCGCCAGCACCCGGCGGGTGTAGGCCAGGCTGAAGTCCTGGAAGGCGCCGTCGGCCAGCACGCCGCCCCAGCTGTCGAACACCATGACGGCCTGCGCACCGGCTTCGATCTGGGCATTCAGGTAGGCGGCCACCGCGTCGGCGTTGATGGCCAGGATGCGGTGCATCAGGTCCGGGCGGCTGTACATCAGGGACTTGACCAGCCGGTAGTCGTCCGAGCCGCCGCCTTCGACCATGTAGCAGGCCAGGGTCCAGGGGCTGCCCGAGAAGCCGATCAGGGGTACCCGGCCGTCCAGCGCCCGGCGGATGGAGGTGACCGCATCGAACACGTAGCGCAGCTTGTCCATGTCGGGCACGGCCAGGGTGGCCACGTCGGCCTCGTTGCGCACGGTGCGGGCGAACTTGGGGCCTTCGCCGAGGGCGAACGACAGCCCGAGGCCCATGGCGTCGGGCACGGTCAGGATGTCGGAGAACAGGATGGCCGCGTCCAGCGGGTAACGCTCCAGCGGTTGCAGCGTGACCTCGGTGGCGTAGTCCACATTGGTCGCGAGTCCCATGAAGCTGCCGGCCTTGGCGCGGGTGGCACAGTATTCCGGCAGGTAACGGCCGGCCTGGCGCATGAGCCACACGGGCGTGTGGTCGGTGGCCTGGCGCAGGCAGGCCCGCAGGAAGGTGTCGTTCTTCAGGGGAGCAAAGGACATGGGCGGTTCCGTGACTGGGGGTATCCGGCCCATTATCCACACGGCCCGGGGCCGGCTTTGTCGCCTCAGGCGGCGCTGCCTTTGTATTTGATGGTGCAGCCGTACGGGCGGGTGGTGGTCTGGCTCAGCGGCTTGCCGGCAGCGATCTCGGCCATGGCCTGCTGGATGTAGGGCACCGCCTTGGCGATGTCCTCCACCCGGGCCGAGGCGATGCTGTCGATGCCGCCGGCGTACACCAGCACACCCTGCGCATTGACGATGTACATGTGCGGCGTGACGCGGGCGGCATAGGCCTCGCCGGTCTTGCCGCTCTCGTCCATCAGGGTCGCGGTCGGCGCCGCCTTCTGTTCGGCCATCCACTGACCCAGCCGGGCCGGCGCCAGATGGTCGGGGCTGCTCTCGGCGGTGGAGTTGATCGCCAGCCACGCGATGTTCTTGCTGGCCGCGTCTTTTTGCAGCGACTGCATGTTGCCCTGGTAGTGCTTCTTGACGAAGGGGCAGCCGGGGTTGGTCCACTCCAGCACCACCGGGCGGCCTTTGAAGTCGGACAGCTTCACCGGCTTGCCGGCGGTGTCCATGAGGGTGAAGTCGGGGGCGGGCTGGCCGACGGTGGCGGCCGCGTGGGCGGACAGCGGGACCAGGCCGGCGAGCGGGGCGAGCGGGGCCAGGGCACCAGCGATCAGAAAGGGACGGCGTTGCATGTGACAGCTCCTGAAAAGAATCGTTGGAATGACACGTCGCCGGCCCGTCAGAGGGGAGCCAGCGCCGCGCGGACCTCCTCCACGCTCAGCACTTCGGACAGCACCACCGGGGCCTGTCCGTTCTTGTAGATCGCATACACCGGCACGCCGTTGCGGCCCAGACCGGCCAGCGCCTGGGTCACGGCCGGATCGCGTCGGGTCCAGTCGGCCCGCATCAGGGCCATGTTCTTGCCGGCCATGTCGGCCAGCAGGGAGGCGTCGGCCAGCGTGGTGCGCTTGTTGAACTGGCAGGTCACGCACCAGGCGGCGGTGAAGTCGACGAACACCGGTCGGCCTTCGGCCAGACGTTGCGCCTGCAGCTCGGGCGTCCAGGCTTCCCAGCCGCCGGCCTGTGCGGCACCGGCGACCGGCGCATCGTCGACCGGCCGCACCACGCCGGGCCCGACCGACACCCCCAGCCACAGCAGGCCGGCCAGCGACAGGCCGCCCAGCACCAGCCGGCTGCGACCCTGCAGCTTCAGGGTCCAGACCAGCAGTGCCAGCACCACCAGCAGCATCAGCAGGGCGGCTGCACCGTCGATGCCGGTCTGCTGGCCCAGCACCCACAGCAGCCAGACCACGGTGGCGAACATCGGAAACGCCATGAACTGGCGGAAACGCTCCATCCACGGCCCCGGGCGGGGCAGGGCGCGGGCCAGCGCGGGCGCCCAGCTGGCCGCCAGGTAGGGCAGCGCCATGCCCAGGCCGAGCACCGCAAAGATGGTCAGCGCCTGCCAGGCGGGCAGGGCAATCGCCAGGCCCAGCGATGCGCCCATGAACGGCGCGGTGCAGGGCGAGGCCACGGCGGTGGCCAGCACGCCGGTCAGGAAAGCATCGCCGGTGGGGTGGCGGGCCTGCAGCGACGCCACCGAGCTGGGCAGCACCGAGCCGAACTCGAACAGCCCGGCCAGGTTCAGGCCGATGAGCGTGAACAGCACCGCCAGCGAGGCCACCACCGCCGGGCTCTGCAGCTGGAAGCCCCAGCCCAGCTGTTCGCCGGCCGCGCGCAGGGTCAGCAGCAGCGCGCCCAGGGCCAGGAAGGACAGCACCACGCCGGCGGTGTAGGCCAGCCCCTGGGCGCGGTGGCCCGAGGCGCCGGTGCCGGGGCGGGTGAACCCCATCACCTTGATGGCCAGCACCGGGAACACGCAGGGCATGAGGTTCAGGATCAGTCCGCCGATGAGTGCGCCCAGCAGGGCCGCGCCGAAGGTCAGGCTGCTGGCGGGCGACGCCGTGGCGGCTGCGGCCCGCGCGGCGTTGGCATCGAGCGCGGCCTGCAGCGCGGGCGACACCGCAGCCGGTAGCGGCGCGGGGGCGGGCCAGCTGCCCTGCACCGGCACTTCCATGCGCACGCCGGGCAGGCCCGGGCCCTTGCCCGGGGCATCGGCCTGGGCCACCACCAGCGCCATTTCGGCCGGCGAGTCGCTGCGGTGCGGCGAGAGCGGGATGCTGGCGGTCCAGCGGTCGCCGTCCCAGGTCTGGGTCCAGGCGGCGCCGGGCTCGATCACGCCCGGCGTTTCCGGGAAAAACTCCAGCCGCTGGCCGCGCAGCGAAGGCGGCAGGCCGTCCAGCACCACCTTCAGGGCGGTGTCGTCGGGCTGCAGCTGGCTGTTGCCGGCGGGCCGGTCGGCCGGCCGCGCCTGGCGGGCAGCGTCGAAAGCAGCGCCGGCACCGGCTGCGCTGCCGTCCACCGGCAACCGCAGCTGGAAGCGGCCTTCTTCGGGAATGCATTCCCGCCGGCAGACCAGCCAGGAAGCCTGCAGGCCGATGTCGATGGCGTCGCCCTGGAACTCCGGCCCGATGGTCAGGGTCACCGGCAGCAGCACGGTGCCGTCGTAACCGTAGTTGGCCAGGTTGCCGATCGGGAATTTGCGCGGCGTCGGCCAGTCGATCGGGCCGGCGCTCACGCCGGGCGGCAAGGTCCACTGCAGCTCGGTCGGCAGGCCGGAGTCGCCGGCGTTCTTCCAGTAGGTGTGCCACTCCGGCGCGTGGCTGATCTGCAGCCCCGCCTGCACCCGGGCGCCGGGGCGGGCGCCGGCCGGGGCGTGCACCAGCAGTTCGGCCCGGGCCTGGGGCGATTCGACCACCGTGGGCGACACCACCCGGCTGCCGCCGGCTGCGGCCAGCCCCGGCAGCGACAGTCCGCCGGGTGCCGGTGCGGGGGGCAGGCCTTGCGCCGCTGCCAGGCCACCGGCCAGCGCCGCCATGGCCAGCAGGGCATGCATCGCCCGCCGCCAGCCGGCAGGGGCGGCGGGGACGGCAGAGGTCGGGATCGGACGGAAGTCGGGCATGGGAACGGGAGGCATGAGCGAAGTCAGAGCGGGGCAGGCCGCGAGAGTTCCGCCGGTGGCCGGCGGCATACCGCCCGCACTATAAGATCTGCCGATGACGCCGAACCAGCCCGCCACCGCGCCGCCCAGCCGCTTCTGGGCCGACCTCGGGACCGACGATTTCGCCTCGCTCGACCTCGGCCGCACCATCGCCGTGCTGCCGGTGGCCGCCATCGAACAGCATGGCCCGCACCTGCCGCTGAGCGTGGACGCCGACATCGCCCGGGGGGTCCTGCAGGCCAGCCTGCCCCACCTGCCGGCCGATCTGCCGGCGCTGTTCCTGCCGCTGCAGGCGGTGGGCTTCAGCCCGGAGCACCGGGCCTTTGCCGGCACCCTGAGCCTGTCGGTCGACACCCTGGTGCGCCTCTGGACCGACATCGCCGAAGGTGTGGCGGCCAGCGGCGTGCGTAAGCTGCTGATCTTCAACACCCATGGCGGCCAGGTGGGCGCGCTGGACCTGGTGGCGCGCGACCTGCGCGCCCGGCTGGACATGCTGGTCTACACCAGCAGCTGGTTCAACCTGCCGCTGCTGGACGCTGCCGGACAGGATGTGATGGCCCGCTTCCCGGCCCACGAGCACCGCTTCGGCATCCATGCCGGCGAGATCGAGACCGCCCTCATGCTGGCCCTGCACCCCGAGCGGGTCCGCATGGACCGGGCCGAAAACTTCCGCTCCAGCAGCGAGCAGCGGGCGCGCGACTTCGAGCTGCTGGGCAACGGCCGCAGCGCCAAGCTGGCCTGGCAGACCCAGGACCTGAACCCCTCCGGGGCGGTCGGCAATGCGGCTGCGGCCACCGCCGCCAACGGACAGGCCGTGCTCGACGCAGCCGGCCGCGCCCTGGCCCGCCTGCTGACCGAGATCGACCGGCTGCCGCCGGACACGCTCAGGCGTAGGTGATCCACTCGGCCAGCGCCGGGTCGTCCAGGTGCGGCAGGGTGTTGTAGGTCAGCAGCGTGTGCCGCTTGGGGTTGAACTGGAACTCGGTCACCGCGCTGTTGCGAATGCGCATGTTCAGCTCGATGGTGGCCTCCGGGCTCATGCCCAGCACATGGCCCACCGCGGTCGAGATCGGCCCGCCGCTGGAGACGATCAATACCTTCTGGCCGTGGTGGCGGGCGCGCACATGGTCCAGCGCGCCGGTGATGCCGAGCACGAAATCCCGGTAGGTCGGCATGCCGGCCGGGCTCACGGTGCCGGCCATCCATTGCGTCAGGCCATCACGAAGCAGGCGGAAGTGGTGGCGGTAGAGCTCGGGGGTGTCGGGCCGGGCCAGCGGGTGCGGGTGCACCGTGCGGATGACCGCATGGCTGTCGTATTCGTTCAGCCCTTCCCACACCAGCGGCTGCAGGTCGAGCCCGGCGCCTTCGGCAATGCCCTCCCAGGTCTGGGCATGGCGCCGCAGTGAACCCATCAGCACAGCGTCCGGCCGCCAGCCGCGCTGCGCCCAGTAACGGCCCAGCTGTACCGCCTGCCGGCGCCCGAGTTCGCTGAGCTGGTCGTAGTCGTCGGCACCGAACGAGGCCTGGCCGTGGCGCACAAGGTAGAGCTGTCCCATGCGGCGGATTCTGGGTCAGTGCCGGTGATGCGATTTGTCCCGGCAGCGACTGCCGCATGCCGGCTGGCTGCACCGCAAGGCGCCGAAAACCTGCATTTTTCCCCTGCGAATGCGGGGTTGCCCGAATGAAGGCCTGTGCTTCAATGCGTGCATGTGCGCCTGCCCGGGAGACCCCCTTGTTTGACCTCGTCACCCTGCTGTCCATGCGGGTGGCCATCGATGCGCTGATCGTGGCGGCCTTCTGGGCCCAGTCGCGCCGGTACCCGGGCATCGGCGGTCCGGGCTGGTGGGCGGTGGCGTCGTTCCTGTCCATCCTGGGTTCGGGCGGACTCTGGCTGCGCAGCACCGGCTCGGTCTTCTGGGCCATCGTGGTCGGGACCAGCCTGATCGTGGCGAGCGCCTTCGCCGTCTGGTTCGGCCTGCGCAGCTACCTGGGCCTGCCGGTGCGGCGCTGGCACCTGTTCCTGGCCTGGCTGGGTGTTTTTGGTGCCTTCTGCGCCCTGACCTACGGCGTGGACACCGCGCTGGGCCGCCAGATCGTGTTCTCCGCCACCGTGCTCGCCATCACCGTCGGCGGTCTGCGCGACCTGACCCGTGCCGAACGCGAGGCACCCCGCGTGCCGGAGCTGCGGGCGGTCCGGCTGATCACCCTGTTCGAACTGCTGACCGTCGTGGCCTTCGCCATCTCGGTGCCGCTGCTGCGCTACACGCCGGACGAGGTGATGCCGGTGTACCTGTTCATCTTCCTGATGACGCTGCTGGTGCGCATGGCGCTCTACAACGCCCTGGTGTCGCATCGGTTGCGCGTCGAGGGCGATCGGGCCCGCCAGACGCTGCAGGTCCGGGAGGCCGACCAGCGCGCCCTGATTGAAAACCTCGGCGCCGGCGTGATGGTGTTCCGGCCCGACAACACGCTGGCCAGCATCAACTCGGCCGCGCGCCGCTTCCTCGGCTGGGGCAGCGGTGGCGCCAACCCGGCCCTGCCGGAGCCGACCTCGGGAGGCCACACCTGGCAGCTGCTGGGCGAGGGCGGTCAGCCGATGCGCCGGCACGAGCTGCCCTTCGACCGGGTGCTGGCCACCGGCCTGCCGGCCCGCGACATCGTCATGGGTGTACCGGTGGGCGAGGGGGGCGAGATCCGCTGGGCCCTGTGCAACGCCTATCCCGAAAATGCCACCGATGGCGGCCTGCGCCATGTGGTGCTGACCTTCATCGACATCACCTCGCTGCGCAACGCGCAGGGCGAACAGAAGGCCCTGCAGGCGCAGCTGGCCCAGTCCCAGAAGATGGAAGCGCTGGGCACCCTGGCCGGTGGCGTGGCGCACGACTTCAACAACATCCTGGCCGCCATCCTGGGCAATGCCGACCTGGCCCGCCAGGACCTCGGCGAGGCCCACCCGGCCAGCCAGAGCCTGGACGAGATCCGCACCGCAGCGCGCCGGGGCCGCGAGCTGGTGCGGCGCATCCTGGCGTTCAGCCGCCAGCAGCCGCTCGAACTGGTGGACACCGATCTGGCCCTGGTGCTGGCCGAGGCCTGCGCCCTGCTGCGCGCCGCGCTGCCGCCGCATGTGGAGCTGGTGCAGTCCAGTGGCGGCCCGGTGCCGTGCATCCTGGCCGACCCGACCCAGATCGGCCAGGTGTTCGTCAACCTCGGCACCAACGCGCTGCACGCCATGCAGTCCGGTGGCGGGCGGCTGGAGTTCCGCATCGACACCTTGCCGGTGCAGCACCCGGCGGTTCCGCCGGAGCTGGCCCAGGTGTGCCGGCAGCGCCGGGTCGATGCGGTGCGGGTGCAGGTGGTCGACAACGGGTCGGGCATGGACGAAGCGGTGCGCCGGCGCATCTTCGAGCCCTTCTTCACCACCAAGGCGGTCGGGCAGGGCACCGGGCTGGGGCTGCCCATGGTGCTGGGCATCGTGCAGTCCCATGGCGGCGCCATCGACGTGCAGAGCCGGCTCGGCAGCGGCACCACATTCACCCTGCTGTTTCCTGCCTCGGCCGCCGCTGATCGCGGCACAATGAATGCCGCCAGCGCCCGGACCGCGGTCGCGCCGACCGCCTCAGCCGTTCCTCCACCCCTACCGAACGCCACCGCAGCGATGTCCGACACCTCTTCAACGCCGATGCCCCATGTCCTGTACCTGGACGACGACGACACCCTGGTGTTCCTGGTGCGCCGGCTGCTGGAGCGCCGGGGTTTCCGGGTGACCGCGTTCACCTCGCAGAGCGACGCGATCGAGGCAGTGCGTGCCGATCCCCAGGCCTTCGACCTGCTCCTGACCGACTACAACATGCCCGGCATGTCCGGGCTGGACGTCGCCCGGGCGGTGCTGGCACTGCAGCCCTCGCTGACCGTGGCGGTGGCGTCGGGCTACATCACCGACGAAATGCAGGCCGAGGCCAAAGCCGCCGGCGTGCGCGAAGTGGTGTTCAAGACCGACGCGGTCGAGACCTTCTGCGAGGTTGTCTCCCGGCTGGTCCAGCCGGCCGCCTGAAGCCCGGCCACAACCGGTCTCAGCGGACCGCCGACGGGCAGGTCAGCAGCACGGTGCCCCGGGGCGTGCCGATCGATACGGCCAGCGCCGGCTTGCGGTGATCGGTGTCGAGCGGGCAGCAGGGCGACATGCCCAGCGTCTGCAGCGCAGACTGCACCGCCGCCCCGTGCGGTCCGCCCAGGCGCAGGCCCTCCAGGTGCAGACCGGCTGCCGGCAGGCGGGTCGCCGGGTGGGTGGCGCCCCACTCGATCAGGGTCGGCAGCGCGCCATCGGCCAGCCGCCGCCCGTCATCGCGCACCGTGATGCGCCAGCTCAGCAGCCCTTGTGGGGTCGGCCGCGATGCTTCCAGCACCGGCCCGCGTTCCCAGCCTTCCCGGGCCAGCGCCGCCACCGCGGCATCGATGTCGGGCACCCGGGCCACCCAGTGGATCAGCTGTGGCCCGTGGCGGCGCAGCGAGGCCTGCAGATCGGCGTCGTCCAGATCGAACCAGCGCCGCAGCGGCGGCTGGCGCAGCGGGGAGGCGGCCGGGTCGATGGCGATGACCTCGAGGTAGGCGTCGGTCGCGCCGCCCAGCCGCAGCAGCCGGTTGTGGGTGCCGAACAGCGCATGCGCACCGCCGGCGGCCGGCGTGACGCCCAGCACCGATTCGCACCAGGCCACCCCTTGTTCCAGGGTGGCCGCCCCCACCACCAGGTGATCGAGCTGCAGGCTCACAACGCCACCCGGCCCTGAACGCAGGTGACCGACTCGCCGCCGATCCACACCGTGCCGTCCGGCACCTGTTCCACATGCACCCGGCCGGCCCGGTTCAGGGCCGTGCCCTGTGCGGCCACATAGCGTTGCGGTGCCCGCCCGCTGCCGATCAGCCACTGCGCCAGCGCGGCGTTCAGGCTGCCGGTGACCGGGTCTTCGGTCAGGCCATTGTTGCCGGGGAAGAAGGCCCGGACCTCGAACAGCGAGTCCAGGCCGGCGGCCTGCGCACCCACCACGCCGACCTTGCCGCGCGGGCCCACGACGCCGATGTCCAGCCCCGCCAGCACCGCCGGGTCGGGTCGCAGCGCCAGCACCTGCTCCGCGCTGCCGAGCATGACGGCCCGCCATCCCGGCCCGTTGTCGCACCAGCTGTGGGCCACGATCTCCCGTCGGTCCACGCCCAGGCCGCGGGCGATTAGAGCGACATCGGCCTCGTCGAGCGGACCGTCGCGGCGCAGCGGCGGCGCGGCAAAGGCCAGACGGACGCCGTCGATGCGGATCGGTACCAGCCCCACGCCGCATTCCTGCACCAGGTGTTCGCCCCGGGGCCGGCCACCGGCCTGCAGCCAGGCGTGCGCCGTGCCCAGCGTGGGGTGGCCGGCAAACGGCAGTTCCCGTCCGGGGCAGAAGATGCGCACCCGGTAGTCGGCCTCGGGCACGGTGGGCGGCAGCACGAAGGTGCACTCCGACAGGTTGGTCCAGTCGGTGAAGGCCTGCATGGCCCCGGTGTCGAGGCCTGTGCCGTCCAGCACCACGGCCAGGGGGTTGCCCTTGTAGGGCGTGGCGGTGAAGACATCCACCTGGGCAAAGGCACGACCGTTCAGGGTCGTGGCAGGGTTCGGGTTCATGCGGTCACTCCGGGGGTCATGGGGCGGGCCACCGGGACGGCGGCCGGGCGGGGCAGCGCTTCGCGCACGGCGGCAGCCAGTGCGGCGATGCCCGAGCGTATCTGCTCTTCGCTGGCCGTCACGAAGCTCAGGCGCAGGGTGCGCGGGTCGGCCTGCCCGGCATGGAAGGCGGCCCCGGGCACATAGGCCACGCCCCGCGCCACCGCCTGGGGCAGCAGGGTGGTGGCGTCGAGCCCGTCTGGCAGCTTCAGCCACAGGAACATCCCGCCCCGGGGGGCGTTCCAGTGCACACCCAGGTCGGCCATCTCGGCCGACAAGGCATCCAGCATGGCCCGGCATTGCCGCTGGTACAGGGCCCGCACGGCGGGCACATGGCGGTCCAGGAAGCCGTCCTGGAGCACCTCGAAGGCCAGCCGCTGGTTGAAGCCGGGGGTGTGCAGATCGGCCGCCTGCTTGGCCTGCAGCAGCTTGGGGAAGAGGGCCTTCGGCGCCACCAGATAGCCCAGCCGCAGGCCGGGCGCCAGCACCTTGGAGAACGAGCCGAGGTAGAGGCAGCCGTCCGGGTGGCGTGCGGTCAGGGGGGCCGGCGGGGGCTGGTCGAACCAGAGTTCGCCGTAGGGGTTGTCCTCGACCAGGGGCAGGCCGATGCGCGCTGCCTGCTCCACCAGCGCCTGGCGGGCCGACTCGCCCAGGGTGCGGCCGGTCGGGTTCTGGAAGTTGGGCAGCACATACATGAACCGGGCACCCGGGCCGCGCACCGCCAGATCGGCGAGGTCGGGGCCATCGTCGGTGCACGCCACGCCCTCCATCTCCGGCTCCATGGGCGCGAAGGCCTGCAGGGCGCCGAGGTAGGTCGGGGTCTCCACCAGCACGCGGCTGCCGGCATCGATCAGCACCTTGCCCACCAGATCGAGCGCCTGCTGGCTGCCGGTGGTGATGAGGACCTGCGCCGGGTCCACTGCCCAGGGCAGGTGGCGGGCCACCCATTCGCGCAGGGGCTCATGGCCTTCGCTGGCGGCGTATTGCAGCGCGGCGGGGCCGTCGCGCTCCAGCACCTCGGCGCAGGCCCGGGCAAAGGCATCGACCGGGAAGGTCCGGGGCGAGGGCAGGCCGCCAGCCAGGCTGATGATGCCGGGCTGGCCGGTGAGCTTGAGGATCTCGCGGATCACGGACGGGTTCATGCGCTCGGCGCGGCGCGCCAGGGTCCAGGGGGTGCTCATGCGGAGGTCTCCTTGCGGGGGGTGGTGGAAGCAGGTTCGGGGGCAGGACGCTGGGCACGGCGGCCGGCCAGCACGGTGGCCACCACCGCGAGGCCGAACACCAGCGTCAGCCCGTCGATGGACTCGCCCAGCAGCGGCACCGCAGCGGCCATGCTCAGGAAGGGCTGCAGCAGCTGCAGCTGGCTCACCCGCAGCGCCCCGCCGAGGGCCAGCCCCCGGAACCAGGCGAAGAAGCCGGCCCACATCGAGAACACCGCCACGTACAGCAGGGCCAGCCAGGCCGAGGGCGGCACCGGCTGTTCCGGCCAGGTCAGCAAGGCGCCCGGCAGGGTCAGCGGCAGGGCCATCACGCAGACCCAGCTGATGACCCGTTCGGCCCCGAGCGCCGGCGTCACCTGTGTGCCGCCGACATAGCCGACCGAGGCCGCCAGCACCGCACCGAGCAGCAGCAGGTCGGCCCAGGCCAGATCGAAACCGCCGGACTGCACCGCCCGGATCAGGCTGTAGGCCACCACCAGCGCGCTGCCCAGCGCGGCGAACATCCAGAAGCCCAGCCGTGCCCGCTGGTGCAGCAGCCACGCAGCTGCGGCGGCCGTGGCCAGCGGCAGCAGCGCCGTGATGACGGCGGCATGGCTGGCGGTCACATGGCGCAGCGCCCAGCCCAGCAGCAGCGGGTAACCGATCACGTTGCCCAGCAGCGACAGCCCCAGCGGGCGGCATTGCGCGGCGGTCGGCCGCGGTGCGCGCACCCAGGCCAGGTAGGCCAGCGACAGCAGCCCGGCCAGCGCGGCCCGGGCCCAGGTCACGAACCAGGGCGACAGGGCGGGCGCCTCGGCGCTGCCGGTGGCCAGTCGGGTGGCCGGCAGCGTCAGGGCGAACACCGTGACCCCCACCAGCCCCAGCCACCAGCCGAGGCGGGCGTCGGCGGCGGAAGGTGGTGCGGCAGGCAAAGCGGTGGTGGTGGTGTTCATGCCGTCACTGTAGCCAGACCAACCAATACACAAGCAGTACAGTTGCGACATCACTTCCGAATCTGTATGGTCTGCATGCGCCATACACCCGACCCGCCGATGCTCACCAAGACCCCTGCCCAGTCGCTGTCCGAACAGCTCGCCGACCGGTTGGCCCACCGCATCCGTGACCGCCTGCTGGCGCCGGGCGCCCGCTTGCCGTCGGTGCGTGAATGCGCCCGGCTGCAGGGGGTGAGCCCGTCGACGGTGGTGTCGGCCTACGACAAGCTGCTGGCGCAGGGGCTGATCGATGCCCGCAAGAACCGCGGCTTTTTCGTGCGCGAACCGCGTGCGGCGCGGGCCGAGCCACCGGCCGCTGCCCGGCGGGAACAGCCGGTCCAGATCGATGCCACGGCCCTGATGCGCGGCATGTTCCACCGGGTCAGCGACAAGCCGCAGCCCGGCATGGGCGTGTTCCCGGCCGACTGGCTGGAAACCACGTTCATGCCGTCGGCCGTTCGCAAGCTGACCAGCGCCAAGGCCATCAACGAGGTGTCGCTGCACTACGGCGAGCCGGCGGGGGACGCCGGTCTGCGCCAGGCGCTGGCCCGCAAGCTGGGTGACATGGGGCTGCCGCTGGACGCCGGGCAGATCGTCACCAGCGTGGGCGCCACCCATGCGCTGGACATCATCAGCCGGACCCTGCTGCGGCCGGGCGATCCGGTCATGGTCGAGGAGCCGGGCTGGGCGGTGGAATTCGCCCGGCTTGCCGCGCTGGGCGCCCGTGTGCTGCCGGTGCCGCGCGGGCCGGACGGCCCCGACCTGGCGGTCATGGCGCGCTACTGCGAGGCGCACCGGCCCAAGCTGTATGTGAGCGTCAGCGTGCTGCACAACCCGACCGGCCACTGCCTGTCCCCGGCCAGCGCCCATCGGTTGCTGCAGCTCGCCGCGCACCACGATTTCCATGTGGTGGAGGACGACACCTACAGCCACCTGGCACCGCCCCATGCCACGCGCCTGTGTGTGCTCGACGGCCTGCAGCGCACCCTGTACGTGGGCGGCTTCGCCAAGGTGCTGGCGCCGAACTGGCGCGTCGGTTTCCTGGCGGCGCCGGCCGCGCTGGTGGAGCCACTGATCCACACCAAGATGCTCAGCACCCTGACCACGCCGGCCCTGCTGGAGAAGGCGCTGGCCCTGTGCATCGAGCAGGGTCAGCTGCGGCGCCACGCCGAGCGCCTGCGCGCCCGGCTGGATGTGGCCCGTGCCCGCAGCGTGCAGCTGGCCCGCGCGGCCGGATGCCGGTTCGTGGCCGAGCCGGCGGGTCTGTTCGGCTGGGTCGACACCGGCGTGGACACCGACGTGCTGGCCCAGCGTCTGCTGGACGACGGTTACATGATCGCGCCCGGGGCGCTGTTCCATGCCGGTCGGCAGCCCTCCACCCTGATGCGGATCAACTTCGCCACCACGCAGGATGCCGCCTTCTGGCGCGTCTACAGCCGTCGCGTGGCCGAGTTCTGATCCTGGCAGCCGCCGGGGGCCGGCTCAGAGCCCGCCCAGTTCCTCCAGCCGTTCGGCGGCCGCCATCCACGCCTCCTCGACCTCCGCATGCCGTCGGGCCAGTTCGGTTGCCCGTGCCGGATCGGTGGCGTAGAGGTTGCCGCCGGCGAGCTGGCGGTCGATGTCGGCCTGCTCCGCTTCCAGCGCCGCCATCCGGGCCGGCAGCGCTTCCCGCTCGCGCTGCTCCTTGTAGCTGAGCTTGCGGCGCTGGGGAGCGGCACTTGCGCTGGTCTCGGTCCCGCCGGTGGTCGCCGGAGCGGCCGCCGAGGGCGGAGTTGCCGGGCTGGCGGCCGCCCGTGCCGCGTCGTCCTGCCGCTGCAGCGCGGCCGATCGGGCCGACTGGGTCAGCCAGTCCTGCACGTCGCCCACATACTCGCGCCAGCGGCCACCCCCCTCGGCCACCAGCGTGCTGGTGACCACGTTGTCCAGGAAGCGCCGGTCGTGGCTGACCAGAAACACCGTCCCCTCGAATTGCTGGAGCAGGTCTTCCAGCAGGTCCATCGTCTCGATGTCGAGGTCGTTTGTCGGCTCGTCCAGCACCAGCACATTGGCCGGCCGTGCAAACAGCCGGGCCAGCAGCAGCCGGTTGCGCTCCCCGCCCGAGAGCGTGCGCACCGGGGCATTGGCCCGGGCCGGGGAGAACAGGAAGTCACCCAGATAGCTTTTGACATGGGTGCGGCGGTTGCCGATCTCGATCCACTCGCTGCCCGGGCTGATGAAATCCTCCAGCGTGGCTTCCAGGTCGATCTGGTCGCGCATCTGATCGAAATACGCCACCTGCAGGTTGCTGCCGCGCCGCACCGAGCCGCTGTCCGGCTGCAGCTCGCCCAGGATCAGTTTGAGGAGCGTGGTCTTCCCCGCGCCATTGGGGCCGATCAGTCCGACCTTGTCGCCGCGCAGGATGGTGGTCGAAAAGTCCCGCACGATGGCGCGCGGCTGCCCGTCCGGTCCCGGGTAGGAAAGATTCACCTTCTCCAGCTCGGCCACGATCCGGCCGCTGGAGGCTCCGCTCGCCACCTCCAGCCGTACCTTGCCGACCGCATCGCGGCGTTGTGCACGCTGCTCGCGCAGACGCTCCAGCCGGGTGATCCGCCCTTGGGCACGGGTCCGTCGCGCCTCCACGCCCTTGCGGATCCAGACTTCTTCCTGTGCGAGCAGCTTGTCTGCCCGGGCATTGATCACGGCCTCCTGCGCCAGCTGCTCTTCCTTCAGCACCTGATAGCGCGCGAAGTTGCCCGGGTAACTGTTCAGATGCCCCCGGTCCAGCTCCACCATCCGCGTCGCGATCCGGTCCAGGAATGCGCGGTCGTGGCTGATGGTCACCACGCTCCCGGTGTACGCCAGCAGCAACTCCTCCAGCCACTGGATGCTGTCCAGATCCAGGTGGTTGGTGGGCTCGTCCAGCAAGAGCACATCCGGCCGGCTGACCAGCGCCTGCGCCAGAGCCACCCGCTTGCGGTTGCCGCCTGAGAGCGAGCCGACCACCGCTGCGCCGTCCAGATGCAGCCTGTCCAGCGTTTCGCTGACCCGCTGCTCCCAGTTCCACGCATCCAGGGCCTCGATCCGGCTCTGCAACGCATCCAGATCGACACCTGCGGGGTGCGCCAGGTACAGATCACGCGCCTCCCGCGCGTCCCGCAGCCCTTCGCTGGCCGCCTCAAAGACAGTGGAGCCCAGATCCAGCGTGGGTTCCTGCGGGACATAAGCAATGCGGACCCCGCTCTGCACCGAGATGTCGCCATCGTCGACCTTGTCGCAACCCGCAAGAATCTTCAGCAGGGACGACTTGCCGGTCCCGTTGCGCCCGATCAGCCCGACCCGCTCCCCGCTCTCGAGGGAAAAGTCGGTGTGGTCCAGCAGCGGCACATGGCCAAAAGCCAGCTGGGCCCGCTGGAGGGAGATGAGAGCCATGGGGATCCTGTTGGTGACGGCCTTGCCTGCATATAAGAAAAGACCTGGCCGGAGATGACTGACTCTCACCCGCGTTGGAGCGCCGACGAAAGACACGGCCCCGATTATCAAAGACGGCGGAAAGCTCGGCCTGCAGGGAAGACGGCGCTCCCCGCGGCGTGCCCGACCCACCTGTGGCCCAGGAACGATCTACTCGGTGCTGGCAACGCCAAGCGCGACCCGCACAACTTTTTTTGCGGAGCTTTGACAGGAGGCCAAAATCTGGCATATACTGCAGGGCTTCGCTGATCACAACGCAGCAGACAAAGCGGCAAACGCCGCATCCGCAAGGAATGTCTGCACTGCAAGACTGGCGAAGGCCGATGCAGATCGGAGTGCTGAAAAAAACTTCTTCAAAAGTTTTGACAGCGACGAAAAATCTGTGTCATAATACGAGGCTCTGCTGATCGCAGCGGGGCGCAAGACAAGACGGTGAGCTGAAGCTGACCGGTGTCTTGAGGATCATTAA
>JAESFP010000156.1_pt1 | contig 42499 bp, 43 predicted proteins | sample 9266181 | NCBI WGS metagenome assembly JAESFP01 (sample SAMN14502547, study PRJNA617102) | algae metagenome | isolation source: Pegethrix bostrychoides GSE-TBD4-15B and co-occurring heterotrophs from... | place: USA: Grand Staircase-escalante National Monument, Utah | collected 2006-08-15 | reverse complement strand
CCATCTGCCTGACGACTGGCGTGCTCGCCGATCTGGCGAACCTGGCCTCCACCGAGGCCGAGCGCACCACCGCGCGTCAGCGCCAGGAACTGCTGACGCCGATCGCCAAGGCCTGGTCCACCGACATCGGGGTCGAGGTCGCCTCGATGGGCCTGCAAATCCATGGCGGCATGGGCTTCATCGAGGAGACCGGCGCGGCCCAGCACTACCGCGACGCCCGCATCGCTCCGATCTACGAAGGCACCAACGGCATCCAGGCCATCGACCTTGTAGGCCGCAAGGTTCCGATGGAAGGCGGCGGGGTCATGGATGCGCTCTGCGCCGAGATGCACGCCACCGTGGCGGAGCTGCGAGCCTCGAGCGCCCTCGAAGGCGTCGGCGGCCGGCTGGAGGTTGGCGTCGCCGCCCTTGAGCGCGCCACCGACTGGGTGCTGAACAACAAGGGGCCGAACGCGCTGTCGGGCGCCACCGCCTATCTGAAGCTCGCCGGGGACGTCATCGGCGGCTGGATGCTGGCCCGCCAAGCCCTGGCCACCGCCCAGGACGCCGACGAGTGGTCTCAGAGCAAGTCGGCCCTGGCCCGCGTCTATGCAAGCCAGGTCCTGGCGCAAGCTTCGGGCCTCGCCGACGGCGTGGTGGAGGGCGCGGGCGACCTGGAAGCGGTCGGGGCGGCGGCGTTGGGGGCTTAGACGGCGCCTGCGATCGGCCGCTCGAAGGTGACGCGATAGAACTGCGTCTCCACGCCTTCGATCCCAAAGTCGTTGTCGTTCACCAGGATCAATTCGCGATCCGACATCAGCGCCACACCTTCCAGATCCGCGGCGATCTCGGGGGTGTCGTCGGTCGACAGGATCAAGGTCTTGGTCAGGATCGGCACACCGGCGCCAGCCATGTCTTCCGGCTCCAGTTCCTCGAGGGCGGGCCGCGTCGCTAGGCCCAAATGGTGGGCCGGCGCGCCGGGGCCGACCAGATCGACGAGATAGAGCTTCGAGGTCTGCGATATCCGCTCCAGCACCAGCAGCCGGTCGGGTCCGATACAAACCGCCTCGCTGACCTTCAGGTCCCGCGCCTGGACCTCGCCGGCCGCCAGGTCGCGGGCGAAGCTGCGCGGAACGTCGAACGGATAGACGAATTGAGCCGCCACCGCGCCGGTGGCAGCGTCGATCTTCCATATCCGCGCATGACGCGAGTTGGCGCTCTCATCGGCATGGTCCAGAGGGCTTTGGAAGGCGACATAGAGCCAAGCCTCGTCGGCCGAGATGGCGAGAGCCTCGAACCCCCGATTTAACCGCCTGCGAGCACCGATGGCCGGCAAGATGGGGGTCAGCGGCGGATCACACTCGCCGGTCACGCCCTCCGGAACCCAACGCGCGATCACGACGCCTTCGGGGTCGACGCGCATCAGCGATGGACCGTATTCGTCGGCGACCCAGAATCCTCCGTCGGCCAGAGCGACCAAGCCCTCGGTGTCCGCGCCGCCATCCGGCGCCAGCAATTTCCCCTCGAGATCGTAGGCCGGCTCCATCAGCGCCTCGCCGCCCCCGGGCAGCGGCAGGCCGGAGATCGCCCGGCCGCTCGGCGCGCGCAGACGCAAGGCTCGGACGAACTGCAATTCATCGCCGACCAGGCTGAGCTCGGTGATGGTGGGGCCGATGTCCGGCCTCGGCATCAATTTGGCGCCATCGACGCCGGCGAGGTCCTGGAGGTGATCGAGGCCGTAGTCTCCGACCGCCTGGTTGATCTTCAGGTTCGCTCCACGATCCCCCAAAGCCCATAGTCGGCCCGGCTGATCGCTGCGGCGGCGGGTGAGGCCCGAGCCCAGCCCAAGGGTCACCCGCAGCACCCCGCGCGGCATGGCGATTTCGTCCAGCACCTGATCGCGCCAGGCTAGTCGTTCGATCTTGAATCCGTTGCGGCTCATGCCGCCATAGGATCCTTCCCCAGCGCCTTGTCCATGACGGAAGTCAGGCCGCGGCGAGGCCCGGCGCGTCATGCAGGCTGACGTCCAGTCCGCGCCCCATCAGGTCGATGAAGTTGTCACGATAGAAACCCCGCGCCGCGGCCGGCGAGGCCCCTGCGAGACTGTCGTTGAAGCGCTTCAGCGGGTTTCTCCCGCCCTCCACATGCGGGAAGTCGGACGAGAAGAGGCACATTTCATCGCCGCTGTTCTCGATGATCCAGCGCACGTCCTCGTGCGGATACGGCGTCACCCGCAGCTGACGACGAAGGATTTCACTGGGCTTGGCCGACAGCTTCTGCAGCCGTTCTTCCTTGCCGAACGCCGCAGCGCCGGAATCCATGAACCGCATCAGGCTCGGCAACCAGGAAGCGCCCAACTCGATCGCCCCGAACTTGAGATGCGGGAAGCGGTCGAACACGCCGTCGATCACCAGGACGGACAGGGTCTGCCAAACCGAGAGCGGGATCGACATGAAGGTGACCGAGGTGAAGTTCTCGGCTCCACCGTGGAAGTCGAGGACCTGCGGCCCGCCGTTCAGCACATAGTCGCGGTGCATCTTCTCCTCGCCGCCGACGTGGAAGAGGATGGGGACGCCGGCCTCCTGCGCGATCGCCCAGACGGCGTCGAGATCGCTGTGGCTGGGGGAATGCCCCTTTTGGATGGCGCGAGGGGATGATCAGACCCTTGCAGGCCATTTCGACGGCTTCGCGGGCGATCGCCGGCGCCCGGCCCCGATCGATCAGCGGCACGTAGCCGGTGGCCAACAGCCGGCGGTCGACAGAGCAGAAGTCGGTCATCATCCGGTTGTGGGCGCGCGCGCCCGCCAGGGCCAGTTCAGCGTCGCCGCTCTCGTCGAGGCCGTAGTTTCCCAGCGCCGAGGTGGTGAAGACCAGTTGGCTGGTGAAGCCCAGCAGGTCGAGCGCCTTTGGCCGGTCCCGGTTTCGGAAGGACCCCAGCGCCTGATGGTTCTTGCGCAGCAGGATGTTGGCTTCATCGCCGGCCCGGAACTCCGGATCGTCGTGCAGATCGCGAGCCTTTTGCGCCCACTCCGCCTCGGCGGTCTTCATCGCCGTCTTCTCGGCGAAGGGTTTGCGCAGGCGCGGCTCTACGTATTGGAGGATGGCGTCCGGCAGTTCCATGACGTGGCTGTCGGCGTCATGGACGGTCTGTCCCTCGACGTAAGGCATGGCGTTTCTTCCCGGATAGTTGTTCTTTTCCGGGTAGTTCGACCCCTGCCGAAGGCTTCGTCAAGTCAATGGGGCCTGTCGGACGACGCGTCGCCGCGCCGTCCGGAAGCCGGCTTCCTAGAGTTGGGCCAGCATATAGTCGGCGGCCGAGACCTTGAATTCGCCCGGAGCTTCGACGTTCAGTTCCTTCACGACGCCGTCCTCGACGATCATCGAGTAGCGCTGCGAACGTTGGCCCATGCCGAATTTGGAGCCATCCATTTCCAGGCCGATGGCCTTGGTGAAATCGCCGTTGCCGTCGCCCAGCATCAGGATGGAGTCCCCGACCGACTGGCTTTCGCCCCAGGCCTTCATCACGAAGGCGTCGTTGACCGAGACGCAGGCGATGGTGTCGACGCCCTTGGCCTGGAAGTCGGCGACATGGTCCTTGAAGCCCGGCAAGTGCTTGGCCGAGCAGGTCGGCGTGAAGGCGCCCGGCACCGCGAACAGCGCCACCTTCTTGCCGGCGAAGATGTCGTCCGTGGACATGGGACGAGGACCTTCCGCCGTCCCTGCCGAGAAGGTGGCGGCGGGCAGTTTGTCACCGACTTTGATGGTCATTGGGCTCTCTCCCTGATGAAGTTGGGTCATCAGATAACCCGCTCCGCCGCAGCTTCAACGCTCTTGTGTGCGGTGAAGACTTGAAAGCGCCGCGATACGGCTCAATTTTGACCGGATGGAAGACGGCGTTTTTCTCTCCGGCCAAATGCTGATCGCTATGCCTGGCATCGGCGACCCACGCTTCGAGCGCGCCTTGGTGCTGATTTGCGCCCACGATGAAAGCCACGCCATGGGCATCGCCGTGAACCGGCCCGTCGAGGGGCTTACGGTTCCTGACCTGCTCAGCCGGCTGGATGTGAAATCCACCATCGAGGTTCCGCCCGACCTCGTCCTGCTGGGCGGTCCGGTGGATCGCGAACGCGGCTTTGTGCTGCACACCGACGACTACAGTTCGGGCGAGAACAGCCTGCCGATCTGCGATGGCGTCTCGCTCACCGCCACCCGCGAGGTGCTGGAAGCCATGGCCGGGCAGAACCGCCCGCCGAGGCGGTCGCTGTTGGCCCTGGGCTATGCCGGCTGGGGCGCCGGCCAACTCGAGCGCGAAATCCGCGAGAACGTCTGGCTGACCTGCGACGCCGACGAGACCCTGATCTTCGGCGGCGATCACGAGCTGAAGTGGACCAAGGCCCTGGCTAAGATCGGCGTCGACGCTAGGCTGCTGACCGCGACGGCGGGCCGAGCCTAACCCCGCGCCTTCACCGGCGCGGCGCCGTCCACATAGCTCTCGTTCAGATAGACCTCGGCCTCCTGGGGCGACAGCGCCGGCGCGTAGCCGAAGCCTTGGCCGTAGTCGCAGCCGAGCGAGAGCAGGTGGCGGGCCATCTGCGCGTTCTCCACGCCCTCGGCGACCACTTCCAGGTCAAGATCCTGGCCGAGCTTCACGACCGAGGAGACGATCTTCACCGAGCCTTCGTTCGTGGCCATGGTGCGCACGAAGTAGCGGTCGATCTTCAGGGTGTCGAACGGCAGACGCGTCAGATAGCTGAGCGAGGAGAAGCCGGTGCCGAAGTCGTCCAGGGCGAGCGCCGCGCCCGCTTCACGCAGCTTGCCCAGCACGATGGCGGCGCGATCGGGGTCGCGCATGACGTCGCCCTCGGTGACCTCGAGTTTCAGGGCCCCCGGCGGCAGGCCGGTCTCGCGGCGGATCGCGGTGACGTCGGAAACCAGATCGGGACGGTCGATCTCGCCCGTCGAGAGGTTCACGGCCACGGTCAACTCGCCGGCCGCATGGTGATCTCGCCGCCACTTCGCGAGTTGGTGGCCAGCCTGGCGCATCATCATCGCGCCAAGCTCGCTCATCAGCCCCATCTCTTCGCAGAGCGGCAGGAACTGGTCGGGCGTCAGTAGGCCGCGGCGCGGGTGGCGCCAGCGGGCCAGAGCCTCGAACCCCGAGAGAGCTCCGGTCGAGAGGCGCACGATGGGTTGGTAGAAGGGCACGATTTCGTTGCGCCCCATGGCGCCGCGCAGATCGCTCTCCAGAGCCAGCCTCGAAAGCCCGTCGCTTTCGAGGCTTCGGCCGTAGGCGGCCGCTCCGCCTCGCCCACTTCCCTTGGCGGCCTCGACCGCCAGTTCGGCCCGGCGCAGCAGTTCAGCCGCCTCGGGGGCGTCTTCGCCGCCGAGCGCCTCGACCGCGCCGATCGAGAGAGTGGGGTGAATATCAAAGCCGGCGACGCGGAGCGGCTGTTCCAGCGCCTGGCGGAGGGTCTCGGCGGCCGAGGGGCGCGAGGTCGGGGTCAGGACGGCGAACTCGTCCTCGCCCACACGCGCCAGCAGCGCGTTGGGGGGGAAGGCGGCGGCCAGGCGCGAACCGAGCGCAGCGAGCACCAGATCGGCGCGCTCGTGGCCGAGCGCCTCATTCAAGCGGCGCAGGCGGTCAAGGTCGGCGACAACCAGCTCGTGCTGGCCAGGGCTCTGAAGGCGTTCACGCGCCCGAGCAACGAAGGTCTTGCGATCCAGCAGGCCGGTCAGGCTGTCGAGGTCCGAGGAAGCGAACCGGACCTCGGGAGCGATCACGCCGGCGGCGCGCAGGCCGCCCTCTTCCAGCCAGACGCCACGCCAGATGCAGACCTGGCCGCCGCGCATACGGACGCGTACCGCGATGGGCGAGCCTGGTTCCTGGACGCGGAGGATATCTTCGGCCAGCGCCCGATCCGGCGGCAGGGCCAGGGCGCGCAGCGCCGCGGAGGAGCATTCAGGAGCCAGCGGCCCCAGGCCAAGCGCGCGCGACGCGCCAGTCAGACGCAGACGATCCTTCTCGGGCTCCCAGAGCCAGAGAACTACGTCAGCCGCACCCAACGCTTCTAGCGTCGTCGTGGCGTCCCAGCTCCAACGATCGTTCGGCATCGCCTCTAGACGCTACAGGGCTACGCGCCGTCGCGCGGTCCGGCATTTTGCCTTACGCACTAAACAGACACTCCGTCGTCCGGCTCCTCGTGCGCCCTCAAGGGCGAGACAAGACCGAACAACACATGATCTCGCCAAACGCCGTTAATTTTCAGATAAGCCTCCGCGAGCCCCTCTTCGCGAAACCCGGCGCGGTTGAGCAACCGGCGTGATGCGTCATTCTGCGGGAGGCAGGCCGCCTCCAGGCGGTGCAGCGCAAGCGTTCGGAAGGCGAAGACCGTCAGCGCTCGCACGGCGGCGAGCGTTTGGCCTTGTCTGGCAAAGGGTTGACCGCACCAATAGCCGACCGAACCCATCTGGGCGACGCCGCGCCGGACGTTCGAAAGGGTGATTCCGCCGGTCAGGGCGTCGTCGCGGGTCCGGTAGACAAAGAACGGAAACGCGGTCCCGGCCTCGCGGTCGCGGGCATAGGCGGTCAGTCTGCGGCGGAACGCCGCACGGCTCAGATCGTCCGCCGGCCAGGTCGGTTCCCAGGGTTGCAGGAAGTCCCGGGACTGGGCCCGCAGTTCACGCCACTCGGCGAAATCGGTCGCACGCGGGGGCCGCAGGCGCACCCCGTCACCCTCGATCCGCAGCCCGCTCTCCGGGGCGATCCAATCCAACAAGGCCATGGTGCAGGGTCGCGGGATTGGGGGGCCGACGTCAAGAGCCGCGAACGCAGTTCAGCTGGTCAGGCGGCTCTAGGCGAACAGCGCGTTCTGGAAGGCGTCGGCGGCCTTCAGGGCGCTCTTGGGACCCAGCACGCTAACCGCGGCGCGGCGGGGGTCGAGGATCTGCTCGCCCAGCGCGATGATGTCCTGCACGGTCACGGCGTCGATCTGCTGAGCCAGCTCGGCGGTCGGCAGGGTGGCGCCGAACAGCAGCACCTGGGCCGCAGCCTGTTCGGAGCGAGAAAGCGGTTGCTCACGGGCCATGAACATCGAGGCCTTCAGCTGAGCCTTGGCACGGGAGAGTTCGGCGGGCTCGATACGGCTCGCCATGCCCTGGACTTCGCCGGCGGCGACGCGGGCCAGCTCGGCGGCGTCCTTGGCGGCGCAGCCGGCGAAGATCCCCAGGACGCCGGTGTCGGCATAGGTTTCGGAGTAGGCGTCGACCGCATAGGCCAGGCCGCGCTTCTCACGAGCTTCCTGGAACAGGCGCGAGGCCATGCCGCCGCCGAGGATCTCGGCATAGAGCCGAAGGGCGAAATAGGCCTCGTCGCGGACGCCGACCGCAGGCAGCAGGAAGACCAGATTGGCCTGCTCCAGCGACTTTGAGGTGGTGCGGGTCCCGCCGGCGAAGGTCGCCGGGGTCGGAAGCGCCGCCCCCTCCCCGACCGCGCCGCCGAAATCGCGTTCGGCCAGGGCCAGCAGTTCATCCTCGTTCACCGCCCCGGAGGCGGCGATGACCAGGCTGTCTGGGGCATAAAGCGCCGCGCGCCAGGCCGACAGGGTCTGCGTGCTCGCCCGGGCGATGGACTCGTCGGTGCCCAGGATCGGGCGGCCCAGCGGTTGGCCGCCGAAGGCCGCCTCCTGGGCCATTTCGAAGACGTGGTCGTCGGGGGTGTCGGCGGCCTCGGCGATCTCCTGGCCGACGACTTGGATTTCGCGGACGAGATCGCCGGCGTCCATGGTCGGGCGCAGGACCAGGTCGGCCAGAACCGAGGAGCCGAGATCCAGGCCGCCCTTCAGGGCGCGGATCTGGAAGCTGGTGCGCTCATAGCCGGTGGCCGCGTTGATCTGGCCGCCCTCGGCCTCGATGACCTCGACGATGTCGCGGGCCGAGCGCTCGCCCGCCCCTTTGAAGACCATGTGCTCCAGCAGATGGGACCAGCCGGAGCGGGCCTCGTCCTCAGAGCGGGCGCCCCGGCCGGCGACTACCGACAGGGCCAGGGTTTCAAGTCCATCGATGGGGTCGCAAACGACGCGAACCCCATTCTTCAGCGTGTGGACGGTGGGCAGTGGGTCAGCCTTCGGCAAAGGCCATGACGTAGGCCTTGATGGTGTCGGCGTCGGCGGGCAGCCGATCGAACCGCTCGTCCTTGCCGGCCAGATGGGACGCTGTGCGCGGCATGACCGGCGTCTCGCCGGTGGCCGCCGCGACGGTGTCGGGGAACTTCGCCGGATGGGCGGTCGACAGCACCACGATCGGCGCGTCGGTGACGCCGCGCGCCCGCTGCATGCCGGCCACGCCGACGGCGGTGTGCGGATCGATCAGTTCACCCGTCTCACGCAGGGTGGCGACGATGGTGCGGGCGGTCTCGCCCTCATTGACCGAAACGCCGGTGAAGGTCTCGCGCATGGCCGCCAGCGCTTGGGGCGGGATGTCCATGCCGCCGGTTTCGGCGAAGGCGGCGAAGGCGCGAGCGGTCTCGACGCCGTCACGACGCACGCATTCGAAGTACAGCCGTTCGAAGTTCGACGCCGACTGGATGTCCATCGCAGGCGACTGGGTGGGCGCCGTGACGCCCCGGACATAGCGGCCGTCTTCGAAAGCGCGGGCCAGGATGTCGTTGGTGTTGGTGGCGATGATGATCCTGGCGATCGGCAGGCCCATGCGCTTGGCCACGAAGCCCGCGAAGCCGTCGCCGAAATTGCCGGACGGCACGGCGAAGGCGACCTCGCGATGCGGTGCGCCCAGGGCTACGGCGCTGGTGAAGTAATAGACGCTCTGGGCCACTATGCGGGCGAAGTTGATCGAGTTGACCGCCGACAGGCCCACGGCCTGCTTCAGGGCCGCGTCCTGCAGCGAGGTCTTCAGGATCGCCTGGCAGTCGTCGAAGTCGCCGGCCACGGCCACGCAGCGGACATTGTCCTCGCCGGCCGTGGTCATGAAGCGGCGCTGGACCTCCGAGATCCGGCCATCGGGGAACATCACGACGATCTTGGTGTTGGCCCGGCCGCGGAAGGCTTCGACCGCCGCGCCGCCGGTGTCGCCAGACGTGGCGCACAGGATGGTCTGGGTGCGGTTCTGCTGGCCCAGGACATGGTCGGACAACCGCGCCAGCAGTTGCATCGCCACGTCCTTGAAGGCGAGGCTGGGGCCGTGGAACAGTTCGGCCATGAAGCCGCCCGCCGAGAGCTGGCGGACCGGAACCACGGCGGCGTGGGAGAAGGTCGCGTAGGCCTCGGCGCACATCTCGGCGAGGATTTCGCGCGAGATCTCGTCGCCGACGAAGCGCGACAGCACCTCGGTGGCGACGTGATGATAGGGCTGGCCCGCGAAGGCGGCGATCTCATCGCGGCTGAAGGTCGGCCACTCCTGCGGCACGTAAAGACCGCCATCCGGCGCGAGACCGGCGAGAACCGCATCAATGAAGCCGACGGAGGGCGATTCCCCCCGCGTGGAGACATACCGCATCACGTCTTCCGTCTACGCCAAAGCATGGCGACATAGACGCCGACCAGGGCCGCAGCAAGACCGAACCAGGTCAGGGCGTATTCGAGGTGGCGATTGGTGATTTGAGCCGGAAGGGGCGCGGGATCCAGCGCCTTCCACTCGGGGTTTGAAGAGGTCTCGGCCATTAAGACCAGCGGCGCCGGAGCGTCGGCGTTGAGCGCCTTGGCCATCGCCGGCACATCACGCACGTACCAACGATTGCCGGCGACGTCGTTCGGCGGGCTGACGAAGTTGCCCTTTTCCGGCACGCGCAGCACGCCGGTCACCGCGATCGGCGCGCGATCGGAAACATTGACCTTCGGCCGGGCCGAGACCGTTTCATCGACGAAGCCGCGATCGACCAGGATCGTGCGGTAGCGGCCGTCGGTGGTCTGGCAGGCCGAGATCAGCCGGGCGCCGGGTTGACCGTCGCGAACCGAATAGAGCTGGAGATAGGGCGCGCTGGCCAGGCCGGGGCACTCGATGCTGATCCGGGCGAAGTCGAGATCGGCGCCGGCGGCCATCCGCTCCAGGGCGGCCGCTGCCGACTGAGCCGGAGCGGCTTGGAGGGCTTCGACGCGCGTCAGCAGGTTCTCTTTCCAGGCCAGTCGCTGGAGCTGCCAGACGCCAAGGCCGATCAGGATGGAGAGCGAGATCGCGACCGCGACCGTCAGGCCCACCGGGAAGCGGCGAGCTTGATCACCCATGACGGGACTCTGAGGCGTTGTTGGAAAACTGGGCCGCCAGCATCGCGCCCTTGAGCGGGCGGAGCAGACCCAGGCAGACGCCGAGGGTCAGGGGCAGGAAGATAACGATATGCACCCAGACAGGGGGCGAGAACTTCAGCTCGGTGAAGAGCATCAGGAAGGCGCAGAAGAAGCCCGCGATCAGGATCACGAAGACCGCGGGGCCATCTCCGGAGTCGGCCTTGGCCAAGTCATATCCGCAAGACCCGCACTGGGGCGCAACCTTGAGGAAGCCTTCGAAGAGTCGCCCCTCTCCGCAGTTCGGGCAGCGGCCGCGAAGGCCCGCCAAAAGCGGATTGGGGCTACTCATGTCTCGGGGCCTTAGTGGCCGGCTCCGCCGAACACCACGTAGATGAAGGCGAACAGGAAGAGCCAGACGACGTCGACGAAGTGCCAGTACCAGGCGGCCGCTTCGAAGCCGAAGTGCTTTTGCGGGGTGAAACCGCCGCGCAGCAGACGGATCAGGCAGACGGCCAGGAAGATGGTGCCGATCAGCACGTGGAAGCCGTGGAAGCCGGTCGCCATGAAGAAGGACGAACCGTACAGGCCGGAGTTGGCCTGATCCTCGGCGCCGAAGAAGTAGTTGTGCGTCAGGATGTGGTGGTACTCGTAGGCCTGGATCATCGTGAAGACGGCGCCAAGGCCGATCGTCAGGATCAGGGCGAGCTTGGTGCCCTTGCGGTCACCTTCCTGCAGCGCGTGGTGCGCCCAGGTCACCGTCGTACCCGACAGCAGCAGGATCAGGGTGTTCAGCAGCGGCAGGTTCCAGGCCGGAACGGTCTCGATGCCTTGCGGCGGCCAGGTGGCCCAAGCCGTGCGGACTTCTTCGATCGACGACAGGGTCCGGTGCTCGTGGAAGAGCGCCATTTCGAAGAAGATCCAGAACCACGCCACGAAGAACATCACTTCGGACACGATGAACATGATCATGCCGTAGCGCAGGCCGATCGAGACGACGGGCGTATGGTCGCCAGCCTTCGATTCCTTGATCACCTCCGACCACCAGCCGAAGAACGTATAAAGGACGCCGGCGAAGCCGGCGGCGAACAGCCACCACGTGCCTTCCGGTAGGCCAAACAGGCCCTTCATCCAGACGACCCCGCCCAGCGCCATGATGACGGCTGAGGCGGAACCCACGAGCGGCCATGGGCTCGGAGGCAGCAGGTGGTAGTCGTGTTTGACTTCGCCGTGGGCCATTTCGGTCCTAACCCCTCTCAGATCTCACTGACGCCAACTCCTCTCTCGAGTTGGCGAAAGACAATTCGCGTGACGCTATAGCCCCGCCTTGGCGGTTACGCCAAGGGCGGAAGAATGGATTGTCGTCGAGGCGTCGGCGCGCTTCTCACCGCGCTGGGCCTCGACTGACGGAAAGAACGTGTAGGAGAGCGTGACCTCTCCCTTGCCCTTGGTCTCAAAGTCCTCGGCGAACTTGGGATCGACGAAGTAAACCACGGGAAATTCAATGGTTTCTCCGGCCGCAATCGTCTGGTCGGAGAAACAGAAGCACTCGAGCTTCTGGAAATAGGCGCCGGCGGATTCCGGAACGACGTTGTAGATCGCGCGGCCGGTTATCGGACGATCACCGTTATTCGTGACCTTGAAGAAGGCCAGGCCGGTTTCGCCGATTCGAATATCTTGCGAGCTTTGCTCGGCGGTGAACTTCCAGGGCAGCTCACGGACGTTGGCGTCGAAGCGGATGGTCAGCTTCCGCTCCAGCACTTTGTCGGGCGCGGCCTCGGCCTTGCGAACCGTGCCGTCGAAGCCGGTGATCTGGCAGAAGGCCTTATAGAGCGGGACCGACGCATAGGCCGCGCCGATCATGGCGACGAACCCGGCGGCGCAGATCATGCCGACCTTGGCGTTGCGCTTCGCCTGGGGCGAAGGCTCCGGTTTAGAGCGGTCGTAGGCCAACATTGCCTCCCATACGCACGACAGTCACCACGAACACCAGAACGACGAACAGCACCAGGCCGAGGGCCAGGGCGATATTGCGCCCGCGGCGCGCACGCGCCTCGATGGTGGGATCGGGCTTGGGCTCGCTCACTTACAGCACTCCGACGCCCGGCAGGCCGAGCGCGTGCTCAGCCAACAGGGTCGCAAACAGCAGGGTCAGGTAGAGGATCGAGAAGGCGAACAGGTTGCGGGCGTCCTTGGAGCCGCCCTTGACGTCATAGAGGCCGTCGTCGTTGCGCTCGCCAGCGGCTTCGCCGGCCCGACTCTTGAACACCCGCCAGGCCAGGACCAGGAAGACCAGGCCGCCAAGGCCCGCGACCGCCAGATAGGTCAGACCGCCCAGTTGCGTGAACACCGGCACGATGCATAGCGGCACGAACAACAGGCTGTAGATCAGAATTTGCTTACGCGTGGAGGCCGCGCCCGCCGTCACCGGCATCATCGGCACCCCGGCCTTCTCGTAGTCCTCGCTCGTATAAAGCGAGAGCGCCCAGAAGTGCGGCGGCGTCCACATGAAGATGATCGCGCACAGCAGCCAGGCGTTTAGCGGCGCGGTTCCCGTCGCCGCGGCCCAGCCGATGACCGGCGGCAAGGCGCCGGCCAGACCGCCGATGACGATGTTCTGCGGCGTCGAGCGCTTCAGCCAGATCGTATAGACGACCGCGTAGAAGAAGATGGTGAAGGCCAGCAGCCCGGCCGCCAGCCAGTTCGTGGTCATGCCAAGCAGCATCACCGAGAACATCGACAGCACCCCGCCCATGGCGAGCGCGTCGGAACCCTGAACCTTGCCGGACGGCACCGGACGGGCGCGGGTTCGCCGCATCTTGGCGTCGATGTCGGCGTCGTACCACATGTTGAAGGCGGCCGAAGCGCCCGCCCCTACGGCGATGCAGAAGATCGCGATCGCCCCCAGGATCGGGTTCACCGACGAGTCGGCGCAGACCATCCCGGTGATCGCGGTGAAGATCACCAGCGACATCACGCGAGGCTTCAACAGCTGGACATAGTCCTGCCACCGCGGCGGTGCGCTCGTACGTGGAAGGGCTGGCGACATGGCCATCACATTACTCTCAAAACGACCAAAGGGCGCGCGCTGGATTGTCCCAGCCCGCGCCCCTGAAGTCCTTGGCGAGCGGGACCTAGTGGAGGTCCGGCTTCACCACCGGCAGTTCGTTGAACTGGTGGAACGGCGGCGGCGAGGACAGGGTCCACTCCAGCGTCGTGGCGCCTTCACCCCAAGGATTGGCTTCACCCTTGCGGCGCAGGATCGCAGCTTCAGCCAGCACGACCAGGAAGATCACGACGCCGACCATGGTCACCAGGTAGCCCATCGAGGACACGTGGTTCCAGAGGGTGAACGCCTCCGGATAGTCGATGTAGCGACGCGGCATGCCTTGCAGGCCGAGGAAGTGCTGCGGGAAGAAGATCAGGTTCACGCCGATGAACATGACCCAGAAGTGCAGCTGGCCGAGCCATTCGCGGTACTTCACGCCGAAGATCTTCTCGAACCAGTAGTAGAAGCCCGCGAAGATCGCGAACACGGCGCCGAGGCTGAGCACGTAGTGGAAGTGAGCCACGACGTAATAGGTGTCGTGCAGGCTGTAGTCGATGCCGGCGTTGGCCAGGACGACGCCGGTGACGCCGCCGACCGTGAACAGGAAGATGAAGCCCACCGCCCCACATCGTGGCGATCCAGGAGAAGATCTTCACGCCGGTGGGCACCGCGATGACCATGGTGGCCGCCACGAAGTAGGCGCGCAGATTGATGCTCATGCCGACCGTGTACATGTGGTGAGCCCACACGACGAAGCCGATGAAGCCGATGGCCACCATGGCGTAGGCCATGGCGAGGTAGCCGAAGATGGGCTTGCGCGAGAAGGTCGACACGATGTGGCTGATGATGCCGAAGCCTGGCAGGATCAGAATGTACACTTCCGGGTGACCGAAGAACCAGAACAGGTGCTGGTACATGACGGGGTCGCCGCCGCCGGCCGGGTCGAAGAAGTGGGTGTTAAAGTTGCGGTCCGTCAGCAGCATGGTGATCGCGCCGGCCAGAACAGGCAGCGAGAGCAGCAGCAGGAAGGCGGTGATCAGCACCGACCAGGCGAACAGCGGCATACGGTGCAGGGTCATGCCCGGCGCGCGCATGTTGAAGATCGTGGTGATGAAGTTGATCGCGCCCAGGATGGACGAGGCGCCGGCGAGGTGGAGCGCGAGAATGGCGCAGTCCATGGCCGGGCCGGCGTGGCCGGCGGTCGAGAGCGGCGGATAAGCCGTCCAACCACCGCCGAAGCCCTTACCGGGGCCACCGTCGACGAACATCGAGACCAGCAGCAGGATCCAGGCGGAGACCAGCAGCCAGAACGAAACGTTGTTCATCCGCGGGAAAGCCATGTCCGGCGCGCCGATCATCAGCGGCACGAACCAGTTCCCGAAGCCGCCGATCATGGCGGGCATGACCATGAAGAAGATCATGATCAGGGCGTGAGCGGTCACGACGGCGTTGTAGCCGTGCTTGGATTGCTCAACGAGACCCAGCAGCTGGATCGAGGAGCCTTCCTTGAAGATTTGAATGCCCGGCTCGGCCAGTTCCCAACGGATAAGACCCGAGAGAGCGCCGCCCACCAGGCCCGCCATGATGGCGAACAGCAGGTAGAGGGTGCCGATGTCCTTGTGGTTCGTGGAGAAGAACCAACGGGCGATGAAGCCGGGCTTATGGTCGGCTTCGTCGTGATGATCGTGAGCTGCGGCTTGTGCCATCGTACTCTGTCCTAAGCTCATTTCGCGGCCGGCGCCGCGGCGGGCGCGGCGGGCGTGGTGGTCGGCGCGGGCGCAGCGGCCGCAGGCGCGGCCGGAGTGCTCGCAGCCGGAGTCGCGGGCGCCGTGGCGGCGGCCGGGGTCGCGGCGTCAGCAGCGGCCGGAGCCGCAGGAGCGGCAGGAGCGGCGGCCGGAGCGTCTGGCGTCATCGAGCCGCCCTTCGAAGCCACCCAGGCTTCGAACTCAGGCTGGGTCACAACCTTGATTTCCAGCGGCATGAAGGCGTGGTCGACGCCGCACAGCTCGGAGCACTGACCATAGAAGGTTCCGGTGCGCTCGGCGCGGAACCAGGTTTCGTTGATCCGGCCCGGAATGGCGTCGATCTTCAGGCCGAACGCCGGAAGGGCGAAGGCGTGGATCACGTCGGCGCCGGTGACCAGCACGCGGACGGTCTTATTGACCGGCACCACGAGCGGCTCGGTGGCGGCCAGGCGGTAAGGAACGTTACGCGCCTTGGCTTCGTCTTCCGGCAGCATGTTGGAGACGAACTCGCCGACCTTTTGGTCAGGCAGTTCATAACCCCAGTACCACTGGTAGCCGGTGGCCTTAACGGTCAGGTCCGGCTTGGGCATGTCGTGATAGGCGAAGAGAAGCTTGAACGAGACGACCGAGATCGCCATCAGGATCAAAACCGGCACCACGGTCCACACCACCTCAACGACGGTGTTGTGGCTCCACTTCGCCGGGATCGGGTTCGAGCGCTTGTTGTAGCGAACCACGCACCAGATCAGCAGGCCGAGCACGAACACGCAGATCAGCGTGATGATCGGCAGCAGAATCAAATCGTGGAAATCGTGCGCGGCGTGCTTCAGCGGCGACGCAGCCGGTTGAAGACCGATGCCACCTGGCGTCGGTTGCCCCATCAATTGCTCTGCGAACGCCTGGACGCCCCAGAACGCTGACGTCGCGCCCGCAGCGGCTGCCGCCGCCCACGTCCGCATGCCCTGAACCCTAGACTTCATGTCCCCTCGGTCTGCTTGGCCGGCCGCGCCTCGCGAAAGACGATCGCCCCCGCCGACTGGAATCGAGACGAGGCCCCGAAATCGCGAGGCCTTGCCCTTAAGCCGGGGTCCATACGCGCTCTCCCTGGGCTTGCCAAGGCGCTAAGGCCCCCTATGGCGCGTTGTCTGCACACCGACCGACGATATGTCAGGCGCCAAGCGTCCAAAACGCCCGATCCGGCGTACTTATCGCGAAACTGGAATTGGGGAATTCGTGAGCCTGCATCGCTCTCCCGAGGCGGAAGACGCCATCCGGCGCGACTTCGAGTCGATCGTGAACATGTCGCCCGCAAAGCTTCGTGACTGGCTGGAAACCGATGAGAGCAAAAAGGTCGGCTTCACCCGTCGAGGAGAATCCGAATCTGTCGGCCGGCAGTCGGCGCGGCGGATATTGGAGATCATGGCCACCCCCGCCGAGGATCTGAGCGAGGCCGACTACAGCCATATGAAAAAGGTGATTGGCTATGGGCGACGACACCTCGCCCAACGGCCTTGGGGCGATGTGACGCGGACCCGCTGGCGATGGTCGCTGATGAACTGGGGCCACGATCCATTGGTCGGTCGCGGTGGAGACGACAGCGGTTTGGGGTGACGGCGGGGCTTGGACCACCTATCTCTGATCGCTCGCCTTTCGAAAGCACAAGCCGATGAACGCCCTGTCCCCCACCCCCTCGATCCTCGACTCCGCCGGCGTCTCCCCGGAGCGCGCCCGCGAGATTCTCGGCGAGGCGCTGGTCGGGGCCGACGATGGCGAACTTTTCGTGGAAAAGTCGGAGAGCGAGGCCTTCCTGTTCGACGACGGACGATTGAAGTCGGCCTCGTATGATTCGTCGGAAGGCTTTGGCCTGCGCGTCGTGGCCGGCGAGACCGCCGGCTACTCCCATTCCAGCGAGGTGTCTGAAGCGGCGATCAAGCGGGCGGCGCAATCCTCGGCGCTCGCGAAACGCGGCTATTCGGGCGTCTCCGCCGAGGGCCCGCGGTCGACCAACGCCAAGCTCTATGGCGAGGACGACCCCACCGCTTCGCCCGCCTTCTCGGACAAGGTCGCCCTGCTGCAGGAAATCGACGCCTGGGCCCGCGCCCGCGATCCGCGCGTCGTTCAGGTGATGGCCAGCCTGGCCGGCGAGCGCCGCACAGTCGAAATCCTGCGCGCCGACGGCCGGCTGATCCGCGACGTGCGGCCGCTGTGCCGCGTGAACGTACAGATCACGGTCGAGAAGGACGGCAAGCGCGAGAACGGTTTCGCCGGCGCAGGCGGCCGCGCCGGCTTCGAAGCCTGGATCACGCCTGAGAAGTGGCAGGAGCAGGCCGAGGAAGCCCTGCGCCAGGCCCTGGTCAATCTGGACGCCGTCCCCTGCCCCGCCGGGGAGATGGACGTGGTGCTCGGCCCGGGCTGGAACGGCGTGCTGCTGCACGAAGCTGTGGGCCATGGCTTGGAAGGTGACTTCAACCGCAAGGGCACCTCGGCCTTCTCTGGCCGCATTGGCGAGCGCGTCGCCGCGCCGGGCGTCACCGTGTTCGACGACGGCACCCTGGCCGGGCGCCGCGGCTCGCTGACCATCGACGACGAAGGCACCCCGACCGAACGCACGATCCTGATCGAGGACGGTATCCTGGTCGGCTACATGCACGACCGCATGAGCGCCCGGCTGATGGGCCTGACGGCCACCGGCAACGGCCGGCGCCAGTCCTACGCCCACATGCCGATGCCGCGGATGACCAACACCGCGATGATGGGCGGCTCGACCCCGCGCGAAGAGATGATCGCCTCGACCAAGCGCGGCCTCTATTGCGCGAACTTCGGCGGCGGTCAGGTGGACATCACCAACGGCAAGTTCGTCTTCCAATGCACCGAGGCCTACCTGATCGAGGACGGCAAGATCACTACGCCGGTGAAGGGTGCGACCCTGATCGGCGACGGTCCCTCGGCCCTGACGCGCGTCACCATGATCGGCGATGACTTCGACTTCGATCCCGGCGTCGGCGTCTGCGGAAAGTCCGGCCAGAGCGTGCCGGTCGGCGTCGGCCAGCCGTCGTTGAAACTGACCGGCCTGACGGTTGGCGGGACGAGCATCTAGCTCGCTCCCGGCGACGGGCCGCCGGCAACCTGTCGGCGATTTAACCTACCTTTCCGGGATTTAATTGGCGCCGCCCCCGTAACGCAGGTCACCTGCCGGCGTTTTGGGGAGCATTGTTACATGATCGTTCAGGCCCTGGCCTCAGCCCTGGCGCTCGCCGCGCCCGACCTCGGCCAGGACGTGCAAGCGGTGTCGGCCGCCCCCCCGCCTGCGACCGCCGGGGTCATCAACTATCCGCCGGAATTCTTCACCGCGTCGCAACCGTCGACCGCGCTCGACATGGTTTCTCGGCTGCCGGGCTTCACCATCGATGTCGGCGATTCGGTTCGTGGCTTCGAAGGCGCGGCCGGCAATGTGCTGATCGACGGTCAGAGGCCCACGACCAAGACCGACGACCTGGAAGAAATCCTGCGGAGAATTCCGGCCAACCAGGTCGTCCGCATCGATCTGATCCGCGGCGGCGCGCCGGGCATCGACATGCAGGGCAAGTCGGTCCTGGCCAATGTGGTCAGGAAGCAGGGCGGCGGCTTTCGCGGGGTGGTCGCCCTGTCCAACAGCATCATCTACGACGGCCGCAACATGAGCGGCGTGCGGCTCGAGCTTTCCGGGGACAAGGGCGGCCGCGCTTGGGAAGCCTCGGCCCGTTACGGCATGGGCGTCGATGACGGGGCCGGCGAAGGCCGGCGGGTCCGCAGCGGCCCCTCCGGCGAGCCGCTCATCATCTCGGACGTCGATTCCGAAGGCGACACCAATCAGACGACACTGACCGGATCCTATGCGACGCCGCTGCTGGGCGGCCAGGCGAAGGTCAACGCGCGGCTGTTCAACGACAACTTCAAGTACGAAGAGATCAACCGCATCACCTTCCCCGCGCCCGGCCGCGAGGGGACGATCGAGCACTACGACGAGTTCCAGACCGAGCTGGGCGGCAACTTCACGCGCGGCCTGGGCGCCAAGACGACGATGGAGCTGATCGCCCTTCGCAAGGACGAGACGCAGGACATCACCTCCGATTTTCGCGCCGAGGCTACCGGCGCCAGGTTCTCGCTCGCTCGCGACACCAGCGAAACCATCGGCCGCGCGGTGCTGAAACACCGGCCAACCGACCAGATCTCGCTGGAGACGGGCGGCGAGGTCGCGATCAACATCCTTGAGAGCCAGACCGCCTACGCCAAGGACGGCGTGAACATCCCGCTGCCCGCCGCCAATGTCCGTATCCAGGAGGACCGCGGCGAGGCTTTCGCCAAGGGCGTCTGGCGGCCCAACCCGAAATGGACGATCGAGGCCGGGCTTCGCTACGAGGCCTCGACGATCGAATCCAGCGGCGACGTCAGCCTCGAAAAGAGCCTCTACTACGCCAAGCCGCGTCTGGCCCTGACCTGGGCCCCGCAGCCGGCGACGCAGGTTCGTTTCCGCTTCGAACGGGTGGTCGATCAGCTCGACTTCGACGACTTCGTCGCCGATTCCTCGCTCAACACCGGGGTCATCACCGCCGGAAATCCCGACCTGGTTCCTGAGCAGGCCTGGGTCAGCGAAGCGGCCTTCGAGCAGCGATTCGCAGGCGCCGCCATCGTGCTGACCCTGCGCCATTCGGCGCTCAGCGACGCCGTCGACCGCGCCCCGGTCTTCCTGCCGACCGGCGTTTTCGACGCCCCCAGCAACATCGGCGATGGGACCAAGGACGAACTGATTCTCTCGCTCAGCGTGCCGCTGGCCAAGCTTGGTTTGACCGGCGCGACCATCAAGGGCGAATCGACCTGGCGTCGTTCGGAGGTCACCGATCCAACGACCGGCGAGAAACGCGAGATTTCAGGACTGCGGCCGCTGGAATGGGAAGCCCACTTCACCCATGACCTGCCGGCGCACCGCCTGACCTGGGGCGTCGACGTCTACGGCGCCTGGCGCGAGACCTACTACCGGTTCGACGAGGTATCGACCGACAAGCTCAAGACCTTTGTCGTCCCGTTCGCCGAGTGGAAGCCAAGGTCCGACATCGTGATCCGCGCTGAGCTGCAGAACGCCACCAACCGCGGCTTCCGCCACACCCGCACGGTCTATGACGGCCCGCGCAACACCAGCCAGGTCGCCTTCGTGGACGATCGCGATATCCAGTTCGGCCGCATGTACTGGGTGCGGATCCGCAAGTCCTTCGGCGGCTAAGGCCAGCGCGCCGCTCAAGAAAAAGGGCCGGAGCAGCGATGCTCCGGCCCTTCTCATGTCCACGCTCGGAGCGCCTAGCTTTCCCGGTCGGCCCGGATCGCCGCGGCGCTGACCGCCTGTCGTTCGCCGTCCAGCACCGGAGCGATCGGCTCCGGCTGAGCGTGACCGCCCGGGGTATTGGCCCCATGCGACCAATGCTTGATGAAGAAGCTGAGCGCGATGAACGCCACGCCGACCCCAAGGCCGGCCCAGCCGAGCATCTTGAACACCTCAAGCGAGGACGCCAGCGCAGCTTCCGGATCGAGCACCTGCCCACCGACCGTCTCGGCGCCTGCAAGGCCCGCGATCCAACCGCCCACGAGCTGGGCGATGGACGAGGCCAGGAACCACACGGCCATCATGAAGGACGCGATCGAGGCCACCGACAGCTTGGTGATCTCTGAGAGGCCCACCGGCGACAGGAAGAGCTCGCCCGTGGTGTGCAGCAGGTAGAGCATGCCGAGCAGCATCAGCGGCAGACGGTAGGAGCCGTCGGCCATGCCGGCGCCCCAGACCACCACCATGAAGCCGAGCCCGACCTGGATGAGGCCAAAGCCGAACTTCATCGTCGGGTTCGGATCGCGGCCGCGCGCGGCCAGCCACGCCCACATCGCCGCGAAGATCGGAGCGAAGATGAGGATGAAGGCGGCGTTGAACGACTGGGTCTGGGCCGCGCCCATGGTGGCGTCGATCCAGAAGCCCTTCGGCTCGATGCCGGCGGCGGCCAGTTGCTCGGCCGAGCCCATCGGGATGCCGAGGAAGCTGGTGGCCTGATGGGTGATCGACAGGTCGACGTTGCGGGCCGCGAACAGGTTCAGCGAGGTGCCGGCCTGTTCGAACAGGGTGAAGAAGATCACCGAGCCGAAGATCAGCACGAGGGCGAGCATCATCCGCTCGCGCTCGACCTTGGTGCACTTGGTCAGGAAGTAGGCGATGTAGGCCAGCGAGGCGACGGTGGCGCTGAGCAGGGCCCAGGCCACGAAGCTGTTGCGCTGGACCAGCACCCAGACGCCGCCGACGCCGAGGATGGCGACGATATAGATCAGCCATTCGCGGTTGATGGGGCCGACGACGGCCTCCTTCAGGCGTTCCGGGTTCGGCGGCTCGCCCTTGCCTTGCAGCAGCGGCTTGCCGAGCACGAAGACCACCCAGCCAAGCGCCATGCCGACGCCGGCGAGGCCAAAGCCCGCCCACCAGCCGACCGTTTGACCCAGCAGGCCGCAGAGCACCGAGGCCCAGAAGGCCCCGAGGTTGATGCCGTAGTAGTAGAGGGTGAAGCCGGAATCGCGCCGCGGGTCGCCCTGCGGATAGAGCTGGCCGACGATGGTGGAGATGTTCGGCTTCAGGAAGCCGACCCCCATGATGATCAGCGACACCGCCAGATAGAAGGCGTTCACGCCCAGCGGATCGCTCTTCTTCTCCATCTTGTAGCTGCCCTCGGGCAGGATCGACGGCAACGGCGCGTTGGCCGGCAGGTTCTTGATCTCGAGCCCGCCGCCTTCGGCCGGGCCGAACGCGTGAAGGGTGTCGCCGATCTTGAGCTGCACCGTGCGCGCTTCCATGCGGCCCTCGGCGACAACCTGATAGCTCTGGTTGGCGTAGGTGAGGGTCTGGGTGGCCGGGCTGCCCTCGACCGCCATGGTCATGTGGCCGGCGACCAGCAGCAGCGCGCCGAAGGCCACGGCCTTGCGGGTGCCGAGATAGCGGTCGGCGAGCAGGCCGCCGATCAGCGGCAGCAGATAGACCAGGCTGGTGTAGGAGCCGTACTGAGCGCCGGCGGTGGCGTCATCAAACAGCAGTTGTTGGGTGAGATAGAAAATCAGGATGCCGCGCATCCCGTAGTAGGAAAACCGCTCCCACATCTCGGCGAAAAACAGAATCATCAGCCCGCGCGGGTGCGTTTTCAGCAGCTGCAGCAGGACGGGGACGCCGGTCGCCAGCGTAATGACGATCCCCAAAAGGATAACAATATTCATAAGGGCGGTGTTCCGATTCCTTGGACGGCCGGCGCTCCCTGGGGTCGTTTCACCCCCGCCGGGCATATTTTGCGCGAGAAGATCACGCGGTAAGGCCAAGCACAAGCAAGGCGGCGCCTGTACACTGGCGTCCTGGGAGCCTCAAGCCCATCTTGGGCGTTGGACTGGTCATAGGAGGAGCGTCCAATGCTGATCCCAGGTCCCGATCACCCCATCACCATCACCCCCGCCAAGAGCCGGTGGCGCGCCAAGTATGGCGACCACGTGATCGCCGATACAGGCGACGCCCTGATCCTGAAAGAAGCCGACTATCCAGCCGTCGTGTACTTCCCGCGCGCCGACGTCTCGATGGACTTTTTCTCGCGTACGGATCGCACGACCCATTGTCCGTACAAGGGTGACGCGGCCTACTACACCATCCTGATGGACGGCCGGTTCGCCGACAATGCGGTCTGGACCTACGAAGAGCCCTTCCCCGCCATGGAGCAAATCCGTGGTCGGCTAGCCTTCTATCCGGACAAGGTGGAGGTCTATTCGGTGGATGAAGCGGTGGTCGATCCGACCCACGTTCACACCGCCGTCGACGAGGCTGTCCTGCACACCGACAGCGGCTCCGGCGCCAGCCAACGCGACCATTGGCCGCCGAACGTCGAAAGCCCAGCGCCGGAAGAGCGCTAGGTCTCTGAAGACCGCGGCCCCGGCCATTGCGGCCGGGCGCCTTGCGGCTCCAGGCTCATGCCGATCCCTTCAGTGACTCGCACCGGAAGGCCCGCGAGGTCGAAATCATCGAGGCAGAATACGTTGACGCCGTAGTGATCCGGCGCCGAACGCTTGCGATGGAAGGTGTAGATCCCGCAGCGGCTGCAGAAGTAGTGCTTCGCCCGCCGTGTATTCCATTGATAGAGCGAGAGCGCGTCCTCGCCGGCCACGATGACCAGGGCGCTCTCATGCACCTTGGCCATCACCGCGTTTTTCTTGACGCACAGCGAGCAGTCGCACGTCGTCAGCTCGTCGATTTCACCGTTCACTTCGAAGCGCACGACGCCGCAGTGACAGGAACCCGACCAGGTCATTGCCGGCGCCTAGTAGGCGAAGTCCTCAAACACCCGGCGCACGTCGCCGTTCCAGGGGCCGTTGTAGAGTTCGAGCAGCCGCTCAGCCGGGGTGATCCCGCTCTCGGCGATCTCTTCAAGCTCGGTCAGGTAGTTGCTCTCATCGACCATGCCGGCGCTCAGCCGGTTGCGGCTTTTCAGACCCTGGCGCGCGATGGCGACCATGTCCTTGGCCACGTCCTGCACGCTGCGGCCGTTGACCTGAGCTTTCAGGCCCAGGCGCGCCACGTCGGCGCGCAGGCGCTCGTGATCCTCAACCTTCCAATCCTTGCAGAGGTCCCAGGCGGCCGCCAGGGCGGCGCTGTCGTAGAAGATGCCGGCCCATAGCGCCGGCAAGGCGCAGAGGCGGCTCCAAGGACCGGAATCGGCGCCGCGCATCTCGAGATATTGCTTCAGGCGGACTTCGGGGAAGGCGGTCGTCGTGTGATCGGCCCAATCCTTGATCGACGGACGGTCGCCGGGCAGATCGGCCAGTTCGCCGGCCATGAACTTGCGGAACGAGCGGCCGGAAAGGTCGACATACTTGCCGTCACGCTTGGCGAAGTACATCGGCACGTCGAGGGCGTAGTTGGCGTAGGTCTCGAAACCGAAGCCGTCGGCGAACACGAAGTCCAGCATGCCGGTGCGGTCGGGATCGGTGTCGGTCCACACATTGGCGCGGGCCGAAAGGAAGCCCGAGGGCTTGCCTTCGATAAACGGCGAATTGGCGAACAGCGCCGTCGCGATCGGCTGCAGGGCCAGACTGGTGCGGAACTTCGCCACCATGTCGGCTTCGGAGCCGAAATCGAGATTGGCCTGGACGGTACAGGTGCGGAACATCATGTCGAGGCCGAGATTGCCGACCTTCGGCATGTACTCGCGCATGATCTTGTAGCGGCCCTTGGGCATCACCGGGACTTCGTCACGCCGCCAGAGCGGGGTGTAGCCGAGGCCGAGGAAGCCCAGGCCGAGCTCGTCGGCGACCGTCTTCACCTCTTCGAGGTGCGTGCCGGTTTCCTCGCAAATGTCGTGCATCGTCTCCAGCGGGGCGCCGGAAAGTTCGAACTGCCCGCCCGGCTCAAGGCTGATATTGGCCTTGCCGCGCTCCAGGGCGATGACGTTCTCGCCCTCGTAGACGCCCTTCCAGCCGAATCGCATCAGCCCGTTCAACAGGGCCTGGATGCCGGCGGGACCGCCATAAGGGATCGGTTCGTAGGTTCCGAGCCGGAACACGAATTTCTCATGTTCGGCGCCGACCTTCCAATCGCTGGCAGGCTTTGAGCCTGCTTCGAACCACTGGATCAGGTCCTCGAACGTGAGGGGTCGGTCGTCTGCCACGACGTCGGCCATCTCAATCTCCCCAAGCCCATATTAGTCCGAAAAAACGGCGGCGCGATCTTTACGCCGTTCAGACACGTGGGCGCAATTCAGGAAACCTCAAGGCCACGCCAGTCTCCCTGAGCAGCCTGCCACAGGGTCAGGGCGCTGATGGCGGCTGTGTCGGCCCGCAGTATCCGCGGTCCCAGTGAAGCGGGTGTAGCATAGGTCAGGTTCCGCAAGGTCTCGCGCTCGGCCGGCGAGAAGCCTCCTTCCGGCCCGATCAGGATCGCCCAGGGTGCGGCGGGCGCCCCGTCCAGAGCCGCCAGGACTGGCTTGGCCTCCCCCGCTTCGTCGCAGAACAGCAGGCGTCGCGGCGCATCCCAGGCGTCGATCAGCTTTGCGAGCTTCAGGGGTTCGACGATCTCCGGGACGTCCATCCGGCCGGTCTGTTCGGCCGCCTCGGTGGCGATGGCGGTCAGCCGATCGAGGCGGGCCCGCTCGGCGTTGGTGCGTTCCGTGATCACCAGCCGCACCCGGCGCGCGCCTAATTCCGTTGCCTTTTCAATGATCGTCTCGATGCGGGTGCGCTTCACCAGGGCGACGACCAGATCCAGGTCCGGCCCGTTGGCCTGGGGCCGCTCCAGCGTCTTGAGGCGCAACACGACCCCACGCTTGGCGACCACCTCGAGCGCGCCGCGCCATTCTCCGTCCCGGCCGTTGAACACCAGCACTTCGTCACCGACCTCCCGTCGCATGACGGCGGTCAGATAGCGGCTCTGCCCCAGATCGAGGGCGAGCGCGTGGTCCTGGGCGAGGTCGGCGGTGACGAACAGTCGGATCATGGAAAGTGGTTCTAGCCGTGCGAGCGGGATCGGGACTAGGGTCATCCTATGGCAAAGTCAGATGAAGACGACGCGTACGAGACTGAACTCGCCGAGCTCCAGCTCGCCCTCGTGAAGTATCAGCAGTACGCCATGAAGAATGGCGACAAGGTGCTGGTCATCCTCGAAGGTCGCGATGCGGCCGGCAAGGACGGGACGATCAAGCGGATGACGGAATACCTGTCGATTCGCGCGACCCGCGTGATGGCGCTCCCCAAGCCGACCGAGATCGAGACCACCCAGTGGTACTTCCAGCGCTATGTGCAGCATCTGCCGGCGGCGGGTCAGATCGTGATCTTCAACCGGTCCTGGTACAATCGCGCGGGGGTCGAGCGGGTGATGGATTTCGCCACGCCCAAGCAGCAGGAAACCTTCCTGCGCGACGTGCCGCACTTCGAGGAGATGCTGGTCGAGAGCGGCATGCAGCTGGTGAAGATCTGGCTCGACATCAGCCGTGAAGAACAGGCCGAGCGCCTGAAGGAGCGACGGGAAGATCCGTTGAAGGCGCTGAAGACCAGCCCTCTCGACGACGTCGCCCAGGAGAAGTGGGCCGAGTACAGCTCGGCGCGCGACGAGATGCTGACCCGCACCCACAACGGGACGACGCCCTGGACCTGCGTCGTGACGGACAAGAAGAAGGTCGCGCGACTGAACGTCATGCGCCACGTGGTGCGCACCATCGCGCCGAAGGACATCTCCAAGGATATCGCCAAGCCCGACAACAAGGTGCTGTTCCCGTTCGAGATCGGGGCGATCGCCGAAGGCCGGTTGAACAGGTAGCCGGAGCGACGGGGGTGGAGACGATCTCGGCCCGCGAGGCCCGCCGAATAGCGCTGGCCGCGCAGGGGTTCGCCGAGCGACGGCCCGACGCAGCTGGAAAACGCCACCTGCTGAAGACCATCGAACGGTTGGGCGTGCTGCAGATCGATTCGGTCAACGTGGTCTCGCGCACACACTACCTGCCGCTGTTCTCGCGGCTGGGCGCCTATCCCCGGCCGCTGCTGGAGGAGATCGCCTGGGGCAAGCGGCCGGCGCTGGTGGAGTATTGGGCGCACGAGGCCTCGCTGTTGCCCGCCGCCAGCCATCCGCTGTTTCGCTGGCGGATGGAGGATGCGCGGGCCGGCGTCGGCACCTGGAAGGGCATCGCGAGGTTTCTGCGCACCCACGAGGACTTCATCGAGCGTGTGCTGACCGAGATCGACACGCGCGGCCCGATGCCGGCCTCGGAACTGAACCTCGGTGCCAAGGGCGCGCAGGGCTGGTGGGGCTGGAGTGAAGGCAAGCGCGCGCTGGAATGCCTGTTCTGGGTCGGCGATCTGACCGCCGCCACGCGGAGGGGGACCTTCGAACGGGTCTATGGCGTCAGCGACAAGGTCCTGCCCCGCGCAGTGCGCGAAGCTCCGACACCGACGCGTGAGGAAGCGCAGCGCGAGCTGGTCCGCATCGCCGCGCGGGCTCAGGGCGTCGCCACCGAACGCGACCTGCGCGACTACTTCCGCATGCCGGTCGCCGACACCAAGGCGCGGATCGCCGAACTGGTCGCAACGGGTGAACTGACGCTGGTCGAGGTGAAGGGCTGGGGCCTGCCGGCCTATCTGCATCCGCAGGCCCGCCGTCCGCGGAAGATCACCGCCAACGCCCTGCTCTCGCCGTTCGACAACCTGATCTGGTTTCGCGAGCGGACCGAGCGCGTGTTCGACACGCGTATCCGGCTGGAGATCTACACCCCGGCTCATAAGCGGGTTCACGGCTACTATGTCCTGCCCTTCCTGCAGGGCGAGGCGATCACCGCGCGGGTCGACCTGAAGGCCGAGCGCAAGAAGGGCGTGCTGCTGGTGCAATCGGCCCACGCCGAGCCCGGCGCGGACGATGCGACGCCATCGCTGCTGGCCGGCGAACTGCGGCTGATGGCGGGGTGGCTGGGCCTCGACCGCGTCGAGGTGCAGCCGAGGGGCGACCTGGCCGAGCGGTTGGCGGCAGTGCTTTCCTAGATGCTCCCCCACTGGGGGAGGTGGCGCGCGTATCGCGACAGAGGGGGCTTCCGACGCAAGATGAAGTCCTCTCAGTCAGCGTCGCTGACAGCTCCCCCAGCGGGGGAGCATCTAGAGGCCCAGCTATATCCTCGTCCCCCGGATATCGCTGAGGATGATGACTTTTGGAGCGGGCCTACGCCTTCGGCGTCATCACCAGCCAGGGCGTGGCCTGGAGGCGGAATTCCCAGACCGCCAGCAGCTGGTCGAGATGGCCCGCGCCCTTCAGGAAATCCGGCAGCGGCAGGGTCTTGGCCTGCGGATCGAGCCGCAGGATGTCGTGGGTCGGCGAGAACCGCTCGATCAGGCGCTCCAGCACGCCCTTGCGATAGACATCATGTGTCTCGACGATCAGCGGCATCTGCGCCAGCGACGGCGACAGATCAGGCCGCAACAGATCGTCCTCCGCGCCTTCGATATCGACCAGCACCAGGCAGCGCCGATCCTTGAAGGCCTCGAAGCCGTCGGGCTTGAACTCCTCGCCAATGATCACCCGTTCGGCGACGTCGTTCTTGGCGGCGAGTTCGGCGCAGGCGGCGCGCGCCTTCGCCTGGATGTCATAGGCGTAGACGGTCACCTGCGGCATCAGCCGCGCCAGACCGACGGCGTAGTAGCCCTCAGCGCAGCCGACATCGATCACGCAATCCAGGCGCTGCTGCGCGAAGGCGGCGATGTGCGGGTGCAGTTCCGACTCATAGGTGCCGATCAGGCGCGGGGTCAGCGCGCCCTCGGTCGCGGAGGTCACGTACTCCATGCCCGCGAACGGCCCCTGCATGATCTTCGCGCCATGATGTCGGACGTAGGCGTCGGCGATCAGGCGCGAGCGCCAGATCGCCAGAATGCGCAGGACCTCGTTCAGCTGCCGCGGCTCGGCGAGCGGCGGGTCGCGGTCCAGCCGCTGACGCAGCCACTGAACCACCTGTTCCATATAGGTCATGCTTCACCCCCAGCATCCGTCACGGCCGAATGCTGGGGGTTTCTAGCATCGTTCCCGAAGCCGACGTCAGCCCTTCAAAGCGAACCTTCGGTCACAGCGTGCAGGCGGGCATAGGCCCCGCCTTTGTCGATCAATTCACGATGGCGACCCTCTTCGACGACGCGGCCCTGATCGAAGACCAGGATGCGGTCCGCGCCGCGAATGGTCGACAGCCGGTGAGCGATGACGATGGTCGTGCGACCGACCATCAGTTCCTCCATCGCCGCCTGCACCTGGCGTTCGGTCTCCACGTCCAGCGACGAGGTGGCCTCATCCAGGACCAGGATCGGGGCGTCGGCCAGGAAGGCGCGGGCGATGGCCACCCGTTGGCGTTCGCCGCCCGACAGCTTCACGCCCCGCTCGCCGACCAGGGTGTCGTAGCCGAGCGGCAGTCGGGCGATGAAATCGTGAGCCCGAGCGCGCCGGGCCGCCAGCGCGATCTCTTCTTCCGAAGCCCCGGGGCGGGCGTAGCTGATATTCTCGGCGATGGTCCGGTGAAACAGAGCCGGATCCTGCGGCACCACCGCGATGGCGCGGCGCAGCGCGCCCTGATTGACGCCGGCCACATCCTGGCCGTCGATCAGGATCGAACCGTCCTGCAAGTCGTACAGCCGCTGGATCAGCTTGACGAAGGTCGACTTGCCCGACCCGGTCGGCCCGACCAGAGCCACCCGCTCGCCCGGCGCGATGCGCAGGGAGAAGTCCCGATAGAGCGGCTCGTCCGCCGACTTGTAGCGGAAGGTCGTGCGGTCGAAGACGATCTCGCCCAGTTCGCCGGCGAAGGCCGGGGCGCCTGGACGATCCATCACCTGGGCCTCGGTCTGGGCGTAGCGGGCGACGTCCTCCACGTCGTCGAGCCCCTTCTGAAGCATGCGGATGTTCTCGCCGATATTGCGCAGATAGCCGCTCATCAGCATGAACGAGGTGATGGCGAAGGCGACATCGCCGGCCGTGGCTTCGCCACGCGCCCATAGCCGCAGCAGCAAACCGGTCAGGCCAGCCTGCAGCACCACCAGCAGCAGGTTGTGCCACAGCCAGACGTTCAGGAACCGGTTCCAGGTGACCAGGGTCAGCTTGCCCCAGAGCGAGGTGATCCCGCCGATCCGCTCTTCCTCGCGATGCTCGGCGCCGAAGGCCTTCACCGTCGGGTTCGATGACAGCGAGTCGGCCAGCGCGCCGCCGATCCGGCTATCGAGGGCGACGGACTTCAGGTTCGCCGGCCGCACGTACTTGGCGGTCAGGATGATGTTCGAGGCCACGTAGAGGATCACGATGGCCATGGAGAACAGCCCCACGGCCGGCCAGCGAAAGATCATCACGGCCGAGAGCCCGAACAGCACGAGGATCGCCGGGCCGAGCCAGAGGATCAGGGCGTCGGAGACCGTGTCGTAGCCCCACATGGCGCGGCTGAGGCGTCGCACGGTCGAGCCGGCGAACGTGTCGGCGTGCCAGTCGGACGAGAACGACTGGACCCGCTTGAAGCCTTCGTCGGTCATCTCCTTCATGTTGGCCGCCGCCAGCGGATTCCAGAACCGGAAGCTGGTGTTCCGGATGATGGCGAAGGCCAGGTAGACGCCGACGAACAGCGCCCAGGCGCTCCACGCCAGGTCTTGCCTCGCCGGCCCCGCGGCCACAGCGTCGACCAGCTTTCCCGCCGCCCAGGGCAGGGCCAGGTCGAAGCCGACCGACACCAGGGTCAGCACGATGCAGGCGGTCAGCAGCCAGGGTCGGCGCAGCCAGAACGAGGCGATGAAGGCCAGGACCTTTCCGTTGGAAAGGACCCTCTTCTGCTCGTCCTCGGCGTCTTCGTAGTGTTCGGTCACAGATCCGATCCTTCAGTCACGGCATGCAGCCGGGCATAGGCCCCGCCCATGTCGATGAGATCCTTGTGGCGGCCTTCTTCGACGATCCGGCCCTGATCGAAGACCAGGATCCGGTCAGCGCCGCGAATGGTCGACAGCCGGTGGGCGATGACCACCGTCGTCCGGCCGACCATCAGTTCTTCCATCGCCTCCTGCACCTGGCGCTCGGTCTCCACGTCCAGCGACGAGGTGGCTTCGTCCAGCACCAGGATCGGCGCGTCGGCCAGGAAGGCGCGGGCGATGGCCACCCGCTGACGCTCGCCGCCCGACAGCTTCACGCCGCGCTCGCCCACCGGCGTCTCATAGCCGTTCGGCAGCCGGGTGATGAAGTCGTGCGCCCGCGCCCGCTTGGCCGCCAGGATCACCTCGTCCGGCGTGGCGTCAGGCCGGGCGTAGCTGATGTTCTCGGCGATCGAGCGGTGAAACAGGGCCGGGTCCTGGGGCACTACGGCGATCGCGCGCCGCAGGCTGGCCTGGCTGACCCGCGAGATATCCTGGCCGTCGATCAAGATCCGGCCGCCTTGGACGCCGTAGAGCCGCTGGATCAGCTTCACGAAGGTGGACTTGCCCGCGCCCGTCGGTCCGACCAGCGCCACCCGTTCGCCCGGCGCCACCACCAGGGTGAAGCCGTCATAGAGCGGCCGCGTCTGGTTGGCGTAGCCGAACACCACGCGGTCGAAGACCACCTCCCCCAGCTCGCCGCGGAAATGTTCGGCGTCCGGAGCGTCGGCGAGTTGCGGGTCGGTGATCATGTAGGAGGCGACGTCCAGGGTGTCGTCGAGCCCCTTCTGCAGCATGCGGGTGATCTCGCTGAAATTCCGCATGTAGCCGGCCATGACGATGAACGAGGTGATGGCGAACGCCACGTCGCCCGGCGTCGCCTTGCCCTGCGCCCAGGCGTGAACCAGGAAGCCGGTCAGACCCGCCTGCAGCACGATCAGGAACAGGTTCTGGACGAGGCCGACATTGTTGAAGCGGTCCCAGGTCTTGTTGACCGCCGCACGCCAGGCCTCGACCGTGCGGCCGAAACGCGCCTCTTCACGCCCCTCGGCGCCGAAGCTCTTCACCACCGGATTGGCCCCGACCGCGTCGGCCAGGGTCGCGCCGATCTTGGAGTCCAGCGAGGTCGAGATCAGGTTCACCGGCCGGATGTAGTGCACCGACGTCAGGATGTTGAACGCGCCGAACACGACGATCATCACCCCCACGAACACGCCGGCCAGCGGCCAGTGCAGGCCCAGCGAGATCGCCAGGCCGCCGAGCACGATCAGGGTCGGCGCGAGCATCATCAGCAGGGCGTCCGACGCGCTGTCATAGCCCCACATCGCGCGGCTGACCCGGCGCACGGTGGCGCCGGCGAAGTTCGAGGCGTGCCAGTCCGACGAGAAGGCCTGCACCCGCTTGAAGCCATCATTGACGATGCGCGCCATGATCCGCGCGTAGAAGCCGTTGGCCGCCCGGAACATGGCGCTGCGCATCAGGTAGAAGACCAGATAGAGGCCCGACAGGCTGGCCCAGGCGATCCAGGCCGCACGCGTCACCGGCTCGGGATTTGAGACCGCATTGATCAGCGCCCGGGTGGCCCAGGGGATCGACAGGTCACAGGCCGTCGCCACCAGCATCAGGCCGACGATCAAGGCGAACTTGCGCGGCTCGGCCAGCCAATGGCGGACAATGAAGCCCAGAACCTGGGTGTTGGTCAGTATCCGAGGACGGTTCGGGTCCTCATCGTCGTCGTAGGGATCGGTCATAACGCACTTCACGAATGGCCCGGCGCGAACCGGGATGAATGGGATCTCGAGTTGGGCGCCGGAACCCGTGGGGGAGCACAGGCCCCGGCGCCTCGCCGCGCCCCGCTAGGCGGGTCGCCGGGCCTCGAAATTGAGTATTCGGCTTGATCGACCCGGCCGTCGGCCGGGCTGATGGTCGGCGCCGACGGAGATCGCCTCGAAGCCCGCGGCGGCGAGCGCCAGCTCGAACTCCTTCAGGCCCCAGAGACGGAAGGCCATGACCTCCAGCTCCGACTCCACCAGCCGGCCGTTGCGCCACCGCTCATAGCGGTCGTGGGTGACGCGACGCTGAGCCAGCAGATCGATCTCCACCGCCCGCCCCTCGATCCGCAACACGTCGCCTTCGGCGGTCGTCCAGGTGCGGATATCCGGCTTCTCGTTGGTCAGATAGGCCAGGGGCATCAGGTCGATCAGCAGCCGGCCGCCCGGTTTCAGGTGGTCGAAGAACCGCTTCAGCACCGCGAACGCCTCGGCGAAGTCGTCCAGCAGGGTGAAGGTCCCCACCGGCACGAGGATCGCCGCGAAATCGTGGTCGTAGGCGAAGTCCTGGAACCTCGACCGGCGCAGGGACGGCGTCAGCCCACGGGCGGCGCAGTGCCGGCGGCAAACCGCCAGCATGTCCTCGGAGTGGTCGAAGCCTTCGACCTCCAGCCCGGCCTCGATCAGCGGGATCAGCAGGCGGCCGGTTCCGACCGCCGCCTCCAGGATCGGGCCCTGAGTTCCGGCCAAGCGGTCAAGATAGAACGGCACGTCGGGCAAGGAGCCCGGCGGCTTGTCGAGATCGTAGATCTGCGTGCAGAGCGCCCCATAGCGATTGGGAACAGCGGCGTTGGACGGGACCGAAATCGGTTCGGCGATAGGCATGTCATCATCTCTTGAGACAGACGGACTCCGCGCTATGCGACTGGGGAATCCGTGGAATCGAGGAGCGCCGGCGGACGCGCAAAGCTGCGCGGGATGAGGCTGGCGGTGAGGTTGCAGATCTGCCCGAGGAGGGCCCGGTCGCAGCTAGGCGTGGAACCCGGTGCGGGCGATCACAGCGACAAGCGGCATCTGCGGACGATGATTTCGTGCTTTCACTTTGATCACCTCCCTCTCAGATGGTTGTGGGCCGGACAACGACGGCGCAGACCCTGCGCGTCTCGAATTCGCCTGTCAATCCGAATGACCGGCGTTATTTCATAGTCGAGACAGACCTCGCGTCATGGTGGCGCGAGCGCCACAGCGAGTGGAGCGCGGCTTGTCCGAACCACTGACCGAAGTCCGCCGGCGTTACGCGGACGCCGTCGTCGAGGCGGCCGAGGCCGGCTACGAACCGATCCGCGAAGCCTTCGCCACCGTGCCGCGCGAGCGCTTCCTCGGCCCGGGGCCCTGGCGGATCTTCAACATCGGCCTGTCGCCCAGCGACACCCCGGACAGCGATCCAAGGCACGTCTATGCGAACGTGCTGGTGGTGCTGGACGAGAGCCTGAAGCTCAACAACGGCGAGCCGCGCTTCTGGGCCTCACTGTTTGACAGGCTGCGGCCTCGTCCCGGCGAGCGCGTGGTCCATATCGGCGCCGGGACAGGCTACTACACCGCCATCGTGGCGGAGATGGTCGGCCCTGCGGGCCAGGTGATCGGCATAGAATACGAACCGCACCTGGCGGCCCGCGCCAAGACCGCCCTCGCCGATCGCGACAATGTCGAGCTGCTGACCGGCGACGCCTTCGAGCTTCTCGGGGCACCCGCCGATGTGATCGTCGCCAGCGCCGGGCTCGACACCGTGCCGCTCGCGTGGATCAGGCTGCTGAACGACGGTGGACGGTTGATGATCCCGCTCACCGCCGACCTGCCCGGCCATGCCCGCATCAGCGGCGGGGTCACGCTCATGGTGACACGCCGGGGTGACGTGTTTGACGCGTGTTTCGTGGGGCCAGTCGGAATCTACAATTGCCACAGCGGTCGGTCAGGCGAGGCCAGCGCCCGGCTCGCGGCCGCCCTGCGGAAGCCCGAGCTCGGGGCGCTGCTCGGTTCCCCGTCACAAGCCGTATCGCTGCGGATCGGCGGCGCGGCTGACGATTCCTGCTGGCTTGAAGGCGACGGCTGGTGGATATCCACCCGATCGAACCCATGACGCAAACCGACCGCCTTCCCGACGCCGCTCCCGCCAACTGGGTGGACCGCTACGCCCCGCCGTTGCTGCGGCCGTGGCTGAAGCTCGGCCGCTTCGACCGGCCAACAGGCATCTGGCTGCTCATGCTGCCCGGCTGGCAAGGCGTCGCGCTCGCCGCCGCCATGGAAGGCCTGCTCCCCGACCTGCTGTTGCTCGCCAAGTTCTTCGTCGGGGCGGCGCTAATGCGCGCGGCCGGCTGCGCTTACAACGACATCGTCGACCGCGACATCGACGCCAAGGTCGCGCGCACCGCGGCGCGGCCAGTCGCCTCCGGGCAGATCAGCGTCAAGCAAGCCTGGGCCTATATCGCGGCATGCTCGCTGATCTCGCTGGCGATCCTGTTGACCATGCCGCTGATCGCCATCGGCCTCGGCGTCGCCTCCCTCGCGCTGGTCGCGGCCTACCCCTTCATGAAGCGGATCACCTGGTGGCCGCAGGCCTGGCTCGGCCTGACCTTCAATTGGGGCGCGCTGCTGGGCTATGCGGCGGCGACCGGCACGCTCGGCTGGCCGGCCGCCCTGCTCTACGCATCCGGCATCTTCTGGACGCTCGGCTATGACACGATCTACGCGGTCCAGGACATCGAGGACGACGCCCTGATCGGCGTGAAATCCTCGACCCGGCGGCTGGGCGACAACCTGCAGAAGGGCGTGCTGTTCTTCTACGTCGCCTGTTTCGCCCTGGTGCTGGCGGCGGCGTGGGCAGGCGGTCTTGGACCGCTGTTCCTGCCGCCCGTCGCCCTCTACGGCATGCACCTGTCACGCCAAGCCGCGCGCCTGGACGTCAATGACGGCCCCGGCGCGCTGGCGCTCTTCAAGTCGAACAGCTTCGCGGGCTTCCTGCTGTTTCTGGCCATGGTGGCCGGAAGCTGGAAAGGCCCGACAGGCGGCTTCTAGGCCGCCGCCGCCCGTCCCGCCTTGCTCAGTTCCTGCTCCAGCGCGGCGCTGGCCGCATGCAGGACTTCGATCGCGGTGTCGATTTCCGCCCGCTGAGCTTCGAAGGCCGCGATGCGTTCGCGATACTTCCGCAGCGCCTGGGTGTTCTGGGCGATCAGCCCGTCGTCGCGGCCATAGAGATCGAAGATGTCGCGGATCTCGGCCAGGGCCAGGCCGACGCTCTTGCCCCGCAGGATCAAGATCAGCCGAGCGCGATCACGATAGGAATAGATCCGCGCTTGGCCATCGCGGCTCGGCGACAGCAGCCCCTGCTCCTCGTAATAGCGCAGCGCGCGCGGCGTCGTGCTGAACTCGCGGCAGAGTTGGGTGATGGTGAATGTGGACGCCGGACGGCGCAGCTTCGTGAGCATTCTGGTCTCTCCCGATACCCGCGGGCGATTGTCTCGCGCCCGTCAGGCGATGAACCTTCCCTGGCGTTTGCCTTACGTCAAGCATGACGCGACGTCAGGCTTGTGCCCCGTCACCCTGGCGCGGAAGGATGGCGGGAAAAGGGAGGAGCTAGGCCATGGGCGAGCTCGACTTTACCGGCAAGACCGTCCTGGTCGTCGGCGGCTCCAGCGGCATCGGCAACGGCATAGCCCACGCCTTCCGGGAGCGCGGGGCGCAGGTCCACGTGTGGGGCACTCGCGCCGACGCCGCCGCTTATGCCGGGGTCGAGGGGTCTGATCTCACCGGCCTGACCTACGCCAAGGTCGATGTCGGGGAGCGCGCAGAAATCGCCGCCCACGCTCCGCCGTTCGACATTCTGGACGTGCTGATCCTCTGCCAGGGCACGGTGGTCTACCGGCGCGGCGAGTTCGAGCCGGAAGGCTGGGACAAGGTGATGGCGGTGAACCTCGACAGCCTGATGGCCTGCGCGATGAAGTTCCACGACACGCTGGCGGCGCAGCGCGGCTCGATCGTCATCGTCAGTTCGGTGTCCGGTTTCCAGGCCAATCGCGGCAATCCCGCCTATGCGGCGTCAAAGGCCGGCGCGGTCAGCCTGACCAAGACGCTGGGCCAGGCCTGGGCCGGCGACGGCATCCGGGTGAACGGCCTGGCGCCGGGCCTGGTCGACACCAAGCTGACCAAGGTCACCACCGAACATCCCGACCGCCTGCGCGGCGCGATGCGCAGCATTCCGGCGGGCCGATTGGGCGAGCCTGCCGACATGGCCGGCGCGGCGCTGTTCCTGGCCTCGCCGCTGGCGTCCTACGTGGTCGGCCAGACGCTCGTCGTCGATGGGGGCCTGAGCCTATGAGCCGGCTCAGCAGGTCCGTCAAAGGCTCGCGGGTGTTAGTCACCGGCGCAGCGTCAGGCATGGGGCGGGCGACCGCCGAACTGTTCGCCGAGGAAGGCGCGCAGGTGGCCGTCACCGACTACGTCCTGGCGCCGGCCGAAGCTTTGGCCGCCGAACTGCGGGGGCGCGGGCTCGCCGCCGAGGCCTGGAAACTCGACGTCTCCGATCCGGCGGAGATCGCCGCCGTCGTGGCCCAGATCGCCAATGCGTTCGGCGGGCTCGATATCGTCGTCAACAACGCCGGCGTCTCCGGCTTCGCGGCTGTCGACAGCGACGCCTACGAGACCGTCTGGGACCGGTCGCTGGCGATCCTGCTGAGCGCTCACCAACGGATAGTTCGCGCGGCGCTGCCCCATCTGCGCCAGTCCGCCGCCCCGCGCATCGTCAACATCGCCTCGACCGAGGCGTTGGGCGCGACGGCGATGGACAGCCCCTATGCCGCGGCCAAGGCCGGTGTCGTCGGCCTGACCCGCGCGCTGGCCGTGGAGCTGGGACGCGAGGGGATCACCGTGAACTGCGTCTGCCCAGGCCCGATCAGCACCGGTATGACCGCCTCGGTTCCGGACGAGCACAAGGCGACCTTCGCCAAGCGGCGCACCGCGCTGGGCCGCTACGGCGAACCCGACGAGGTGGCGCACATCACCCTCAGCCTCTGCCTGCCCGCCGCCTCATACATCACCGGCGCGGTGATCCCGGTGGACGGCGGACTGACGGCCCGCAACGCCTGACGCTCGCCTTGACGACCCTATTTGTACGGCATACAAATAGAGCATGTCCAACGTCCGACCCTTGGCCGAACTGCGCGCCGTGCGGGAGCCCGGCAAGCGGATGCGTTCGCGGCTGCTCGACGCCGCGGTCGAACTGTTCAAGGCGCAGGGCCTGGCCGGGGTCGCCGTGGCCGACATCGCCGCCGCCGCCGGGGCCTTCCCCAGCCAGATCACCTATTACTTCCGCACCAAGGAGGCGCTGTTCGTCGAGGCCGCCTGCCGCGAGGTGCTCTATGTCGCCCGCCAGGCCGAGACCTCGGCCGCCCAGGCGCTGACGGGATCGGACTACAATCGCCGCCTGGTGGAGACCGTGATCGGCTCGCCGGGACTTGCCCTGTTCGTCGAGGCGCTTTCCCTCACCCGGCGCCGTCAGGACCTCGCGCCACTGATCGAACGCACCTTCGACCGCCTCCATTCGCAGGGCGACCGCGCCTACGCCGAGACCAAGGCGCAGCACGGCTGGTCCAGCGGGGACGATCCCGCCACCACCGCCCGCCGGTTCTGGACCCTGGCGCTTGGCGTGGCGCTGCGCGACGGCGCCACCGGCGCGACCGGCCAGGAGGCGATCGACGAAATGCTTGCCCTCCTCCGGTACAGCGGCGGCGCCAGTCACCGGGCTGCTCAGTCCCACGAGGAAACCTGATGGCCGCTGCCGCTCGCCTTGATCCGAAGCAGTTCTTCACACCAGAGGAATGGGCCCCGCTGGCGGCGCGCTCCTCCTGGAAAGGGCCCGCGATGATCGCCCACGCCTGGGCTCTGATCATCGCGGCCGGCGCCATGGTCGTTGTCTGGCCCCTGACCCTTCCGCTGGCCGTGATGATCATCGGCACGCGCCAGCTTGGCCTGGCGATCCTGATGCACGACGCCGCCCACGGCGCGCTGCACAAGAACCTGAAGCTCAACGACTGGATGGGCGAGTGGCTGACCGGCGGCGGGTTGCAGCGCTATCGCCCCTATCACCTGACCCACCACCGGTTCGCCCAGCAGTCGGAAGACCCCGACCTCGGCCTGTCGGCGCCGTTCCCGATCACGCCGCTGTCGCTGCGCCGCAAGATCGTCCGCGACCTGACCGGCCAGACCTTCTTCAAGCAGCGCTTCGGCGACTTCGTTCAGCGCCTGAAGATGCGCAAACCCGGCGAGCCGCTGGCGCCGATCCTCGTCGAGGAGATCCGCCGCAAGCGTCGCTGGCTGGCCTTCGGCGTCATCGTCACGGCGGCCGGCGCGCCGTTTGGCCTATGGTGGATCTGGCCGGTGCTTTGGGTCCTGCCCCAAGCCACCTGGTATCCGCTGGTCACTCGCCTGCGGAACATCGCCGAGCACGCGTGCATCGACAAGAACGAGCCCGACCCGATGCGCCAGGCCCGGACCACCCGCGCCAGCGTGCTCGAGCGGCTGTTCATCGCGCCCTACTATGTGAACTACCACTGCGAGCATCACATGTTCATGTACGCAGGCTGCAGCCAGCTCCCGGCGATCCACCGCGCGATGATCAAGAAGGGCTACGGCGACCAGATGCTCATCGAGCCCGGCGGCTACCTCGCGGTGCTGCGCAAGGCCTCGTCCAAGCAGGCGGCCTAGGCTTCTTCGGACGGCGCCCAGGGCCGGCGAGGAGTCCTTGCGGCCAACGTCAGGCTGGCCGGAGTCGGCGGTCTGGCGTCAATTACATGCCGCGGCTGGAACGGGATTTCGGAGCCGCTCCACAATTCGTGGTTCTTCTCGATGCAGGACGGATCGTCGTCGAGTACGCCGAGATAGCCGCCGGGGAAGCGGCGGCGGACTACAACCCACAGCCGCTCACACTCCGGCTCCTCGCCGTCTTCGACGGTGATCATGAACAGCAGCTGGGCCATAGCCCCGCGCACTAGTCCTGACCGCAACTTCTTGCCCGGAATGACAAATGTATCGGGCGCCCCGTCGCGCCTCTGCTCGGCGTCATCGAGACACCAGCCGTCCAGTTCCAAGCTCGGTTCGCGCATGGCGGCAAGGTGCATGCCTGGAGGGCCGATGCAATCGCCCATCCCGCGGGCGACGCCGCCGCCCCTTTCATCGCCCGCGCGCATGGCCTATCACGCCCGCCAACGCCCTAGAGCGAGCCGGTAGAGCTCCGCGGGCCAGCCACCACCTCATCCACGCTCGGCCGCATGTCTCCCGTAGCGACAACGCGGTAAGCCATGAGCGTCGATCCTGAACTTCTCGCCACCCTGTTCGCCGTCGCCGCCGTGGCGGGCGCGTTCGACGCCATCGCCGGCGGCGGGGGACTGCTGACCGTACCGGCGCTGCTGCTGGCCGGGCTCGATCCCGTCGCGGCTCTCGCCACCAACAAACTGCAAGGCGCGATCAGCTCGATCTCCTCAACCAGCGCCTTCGCCCGCCGCGGCCTGATCGACTGGCGCACGGCTTGGCCGGTGGCCATCGGCGCCGCCGTCGCCGGACTGGCCGGAGCGCTCTGCGCCAGCCTGCTGTCGCCGCGCGTCCTGGCCGCGCTAGTCCCGCTGCTGTTGATCGTCATCGCGCTCTATTTCGGCTTCTCGCGCGGGCTCAAGGCCCATGACGCGCCAGCCCGTCTGCCGCTGATCGCTTTCTCGGTCGGGATTGCGCCAGTGATCGGATTTTACGACGGCATCTTTGGACCCGGCGCGGGGGCTTTCTACATGGTCGCCTTCGTCACCCTGCTGGGCTACGGCGCGCTGCGGGCCACCGCCCACACCAAGCTGGCCAACGCCGCCAGCAACCTGGGCGCTCTGTCGCTGTTCGTGATCAAGGGCGCGGTGATCTGGCCGCTAGGCCTGGCCATGGCGGCGGGCGCCTTCATCGGCGCACAGGTCGGCTCGCGCCTGGCGATCCGCTTCGGGGCCAAGCTGATCCGCCCGCTGCTGGTGGTGATGTCCTGCCTGATGGCGGTGAAGCTGCTGTCGGACGCCCAGAACCCATTGCGACAGTTGCTCGCCAATCTGCTGAGCGGATAGCAAAACGCCGCCGCGGTCGACTGACCACGGCGGCGCTATGAAGGGTCGCGAGCTTCAGGCCGCGACTGCGGCCTTCTTCTGGGCCGAGCGGACCTGGAAGCCCAGGATCAGCAGGGCCACGCCGAAGACCAGGCCGTAGATGCCGAGCCACCAGGTGAGCACGATCCCGCCCGCCAGCGGCGAAATCAGCAGCACCACGCCGAACAGCAGCGAGATGATGGCCGACAGCGCCAGCCAACCGCGCGCCTCGACCGGTCCGCGGCGCAGGGCCGTGATCAGCTTCAGCCCGCCGGCGAACAACGCCCAGACGGCGACGATGATGACGAAGGTGACGAGAGCCAAGCCGGGCATGAAGAACAGCACCAGACTGGCGACGATGTCGACCACGCCCTCGAGGGCCAGCAGACCCCAGCTATTTTTGTGCCGCATGGCCTTGATGGCGCTGGCGATCGCCAGGAAGCCGTCAGCCATCAGATAGATGGAAAACACCAGAACAATGGTCGTCGCCGCGGCGACAGGCGCCATGACGGCGAACAGGCCAAACAGAATCCCGGCGACTCCGCGCAGCAAAATCGCTTGCCACGAAACGCCCTCGAACAACGCGTTCAGACCCGCGCCGCCGGCCACACGCAATCCCTGGTCAGTCATGATGCCTCCATCCCGTTTAAGGTGAAAAGCCTGGCATGTATGGCGGGTTCCCGACTAGAGGCAAAATTCCGCCACAATTCGGCGTCGCCCGGGCGCTTTCGACGCCTCCCGCCCTCTCGCCCTTCATGCTAGGTGCGGCCGGTGATTATTCAGTCCCTGGACGGCCGCCGCGCCTTCATCTTCGAAAACACTCGGCTCCAGCCGCCGCCGCACACGCCGGAGCTCACCCTTCATCTGGCCGACGAGGTCACGCCGATCTGGCGCCTGACCGAAGAAGCGCTGGCCGAGATCGGCCTGCCGCCGCCGTTCTGGGCCTTCGCCTGGGCCGGCGGGCAGGCTCTCGCACGCTACATCCTGGACCATCCGCAGGAAGTCGCGGGCAAGCGGGTGATCGACTTCGCCTCGGGCTCCGGCATCGTCGCCATCGCCGCCATGAAGGCCGGCGCCGGCCACGTCCTGGCCGCCGACATCGACCCGTTCTGCGGGGCCGCCCTGGCCATGAACGCCGAGGTCAACGCCGTGCGCGTCGACTTCACCGACCAGGACCTGCTGGACGCGCCGCCGCCGGACGCCGACGTGATCCTGGCCGGCGACATCTGCTACGAGCAGCCCTTGGCCTCGAAGGTGATGGACTGGCTCGCGGCGGCCCATGTGCGCGGAACCCGCGTGCTGATTGGCGATCCAGGCCGCAGCTACTTCCCGCGGGTGGGCCTTGAACAGCTGGCGGAATACCAAGTCCCCACCACGCGCGAGCTCGAGGATCGCGAGATCAAGAAGACCGCCGTCTGGACTCTGCCCGCCTGAGAGAATACTCAGAACAAACGAAGAACACGAGGCGGAGGCCGAGATGCGCGAAGACGGCAAGATCGACTATGTGGAGCTGCCCGGCGGCGAGCTTGCCCCGACCAAGCGCTTCTATGAGGCGGCGTTCGGCTGGACCTTCACCGACTACGGTCCGAGCTATGCGGCGTTCGAGGAAGGCGTCGACGGCGGCTTTGATTCCGACGCCGCCGGCACGAAGCAGCCGCTCGTCGTCCTCTACGCCCACGACCTGGAGGCCATGGTCGCCAAGGTCGAAAGCGCGGGCGGGGCGATCGTGAAGCCGATCTTCAGTTTCCCGGGCGGGCGCCGTTTCCACTTCCGCGACCCGTCGGGCAACGAGATGGCCGTCTGGTCGGAAGGCTGATCCTTAGTCGGACGACAGGATCAAAGGATCGCAGGCCGCGGCGAAGGTGATCTTGGCGCGGTCGGCGGCGAGCGGCAGCAGGCCGGCATGGACCTGTTGCGACGGCAAGGTCATGGCGTAGCAGGCCTCGAACGGCCCGCTCATCTTGCTGAGCAGCGCCACGAAGCCCTGCTCGGCGAACCAGGTCTCGGCCGCGAGGTCGTCGGGCGAGGTCCGGTAGCCGGGCATGCGGCCCAAGGCAATGCAAGCCAACAGTCCCACCGAAGCGGCGACGGCGTCGATTGTGCGCATATCTATCCCCTGGCGCTCATCATA
>JAESFP010000155.1_pt1 | contig 42537 bp, 30 predicted proteins | sample 9266181 | NCBI WGS metagenome assembly JAESFP01 (sample SAMN14502547, study PRJNA617102) | algae metagenome | isolation source: Pegethrix bostrychoides GSE-TBD4-15B and co-occurring heterotrophs from... | place: USA: Grand Staircase-escalante National Monument, Utah | collected 2006-08-15 | reverse complement strand
GATTTGCGGGCATTAACCCGTTACGTGTATTTCGACAGTTGGGATCATCTGCTCACCTTCATGCTCCAGGGGCTAGAGCTAGACATCCCGCCGAATACCAGCTAAATTTCCATACTGAGAATTGCTGGCGAGATGCCTCAAAGCTTGACGGCAAGGTCAACGCGAGCTGCGCGCATAGGCAATTTCACCCTGAATGTAAGTCGCCTGAATCGACCGATCATCGCCCATCATAATCAAGCTGAAGGCGCTGTCAGCCAGTTCTGCGAGTGAGTCTGGGAGCGTTGGGTTACGCAGCGCCATGATCGGGGTAGCCTGTAAGTCTAAGACAACAAAGTCGGCGGCTTTGCCGACATTGAAGTTGCCCAATTCAGCCTCCAGACCTAGCGCCAGCGCCCCGCCTAGCGTTGCCAGAAACAGCGCTTGAAACGGCGAGAGTCGCTGCTGTCGAAGTTGCGCTACCTTGTAGGCTTCGTTAGCGGTTTGCAGCATTGAGAAGCTGGTGCCTGCGCCGATATCGGTGGCTAGCCCGACGTGAATTGGAGCCTGTACTGATTTTGCCTGCTCTAGCTTAAACAGGCCGCTGCCCAAAAACAGGTTGGAGGTGGGGCAGAAGGCAATGGTGGATTTGGCTTCAGAAAGTCGCTGAAACTCGCGGTCGGTGAGCTGAACGCAGTGGGCGAAAATGGAGCGTTCAGTCACTAGTCCAGCCTGATCATACGCATCCAGATAGCCGTCGCTGTTGGGGAATAGCTCTTGCACCCAGGCGACCTCACTCACGTTCTCAGAGAGATGTGTATGTAGATATACATCAGGATATTCTTGCAGCAGCAAGCCCGCAAGTTCAAGCTGAGCGGCGGTGGAAGTTGGAGCAAAGCGCGGCGTGACCGCATAGCGCAGACGGCCTCGGCGGTGCCATTTCTCAATCAGCTGCTTGCTCTGGTCATAGGAAGAGGCGGCGGTGTCGGTGAGGAAATCGGGTGCGTTGCGATCCATCATTACCTTGCCAGCAATCAGACAGAGATTGCGGCGTTCGGCTTCTGCAAACAGCGCTTCTGCGGATTCAGGGAAGACAGCCGCCAGCACAACTGCGGTTGTGGTGCCGTTCCGCAGCAGTTCGTCAATGAAAGCGACTGCGATCTTTTGGGCATGCGCCATATCCTGAAAGCGGCGCTCGGTGGGGAACGTGTATTTGTTCAGCCATTCGAGCAGCTGTTCGCCGTAAGCTGCAATCATCTCAGTTTGCGGGAAATGCAGGTGCAGGTCAATAAATCCCGGCATCAGGAGACGGTCAGCATAGGTGGTGATGGGTAGATCAACATACTGAGGCCGAATCGTCTCGTAGGCTCCAAACGCCTTGACGTTGCCCGCTTCTACGACCAGCAGCCCATCTGGAATGTAGCGAACTGCCTCAGATTCTGGCTGATAAAAAGGATCCTCTAAAAAATCTAAAAAAGCCCCGCGAAAGCCTCGAAGCGACTGAGCTGAGCTAGATTGAGCTGAGCTGAATTGAGCTGAGCTGGAAGAAGCAGTGAATACCATAGGTCATTGAGATGATGCAGCACAGGCAGTACGCCATCATAGCAGGCTAGCTGATTTGGTTTAGCGGCATTGTATCTCAGACAGCAAGGGAACGCAGGACGGGTGCTGTAGGCTGATTAGGACTAAGCCGTTATGGCCATTTTGCAAGTTATGACTATGAGCAATCCGCCCAACCAAAATGTGATTCAGCGGACGATTGTGAAAAGCGCTAAGCGGGTAATGGTCGCAGGGGGCTTAAGTCTCTCAACGCGCAGCGGCAGCAAAGCTCTAGAGCATTTGGCGAAACGACTGGCAGCACAGTGCAGTCTGGCAAGTGCCGTGCAGATTGGCGAGGAGCTAGGCGAAAAAGTGGTGGCGCTGTCGCAGCAGACGGGCAAGCAGCATTTAGATCAAGGCGTGATTCGCCAGCTGACGCTCTACAAGCAAATGCCCGTCACCCTGCCACCCTCTGCCCCCACTGCCGCGACGCAGGCAGCAACTAAGCCTGCTCCAACCGCCGCTCCTACGACGGTTCCTACGGCAGCCCCCGCAGCAGCCCTCGCAGTAGTGGTGCCAGAGCCAGAAGTTGAGCCGGAAACAGAGCCAGAAATCCCTGTAGCTGAACTAGACGATACGACAGAGCCAGAAACAGAGCCAGAAGCTGAGACAGAAGTCGAGCCAGAAACAGAGCCAGAAGTTGAAGCTATATCTGAGCTAGCGGCTGAGGCTGAAAATGCTGAAGATACTGACATAGAGCTAGAGCTGACCGAACTAGACGAAGCTGAACTTGAGGCCGAGCTAGAACCAGAAGCTGAGCCAGAGCCAGCCGCGAGCGAGCCGACAGCACCTGCCGTCTCACCCCTATCCGACGAGTCAGCAACCAGCTGATCATTGCTCTAGTTCTCTCGCAACAGCACCGCTTCTGCTCATATCATTAATTCTTCCTGCGGAGGCTTCCAAAAAAGCCAGAATGCAGGTACAACTAATCACGACTTCACGATCAGGTTCCATATCAGGAGACGAGAGATGATTTCCCAAAACTGGCGCAGGGCGGCTGCACCGATTTGCCTCAGCCTGATGCTTTGCCTCACCGCCTGTGGCCCCTCCACCCCTTCGCGCTACGAGCAAACCCAGCAGGAAACCACGCAGCGCAACGCACCCGGTGCCGTGGCCAAAGACGCGACCCAAGGCGCTAGCTTCAACAAGTTTTTTCCTAAGTCAGTCAGCGGCTATCAGATTGTGCCTGCCCAGGAGAAGAAAGGGTTTGCTGAATATAAGGTCAATCAGGGCGGCAAAAACGTCGCCATGCTCTCTATCAACGACACGGCTGGGATTGACGGCGCTGCCGCGAAATATCAGGGCAGCAGCAGTAAAATTGCTGGATATCCCAGCGTGGAGCAAGGCCAAAATATCACAGCCATTTTGGTGAACAACCGCTATCAGGTGAAAGTTCAGACTCGTGATCCCGCATTTACCAAAGCGGATCGAGCTGCCTGGATTGCCAAATTTGATCTGAACGGGCTAGCCAGCTTGAAATAGGTCTGAGCCGCAAGCTGCTCTCGGCTGCAAACTTCATCCCGTCATGTTTACGGCGCTACTGCAATTTGGGTCAGTTCCTCCCACAATGGGCTAGACAGGACTGCGCGCTGCTTTTTGTGTGAACCTCTGAATCTGTAAACCATTGAATACTGTAGGTCAAGACTATGGATGCCGCGACACTCTGGCAACGTTACCAGGATTGGCTTTACTACCACGAGGGACTAGGGCTGTACCTCGACATCAGCCGGATGCGGTTTGGTGACGATCTGCTGGCGACGCTGCAACCCAAGTTTGATAAAGCCTTTGCAGATCTGGCGGCGCTAGAGGGCGGTGCGATTGCCAACCCCGACGAGAACCGGATGGTTGGGCACTACTGGCTGCGCGACTCCAGCCTTGCCCCCACGCCTGACCTGCAAGAAGATATCGACAGCACGCTCAGCAAAATTCACAGCTTTGCCCAAAAAGTCCACAGCGGCGAAATCCACCCGCCGAACGCGCCCAAGTTTACCAACATTCTCTCAGTGGGGATTGGCGGTTCGGCGCTGGGGCCAGAGTTTGTGGCTGAGGCGCTAGGCGCAGTCGATGCACCCATGCAGATCTCGTTTCTAGACAACACCGACCCCGCTGGCATGGACAAGGTGATAGCCAAGCTGAAAGACCGACTGGCCAGTACGCTGGTGATCATCATGACTAAATCGGGCGGCACACCCGAAACCCGCAACGGGATGCTGGAGGTGAAACATGCCTACGAGCAGCAGGGCTTGAGTCTGGCTGCTCATGCCGTCGCTGTCACCGGAATCGGCAGCAAATTTGAGCAGATTGCCAAGCAGGAGGGCTGGCTAGATATTTTCCCAATGCAGGACTGGGTGGGCGGACGCACCTCGGAAATGTCGGCGGTAGGCTTGCTGCCGGCAGCGTTGCAGGGGATTGATATCGACGCAATGCTGGCTGGAGCCAAAGAGATGGATGCTGCGACCCGTCAGCCCCAGATCAAGGGCAACCCGGCGGCGCTGATGGCGTTGAGCTGGTACTATTCGGGCAACGGCAAGGGCGAGAAGGATATGGTGGTGCTGCCTTACAAAGACAGCCTGCTGCTGTTTTCGCGCTATTTGCAGCAGCTGGTGATGGAGTCGTTGGGCAAAGAAAAAGACCTGGATGGCCAGGTGGTGCATCAGGGGATTGCGGTCTACGGCAACAAAGGCTCGACGGATCAACATGCCTATGTGCAGCAGCTGCGCGAGGGGATTGCCAATTTCTTCGTGACGTTTGTAGAAGTTTTGGAAGATCGGCAGGGCGCTTCTATTGAGGTGGAGCCGGGGGCGACTTCGGGCGATTTTCTCTCTGGGTTGCTGCTGGGGACAAGGCAGGCGCTCTACGACAATCAGCGGGATTCGATTACGGTAACGGTGCCGAGAGTGGATGCCAAAACAGTTGGGGCGCTGATTGCGCTCTATGAGCGGACGGTGACGCTGTATGGGTCGTTGGTGCATATCAACGCCTACCATCAGCCGGGAGTGGAGGCTGGCAAGAAGGCCGCGGCGGCGGTGCTGGATTTGCAGCAGCAGGTGATGCAGATTTTGGGTGAGGCGGCTGTACCGCTGACGCTGAGCGATTTGGCCACCAAATCGGGAGCCTCAGATCAAGTGGAGACAATTTATAAGATTGTGCGGCATTTGAGCGCTAATCAGCGGGGAGTGAAGCTGATTGGGGATTTGGCACAGCCCAAGAGTTTGCAGGTGAGTGCAGGGTGATATAGGTTTGGGGCGATCGGGAGTTGTTAGAGATCTGGGGTTTCGAGCCGAAATGCTTGGGGGCTGCTCGCCCCCAAACCCCCGGCAGGGACGGCAGTCCGCCCCTACAACCCCGACTAAGGGCGTATCTGTATGTACCTAAGTTCCGCTTCGCCGCGTGGGGTTTTAAACTTGTCCCTCCGTGGGGCGAGACCGGAAGCCTGCCTTAGATTTTTCTGTACGCAGATCAGAGAATGCCACCCTGCAATGCCATCCCCTATCTCTGGCACTCTACAAATACGACACTTTGTGAGGGGTTGTAGGGGACGACAGCGTCCCCTGCTGGGGGTTTGGGGGCAAACGCCCCCAAGCATTTGGCTCGGAACCCCAGATCTCCAAACCCGCCCCAGATCCCCTTCCGCCAAACCCCCAACAACAAACTTCAGCGATAAAATAAGCCATACCGCAACAGGCAGGCAGCAGACAGCACTATGAAATGGTGGCAAAAACTAACCCAAAACAACCTCGCCCGCTTCGGAGCCACATTGCTGCTCTGCTTCTACATCATCGTCATCTTCGCCGAATTTATCGCTCCCTATAGCCCATTCACCCCCCAACCCGACGGATCCCTCCTCCCGCCCACCACAATCTACTGGCGCACCCCCCAAGGCCAATTCATTGGCCCCCACGTCTACCCCACCACCCAAGGCCCCGTCAGCCTCGAAACCGGCGACCGCGAACTCAAGGTCGATCGCAGCCAGCCAGCCCCAATCCGCCTATTTGTCAAAGGCGAACCCTACCGCTTCCTCAGCCTCCGTTTCCCGCTGCCCACCAACTTCTCGCTCACCAATCCCCAGATCACCGAAATCCAGTTTTTCCCCGGCTTCCCCGGCAACCGACGCCTATTTGGCACCGTCAGCCTTAACACCGTCAGCCTTGATACAGCTAGCGCCAATTCAGCCGACCCCGCCCGCCTCAACCTGCTCGGCACCGACGAACAAGCCCGCGACCAGTTTAGCCGCCTCGTCTACGGCGGACGCATCAGCCTCTTCATCGGCATCGTCGGGGTTGCAGTCTCCTTCCCGATCGGCATGATCGTCGGCGGCATCTCCGGCTACTTTGGCGGCTTCACTGATGCAGTACTAATGCGAATCGTCGAAGTACTGATGACCGTCCCCAGCATCTACCTGCTCGTCTCGCTCAAAGCCATTTTTCCGCCCAAGCTCACCAGCTTTGAAGAATTCCTGCTGATCACGCTCGTCACCTCCTTTGTCGGCTGGGCTGGGCTAGCCCGCGTCGTGCGAGGGCAAGTCCTCTCCATTAAAGAGCGCGAGTTTGTCCAGGCAGCCAAAGTCATGGGCGCTCAGCCGCTCTACGTGATTTTGAAGCATGTTTTGCCCCAAACCGCCTCCTATATTGTGATCGCAGCCACGCTCGCCATTCCCAGCTTCATCGTTGCCGAAGCGGTTCTTAGCCTGATTGGTCTTGGCATCAAGCCGCCCGATCCCTCGTGGGGCAACATGCTGTCGCTGGCCACCAACGCCTCGATTCTGGTGCTGCAACCCTGGCTTGTCTGGTCGCCCGCCATTTTGATTGTGCTGACGATTCTCGCCTTCAACCTGCTGGGTGACGGTCTCCGCGATGCTCTTGATCCGCGCAACACCAAGTGATATTAGCAACTGAATAAACTAAAATATCCGAATTACTCTGAATTAGGTATTTTGGTTTTGCAAAAAATACACTTTCATTGTATTCAGACTTAGCCGCTTTATTATCTTTGTTTCGTATCCGCTCTATTTTGACAGAGCGATTATTTTGAGAGCAGGCTTTAGACAGCGGCGTGAGTAGGAGACATCTAGACTCTGGCCAATCGACCAAAAGGCGACCATTGCGGCAATACCTAGTCTAAAATTACCTCAGTTCACCTGACCAGCTCGCTGCCTCGTATGATGAAGCTAGATCCTATCGCGATTGTCGGCATTGGCTGTCGGTTTCCGGGAGCAGCCCATAGCCCAGATGCTTTTTGGGAGCTGCTGAAAACTGGCACCGACGCAATTACTGAAGTTCCTGCCGAACGCTGGCCAGTCGAGCAGTTTTATCACCCCGATCTAGATCAACCCGGAAAGGCCAACACCCGCTGGGGCGGCTTCTTAGACAATATTGATCAGTTTGACCCGCAGTTTTTTGGGATTGCCCCGCGTGAGGCGATTAGCATGGATCCGCAGCAGCGCTTGCTCCTAGAAGTAGCTTGGGAAGCGCTAGAAGATGCCGGACAGATTCCAGCGCAGCTGCGGAATAGCCAGACGGGCGTATTCATCGGCATTGGCACGCATGACTATTCAATTCGGCTCTGGCAGCACCCAGTCAGCGACCCCTACGCCACCACGGGCACAGGCAACTGCATCGCCGCCAATCGGATCTCCTATCTATTCGACTTTAAAGGGCCGAGTCTAGCGGTGGATACAGCCTGCTCCTCATCATTGGTGGCGCTGCATCTGGCCTGTCAGAGCCTCTGGTGCGGCGAGTCGAGTCTGGCGCTGGCGGGCGGCGTGAACGTGCTGCTGCTGCCCAACGTCACCGCAGGCTTCAGCAAGGGTGGCTTTATGTCGCCGACCGGACGCTGCCGCAGCTTTGATGCAGCAGCCGATGGCTATGTACGCAGCGAAGGAGCAGGGCTAGTCGTCCTCAAGCCGCTGTCTGAGGCGGTGGCAGCAGGGGATGCGATCTATGCGGTGATTCGCGGTACGGCGGTAAACCAAGACGGCTTCAGCAGCGGCATGGCGGCTCCCAATCCAGTCGCGCAGGCAGCGGTGCTGCGTCAAGCTTATCAGCGCGCTGGGCTGTCCCCCGCTCAGGTGCAGTATGTCGAGGCGCACGGCACAGGTACGAAGCTGGGCGATCCGGTTGAGCTAGCGGCGCTGGGCGAAGTGCTAGAGGCTGACAGAACCCAGCCCTGCGCGATTGGCTCGGTCAAAACCAACATCGGCCATACTGAAACTGCCGCAGGCATTGCGGGCGTGATCAAAACGGCACTGGCGCTGAAGCATCAGCAGATTCCGCCCAGCCTACATTTTCAAAACCCCAATCCCAAAATCAGGTTTGGCCAGATGCAGGTGCAGAGGCAGCTTGCCGCTTGGCCTTCCCAAAAAGCAGGCCGAATTGCCGGGGTAAACTCATTTGGGTTTGGCGGCACGAACGCCCATCTGGTGCTGTCTGAAGCCAAGCCGAAGCGCCAGCCGAAGCACCAGTCCAAGCCTCAGTCGCAGCCGCTACAGGTTGACCATCCGCGGCTGTTAATTCTCTCAGCCAAAAGTCAGGCGGCGCTGCGGGAGCTAGCGAGTCGCTATGCCGATTTCCTAACGGCCAATCCTGATTTCAATCTGGCTAATCTCTGCTTTACTGCCGCGACTCGCCGCAGCCAGTGGTCGCAGCGTCTTGCAGTCGTCGGAACAGCTGCACAAATTGAGGCGGCGCTGCGCGTGAATGCGGTAGATACTAAACCAGATACTAAATTAGATATTAAACCAGATATTGCCTCAGAAGCCGCGCCGCAGATTGCGTTTTTGTTCACCGGACAAGGCTCACAGAGCGTCGGCATGGGGCGAGAGCTATTTGAAACCTGCCCCAGTTTTCGAGAGACGCTAGATCGATGCGACCAGATTTTGCAGGTAGAGTTGGGTCGCTCCGTGCTCAAAATCATCTGGGAAGATGCCGCTAAGCTGGAGCAAACAGCCTATGCCCAACCCGCTTTATTTATCTTGGAATATGCGCTAGCGCAGCTTTGGATCAGCTGGGGGATCGAGCCTGCGGCTGTGATGGGGCACAGCATTGGCGAATATGTCGCGGCCTGCATTGCGGGCGTATTTAGCTTGGAAGACGCGCTGAAGCTGGTGGCGGCAAGAGGACGGTTAATGCAGGCGTTACCGACTGGCCAAATGGCATCTGTCGCGGCGGACGAACTGAGCGTTAAAGCGTTTTTGCAGAAAGAGAATCAAATAGCAGATCAGGTCGTAATCGCTGCCGTAAACTCTCTAGAGAATACAGTCATCTCAGGTGAAGCTGCCGCCATTGAGCGCATAACGGCTCGCCTAGAGGCCAAGGGATTTCGAGTCACGCCGCTGGCAGTTTCGCACGCTTTTCACTCGCCGTTGATGCAGCCGATGCTGGCCGACTTTGAGCAGGTGGCCGCAGCTATCCCCTATGCGCCGCCCCGAATTCCGCTTGTCTCCAATTTGACTGGCAGCTTTGTGAACGCAGAGGTGACTTCCCCTAGCTACTGGTGTCAACATCTCCGTCAGACCGTGCGGTTTGCAGATGGACTCCAAACCTTGCAGCAAGCAGGCTTTGAGGTCTTCGTCGAAATTGGCGCAAAACCGACGCTCTGCGGTCTCGGGCGCAGCAGCCAGCCCGAAAGCCTCTGGCTGCCCAGCCTGCGTCCCGGTCAGTCTGACTGGCAGGTGCTGTTGCAGAGTCTAGGGCAGATCTGGTCACGCGGCGTTGCTGTCAATTGGGCAATGCTATATCCATCTGATCTTCATCAGACTGTTCATTTGCCGACCTATCCGTTTCAGCGGCAGCGGTTTTGGTGGGAGCCGCAGATAGTTTCTACACCTGCATCTAAATCTGCGCCCGATCATCCGCTGTTGAGCGAACAGGTTCAGATAGCCGGACAGCCTGAGCGCTATTTTCAAATGCGGCTCGATCATGCAGCCTTAGACTATCTGCAAGATCACCGGATTTTGAATCAGCCTGTATTTCCGGCGGCGGGCTACGCAGAACTAATGCTGGCTGCTGGCAAAGCGCTCAACCTGCCAGAATTCGAGATTTCCCGGCTTCGCATTGAGCAGCCGCTGAAGCTTGCAGCGCAGCCGCAGATGATACAGATAAAGCTAATCGAGAACAGATCAGCCTATGAAGTCGAGATTTTCAGCTTTCCAATCGATCAGCCGCTTGATTCAACTCGATACGCAACAGGAACGCTGCAAATTACATCACAGGACGCACGCGCAAAAATCGATTTAGAGCAGCTCCAGCGGTCACTCAAGCCCAGCCATCTCTCCATCGAAGCTTACTATCAGCAGCTTGGCGCAGAAGGCTTAAACTACGGTGAGCGCTTTCAAGCTCTGCGGCAAATCTGGCAGGGTGACGGGAAAGCGCTGGGGCTGATTCAGCAGCCTGAATCAGCTGCCAGGTATTCTGCCGGGTATTCTGCCGGGTATTGTTTGCATCCTGTGGTTTTAGACGCTAGCCTGCATCTGTTAGCCGCAGCAGGGCTGGGAGAATCCGCTCTGCCCGTCGGCTGCGATTCGTTGCGGGTTTATGCCGCTGCCGAGTCACAAATCTGGGGCTTGGTTGAGCTTCAGCCCAATGCAGGCGCTCTGCGTCAGGCCCATATTTCGCTGTTTCGTCCTGACGGCACTTTGATCGCCGAAGTTCAACGACTCGCCCTGCAACCCGTAAATATTCAATCCATGCAGCGGTTGTTTGGAACAAATTTTGAGCAGCAAGCGGAACATCAGGCCGAATTTTATCAGCTCAGCTGGCAACCGCAGCCGTTACAGCCTGTTCCCGCTCAGAACTCGCGCTGGCTGATTTTGGCAGACCAGACTGAATGGGCAGAACCCCTCGCCAAACTGCTCTCCGGTCGCGGCGATCACTGTGCTCTCGCTAGCCCTGCCGATCTGCATCTAATCACTGCAACCCACCCAGCACAGATCATCTATCTCAGCGGCTGTTCATCTGTCGCGCCTCCAGACCAAGCAGAACGGCTTTGTGAGCAGCTTTTGGAGCTAGTGCAGACGTTAATTCAGCAAGGTCAAACGCCTCAGCTCTGGCTGGTGACCCAAAATGCTCAGGCCGTGAACGGCAGCTCAGCGCTGCAAGCTGGACAGGCCGCAGTCTGGGGATTGGGTCGGGTCATTCGCGCTGAGCAGCCCGCTCTCAATTGTACCTGCATCGATCTGGGCTCGACTCACTCCGATATTCAAGATCTGTTCCACGAATTGACGAACCCCAGTTGCGAAGATCAAATTGCCTATCGTCAGGGACAGCGCTACGTGGCGCGGTTGATGCCGCATTCACCCCAAACTCAGCCCGAAGCCGTTCAGCTGAAAATCTCAGACTACGGCCTGCTCGATAGCTTGACGCTGTTGCCCAGCTGGCGCGGCGCGCCAGCTGCTGGCGCCGTCGAAATTCAGGTGCGGGCGGCGGGCATCAACTTTCGAGATGTGCTGAACGGGCTAGGGATGCTGCAATCTAACCTGACGCAGCGGGGCATCACGGACATGACGGCATTACAGTTCGGCTGGGAATGCGCGGGCATCGTCACGGCGGTCGGTGCAGGCGTGACGGCCTTTAAGCTGGGCGATGCAGTGGTGGCAATTGCGGCAGCAGGCTGCTTTGCGTCCTACGTAACCGTGGCGGCAGAGTTTGTGATCGCCAAGCCGGACTTCCTGAGCTTTAGCGAAGCCGCCACCATTCCGACAACGTTCCTGACCGCGTACTATGGGCTGTATCATCTGGCGCAGATTCAGGCGAACGAGCGCCTGCTGATCCATGCGGCAGCAGGCGGCGTAGGGCTGGCAGCAGTGCAGCTCGCGCAGTTGGCAGGTGCAGAAGTCTACGCCACGGCGAGTCCCAGCAAATGGCCTTACTTGCGGTCGATTGGGGTGCGGCATCTGATGAATTCGCGGACGCTGGAATTTGCCGATCAGATGCAGGCAGAAGGCATAGCCGTTGACCTGGTGTTGAATAGTTTGAACGGCGAGTTTATTGGCAAAAATCTGGACGTTTTGGGGCCGCAGGGGCGATGGGTCGAAATTGGTAAAGTCGGGATCTGGAGCGCTGAACAGGTTGCCCAACTGCGTCCTGACGTTAGATATTTTGTCTTTGATCTACTCGAACTCTCCGAAAGCCAGCCGGCGTTGATTACGGCCATGCTGCGCGATCTGTTTGACCTCTTTCGGCAGGGCAAGCTGAAGCCGTTACCCTACGTCACCTTCCCGCTTGAAGATGCAGTTGCGGCCTTCCGCTACATGGCGCAGGCTAAGCAGATTGGCAAAGTGCTGCTGCTGCCGCCTGCGGTGATTCAGCCGCCAGTTCGTCCAGATGCCAGCTATTTGATTACGGGCGGGCTAGGCGGACTAGGGCAGCTGGTAGCACGCTGGCTGGTTGAACAGGGCGCGACGCGATTGGTGCTGGTGGGGCGCAGTTTGCCGGATGCCGCCACAGAGCAGCGGCTCGCCGAGCTGAGACAAACTGCTGAAATTCAGGTGGTGCAGGCTGACATCGCTGAGGCCAAGCAGCTGGCCAATCTGCCGCTCTCTGTCCCAGAACGCCCGCTCAGAGGCATTTTTCACGCTGCGGGTCTGCTCGACGACGGGCCGCTCAGCCAGCAGAGTCCCGCCCGATTTCGGCAGGTGATGGCGGGCAAACTGCGCGGCGGCTGGAACCTGCACCAGCTCAGCCAAAGTCACCCGGATCTGCCGCTCGATTTGTTTATCTGCTTCTCGTCCATTAGCGCCTTGATTGGCCCCGTTGGACAGAGCAGCTATGCGGCAGCCAACGCTTTCTTAGATACGCTGATGCAGCAGAGACAGCAGCTCGGCTTGCCGGGACTCAGCATAAACTGGGGCGCTTGGCAGGCTGGCATGGTGACTCGGATGCCAGCTGCCAATCAGCGGCAGCTAGCTCAAGGCGGGATGGGCTTGCTGTCACCCGAGCAAGGCTTGCAGGCGCTAGAGCGGCTGCTGAACCAGCCCTCGGCTCAGATGATTGTGCTGAGGGCTGACTGGACGAAGTTCCGCGCCGCGCATCCGGTCTTTCCGCTGCTTGATCGGGTTGCGGCTGCCCCGATCGGGTCAAAGCCGTCTGTACAGACCTCTATCAAGACACCCATTCAGCCATCTGGACTGCTTCAGCAGCTGCAAGCTTCTGGGACTGACCGCTTTGACCTGTTGCAAAATCACATTCGCGGCAGGCTCGCCCAAGTGATGGGGTTTGGTCAAGCTGAGGCGATCGATCCGCAGGAAAATTTCGCTGAGCTAGGCATGGATTCGCTGATGGCGGTTGAGTTTAAAAATCAGCTAGAGTCCAGTTTAGCCTGTGCGATTCCGCAGACACTCGCCTTTGACTATCCGACTGTGGCAAGTCTCACCACCTACCTGCTGCAAAATCAGCTTGCGGTAGAAATAGATCACGAATCTACTGTTCACCAACCCATACTGGATATATCCCTACCCAATATTCTAGATTTGCAGACTGAGCCAGTCGATATTCCCGCTGAATATTACCAGTTTGACCTCACGCCAGAATACCTCAGCCTTCGAGCTGATCTAGATCGCGTTGAGCAGCTGGGCAACCCATTTTTTGAACTGCATGAAGGAACAGCCAGAGATACAACTCAGGTTCAAGATCGCGTCTTAATCAGCTACTCAAGCTACAACTATCTGGGAATGTCGGGTAATCCGACTGTCTCGGCAGCAGCTCAGCAGGCCATTGAGCGATACGGCACGTCGGTTTCGGCCAGCCGCGTTGTGGCTGGAGAACGCCCCATCCACCGGAGCCTGGAAGCTGGAATCGCGCAGTTCATCGGCACAGAAGACTGCATCGTCTATGTTGGTGGACATACAACCAACGTCACTACAATCGGTCATCTGTTTGGCGAAAAAGACTTGATTTTATATGACGCGCTCAGCCATGACAGTATCCGGCAGGGCGGTGGCCTCTCCAAAGCCGCCAAGCTGGAATTTTCGCACAACGACTGGCGCAGCCTAGAGCGCCTTTTGCAGCAGCACCGACCGCATTATCAGAAAGTGCTGGTTGCCATAGAAGGCATCTACAGCACGGATGGCGACCTCGCGCCCCTGCCTGAATTTGTGCAGCTGAGGCAGCGCTACAAGACATTTCTGCTGGTGGACGAGGCGCATTCTATTGGCGTTTTGGGGCAGAGCGGACGCGGGGCGGGCGAGCATTTTGGTATCGCGGCAGCGCAGGTTGATCTCTGGATGGGAACGCTCAGCAAGTCGTTTGCCAGCTGCGGCGGGTATATTGCGGGCAATCGGGCGCTGGTCGAATATTTGAAATATACGGCTCCCGGTTTTGTCTACAGCGTGGGGATGTCGCCTGCCAATGCGGGTGCGGCTTTGGCTGCCCTTCAGCTATTGCAGCAGCAGCCGCAGCGGGTGGCTCAGCTTCAGGCGAACGCTCGGCTATTTTTAAGGCTGGCGCAGCAGCAGGGGCTCGACACGGGCAGCAGCCACGACTCACCCGTAATTCCGATCATTGTGGGTGAACCTTCCCGCGCCGTTTTGCTAGGTCACGCTCTGTTTAAGCGCGGCATCAACGTGCAGCCGATGGTCTATCCTTCGGTTCCCTACAATGCCGCCCGACTGCGGTTTTTCCTCACCTGCCTGCATTCTGAGACTCAGATTCGCTCCACTGTACAGGCGATTGCTGAGGAGCTGAGCGCTCTGTGAGCTATCGGGGCTATCAAGGCTATCGGAGCTATCGAGTAGTGGCGCTGCCCGGTGAGGGCGTGGGACTAGAAGTCACTGCGGCGGCTTTGACCGTGCTGAAGCATGTGGCGCGGCTGGAGGAGTTTGGGCTGCAAATTGATCAGGGTTTGATCGGTCAGTCGGCTTTTGTGGCGCAGGGCAGCTATTTCCCGGAGGCAACCGCTCAGCTTTGTCAGGGTGCGGATGCGATCTTGCTGGGTGCGGTGTCGGCGGGGCTGCTAGAACTTCGTCAGCGCTTCGACTTGTTTGCAAATCTGCGACCCATTTGCCCGTCGCCGGCGCTGCTGCATTGCTCGTCGCTGAAGCCTGAGCTGCTGGCGGGCGTTGATATTCTGGTGGTGCGGGAGCTGGTGGGCGGCATTTATTTTGGCGCGGCGGGACGGAACATTGATCAGCAGGGTGACTATGGCTATCACACCATGCAGTATCACGACTGGCAGATCCGGCGGATTGCTAGGGTGGCGCTGGAGCAGGCGCAGTCTCGCCGCAGGCTGCTGACGGTGGCGCATAAGGAGAATGCGCTGCCGCAGCTTCCCTGGACGCGCCTGGTGCAGGCAGAGGCAGAGGCGTTTCCTGACGTGACCGTTGTGCCAATGCTGGTGGATAATTTGGCGATGCAGCTGGTGCTACGACCCGCGCAGTTTGACGTGATACTGGCTGGGAACCTGTTTGGCGATATTCTCAGCGACATTGGCGGCGCAGTTGTAGGTTCGATTGGTTTACTAGGATCAGCTAGCCTCAATGCTGCTGGGTTTGGCCTCTATGAGCCGATTCACGGCACGGCTCCCGATATTGCAGGCCGGGGCATTGCCAACCCGCTGGGCGCAGTCCACAGCGTGGTTTTGATGCTGCAACAGTGGGGCGAGCAGGCGGCGGCGCGGCGGATCTTACAGGCGGTGGCGGCGCTGCTGGCTCAAGGTTACCGCACGGCAGATTTGCTCACTCAGGCCGATGAAAAGCGAGTGAATACGCAAGAATGTCTGGAGCTGCTGCTGGCAGAGTTAGTAAATCAATAGATTTGTTTAAATTTTGCCCTGCATTTGAGAAACTGTGAGAGCCTTCTCGAGTGAATACATAGGAGATGGTTCAATGAATTTAGATCAAGAGATAGTGACTGTAACGCCTTCAGAAACGATTGACACGATTCAACGCTTGCCAAACTATGTTGGCATCTCAGAGAAAACGACTGGAGCAACTGGGATATCTATGAACATTGTAGTCATCCCACCTTCCGCGAAGGCAGAGCCTCATTTTCACAATGGATTTGAGACCGCGATTTATCTCTTGAAAGGTGATGTCCAAACATTTTATGGCGAAAATCTATCTAAATCTGTAGTGAACAAGCAGGGTGATTTTATCTTTATCCCGAACGGTGTGCCTCATCAACCCGTTAATTTGAGTAGCACTGAAGAAGCTATCGCATTAGTGGCCCGTAATGATCCGAATGAGCAAGAGAGCGTTCAGGTCTACAAGTTAGATTAAGCAGGGTGATAGTTTGCGAATTCTGCATAGAAGCTAGCGCTCTGCCCCGATTCCTAGCATCTAGAGATCAGAGCAGAACATAGCTTAGCGCAGTCGCTATCGAGTCAAGACGCTCATGTATTTGCCAGGAGAAAACGGCACCGGAATCACGGGCGAGAACTGAATCCGATCGGTCGCAATCCGCTTGACGTAGAACTCATTGACCGTATGCTGCACCTGCTCGCGGGAGCCAATCAGCCAGATCTGCATTTTCTCGCCGCCGAAATCACCGCCAGAATCACCGCCATCCCGATCGCCACCAAAATCGTTCAGCAGTTCGTTGAACTCTGTAGAGATCATAATTCACCTTATTTTTCTAGATTGATTTTTCTAGATTGATCTAAAGCAAAGACCAAGGCGACAGCTTCTCAAGCTGCTTGTGTTGCGGAGGCGTGCCATATAATCGACACAGCCCTACCTGCTGCGTTCTACAGCCGGTTGGGTTAGCTGGCTAGTCGTGGTTCCAAGCACTTCTAGTCAGCGACCTCGCCTCAATCTCCACTTCCCCAGCCAAGTTACGCTCAACCAGGTTGGCAAATCATAAACCGAAACTCACCGGTTGCACAAGTAGGCATCAGCGATTATTTTGAATTAGGCATCAGCCGGAGGTCGCACTCCTCTCAGCCTGATAGTTCTGCTTTGCCAGCATCGTCAGCGCCCTGCTAGCACCGCTATTCCAGCCCTTTCAAATAAGCCTGAATTGCCTCATTTACCAGCATCGTCATCGGCTTGCCCTGCGCGGCAGCAGCAGCTTTAAGCTGGCTATAGATTGGATCATAAATGCCAATCCGGTTGCGCGATTTGCTCTTGACAGCAGCTGTCTCATAGGTGGACGCAAACTGACGCAGCGCTGCAAAGCCATAGCGGTTGCAGAAGTCGCCAAAGCTCTCCGACTCCGTGCGATTTTGCTTAAAGCAAACCAACAGCGGCTCCAGCGTCAGCTCCAGATTCTTAATCAGCATGTTGTCCATGTAGGGCTGCGACAGGCGCGTTTGGTTGGGGCAGGCTCCCAACCAGAGCTGATAGGCTTCCGGCGACTGACCGACCAAGCCGAGTTCCGCCAGGTAGGGACGAGCGCAGCCGTTGGGGCAGCCCGTCATCCGCGTTACAAAAGACTCCTGAGGCAGACCAACTTTCACCAGCAGCGCCCGCACCCGCTCCAGCACGCTGTGCAGCACCCGCTCCGATTCGGTGACGGCTAGGCCGCAGGTGGGCAGCGCGGGGCAAGCCATTGAGTAGCGCACCAGCGGATCGATTTCGGTAGCCTTGAGAATGCCGCAGCGATCCAGAATCGCCTGAATTTCAGCCTGATTGGCCGGGTCGATGTCGTAAAGGATCAGGTTGTGGTTGGCGGTGAGGCGGATCGGCAGCGCAAACTTCTGCTCAATTTCGCGCAGCGCCGTTTTGAGCTGAAAGCCACCCGCATCTTTGACCCGTCCGTTCTCAATCGAGATGCCGACAAACAGCTGGCCGTCGCCCTGCTCATGCCAGCCCAGATAGTCGAGGTATTTGAATTCCGGCAAGGGACGAAACGGCTGGATCGACTTGCCAAAATATGCTTCAACCTTGGTGCGAAATGTATCAACGCCCCAGTCGTGAATCAAATACTTCATGCGGGCATGCCGTCGGTTGCCCCGGTCGCCGTAGTCGCGCTGGGTGGCAACGATGGCCTTCATCAGGTCGTAGATATCGGCCTTGTCAACATAGCCAATCGGGTCAGCGACGCGGGCAAAAGTTTCTTCCTTGTTGTGAGTGCGGCCTAAGCCACCGCCTGCATAGATGTTGAAGCCCTCTAGCTGCTGCTGGTCGTTGAGCATCACCACCAGCGAGACATCCTGCGAAAACAGATCAATTGAGTTGTCGCCCGGTACGGTGATGCTGCACTTAAACTTGCGCGGCATGTAGTGCGTGCCGTAAATCGGCTCTTCCGAATCGGGGATGATTGTGCCGTTGCCGTTGCGGCTGAGCGCGGCCTGCACTTCAGGACTCGGTTCAGCGGTGATTGCCTTTTCGCCATCCAGCCAGATCTCGTAGTAGGCTCCGGTTTGGGGCGTCAGCAAGTCGGCAATGTTGTCAGCATACTCACGAGCCGCCACGTAGTCAGGGCGATCTTTGTAGGGCGCGGGGGGAGCCATGACGTTGCGGTTCAGGTCGCCGCAGGCTCCGAGGGTTGAACCCATATGACGCACGATTTCGGCAATCACCGTCTTCAGGTTTTTCTTCAGAATGCCGTGGATCTGGAAGCCTTGACGAGTTGTGACCCGCAGCGTCTGGTTGCCGTAGGTTTCTGAGAGCTGGTCGAGCGCCAGATAGAGCTGTGGCGAAATGAAGCCGCCCGGATTGCGCGTCCGCAGCATGAACTGATAGTCCTTCTCTTGGCCTTTAACTCGGTTGTCGCGGTTGTCCTGCTGGTAGGAGCCGTGAAACTTGAGGATCTGCGTCGCGTCTTCGCTAAAATGCGTCGTATCCTGCAATAGCTCGCTGGCGACTGGCTCACGCAGGCCATGGCTCCGCTCTTTGAGACCTTCAACTTTTGAAACTTTGGGCTGGGATGCAGGAGACTGAGATACAGGCAGGGAGGGAGTAGTAACCATTGCGGCTTGTCTGGCAAAAATAATAGAACTAGCAAATAGAACGAGCGTCGTTCCGGATTCCCCGGTTTTCCGACTGAATTTGAGGTGAATTAGGATCCACCTGCATCTTAGCATTGCACCCTTTAAAACAGAGTGCAAAGCAATCACAAAAAACTTTTAGGTTCTGATGAGTTCTGGGTAAGTTCCCAGCGAATTCCGGGCGCTAAGGCTGCAAAACGCCTGCCGGAATCACCTGACGCTGTAGCTCCATCAGCTCTTGAATGCCCTGTTCGCCGCAGTCCAGAATTTGATTAAACTGGCTGCGGCTGAAATGGCCTTCTTCTGCTGTGCCCTGAATCTCGATCAAATCCAGGTTTTCGTTCATCACCAAATTGCAGTCGGTTGCTGCCGCCACGTCTTCGGGGTAGTTGAGATCCAGCAAAACCTCGCCTTCCAGCAGCCCTACCGAAATTGCGGCAATCTGATGGCAGATCGGCGAATCCTCTAGCTCCTGACTTTCCAGCAAGGTCTGAATTGCGTCGCAGAGTGCCACAAAGCCGCCGGTAATTGAGGCGGTGCGGGTTCCGGCATCGGCTTGCAGCACATCGGCATCTACAGTGATCGTGCGCTCGCCCAAGCGCTTCATATCCAGCGCGGCGCGGAGACTGCGGCCAATCAGGCGCTGAATTTCCTGGGTGCGGCCTGAGAGCTTCATAAACTCGCGGGGCTGCCGCTGCGTCGTCGCGGTGGGCAGCATCCGATATTCGGCGGTCAGCCAGCCTTTGCCGCTGCCCTCCAAAAAGCGCGGCACTCCCGGCTGAATCGTGACGCTGCACAGCACCTGCGTATCGCCGCAGTGGGTCAGCACCGAGCCTGCGGCAAATCGGGTAAAGTTGCGCTCAAATCGCACCGGACGGAGCTGATTCGGCTGACGCTGATCAGGACGCTGCCACATAGATGCTTGCCTCTCGTTGCCTTAGCTAATGACTGGAGTGATTGCCGCAGATCCTTATCAGATCCTCACTTAGAATACAGCAGGCGTTCTAGAGACGAAAGGCTGACCCCACTCTCGGCGGCAGCGGCAAGCCCCAAAACCTGGGGCAGAGCCGAAACGGCAGGCAGAGCAGGGAGGCAGCGGCAATTTGACTATATGTAGAGTTTTGTAGCGGAACTAAGCGAGCCTACACGCTATATTTATCAGAAGCAACTCACGGCTCACGGCTAATTTAGCTGATTCAATTCTGTGCATCTGTACTAATCTAGAGATTATTAATTCTTTTTTAAGCCGTGATTCGCCCAGCCCAGTTTTTCGTTTTAGGCGGCTTCATTCTATGGTTTCCCAACTCGAAGCTCCTTCCCGGAGCAGCAACCATTCCCTGTCTTACGCGGTGGAAGGTCTAGTTCAGGTCTTTACCTGTCCGCACCGCAGCTTTTTTACGAGCGTCATGGCTCAGGCGCTCCGCATTGCGGGGCAGGGCACGCCCGTTTTGGTGGTGCAGTTTCTCAAAGGCGGCATTGGCCAGGGGCATCAGCATCCGGTGCAGCTGGCGCAGCATCTCGACTGGATTCGCTGTGATCTGAGCCGCTGCATTGATACGCTAGAGCTAGCGCCCGGTTTGCCAGCCGACGAACAGCTTGCCCTGCGCCAACTCTGGGAGCATACGCAGCGCGTGGTAGCTCAAAATCAATATTCGCTGGTGGTGCTAGACGAGCTGAGTCTGGCGATCAACTATGGGCTGATTTCAGAAGCCGAGGTGCTGAGCTTGATTGAACAGCGTCCGGGGCAGGTAGACTTGATTTTGACGGGGCCAGATATGCCGCAGGCGATCCTCGATATCGCCGACCAAATCACCGAACTGCGCCGGACGCACCGCCCCTAATGCGTCTGAAATTAATTGCTAAATTAGTAGCAGATCGCAGCCATTACGGCCAACTATGTCAGAAGCTCTAACGCCAGACCCAGCGCTCAAAATTGCTCAGCTGGGCAATCCGATTTTGCGTCAGGTGGCGCAGCCCATCGAGCAGATCCAGGATGACCGCCTGCAAGCCTTGATTGACCAGCTTTTGAGCCTGCTGAGTGACTCTAACGGCGTTGGCATTGCTGCACCTCAGGTGGCGGCCTCCTGCCGACTGCTGATTGTCGCCTCCCGCCCCAACGCCCGCTATCCCAACGCGCCGCTGATGTCGCCCACGGTGATGATCAACCCGCAAATTGTTGGCCAGTCCAGTACGGTGGTCAAAGACTGGGAAGGCTGCTTGAGCGTCCCCGGCATCCGGGGCTTGATTCCGCGCTATCAGGAGATAGAGGTGGAGTACCTTGACCGCAGCGGACAGCTCACCCGACAGCAGCTCAGCGGTTTTGTTGCCCGGATTTTTCAGCATGAGTTCGATCACCTCAACGGTCTTGTTTTCCTCGATCGACTCGAAAGCCTGCAAGAAATTATCACCGACCAGGAATATCTGAGCCGCATCGTCGGCATTCAGCCTGCCTGAACTTCAGCCTGCCTGAGTAAAGCCGCGAACCGCCATATAGACCGCTAGCCCAATCAAAAAACTGCGAAACAGCTGCGTCACCAACCGCTCCGACAGGCGCGGCAAGAGTCTCGTGCCCAGCTGAGCGCCCAGAACACCGCCTAGTCCCAGACACAGCCCCGGTATCCACAGCACGTTGTCATTGCGCGTATGCTGAACCAGCCCCGAAACCGCAATCGCCATAATCGCTCCCAGGCTAGTGCGGACTGCCGCCTTCACGGTCTCGCCCAAAAACAGCATTTGCAGCGGCACCATCACCACGCCGCCCCCCACCCCAAACAGCCCTGACAGCAACCCCGCCAGCAGGCCAATTCCGGCAGTCGGCAGCACCCGAACGCTCTGAGTCTGAACATTCGCAGGGCAGGCGACGGACTGGGTCTTTTGCAATCGCTGCCGCAGCTGCATCAGATAGAGCGTCAGCAGCAGCAGCCCCGCAAAGGCCAGCGATTGCCCCGCATCTGGCAGGCGGTCGGCCAGCCATGCGCCCAGTTGAGCCGTAAAAATGCCGAATCCAGCCAGCAGCAGTGAGACGCGCCAGTTGAGTTCGCCAGCGCTCAGGTTTCGCAGGCTGCCCGACACCGAACTCAGCAGCACGCCCACCAAGCTTGTGGCAGTCGCCTGCACCAGCGGGATGCCAAACAGCGTCAGAGCAGGCACCATCAGCAGCCCGCCGCCAATTCCCAGCAGCCCCGAAAGCACCCCCGTAAAGCTGCCCAGCAGCAGCAGCAGTCCCCAGCCCAACGGCGTTTCCAGCATGGTTCTTGGCTCAAATTCCGCAAAACTAGCAGAACTTTAGCACCCTGTGCGCTGCAAAACCGACAGCCCGCCGAGTCAGATGCTAGTCTGCTAGCTAAATCAGGTGAAAGATTGATCAGCAGCCCCTGCGGCTGCTTTTTTGTAGGGGTTTTTGTGGGGTTTTGGAGGCTTTTAGAGGAGCTTGAGGGCTTGAGCGCTGGGCGGCAAGGTTGCTTCGTACAGCCTGCTACAATGTCATACCGATAGAGTTCTGGTAGAATTCTGGCTCTGCGGGTTGCCGTCCTTGCAGGAGGTCGAGTTGTCTGCTCCGATTCAGGCATTGCGCTTCTTTTTACAGGCACGCTTGTCGCGGCGGATTGTGCTGTGGGTCTTTGCCAGCATTTTGCTGATTGAGGCAATTATTTTGCTGCCCTCCATCTATCGGCGGCAGCAGGAATTGCTGAACAACCTCAGCGCCCTCTCCATGGCCAGAGTTGAAGGAGCGCTGGCGGCGATGCGGCTGAGCCAGCCGATGCAGCTTGGCTCACCTGATTTCTTAGCTCAGATCAGGCTGCTGGCTCCCAGCGACGTGGTGCGGGGCGGGGCGCTCTATCGACTCACAGGCGAGCAGATGGACAGCTTTGGTGAACCGCCGCAGCTGACGTTTGAGCAGGCGCAGCGCCAAACCGCCATGCGCTACGACTGGCAGACTCGGCGCTATGACGCAGCTTGGACACTGAAAGCCCTAGACGGTCAGTATGTGCTGATTATTCGGCATGACAGCAGCTCGGTGCAGCGCGAGCTACTGGCCTTCGTGGGTCGGATTATGGGGCTGGTGATGATTATTTCGGTCTTCGTGACGATTGTCACCCTGATTGGGCTAGAGCGAATTTTGATCATGCCCATTCTGCTGCTGCGAAATGATTTGCTCAAGGCTGGGCAGGCGCTCCCGCAAGAGGGCGACCCGCCGCCGCCCCAGTTTGACTCACTCAAGCGGCAGAGCCAAGACGAGCTAGGCGAGGTGATTGCCGCCTTTGAGCAGATGTATCACCAGATCTCTGAGGCAATTGCCGAGCGCCGCCAGGTTGAGTCCGAGCTGCGTCAGTCTGAGGAGAAGTTCTCAAAAGCCTTTCGGGGTAGCCCTTCGGCGGTGTTGATTAGCGCTTTAGAGTCCGGGCGAATTATCGAGGTCAACGACAGCTTTTTGCAGCTCTACGGCAGCGATCTCGATGCGGTGGTGGGGCGGACGGCCAAAGATCTCAACCTCTGGGCGACGGCGACATCCCGCGACCAAATGTTGCAGCAGATCCGCCAGTCTGGCTCAGTCCGCAACCTGGAATATACCTTTCGCAACCGTCAGGGCGAGCCGCGCTCGATTCTGTTTTCGGCTGAGACCATCTGGCTGGACGGCGAAGAATGCCTGGTTTCGGTGGCCAACGATATCACCGAGCGTAAGCAGGCTGAAAAGGCGCTAGAGCGCTTGGCTGAAATTGGCGAGCTAGCGGCGATGATTGTGCATGAGGTGCGAAACCCGCTGACCACCGTGATGATGGGGCTGAGGTCATTTGAGTCACTCGATCTCTCTGAACGCTCGCGGCTGCGGCTCGACTTGGCGACTGCGGAAGCTGAGCGGCTGCAGCGGCTGCTCAACGAGATTTTGCAATATGCCCGCTGTCAGGCTCTGCAAGCCAGCGAGCTGGAAATTAATGCCCTGATTGCCGAAATGCTGGAGTCGCTCCAGGCGATGCCCGCTGCTGCCGGACGGCAGATTGCCTTTACGCCGATTCAGCCTGTGCGGCTCTTGGCAGACCGCGACAAGCTAAAGCAGGTGTTAATCAATCTGATTGGCAATGCCTGCGAGGCGGTCTCAGTCGGGGAAACCATCACCTGGAGGCTCAAACTCGATGCGGCTCTGCGTCAGCTCTGCATCGAAATCCAGAACGGCGGTGAGCCAATTCCAGCCGAGGTGCTAGCGCAGCTGACGATGCCATTTTTTACCACCAAATCTTCCGGCAACGGCTTGGGGCTAGCCATCGTGAAGCAGATCGTGGATGCTCACAAAGGTCAGCTAGAGATTCACTCTTCTGCCGAAATTGGCGGGACTTGCGTCAGAGTGATTTTGCCCTGCTTGGCGTGAGGCCAGCGTGAGGAAACTGCCGCCAGTATATTGCCCAGTATCTTACAATGAAAACGGGCTGAGATCGCCCACCTGTCCTCTAACAGTAGAAATTTCTATGCCGCCGCGCTGGTCAAAAATTCCAACCCGCCAAGATCCGGACTATCGCAAACTCGATGATCGGATGAATTTTGCGGTGCATGTCGCCACCTTTGCCGCCATCAACTCTGGGGCTTGGTTTGTCCGCACGCTCCAGCATGAAACCTGGACTTGGACAGTTTGGCTGAGCGGAATTTGGTTTGGCCTACTTGTCGCGCATGCCGTTTACATTTTTGCGGTTGCTGACTATTCAAAATAGCTGATCTCAAAATAGCTGATCAAAATTCCTCAAGATCGCAAAATAGATAGAGACTCAAATCAGGTAGAGGCTTAAAAATAGATAGAGTTGGGAATTAACCATTCAAGGTGACATATATGAGCAGTGAATCAGTCGAGCAACTCGCCGCCCTCATTGGCGAAAACGTCTATATCGATGTGGCCAAATGGCATCTCTACCTGCGCGATGCCAAGCTGCATATTCCGCTGGCCGAGCAAATCTACCCGATGCTCAGCGACGGTATGCCCTCTGCGGCTCAGATCGAGGCGTTGCTCAAGCGAACTCCAGTCAAGCTGGGCGGCGGTAAAGTGGAGCTATCGCTAGCCGATCTAATTCCGGCTCAGGCTCAGACGGGCTTGATGGAAGCTGTTGCGGAATTTCAGCGCAGCCTCTAGCTGGTTCTAGCTGCTGGTTCTACCTGCTTGACTCGTCAAGTCGCTACGCCAAAAACTCTTTCACCGCTGCGGCAATTCGCCCTGAGGCATGACCATCTCCAAACGGATTGACCGCCATCGCCATTTTGCGATAGGCATCCGGTTCGCTGAGCAATCGACTCGCCTGCTTAAAAATTGCCGTTGCGTCAGTGCCAATTAGTCTGGCGGTTCCGGCCATCACGGCCTCTGGACGCTCGGTGGTTTCGCGCAGCACTAGCACGGGCTTGCCCAAACTGGGGGCTTCTTCTTGCAGTCCGCCAGAGTCGGTCAGGAGCAGGTAGCAGCGCTGAATGGCCCCAACTAGCGCCGAGTAGTCGAGCGGTTCGCTCAAAAAAGCGCGGGGATGGTTGCCTAAGATGGCCTTGAGCGGTTCGCGCACGGTGGGGTTACGGTGCAGCGGCAGCAGCAGAGCCGTATCTGGAAAGGCTTCGAGCAAGTCCAAAAAGCCTTGGGCAATCTGCTGGAGCGGTTTACCCCAATTTTCCCGACGGTGTACCGTTGAGAGAATGACGCGATACTGGCTCCAGTCTAGATCTGCCACCGGGCATTCAGGCTGGCGTTCGGCCATCGTTAGCAGAGCGTCAATCACGGTATTGCCCGTATTGTAAACTTTACCTAACACGCCCGATCGCTCTAGGTTCTCCACTGAGAGCGAAGTTGGTGCAAAATGCAGCGTCGTAATCTGCGAGATCAAGCGCCGATTCGCCTCTTCTGGATAGGGATTGTAAATACTGTCGGTACGTAAGCCTGCCTCCACATGCCCGACTGGAATCTGCTGATAGAAGGCGGCTAGCGCGGCGGCAAAGGCAGTTGTCGTATCGCCCTGCACCAGCACAATCTGCGGCTTGAGCTGACCAAACAGCTGCTCTAATCCGCGCAGGCTGCGGCAGGTGATGTCGCTTAGCGTTTGGCCATGCTGCATAATTGCCAGGTCGTGATCGGCCTGAATCTCGAATAAATCCATCACCTGCGCCACCATTTCCTGATGCTGCCCCGTCAAGACTACACTAGTCTCAAACGCCGGGTCTTGACGGAAATATTGAATTACAGGAGCCAGCTTAATCGCTTCCGGTCGAGTGCCGAGAATAATGCAGACGCGCAGCGCAGAAGAAGTCATAAAGCCTAGAAGGTAAAAAGCCTAGAAGGTAAATCGTGCATTAGCTTAGCAAACTTTGCAGTCGCTGCTTGTGATGTGAATCTGTGATCTGGGCTTGTGATCTGAGCCTGTACTGCGCTAAGCAAACACCACCGTGCGGTTGCCATAGACCAGCACCCGATTTTGGAGATGCAGCCGCACTGCCCGCGCCAGCACTACTCGCTCTAGATCTTTACCTTTGCGGATCAGGTCTTCCACCTGATCGCGATGGCTGACCCGCACCACATCTTGCTCAATGATTGGCCCTTCATCGAGATCCTGGGTAACGTAGTGACCCGTCGCGCCGATGATTTTGACCCCGCGTTCGTAGGCGCGCTGATACGGATTTGCCCCAGCAAAGGCGGGTAGAAACGAGTGGTGAATATTGATCACAGTCGGGAACTGCGAGACAAATTCGGCGCTGAGCACCTGCATGTATTTCGCCAGCACAACGAGATCAATGCGGTGCGCTCGCAGTAGCTCAAGCTGCTGGGACTCCTGAGCCGCTTTGGTTTCGGGCGTAATCGGCAGATGGTGATAAGCAATCCCAAACTGCTCGGCAATTGGGGCGAGCCTGTCGTGATTGCTGATGATTAGCGCCACCTCAGCCGCGAGCTCGCCCGCCTGCTGCCGCCAGAGCAAATCATACAGACAGTGATCCTGCCGACTCACCCAGATCGCGATCCGGGGCAGATCATCTGAAAAATGCAGCCGCCAGTTGGCTTGCAGCGGCTGAGCGATAGCGTTAAAGGCAGGAGCGATTAGCTCTCTGGGCAGATTGAAGCCTGTGAGCTGCCACTCTAGCCGGGTCAGAAATAGTCCTGCCAGCAGATCAGTATGCTGATCGGCATGGATGATGTTACCGCCGTTGGAATAGATGAAGCTGGCAATTTTGGCGACTAGCCCTTTTTGATCGGGGCAGGAGATTAACAGCGTGGCGGTGGGCGGTGAGGAAGACAGTGGGGACGACATAGGCGAATCGGGCGATAACGGCATCGGTAGCGCTACTTTAGCGCGTCTCTAGCCGCCGACTCTGAAAGTACGGATTTTTTGAATTTTTTGAGCATTGATGCTGAATCCTAATAATAGACTTGTTGCGGAATAGTTTAACGACGCTATTGATGGAGTCGAAATCTTAAGGTTTTTGCTTTTAAGACGCCGCTAATGGTGTGCATTTCTTATTCCACAACAAGTCTAATAGTAGTAGTAGTGGATGTTGCTGGCGTTGGATACCTGACTCAGATCGCCCACTGCGGCATAGGCTTCTGTCGGAGCAAACGAAGGCGCGTAGACCGGATAGCGAGCCGTTGAACCCGGATTTCCTACCGCGCTCGGTTGATTTGGCTGGGTTGGCTGAGCAAAAAACGGGAAGGTTGCGCTTTTGAGGTGCAGCGCTGAGGCTCAGAGGTGAATCGTTGGAGCAAATTGCTGGGCGGTTGGAGTTCTGAGCCTGACCTTTTGAGTTCTGAGCTGAAATGATTGAGCAAAAAGGTGGAAGGTTGGAGTTCAGATGTGGGGGATTGCTGCTCTGAGGTCGGAGCATCGAGCTAAAAGATGCAGCTTTCCAGTTTGGAGGGTGAATGCTGCGGTTCTGAGAGTAAATGCCCGATGTTTCTAGGCGTTTGGGCAAGAATTGGGCTAAAACTGAGGAGATTGAGTAAGGGAGTGTGCGGACTGTGGCATTTTCAGAGAATCGTAGCCAGACAGTGCCCATTCAACTAGCTAATGGCGCGACTGCCAGAATTGAAGTGGCAAGCACCGGACGCGAAGATGTGAGCTTTGACCCTAAGTCATTTCAGCCAGTTGCTGATGCGATTGAAGGCATTGTACAGATGATTGCTGAACCGGTTAAGAAAGTGCGCCCCAAGAAGGCATCTGTCAAATTTGGGTTAGAGATGGCGGTGGAGTCGGGGCAGTTGACGGCAATTTTGGTGAAAGGATCGGGCAAAGCCAATCTAGAAATTACGTTGGAGTGGGAGCAGAAGGAGGCGACATCGTAGCCGATGGTCTCTACCTCGCTAGAAGCCCTGCTGCAAGACTGCACGGTGAGAGTGTTGATTTCGGGAAAGTCGGGCTGGGGCACTGGCTTTTTTGTCGCACCCGGACAGATTTTGACTTGCGCTCATGTGGTCGAAGAAGCAGTTGATCAACAGGTGCAGATTGAGTGGAAATTGCAGTTACCTGTTCGAGCAACAGTCACGCAGATATTTCCAAAACCTTATGATTTAGCGTTGCTGGAGTTTTCACCTGCTGAGGCAACGGATCATCCTTGCGTCTGGCTAGATACAGTCGTGCAATCTCGCGATCCGCTGTATCTGTTTGGCTATCCGGATGAAGGTGATCGGCAGGGAGAGCCAGCAACGTTTCACTGTGAAGGGTTAACGGGCAGCGAACCACCCGATATCAAGTTTGCGCTGGGACAGGTGCGACCCGGAATGAGTGGATCGGCGTTGCTGAATCAGCGAACGGGCAAGATTTGCGGCATGGTCAAGTTTACCCGCGATCGCTCAATTGATTTGGGTGGCGGGGCAGTCTGCGCTAGCACGATTCTTAATCAGTTTCCAGAATTGGAGGTGCTGCAACAGCAGTTTCATCAACGGGATCAGCGTTGGACAGCGGCTCAAGCTCAATCGCGCTCTGAACCAGAACCTCAGACCCAAAAAGAACCCAAACCGTTTACCGTTCCTTATGAGCGCAATCCCCACTTTACCGGACGAGCGGAAATCCTAGCGCAGATTCACGCTACGCTGGGGCAAACGGGCACGGCGGCATTGAATCAGGCGAAGGCCATTCATGGGCTGGGCGGTGTGGGTAAGACACAGACTGCCGTGGAATATGCCTATCGCTATTTTGAAGATGAACGAGGCTATGACTGGGTGCTATGGGTGAATGCCAGCACTCTCACCTTGGATGCTAGTTTTGGCTCGATTGCCGCAGATTTGGCACTGCCGAATCACGAGACACAAAAGCTGGACGAAAATACGGCAGCAGTCTCTCGCTGGCTGGAAACGCACGACCGCTGGCTGCTGATCTTCGACAACGTGGATGAGCCAAAAGCCGTCAAGCCCTATCGCCCCAAGAACCCGAACGGACGCATTTTGCTAACTTCACGAGCACAGCGGTTTGAGAGTTTGGGGGTGGCAAATCCGATTGCGCTGAATGATATGACACCTGCCGAGGCGCATGAGTTTTTGTTGCGGCGGACGGGGAGATCCCCCCTAGCCCCCCTTAAAAAGGGGGGAACCGAGCCAAACGGGCTTGAAGTCCCCCTTTTTAAGGGGGATTTAGGGGGATCGGATGCCCTCGCAGCCACTGAACAGCAGGCGCTGATTGATTTGGCGAAAGCATTGGGCTATTTGCCGTTAGCGTTGGAGCAAGCGGCGGCTTACATGCTGGCTAAGAACGTTAGTTTTGCGGCCTATTTGCGGTCGTATCAGCAGCGCCGTCTACGGGTGATTGAGAAACAGCGGCCTGAAATGGGCGACTATCCAGAGTCGGTGGCGACGACTTGGGCGATTAACTTTGAGGCAGTAAAAGTCAGCAGTCCGGCAGCGGCAGATCTGCTGAACCTGAGCGCGTTTTTGGCTCCAGACAATATTCCCTATGAGCTGCTGCTGCTGGGCAAAGAGCATTTGGGAGAGCTGCTGAGTCAGGCGTTGGCAGATGCGCCGGAAAACGAATTGGTGCTGCCTGAGCTGCTGGAAGAACTGACCCGCTATTCGTTGATTCGGCTAGAGACAGACAATCGCTACAGCATTCACCGGCTGGTGCAAGAAGTGTTGCGAGATGCGTTGCAAACAGAAGAGCAACAGTGGCAAGCCAGAGTAATCGAGGCGTTGAATCAGACGTTTCCCGATGTGGAGTTTAAGAACTGGCGGCAGTGCGAGCGATTGGTGGAGCAGGTGCAGGCGATTGATCGGCAAGCAGCAACTCAAACGAGCGACTTGGCACGGCTATTAAACCAGACAGGCTATTTTCTACGTGAGCAAGGGCGCTATGGAGAGGCAGAACCGCTCTATCTCGATGCACTCAAAATCAGACGCAGCCAGCTTGGGGCAGAGCATCCATACACGGCCTCAAGCCTCCACAATCTGGCAGAGTTGTATCGTGCACAAGGGCGCTATAGAGAGGCAGAACCGCTCTATCTCGATGCGCTCAACATCTATCGCAGCCAGCTTGGGGCAGAGCATCCCACCACGGCTTCAAGCCTCAGCGGTCTGGCTCTGTTGTACTCTTCACAAGGGCGCTATGGAGAGGCAGAACCGCTCTATCTCGATGCGCTCAACATCTATCGCAGCCAGCTTGGGGCAGAGCATCCCGACACGGCCACAAGCCTCAACAATCTGGGAGCGTTTTACGTAGAGCGTGGCAACTTTGAGGCTGCTATTCCGCTGTTGCAAGAGTCTTTAGCCATTCGTGAGCGAGTTTTGGGCGATTCACATCCCGATACTCAGGGCACTCGGTGGTGGCTAGAGCGGGCGCAGGCAGGGGAGTGAGGGTGAGCGGTGGGTGGGTTAATCCTGGTTTGGCGCTGTGGGTCTGGGTTCAAACCACGCAGCGCCAAACCGCTAGCTTTTTGAGCCGCCTTACCGCATGGCCAGCGGCGTATTTAGAGTTAAGCCTAGATCAGCGTTGGGATTGATTGAAATCAGCGTGGCCGAATCCCGCCCGATGAAGAAGCCCGCCAGCGCCCCAGCCGCGCCGCCCCCCAGCACCGTGACTAGCTCCACCTCTCGATCGCCCGTTAAGCCCGTGATGGCTGCTGCTGCGCCTGCTCCCAAGGCCGCTCCTGCGGCAATCTCTAGGGCATTTGCGCCTTTGGTGACGCGCTGGGTGTTGGTGACGATGCCAGAGGTAGCATTCAGCGGCAGGCTCGTTCCGTCTACTACCAGCTCTTTGGCATAAAATCTGGCCCCTTCACCCTCTAGCCGCAGCTCACCGACAACCTGGCTATTAGCCGGAATCAAAACGCGATTGTCAGACACCACATCTCGATCGACGAGCAGCGTTAGAGGAACGGGGTCGGGTTCTTGGGGCGAAATTAAGATTTTTTTGGAGGAGTGCCGCACCGTGAGCATCGTGCCAGCGGGCAGTGAAGCTGTTCCGGGCGTTGTGCTAGCCTGTCCCACAATGTAGGGTGAAGCGATTGCCGCCGTCTGTCCCGAACTAACTAAAGCCTGATAGATAAAAGCCGCCACTTCTGCTCGCGTGGCCGAACGGTTGGGATTTAGCGTATCGATATTGGGATAGTTCACCACAATATTCTTTTCTGTGGCAGCTGCAATACTAGGAGTTGCCCAGTTCTCAATCGCTCCAGCATCTCTGTAAACTTGCAGCACGTCATTGATAGAATTACGATTTGTGTATTCTAAGCCATTGGCTAGAGATACTAAGACTTGAGCGCGCGGAATATTCTGCTCTGGCCGAAAGATATTGCCGGGATAGCCGCTTAAAAAACCTGTGGTGTAAGCCTGCTGAATTGCATTCGTCGCCCAGTAGTTGGCCGAAACATCGGCAAAATTTGCAGTTTGGCGAGTCGGGGATTTGGGGAATGCCTGCCGCACCATCGCCGCAAACTGAGCGCGGGTGACAGGATCATTGGGGCGGAAGCTGCCGTCTGGGAAGCCGCGAATCACGTTGCGCTGATTTAGCTCTTGAATAAAATCGGCTGCCCAGTAGCTAGTTGAAACATCAGAGAACTGAGTCTGAGCCTGAACCTGAGCCTGCACTTGAGTCTGCACGAGTAGAGGGGCAGCAGCGCTAACCGTAAAAGCAGCTACGGCAAATAGAGCAGTTCCAGACTGCAAGGAAGTAAAACGAGCCATTGGTGAAAGTCCTTCTTGAAAATTTTGCGAATAGAGCGTGAATAGAGCTGGTAACCGGACGATATACCAGCTAACTTGCTCAAGCGCGTCTCGATTAGCAAGACTGAAGCCGATCGCCGATCGCTCCTGCGCTGAGCCTGAATCTCATGCAACCCAAATTAATGCGTCCGTTGATCACAATGACCCCAAACGGCTTGCTAGGGTTCCCGATTGAGCACACTGAGGTTCCAACAAGATGCTATCTTACTGGGACGTTCGGCAATTGAGATGCAACATGAAGCGACTGCTCTCTATTCTGGTCAGCACGCTGATTCTGGCCGTAATCTACTGGAAGATCGACTTTGCAGGGCTGGTGCAGGTGTTTCGCGGCGCTAACCTGTCCTGGATGGCGATCAGTCTGGGCATGGTGGTGCCCATCACGCTGATCACGGCTTGGCGGCTCCAGCAGTTGATGCCAGTCGGCGGCAGGCTAGGGTTTGGCGAGGCGAATCGGCTGATTTTGGCGGCCAGCGTCTTAAATATGGTGCTGCCCTCGAAAATGGGCGATATTGCCAAAGCCTACTTCATGCGCGACCGAGGCCATCTCAGCGGTTCGCTAGCGCTGTCGCTAGTGGTGTTTGAAAAAGCTTCTGATATGCTGTCGCTGCTGCTCTGGTGCGCCTTTGGGCTGCTGCTCTACCCCAGCAAAGACTGGCTGTTTTGGAGCATGACGGTCTGCGTCGCGGCGGGGTTGAGCCTGGGGGTTTTGCTGCTGGCCTCCCCCAAAATTGCCCAAAGCTGCTTGGCGCTCGCTCAAAAAATTGCGCCCAAGCGGCTGCGCGCCAAGCTGGGTAAACTCGGCTATGCGTGGCAGGAAATGCACGACTATTTTTGGCATGACCCGGCCAACCTGCTGAAAATTGCCCTCACCTCAATCTTTCTCTGGTTTTTGCACCTGCTGCAAATTTGGTTTTTCATCCTGACGCTCAATGCCTGGACGCCTTTTTTGACCAATTTGGCGCTCTCGCCGCTAGCAATTTTGGCGGGACTGATGCCGCTCACCTTTGCTGGAGTCGGGACGCGGGACGCAGCGCTGATTGCCTTCTACGCGCCCTACTTTGATGCGGCGACGGCGGCGGCCTTGGGCTTGCTCTGTACCTCACGCTATCTGCTGCCCGCTCTGGGCGGACTACCCTTCCTGAATCAATATCTTAGCCGCCTCAAAACCCAGCGCAATTCGTGATGCTTGCAACTCGCCTCTACCAAACCCTGACCGCTCCGCCCAACCGCCGCCAGATTCAGCTTTGGTTGGGGCTGAGCCTGCTGGTGTCGCTGCTTTACAGTTTGCCAGCACTGCAAGAGGCGTTTAAGGGCGAATTTGTGATTCAGGATGATGCGCGGCAGCATGTGTTCTGGATGCGGCGGTTTATTGATCCGGCGCTGTTTCCGAACGATCTCATCGCTGACTATTTTCAGTCAGTTGCGCCTTGGGGCTACTCAACGCTCTACTGGCTGTTTGCTCAGCTGGGCGTTGATCCAGTTGCGCTCAGCAAGCTGCTGCCGACCCTGCTGGGGCTAATTGCCACGGGCTTTTGCTTTGGCGTGGGGATGCAGGTTTTGCCGCTGCCGATTGCAGGGTTTGCGACGGCAACCCTGCTGAACCACAATCTCTGGATGCGGGACGATTTAGTTTCAGCCACTCCAGGCGCGTTTCTGTATCCAATTTTTTTAGGTTTTTTATATTTTCTGCTGCGTAATTCGCTGATTCCCTGCGTGATTACAATTGCCCTACAGGGATTGTTCTATCCGCAGTCTGTCTTTCTGTCAGCCGGGATCTTGCTGCTGCGGCTGCGAGGCTGGCAGTTTGCGCGCTCTAGAATATCTGGGCGATGGGCTGAGACAAGGCAGATGCGGCTAATTGCAGCAGGGCTGGGAATGGCGGCGCTGGTGATTGGACTCTATAGCCTCAAATCGTCAGAGTTTGGTCAGGCAATCAGTCTGGATACAGCTCGTGCCATGCCCGCATTTGCGCCGCTGGGCTGGTCGGCTTTCTTCTCAGATAGCTTTGTGGGATTTTGGATCTGCGGCAAGCGCAGCGGCATGGTTCCAACCGAGTGGTGCGACTTAAGCAAAAATGCCCAGGAAGTCTTTCAGCCCTGGCTGCTGCTGCGGTTTGCCTCGATTTGGCTGGGTCTGGGACTGCTGCTGGCCTTGAGACTGCCGCTAGCGCAGCGCCTCACAGCCAATCTCAGCATTCTGCCGCAGATTTTGATTACGTCAATTAGCATGTTCTTACTGGCGCATCTACTAGCGTTCCGACTGCACCTCCCCAATCGCTATACAGAGCATAGCTTGCGGATTCTACTGGCTTTGGCTGCCGGAATAACGCTGGTGATTTTATGGGAGCGGCTCTTTCAGTTCTGTCTGAAGCTGAACCAGTCTCATCTCCCTGTCGCAGCCACGATTATTTTGGCGGCTGCGCTAATTTTCTATCCCTACAGTCTGCTGATTGATGGTGACCCGTTCCCCGTCACGGGCTACTTTAGGGGTCGGCAAACGGCGCTCTACGAGTTTTTGGCTAAGCAGCCTCCAGAAACGACCGTTGCCTCGCTCAGCGAAGAAGCCAACCAGATCCCCAGCTTTGCCCAGCGCGCGCTGTATGCAGGCGGCGAGGGCTTTTTGCTGCCCTATCATCCTAGATACTACGAGCAGATGAGCCAAAGATTATTAGCCGTCATTGAGGCGCAGTATAGCCCAGATCTCGACTCGCTCAAGGCGTTTATTCGGCAATCTCAAGTCGGCTTTTGGCTGTTAGATAACGAATCATTTCAGCCAGATTTTGCCAACCCGAAGTCTTACCTCAAGTCGGTATTTGACCAGTTTCCCGCCGAGACTGCCGTCATCAAAACCCAAATTCAAGCTGGCCTGCCGTCGGCGCTGTCGGAGGTGAGCGGCTGCATAGCCTGGAAAAATCAGCAGTTTCGGCTGCTGCGAGCTAAGTGCATTCTGCGCCAGTAGCGCCCGAACCTCCTGAAACCCGACTGGAACTCTCCTGGAACTCTCCTAGAACTCTACTGGCCAAACGGCTTTGGCTCAACTGCCAGCTGCGCCACAATCGCCTGATAAAACCGCTCGGCCAGCTGTGCGGAGGCGGCATCTGTGAGGCTGGTGGCGCTCTGGAAGGCAGGCTCCGCCGTCTGGGCGTAGAGATCTTTGAGATCCAGCAGCCTGACGTTAGGGCTAGAGGCGGCTTGCTGGGCGGCAGCTGTCAGCTTGCTATAGCCCGCCTTAATCTGCTGCTGATAGCTGCTGCCCAGATCGGCCAAAATCGCCTGCTCCTGCTGTGAAAGCTGCGCTTGATTGCGATCCAACAACGTTGGCTCAAGCCCAACCAAAATCGGCTTGCGGGCGGCGGCACTCCAGCGTACCATCTGCGCCAGATGCGCCTGATAGCGCTGTACCCGCGCCTCCAGCTCAGCCGGATCGGCGTTCAAGTCTGCGCTGGCTAGCTCCACAGTTGCCAGTTTGACAGCAGGCTGAGCCATCGTCTCTGGGGGCTGTCGCCGCAAATATTGGAGAACGCGCAGGGCGTAGAGTTGATTCAGCCAGCCCGTTAGCCGTTGGCCGATCTGTTCGCCCAGTTTGGGGCCAGGTTTGGCCTGGTTGAGCAGCAGCGCATCGAGTCCCGGCACATCCGCCGCGCTGTAGCGGCTGGGCAGCAGCAAATCGGTCTGGCCATCCAGCAGCAGCAGCAGGTCGGGGCTGTAGGTAGATAGCTGTACCAGGCTAGCCAAATTATTGCCCGACGCATAGCCCGGAACTGCCGCATTCACCACCCGATACTGGCGCTCTGGAATCCGGGCTTGGCGCTGCAAAACCTTTTGCACCTCGTCTGCCGTGTAGGGCAGCGTCGCTGGCTGAAACTGACCGGGCTGCGCCTGCTGCGCCGCCACCTGCGCGTTGAGTCGGGTTTCAATCTGACTCGCCAGCGTTGCCTGGTTGCTGGAGCTGAGCTGTCCAAACGCCATTGAGCCGCCCAGCAGAAAAATACGCAGCTCGCTGCTGGCCTTTTGCGATGACACAGCCTGATCTGCCCGGAATCCCTGGGCATTGATCTGCCAGTAGTCGCTCTGCTGCTGCGGCAAGAGCTGATAGCCCAGCAGCGGGCTGCGAACGGCCTGGAGCTGTCCGGAATCCGGCAGCGCGTAAGGCTGACCGCTGGGGCTGAGAAACTCCATTTGATAGGCTGCGGCTCGCTTGTCTAGATCTGACTGTGGCAAGACAGCTTGGCTGAGTCCAGTGCTGCTAATCACGAGACGAGCCATCAGCTCTAGGCCAACCAAAATCCCGGCCAGCGCCGCTGCGTAGACATACCAGGGACGGCGACGGGGCTTTTGCTTCCAGCGGCGGGAGCGCGATTGAGAGCGCGGTTTATAGGGTTTGTACATAAGCATTGGGGCAAATTGGACTGAAGCGGGGCTGCAAGCTACAGCCGCTCGTTAGGTTTGCCAACCGGGGAGGAAAAGAGCGCCAGGTATCAGCGGGTGAAGCGGTCGGCGGGTTAGCTCAATCAACTCAACAATTCGATCATGTCTCAATCGTTTTTCGATCGTTTTTCGATCAGCTTATAGAACTTTGGCCAAGAGCAAGTCAACTAAGGCTCGAAACTCTTGAACCAGGCCAGATCGGTTTTGGGCAGTCAGCAGGGGAACATGCAGAAACAGGGCATGACAATCGGGGTAGCTGCTCACATAATTTAGCATCGCGTGGTACAGACTGTTGCAAACAAATCGCCCTGCATCGTGGCTGACGACCGTATCTGGCAGGCTGGACGCGAGCTGCTCGACATCTAGCCCCGTTTTCAGCACCGAATCGCCCCAGACGGCCTCGGCCTCTAAGCTGAGCTTTTGCCGCGATTCGGCCATGCCGCAGCAGAGCAAAATCTGAGGCCGCAGCTGCTGAAATTTGGCAATCGTCAGGCTGCGAGCGACGGGCAAATTCACCGGGAGCTGCCGAAACATCGCCACTGAGTTGGCCAAAGCTGGACTAAAATCCGGCATCTGCGCCAGCTCAACGAGCAGCTGATCGGAGGAGTTGGCTGGCTGATGGGCTAGCCAGGGGGCAAACGAGGTGATCAGGAGGCGTTGGGTCACAGGCGGCAGCAAAACCACTAACATAGCAAATAAGCCATAGCAAATAAGCCGCAGCAAGCAGGCTGATCCAGCCTCATGGCCAGCCGCAGTGATGATTCCAGCTTCAATTCCCATCCTTCAGCTCACGCCCAATTCTAACGAGGTTAGCGCTCAGATTGAGCAGGCTTGCCGCAGTACAGGCTTTTTCTACCTGTCACTTCCTGCTGACTCCAACTTGCTGTCCCAGGCTGAACAGGCATTCGCGCAAGCTGGAGCTTTTTTTGCGCTGCCAACTGCCGTTAAGCTGCAAATCGAACGCTCGGCTCAAACCAACTGCGGCTATGTAGCAACTGGCACCGAAGCCCTCAATTCCAGTCGGGTGGGCGACAGCAAAGAAGCGCTGAACCTGGGCTTGGCCAATCTAGGCGATGCTTCTGTTTGGACAGATGATCTGCGTCCGTTTCAAGCGAGTTTAGCGCCGTTTTATCATGCCTGTATCCAGCAGGTGGCGCTGCCGCTGCTGCGGTCGCTGGCGCTAAGTCTGGCGCTGCCCGCAGCTTTTTTCGTTGAGCGACATCAGCAAAACTTTTTTCTGCGCCTGCTCCACTACCCGCCGCTTGCAGCTACCCAAACTCAAACCAGCGCGATTCGCGCCGGAGAGCATACCGACTACGGCACAATGACGCTGCTGTTTCAGGCTGGGCAGGGCGGCTTAGAGATTTTTAGCGGCGGCAGTTGGCGACCCGTGCTCGCTAGACCAGAGCTAATTTTGGTAAATCTAGGCGACGCAATCCAGCGCTGGACAAACGATCGCTACCGCTCTACGCCGCATCGCGTGGTGGCGGCTGAAGCTGCCCAGTCTAGCTCGCGCTACTCAATGGCGCTGTTCTGCGACCCCGACCCGGCGGTAGAAATCGCCTGTCTGCCCAGCTGCGACTCTCCAGCCCGCTATGCCCCCATCCGCTACCAGGACTACTTGCAGAGCCGCTTTGCCGCTACCTATACCTCGTCTGATGTACCCCTGTTAAGGTGAATAAATAGAATGGAATGGTCGGGATGACAGGAATCGAACCTGCGACATCCTGCTCCCAAAGCAGGCACGCTACCTACTGCGCTACATCCCGATACTTGGTACTCCCTGTGAGAGTCGTTCGCAGAGCGTTTTTGAGACAGCCGCCTCTGCCGTTGAGCTACAGGAGTGAGGAACAGGAGGCTAAAGATATTGACCCAGGCAGGCTATCCTTATCCCCCCGAATGCCAGAACAGGATTTGAACCTGTATTTCAATGTTCAGAGCATTGCGACCTGCCGTTAGTCGATCTGGCAATAGATGGCCCCAGTAGGACTTGTTGCTTGCTTCTGCGTAGCGGTACCGTCTTCTCGCCGTCTATGTCCTGCGGACAGGCTTCGCCAACAGCGGCGCGTGAGCACCAGCTTCACCAATTCCCCAAAGGCGGAAGGTAGAGGAATCGAACCCCTAGCCTAGAGACTACCCTGGTTTTCAAGACCAGTTGCCGACCATTCAGCGGTATCTTCCATAATTGACGAGAACGGAAGGACTCGAACCTTCACGCTTCGGTTTCGTAGACCGATGTGTTTTCCAGTTACACCACGTTCCCAACGTTAAAGGCGGAGAGCAGTGGACTTGTTCGCGTAGCGTCTCCGAAGGAGATACCACAGTTATTCACCCATCTGTTTAGCAAACAGCGCCGATCGCCTGACTGGTTTACTCTCCAAGTTGGTAAAGGAAGAAGCACTGCTCTAGAAAATAGGTCTGTTTGAACGCCGCACTCGCGGGTGTAGGGCTACGGAGCTTTTGAGCTGGGTCATACTGGAGGCTTTGACGAACGCTGCGTGGTTCGAGCACAACCTGATTGTTGGCAGGGAGCGAGAAGTCATCGGCTTTGCTCCTTTGTGTTTCGTTTCATATTACATTTGTAGTGTAAATACTACAATCTGTCAAGAGTGTACTACAACTTTTTTGGGGCGGAGAGCGAGCATGTCATAGATAGGCGCTCAATTGCTCGCTCCCAGTGGGTTTCTAGGCTATGCCAGGGTCAGCAGCTTGGCCTTGCTCATCTGCCACAGCTGGTACGACCGCTCCGGCTGCTCTGCCATCACGCTCAAGAACATCCCTTCATGGGTCGCTTGGTTCTGGGCTATCCAGCTTCCCTGGAAATTGACTTCCACAAACTCGTCGTCTACCGGCAGCACCATGACCATTGGGCTGTCCTCCTGCTCTAGCTGCTCTCGAAAATTGCTCTTCGGAAATAAAGGGAAAATGCCCTCAAAGCCTTAGCTGGCAAGCGTTACAGTCAAATTTTGGCCGATCTCTCAAAGCCGATCTCTCAAAGCCGCATGTGGCAGGCATTCTAACTATTTCCGATTAAGTCTATTCAGATCACGAAGCTGTACGTAAAGATACAACGGATGAGTTAGCTTGAATAACGATAGAACGAGGATCGTTCATTCTTGCATTCCTTCGTAGAGCAATCGGGCAAACAGCCGTGCGCCATCATCGTTTTTCAACCGAGCATAGGTCGGTGGTTCTGACAGTCCAACTGTCCGCAGATCGGATAATAGCTCTGGGTGAAACTGACAGGTGAACGATCGCCGAATTTGCTTACTTTCAAAATCTTTATAGATAATGCAAGTCGCCGAACATTCAGTCACAATTTCCTCGTCAATGGTGGTAGAACACAAAATCTCGATTGCATCTGGCAGCTTCAGCAGCCAGGACAACTGACTCCCTGCTAAAAGCGACCGATGCGGAATAATGGCATCATGCAGCAAGCGGTATGCCCAGTTTGCAAATAAGATCGCCTCTTCGTTGACCTCATCGGAGTGAAACATGGCAATATTGACTTCCCGCTCATACTCAATCGCCGTATCAATCACACCTTCGTATTGATCAGCGATAATTTCATGCGCGCTGATGAGCGTTTGAGGAATACCAAGCGCCTCTCCATCAGGTGATTGGTAATGATGCAGCCGTCGATCTCCCACTTCTTTCGCTTCGTTCGGCCCCACCGCAAATTCGGGATGATCCCAGCCCTCGGCAATCATATGCCCATTGCGCTTTGTGATTTTGAGGGAACTACCAACCGTTTCGATTTCCTGACAAACGCGCCTCAGCGCCTTCAACATTTTGCCGTCGCGGTCTCTGGGCAGCGCCTCTAAACTCAGCACTTGCTGCACCGCCCGTTTAATCAAATTAATGTGCCCCTGCGCTGCCAGTTGATGACCGATACAAATAAACAGTGCCAATGCACTCGTAGGCGAGCGTGACAGCAGCAACTTTTCAACTAGACAGTGGAGATCATCGAGCGAACATTTGGAACCATCAAAGGTCGAAGCATCGCGGGCTGACGGATCACCGCCTTCAACGACGACCGCTAGCCCCGATGTGATCAACGGTACCATCACGTCAGGGTCAAGCAGCCCAGAAGACCACATGGGAAACAAAATGGAATCACAATCGGCAATTTTTTGGGCAATGTAAGCCACATTCAGCGATGCCCGGACTGCCTCCCCCAGCGGATTATGCCCCACGTGCTCCCAGGGTTCAATCACGGCGATTGCGTTCCGGAATAAGGCAGGATTTTGCATCAGGAAGGCTAGATCCGCTTGAGAGTTAATCACCTTTTCCAGCGGCTTGCCCTGTCCCCACTCAAATTTGCTGTTCTCTGCGACCAATGACCTGTCTGGTAAGGGGTCAGGTGAGTGGCGATCGGCAAGAAATTGACCAATCAAGACATGCACAGATTCAAAATCAGAATCGCCTTCGCTTAAATAACCTGAACGCAGCCGCCAATCATTAGGGATGATTGATTGCTGCTGAGGTTGCGTCTGCACTGGTAAAGCGCTCCTAATTAAATGACAATACTATAACGCGGTGTGCGACTTGATATTTCATTACAACAGGGGGAAAGCGACTCACCTCAGGGAAACTGTCTACTCTAAAGTACTGCTTTTCATCCCCCTAGCCCTGCACCATTTGACTATAGTTGTCAGCGCCTGCCATTCCAGCCCAGAGGTTTTCACCTGTGAGCACTCAGGATCTCCTGAGCCATTGGGGCAGTTTGAGTAACCACCTGGGATTTCTGCACCGATTGGTTGGCAGCCCTTCAAGCGCATTCAGCCACCAAAAAATTCCCGACGCAAGAGACGCCGGGAAACAAACTGCTTAGGTATATCAGATTTCATCCAGCCTATCCCCCAACGGACGAAAAACCTATCACCCAGAAGGGTGATTTATTCTACCCTCATAGTTAAAGCTCTCTTCTGTTATCCCTACTGGCGCTCCTACTGGCGCTGAGCATTCCAGGGCGCAAAAAAGGGCAGCAGCAGCAGACCGGGCAGAGCCGCCGCCACGGTAAACAGAAAGAATCCAGACCAGCCCAAACTCTCGGCAATTTTGCCAGCAGGTGCGGTCAATAGATCGCGGCTGACGGCGACTAGGCTTGAGAGCAGCGCATACTGCGTCGCTGAAAACTGGCGGTTGCACAGGCTCATCAAAAACGCTAAAAATCCGGCTGTCCCTAGCCCGCCACAAAAGTTCTCAATATTGATCGTCAGCACCATTGCCAAATAGTTTTGCCCCAGCTGCGCCAATCCCAAATAGGCTAGATTACTCAGCGTTTGCAGCCCGCCAAACACCCAGAGCGAGCGGTTAATGCCAATCTGGCTGAGAATCGCGCCGCCTGTCAGTGCCCCAACAATCGAGGCCACCATGCCCATGCCGACGCGGATCGTGCCAATTGCGGTTTTGCTAAAGCCGAGTTGCAGCAAAAATGGCGTGGTCAGGCTGTTGACCAGCGCGTCGCCGTAGCGGTAGAGCACCACAAACAGCAGGATCGCTAGCCCTTGCCGCCAGCCAAATCGCTGCAAGAAGTCGCGGAACGGCAGATAGACAGCCTCAGCCAAGCTGCTGGGCGGGGCGACCGACTCCGGTTCGGGCGCAAAGGCTGTGACCAAAATGCAGGTCGCCATCAGCCCAGCCATGAGCAGATAGACCAGTCCCCAGGGCAGATAGTCGGCCAAAATCAGCGCCCCTGCTCCCACTAGAATGATCGCAGCTCGGTATCCCATGAGATAAACCGCAGTGCCCGCTCCCATTTCAGCCGGAGCCAACAGATCAGTCCGATGAGCATCTACGGCAATATCTTGTGAGGCGCTAAAAAAAGCAATCACCAGTGCATTCACCGCCAGCAGCTGCAATGCTCGCTGCGGCTGCTGCAACGCCATCGCCGCAATTGCCAGCGTCAGCCCGATCTGGGTGATCAGCAGCCAGCCTCGCCTGCGTCCCCAGATTGGCGGCACGTAGCGATCGAGCAGCGGCGACCAGAGGAACTTGAGCGAATAGGGTAGCGCGACCAGGCTAAACAAGCCAATCGAACTGAGGCTCACCCCGGCTTCGGTCATCCAGGCTTTGAGCGTGTCGTTGGTCAAATAAAGCGGCAGCCCGGAGGCGAACCCTAGCAATCCCAGCGCCAGCATTTTACGACTCTGAAAGACTTTGAGGCTCTGCATCGCGGCTCCAGGCAAAAAATAGGGCAAGAAAACGGATCTGAGAAGCGCCTGTACGGTAATGGGTTGTGGGGGCGAAAGTCAAGAGGTGCGGATTGGGCGAGACGAGGATTGGCCGGATGGTATGCCCCAGCCAGTATGTTGCGGCAGCGTTGGCGTTCTGTTCCCGGTTCCCTACCGCTCAATTTCTATTTGGGGTAGGGAACAGGATGCAACTGGGCACTATCACTGGGCACTATCTCAGCAGTACGCTCATGTATTTGCCCTGAGCGGGTGCAGGAATCATGGGCGAAAACTGGCTGCGGTCGGTAATCATCTGCCGCACGTACATTTCGCTGATGATGTGGTT
>JAESFP010000154.1_pt1 | contig 45260 bp, 34 predicted proteins | sample 9266181 | NCBI WGS metagenome assembly JAESFP01 (sample SAMN14502547, study PRJNA617102) | algae metagenome | isolation source: Pegethrix bostrychoides GSE-TBD4-15B and co-occurring heterotrophs from... | place: USA: Grand Staircase-escalante National Monument, Utah | collected 2006-08-15 | reverse complement strand
GCCCAGTTCGCTGGGCAGAAAGATGTGGCTAGAACGGATGCGGGGCTATGCGGCCGCCGGACATGCGTTTGACCTCGAGGAGAACGAGGACCGCATCCGCTGTGTGGCGGCACCTATCCGAGATGTAGCTGGGCGGGTCGTCGGGGCCATCAGCCTGTCGAGCGCGGCTCAGTATATGGACGACCACCGTATGTCGTCCTTGCCGCAAGAGGTGCGGGCAACCGCCGAGGCGATCAGCCGCGAACTGGGCTGGCGCGAAGGCGCGGCCCCGTTGTCCACCCCAGTCACCAGACCGAAACGATCGCCTCGAAACTAGACTAGGGAGTCGCCATGCTGCTGGAAGGCAAGACTGTTCTGATCACGGGCGCTTCCGGTGGCATCGGCCGCGCCGCGGCCATCGGCTGCGCGCGGCATGGCGCGAATGTGGCGATTAACTATCTTAAAGACGATGCCGGGGCCGCCAGCGCAGTCCGCGAGATCGAGGCGCTCGGCCGTCGCGCCATCGCGGTGCGCGGCGACGTGGCGGACCCTGACGCAGCCCCGCGCTTTGTCGACGCGGCGGTCGCGGCCCTCGGCCGGGTGGATGTGTTCGTCAGCAACGCCGGCATCTGCCCGTTCCACAGCTTCCTCGATATGCCGCGGGACGTGCTGGAGCGGACCCTTCGGGTAAACCTTCACGGGGCCTGGTACATGACCCAGGCGGCGGCGAACCAGATGGTGGCGCAGGGCGACGGCGGAGCCATTATCGCCGTCAGTTCGATCAGCGCGCTCGTCGGTGGTGGCATGCAGACCCACTACACGCCGACCAAGGCCGGCGTTCACTCCCTGATGCAGTCGTGCGCCATTGCCCTGGGTCCCAAGGGAATCCGTTGCAACTCCGTGCTGCCCGGCACCATCGAGACCGACATCAATCGAGAGGACCTCGCCGAGCCGACGAAGAGGGCCTACATGGCTGGCCGCGTCCCCCTCGGCCGCCTCGGCGCACCGGAAGACCTCGCGGGTCCCATCGTCTTCCTCGCCTCCGACCTTGCCGCCTATGTCACCGGCGCGGCTGTGTTGGTCGACGGCGGTGCCTTCGTGAACCTGCAATGAGCGCTCACGCCGAGGAGACCGTCGCCTTTCGCATGACCCTCGATCCGGGGCAGGCGGAGGCCTATCGCCGACGGCACGACGACATCTGGCCTGAGCTGACGGAGGCGCTGATCACGGCGGGGGTGATCGACTATCGGATATGGCTCGATCCGCAGAGCCACCATCTGTTCGCAGTGTTGCGACGCCGGGTCGATCACACCCTGGACCGACTGCCGGACACGGGGGTGATGCAGCGATGGTGGGCGATGATGGCCGACATCATGCAGATCCATCCCGATAACGTGCCCGTTCAAGTCGACCTGGTGCCGATGTTCCATCTGGATGCGCCAGTGCAGGGCGGCCCAGGGGATGCATAGAGAATCCAGACTGGGCTAGCGCAGGGCATAGACCCGGAAGTTAGAAATCCGCAGTCGATTGGCGGTCGTCCGAATGGCGAACCAGCCGCGCGTATAGGGCTCGGGGTCGTTCAGTTCGAACACCCTGACGCCATCGCGCCGGTATTCGATGCGCTGGTCGGCGGCGACCAGCTGAATGGTCTGGCGCGCGTTCGGCCGAAGCATATGGGCGGCATCGGAAAGGTCATGCTCAGGCAGAATGGGCCGATTTGCCGCTTCGCCGACATAGCGCCGCATCCGGGTTGTGGTGTTCCGATTGCCTCCCTGACCGACGTAGTAGGCGAGCATATCGTCGTAGTCTGCGAAAGCGCCGCTGCGCGCTCGCAGCGGGACGCCGGCCGGTGCGCCGGGATCCGTCGCCATCCAGAAGCAATTCAGGTCGCTGACGTGATCATTCGGGCCGCCTTCGGAAACGGCGACGGCATCATACTGGATCATGACGGGACCTCGCAGTTCCTGGCGGAACCAGACGCTGCAGCCACCGGCCGTGTCGATCTCCATGATCCCGCCGCCAACAGTCACGGCACCCTCGCGCTCGAGCTCGACCCGCCATAGCCCGGGACCCGCTCGGAAAGTGTCGGAGTAAAGCTGGAGCTTAAGACGATTGCTGGGGTTCCTCGCCAGGCCTTGCGCGCATGCGCCCAAAGAAAGAGCCGCAGCGGCTCCCAACCCCACAGCCCGGCGTCGTGTCGGGGCGATGCCGGTCGCCAGGTTACGGGTCCCGCCATCGTCCGCGACCATGGCGGGACCCGTGGGGTCGGCTGAGCCACGGTCAAACAAGCGGTCGGTCATCTGAAGGCCCCTATGTTCCGTTTCGGCGGTCGGTCAAAATTGGCGAGAGAGACAGGAAGCCACGTCTGGATTCGCAGATCACCCGCCACGCAGACGCCGATGCTCCGGATGCCGCGAATACCAAATCCGATTTCGTCAGCGGCTGTGCCCCCGCGATGGCAGCGGCCATGATCGTCCCTGCGGGTGGCGTACCCGTATCGCAAACTTCTCGGTCAAATCGTGTCATAGAATGCATTGACATATCATTATATGACATTAGTGTCACTTCTGTCGACGTCGATCCAAGCCGCGCGCTTCGTCGGTCGCGACAGGGAAGGACACTGCCCCAACCGTCCTGAAGAGGCGGATCAGTGGTGTCCGTGGAAACGTGGACTGCAAAGGGGGCAGCCTTGTCACACTCGAACTCCATCCGTCGCCGTGCGGTGAGCGCTGCGTCGCTATCGGTCATCAGTGCTCTCGCAGTTGGCGCTGCTGGTGCCGCCTCGGCTCAACAGAGCCAGACTTCCCAGGATAATCAGGCGTCGACTGTCGACGAGGTCGTTGTGGTCGGTATTCGTGGTGCGTTGGATGACGCCCTGCGAACTAAGCGGAATCGGGACACGATTGGCGAGGGGATCTCGGCGGACGATATCGGTTCGCTCCCTGCTCTCGACATTGCGGAGGCGTTGCAGGTCGTCCCCGGCGTTCAGGTCAATCGCGAGAACAACGACGGTGCATTCCGCTACGGCGAGATCAGTCTTCGTGGCCTTCCTGGTGCATTCACCAATACGACGGCGAACGGGCAAAGCTTTGCATCGCCATCAGGCAGCGTGACGCCGGCCGAAGGCGTACCGAACGCGTTCGGAGCCTTTGCTTCGAGCGTGTTCGACGGCGTCTGGGTCAACAAGTCCTCGCGCGCGGACTTGGTCGAAGGCGGCATCGCCGGCACCGTTGACCAGCGACTGGCTAGCGCACTGTCACGACGTGACGGAGAGCTCACCCTTCGCGTCGGTGCCCAATACGAGGAGCTTCCCGGCGAATACGTCGGAAACTTCTTCGCTTCCGGAACCAAGCACCTGATCGAAGACAGGCTGGCCGTGACGTTCCGACTCGCCCACGAACAGGAACATTTCCGCCGCGACGGGATCAACTTCACCAACTACACCCCGCTAACGACCGACGGTACGAGGAACAGGGGCGGGTTCTACAGCCCCCAAGGTCAAACGTTTGATCAATGGCGAGCCGACAATGGAATTGCGGCGAACGAGACCGTCCTCTATCCCAGCGCGTTCCGGCAGTACAACGAGACGCGGGAGGGCTTCCGGACCTCGTTCGTCGGCGGGATCGAGTATCAAGCGACGCCGGAGTTGAAGCTGGCGGCCAACTACCTCTACACCAATCGTGAATTGGATCTTTCGGCCGAATGGCTGCTTCCCAGCGCCAATGCCATCACCACAAGCATCACGCCGACGTCGACGCCATTTGCAGGTTTCACAGACAGTGCGGGCAGGACAGTTTGGGTTGTCCCCGGTTATGACTATCTGGATATCACCTATGCGCAGAGTTCTCGTGGGACGCTGAATACCCAGAAAGCAGAGGGCATTTTTCTTAGCGCGGATTATGAGTCAGACCTCTGGCGCATTGACGGCTCAATCGCCATTTCCGAGGCTGAATTTCTCAGGCTTGGTGGCAACTATCAGGCGCAGTACCTTTCCAGGGCGTCGAACGGACATCTAGTCAATAACGGGACATTTGGTTCCATTAACTCGGGCGCGGGTGACATTGATCGCTATGTCTTCACTCTGAACTTCAACCCCGCGATCACATCGACTGGCACCAATCTCGATCTAGTCTATCCGCCGACGAACAACGCAACCCAGAATTCCATTACCATTACGGATCCATCAGGAAATCAGCAGCGAGTTTTCTCGGCTGGTAATGAGGTATTCCGTGACCGCACAGACAACGCAGTCAACTTGAACATTCAGAGAGAGCTGAACTTTGGCATTCTCCAGAATATAAAATTTGGTGCGCGTTACAATGTCCAGAGTGTTGAGTCGTTTATTCTATTCCAGTCGATCGCTGGTGTTGACACCACTGGACTGTCAAATGACTTGTTTCAGCCGGGAACGCAGGACTTCTTCGGGCGGCGCACCCCGCCGGGTGCCTATCTGACCGGCGAGTGGGAGTTCATCGATTTTGGGAGAGCCCAGTCCCTGTTCACCGGGGCCGGCATAAGCAACCCGAACAACCTGCAAACCTCGCCCTTCAACGGCTCGATCTACCGCAGGACCGCAAGCGGAGCCCTCGACGGGGCTGCCAATGTCGCGTCAACCGACACCACGATCACGGCCCTTTACGGGATGGCCAACTACGAAGGCACCCTGTTCGGGTTCGACTGGTCCGGAAACGCCGGTGTCCGCTATGTCAAGACCGAACTCGACGGCGAGGGTTTCAGCATTGTTCGGGGGCAGGCGGTTCCCACGAGCGCGAGCAAGTCTTACGAAAATTTCCTGCCGGCAATGAACCTGTCGGTGGAGTTGACTCCTGACCTGTACTTCAGGTTCGCTTACTCCGAGGCCATGAACAGGCCAAATCCCGCCGGCTTCACTCCCTCGACATCGGTCGTGGAGGTTACTGGCGTCGGAGGTGCCCTCGGTCGCGTGGATGTTGCGCTGCCGGGTCTGAACGTTGAGGCCTACACCTCTCAGAATTTCGATGTTTCGCTGGAGTGGTACAATCGGAGAGGCAGCCTTCTGTCGGTCGCCGCCTTCACAAAGAATGTTGCAGGGTTCATCGATCAGCGGCTGATTTGTCCCACGGACGGGGGTGACCTCGGGTTCGGAACGCTGACGTTCACGGACCTCGGCGGTGGCATTGCTGAGTGTACGATCGATGCGGACGGCCGTGAAATCCGTATCAGTGAGACCTTTAACTTCGACTCCGATATCCAGATCGATGGCCTGGAGATCGCTGTCCAGCAGGATCTCAGCTTTCTGGACAACCCATTCCTCGCAGGGTTCGGTGTCCAGGCCAGCGCGTCATTCCTGAACGTGGGAGGCGAGGGCCCTGACGGCGGACCGGCTCGTGTGCAACAGATCTCTGATCAGTCCTACAATGTTGCAGCCTACTGGGAAAATGAAACCTTCAGTGCGCGCCTTGCCTATAACTGGCGGTCCGACTACTTTCTTCAGGGCGGTCTAACGATTACCGGTGCAGAGGATCGTCAAGTTGCGCCTCGCGGACAGTTAGACTTCATCGCGCGCTACAACATAACGGATGATATCATCATTACTGGCAGAGCATTCAATATTCTTGACGTACTCTATGAAGAGTATCAGTCAGGAAATGAGCAAATGGTCCGTCAAACTGCCTATGATGGACGGACTTTCGCTGTAGATCTTACCTATAAGTTTTAACTACCTCCTGAACCTTGGGGCAAGGCGCTCAGCGTCTTGCCCCATTTTCTTTGGGAGACGAGCCGCAAAGCGTTTGGCGGCAGAAGTCGTACCGGGTCTGAAGGCCGCATTCGTTGTTCCGGACCGCCAAAGGGCGGCAAGCGGGGTCACATGTTTCGAAATCTTGCCATCGCCGTCTGCCTGACCCTATCGTCAACGCTATTCGCAGCCGGTTCTGTCCAAGCTCAGGACGCCCGTCTTGTGGACTTTTGGGTCGAGGAAGTCCGCCTGTTCGGCGTCGCACGGGCCGGCCAGCGTATTGATCATGATCTCGATGCCCGCCGGGCGACAAACTTCCGGACGGACGTCGTCGAGCTTGATCACGCGGACCATCAGGTTGGCGACCTTTCGCTTGTTTACACCCCCAGAGCGGCAGGTATGCCGGAGCGTTTCGGCTTCGTGTCCGGGCTGTGGGGCGAGCGCTGGGACCTGTCGGCCGACATGGTCCTGCGCCTCTGGGTCAAGGTTGCCGACACCCGTGTCCAACCCCACTGGGACGTTCAGCTCGTTGACAGCAACGGGGCTGTTGCAACGAGCGAGATCCGTGGCGTGACCAGCCAATGGGTGGAGTTCGCGTTCGACCGGTCATCCTGGAGGGCGGACCCGAGCTTCGACTGGCGGTCCGTCGTCGCGCTCGAGTTTGGTGCTGAGTTTGGGAACCGCGCCCGCGTCCATCTGGATGGTGTCCGGTTCGCGGGCGAGGGGCGGGTCCTCGGCGTCACCGACAAGTCCGTGGAACAGCGCATGGCGGAAGCCGCCGCCAGTCGCGATATCCGGATCGCTGACGCCTTTCGCCGCGAGGCTGCGATTGCTGAGGAAGACTTTCCCAACCCCGAACGCGGCCTGGCTCACCCGCAGAAGCTGACGACGGCATTTGCGAAGATGATGATGAACGAGGATCTCGAAACCGCCAACCGCCTTCTCCGTGAAGAGTTGGAAGCGAGTTCCGTCCTGACTGTTTGGAGCCTGTATGAGACGCCGCTCTACGTGCGGATGTACAATCTGTTCTCGAGCCAGAGCCGTGTCTATCCTGGTCGGCTGACCCCGGAAACCGAGGCGCTCTTGCTCCAGACGCTTTGGGAGCGAAATGAAGTCGAGAATGATATCGCGCTTACGCGTCAGAGCACCTGGTGGATGCAGGGTAGTGAGAACCACGACCTTCAAGCCAAGGCGAGCAGTGTAAGCGCGTCGACGATATTCATGAACGTGCCGGAATATCGTGACCGTATCTATCCGAACTACGGCTATGGCGCAGGCTATCACTATGGTCACGCCGGCTATTATGGTCCCGGCGTGGGCTTCGACAGTCGGCACGGCGGCGGGCGGGCCAATCTCAGCGATGGCCAGGATTATCGACCCGCGGACCACCACAGGGCGTGGGTCGATTTCTTCCAGGAGTATATTGCTGAGCGCGGGCGTCGCGGCTTCTTTCTCGAACACGCGTCGCGCGGCTATGCCAAGCACTCTCTGAGCTTCCTCCACCTGGCCACCACCAATGCCGATAACGAGGACCTGGAAGCGCTCTGGGACGAGTTCTACACTGTCTACTGGGCGGATTGGGCGCAAACCTCCATCTCAGGGGTTCGCGGCGGCCCGAAGACTCGTCATCAGAACGATGTTGGTGGTCCCAGCGACAGGGAGACGGCTGACCTGATCAGCTTCCACATGGGTGGGCCGGGCAATGCAGGCCCCTTCCACTACTGGAACCTGCTGGACGATTATGAGCTTCCCGAGATTGTCTGGCGGATGGCGCTGGATCGTTCGGGAATGGGCACCTTCACGGTCCGGTCTCGCGGGGTTGGTGAAGAACAGAATGTCTGGCCGCGGCCGCTCGGCAATGAACGCAGCCTGCTGGTGGACACGCAGTCCCGCTTCCTGCGCAGCACCTATGTGACGCCGGAATACACGCTGGGCACACAGATGGACCACCCGGCAGCAGTCCACTCGCACCTTTCGATCGCTGCGCGTTGGCACGGCATGACGTTCGCTCAATCACCTCTGGCGCGGATCGTTCCTGTCGGCCTGAGGGATCAACCGAACGAGAATGGTAGTCTCCCTGAAGAGTGGGACATGGAACTGATGCTCCGGTCTCTCCATGATGAAAGGACCCTGATCCTTCAGCAGGCCCGCCGCTGGTTCTCTGTGCACCCCGAGTGGTTTCCTGGCGGTCCGCAGAAATACAACCGCCGCATGGGCGTGTGGTTCGGCAATGCCTGGGACGAACGCGTCGAACGCGACGGCTGGGTCTTCGTGCGCAGTGGAGACGCCTATGCGGCTGTCCGCCCGGTAACCTGGGACGCTGACTACGAACGCTCTCTGTCGGCGACAGGGGTCGGCAACCAGATCTTCTTCAACAAGCCGTATGACCCACCGACGGTGCGGTTGCTGACGGACAGCTACACCTGGAATGAGGCGGGCACGATCATGGAGCTGCGCGACAACTTTGCGCCTCTCGTCATCGAAGCCTCAACCACAGAGGATCATCCGACGCTCGAGGCATTCATCACGGATACGCTCGATAATCGCCTTGAACTTCACAAGACAGTGGTCCCCGGCTGGCACATCCTCGTCTACGTCGGGCTCGGTGGCGATGAGAGAGAGATCGTATTCAATGCGGGTACGACAGAAATTCCGACGATTGGCGGTCAATACGTAAACTATAGCCACCCCATGACCTGGGACAGCCCGTTCATGTCATCGGAGTACATGAGTGGCGTCGTGAACCTGAGGTTCGGTGACCAAGAAACGGTGATCAACTTCACAGACTGAGCACATCAGTTGTTGCTCCGCTCAAGGCCAAAGTTGGGCCTGTCAGGTCCCATAGTCATCGAGTAAGGCGGATGTACGCAGAGTTGTCCAAGGTGTCTCCGGGGTCGTCGAAGGCGAACTGGCAAGCCGGCGCTCTGATCTGCCGGGCATTTTGTGTCGCCATGTTCGTCGCACTGGTTGGGTGTGCGAGTGCCGCACGCGCACGATCAGAGGCCCAAGCGGGGCAGCAAACGGAAGTTCGCCGGCCGAACATCCTGTTCGTCTTTGCCGACGACTGGGGTCAGTACTCCGATGCCTACGCCGACGATGCGACCAGGCCCTGGAACCGCTTCGCGCGCACGCCGAACTTCAACCGCGTCGCGGCCGAAGGCGTGCTGTTCAACAACGTGTTCGTGAATTCCCCCCAGTGCACGCCGAGCCGTAGCGCCCTGTTCACGGGCCAGTCCTTCTACAGGACGGGTCTGGCGGCGGTTCAGGATGGCATCTGGGACTTCACCAATCCGTCCTTCCCGATGCTATTGGAGGCGGCGGGCTATCACATCGGCTACACGTCGAAAGTCTGGAGCCCGGGCACGCCCCGTGACGCGCCCTTCGGAGGGCGCGAGCATGCCTATGAGGCGGCTGGACGCGACTTCGATGATTTCTCTGAGTTCGTGTCCGGCGAGGTAGAGCGCGGTGGTGACGCTAGAGAAGCCAGGGCGGTTCTCTACGGTCAGGTTCGCGCCAACTTCGGTACCTTTCTCGCTGATCGCGAGGGCGACGAACCTTGGCTGTATTGGTTCGGTGCCCGCAACCCGCACCGGACATGGGTCAAGGGCTCTGGTCAGGCGCTCTGGGGCATCGACCCGGACGATCTGCAAGGCAACATGCCGCCGTTCCTGCCTGACGTGCATGCCGTGCGCGAAGATCTTTCGGACTACTTCGGAGAGATCCAGGCCTTCGACGCCATGCTGGGGGTGCTGCTGGAAGAGCTGGAAAGCACGGGCGAGCTTGAAAACACGATCATCGTGGTGAGCGGCGACCACGGCGCACCGGGCTTTCCTCACGGCAAGTCCAACCTCTACGACTTCGGAACGCGGACTGTGCTCGGCGTGCGCTGGGGCGATCGGGTCGAGGCGGGTCGCTTCGTGGACGACTATGTGGATCTCGCCGACCTGGCACCGACGCTGTTGGACGCGGCCGGCGTCGCCGTTCCCAGTGTCATGAATGCGCGATCGCTCATGCCGATCCTGTTGTCCGATGACAGCGGTCAGATCGACCCGGAGCGCACTTGGGTCGTCACGGGCCGCGAGCGCCATGTTGCGACGGCGAGAGAGCAGAACCTGCCCTATCCCCAACGGGCGATACAGACGGAGGACTTCCTCTTCATCTGGAACATGCGCCCTGATCGCTGGCCTGCGGGCTCACCCGAAAACATCTCCAGCGCCACTGCGCCTGATGTCGAACAGCTTGAGGCCGATACCTTCGTCACACATCCCGATATGGATGGCGGGCCCACCAAGGCGTTTCTCGTCACCCAAAGGAATTCCTCCGATTTCAGTCGCTTCTACGACATCGCGTTCGCGAAACGGCCTCAGGAAGAGCTGTACGATCTTCGCATCGATCCACACCAGATGAACAATGTCGCTGACCGCGACGAGTATTCGCGTGTTCAGGCAGAACTCCGCGACCGACTGTTGGCCTATCTGCGCGAGACGGGCGACCCCCGTGTCCAGGGCGATGGGACACGCTTTGATCGCATGCCATATACGTTCGTCGCGTGGGATGCGGGGCTTGAAGCGGGTGGACACGCATGCCCCGGCGCGGGGCCTTGCGGGTCAGGAGGTCAGCCAGCCATCGCGCCTGTGCCGCCACCGAACCCCGCCGCCGACAGACCTATCGAAAGCGTCGAGGAGGATTGATCCATGTCACGCATAAGCATTCTGGTGTCGTCCATACCGGCCTTCCTGCTTCCAGCGCCGCAGGCACTGGCTCAGGAGCCGACGTTCGCGGATCGCCTATCTCTGGATCCTGCAGAAACCTGCTCGAGCGGCGCGCCCGGGCCGGACGATGTCGTGGCGCTCGCCTTGCGAGGGGCGAAGGCTGAGAACTACGTGATCGCCGGTAACAGCGAAGCCGCAAGGCTGGCCGTGCGCGGACCAGCCACCACGGCCTTCAGTGTTTTCGAGATCACTGAGACGGCGACGGAGAACACCGTCGCCATTCATAGCCTCGGGCATCTCAAGTTTCTGAGTCTCGACAGCGAAGCAAGGGTCTTCGCGCAGGCCGAACCCGCGCAGGCTGTTCCGTTCGTCTTCGAGGAAACCGAGGGCGGCTACTTCCGGATCCGCCTGCATGGTCATCAGGTCTGGCTGCGCATGAACCAGAACGGCTACCTCGATTTTCGCACTCGCGATCCGCAGGCGGCCGCCCAGTTCTGCGCCCAGAACGTTGTGTCGGACTGATCTGGACATGCGGACCGGTCGCAGAAAGCCTGAGCGTATGCGGAGCGAGCGCAGCGCGATCACGCTGACGATCGCACTCGTCGGATACTGGGCGCTCAGTTCGTTTGGCGGGTCTGCTCTTGCTCAGTCGGGGCCGATTGATCCGAACCTCGCCCAGGACGCCAGCCCTCGTCCTTCGCTTGAGCTCAGCTATACGTCGTCCCTGAACCGGCAGTTTCCGATCTACGTCTTCGAGGCCGATCAGGGGGCCGGGACGGGTTCCAATCCGGCGCTGGTGATGTTCCATGGCGGTAGCTGGCGGACCGGAGAGCCACGGCAGTTTTTCCGTCAGGCCGAGGTCTGGAATCGCCTCGGGGTCACGGTCTTCCTGCCGGTCTATGCCCTGGAGCGCACCCACGGTGCCACGCCGCAGCAGTCGGTCGAGGATGCCTTCCGCGCCTGGCAGGCGGTCCACCAGAACGCGGAGGCGCTCGGCATAGATTCCACGGCGATCGCGGCCGGTGGAGGTTCGGCCGGTGGCCACCTCGCGGCAGGACTGGCAACCCTGACGCCGCCGGCCGCCATCACCGGTCACTCGCCGCCGACCGGGCTTATCCTGTTCAACCCGGTGATCGACAACAGCCCGCAAGGCTATGGCGCGGATCGCATCGGTCCGGAGTGGCGGTCGTACTCCCCCCTGCACAACATCGGCCCCGCTCATCCCCCGACGCTGTTCATGCTGGGCGATCGCGACACCCTGATCCCGACGGAAACGGCGGAACGCTATTGTGAGGCGGTGAGGGTGTCGGCGCGGTGCGAGCTTATCATCTATCCGGAAGCGACACACGGCTGGTTCAACAGAGAGGGCTTTGTCGACACCCTACGGGATTCGACCCGGTTCATCGCGGAGATGTTCTCTCTCGATCCGGTCACGTTTGCCGACTTGGACCGCGGGGCCGCATCGTCGCGCGTTGAGGATGAGGCGGTTGAACCGGAGGACCCGGGGACCGCTGCAGTCTCGGACCACAACGCTTCATCCGAACCGATCAGCGACGATGAGTAAGCCGTGCCGGGCACGACCCGACGGATTGGATTGGGTGTGCAGACGCTTGGCCGTCCCGGCGATCCTGGCCCTTGCGATCAGTCTACCCGGTACGGCGGCATTCGCGGGATCCGAAGGCCAGCCACAGCGTCCATCCATTTGGGTCAGCGCGGCCGACCGGCCGAACATCCTGAGCAAGATCGAGGAGAGCGCCTGGGCGCTTCGTACCTTCGAAAGTCTGCGGGAGAGAGCGGACGAGGCCGCGCCCTTGACCCTCGCCGACCGACGGTCGCGTATCCTCGCCTTGCCGCTCGTCTGGTCCGAGGAGTCAAGGGCGTCCCCCGTGTTGATGTCATTCACGCGGGACAACAACGCGCCTGTGAATCCCGAAGCGGCGCGCCAGCTCCGGTGGAACTATCCCGTCGAACCGCAGCTGGCGATCTTGAAAGGCCTGCAGGACGCGATCGATTGCGGCGTGCTGTTTTATCTGACCGAAGAAGAGCGGTATGCCATTTGCGCCGCAGACATTCTGCATGTCTTCGTCGATACGCTGAACAGAACACCACCGCCCATCAACGACACGCCCAACAGCGGCTGGCTGTACAGACAGGACCATCTCCTGGAAGCCCGGCTCGTGGGCGCGCAGCTTCCGATCATCTACGATCTCGTCCACCCTTATCTGGCTAGCGACGGCGAAGTGTATGACGTCGGCGCGGACGCCCTGCGACCGTTCTCCATCGCGGATGCCCAGCACGTATTCAGAACCTATGCGGATCTGGCTCTTCATCGAGGGCTATATGATTCAAACTGGCCTCTGCTGGAGATGTCCAGTCTTCTGAATAATGTCCTTGCCGTGGACGACGCCGAGGAGCGGGCGGCGTTGCTGGTCCAGGCTCTGGAGACCGGAACGGACCGACAGCCTTCTCTGGCCGCACTCAACGAACAGCTCTCCACTCCGGGAAGTATCTGGCCGGAGTCGCTGACGTACTCGTTCGCCGTGGCGCGGTTTCTGATTTACGCCATGGCGCTGCTGGACAGAAACTTCCCGGACCTGGATCTCGGTCAGAAATATCCCAACGTCCTTGACGCTTACGAGACCTACCACACGCTCCAGTTTCCGAACGGGGATTACCCGGCGTTCGGCGACTCTCGTCGACGGATCGGCGTGGATTTTCTGAACTACGAGATCGCCCTGGGCCTGAGCCAGATCAGCGGGAATGCGATCGCGAAAAATCGGATCGAAAGCGTGCTGCGCTCAAGTGAAGAGGCCGGCGTTTATGATCGCGGACAGCTCCCGAACAGAGGCTATGGGGCGGAACCCTATACCCTGCCTCTGAAGCTGTTGTGGTCGGTGCCGAGTTTGGATGATGGCAGCCTGGTCGATCTGAATCCGCCCCGGCCGCGGACCGTCCACTTGCCGTTCGCGGGCATCGCCGTCCAGCGCAACGTAGATCGCGGCTCGACACCGGGAGAGGGGCTGATGGCGGTGATGGGGGGAGGGGCCTACATCCACGGTCACGCCTCCGGCATCGATCTGGAGCTCTACGGGCAGGGCGCGGTCCTGGGTGTCGAGAGCGGCAGGGGTGTGTACGGATCCGATATCCATGAAAACTACTATCGTCTGTTCGCCGCGCACAACACGGTCATCAGCAACGGCGGGTCCGCGAGCTCGGGCCAGTGGGTCGGTCTGGGGACCGATATCGCCCGGATTGTCGCGATCGAGCCGGCTCTTGGCACGCCAGGGGCCTCGAGCCGTCATTCATTCGCGACCATGCAGTTTCGGGACGCATTCAATCTCGTCGCGCCTGCGGAACACCAGCGCACCGTCGCCATCGTTCGATTGACGCCGACGCAGGGCTACTATCTCGACGTCTTCAGGGCGCGGTCGGAGGGCGAGAGCCAGTTCCACGACTATGTCTATCGCAACGTCGCAGATGCCCTGAGCCTGACGTCGGGCGGCGAGGAGGTGTCGCTGACGCCGGATACCGAGAGGTATGCGGCTTCATCGAGCCTTATCTGGGAGCGAAACCGAAGGTTCAGACACCCGGGTTGGCACTTCTTCAGGGATAGCGCGTCCGCGGCGTATGGCGATGGTCCTCTTGTGGCCGAGTTCACCGCCGCCGACCTCGGCGATGAGAGCGTTCGTATGCGCGCGCTCATTCCAGGCGGCGTTTCCCAGCAGGTGACCCGTGTCGCCGCGCCCACGTCCTCGGTGGCCGAGCCGCCGTACGATGATCGCTCCATTCCCGCGTTTGTACTGCGGCGTCAGGGCGAGACTTGGTCGAACCCTTTTGTCGTCCTTTACGAGTCTGACCGTGGTCAGGCGGCGGTGCGATCTGTCGAGCGGCTGATGGACGGTCAGACCTTCAAGGGTGTTCGCGTCACGAGCGAAGTCGAGGGGCGCGAGATTGTTCAATATATCCTAATCCAGGAACAGGAGCAGGTCTATAATCACCCAGAAGTACCGATCGAATTTCTTGGCACTTTCGGAATACTGACCCTGTCCTCAGGCGGACGTGTAGAAGAGGCCTACATCGGCGACGGGCGGTCCCTGTCCTACGGCGACTTCATCCTTGAGACCGCCCGGAACGCTTCAAGCGCCTACTGGACGGCGGAATAGGTCGCCGGAGCAGATGTCATGTCACCCACAGCGGAAACCCTTCCCATGCTGAGACTCTTGAGAGCGTTCTGGATCCTGCCTCTGGCACTTCTGGCCGCCTGCGCCCATCGGAGCGATCAAGTCGTGGCGGCCCCGCCGCCAAACATCGTGCTCATCCTTGCGGACGACATTTCGCAGGACTTCGGCGTCTATGGCGTGCCGATCGAGACGCCGCATTTCGATGCGCTGGCGCGTGGCGGAGTGCTCTTCCGAAACGCCTACGTCGCCGCGAGCTCCTGCAGCCCCAGCCGCGCCAGCCTGATCACAGGTCGGTATCCGCACAATCACGGCGCGCCGGAACTGCACATGCCGGTACCGGAGGGCCAGTTCGCCTTCCCGTCGGCGCTGAGGGAAGCCGGCTACCACACCGTGGCAGCGGGCAAGTGGCACATGGGCCCGAACGTCGTCTCGGCTTTCGATAAGGTCAATGACATCGACTATGCCGATGACTTCACCGGAGCGCAGACCTGGATTCCGGAACTGCGCGCCCGCCCGCGGGATCGGCCCTTCTTCTTCTGGTTCGCCGGCTTCGACGCCCACCGGCCGTGGGAGCCGATCACGACGGCCCCACCGATCGACCCCGCCACCGTGGCGCTGCCGGTCGGTCTGCCCGACACGCCGGCCGTGCGTCAGGACTACGCCAACTATGTCGACGAGGTTCGTCGTTTCGATCAGCTCATCGGGGACGTGGTCGCCGAACTGAAGGCGCAAGGTGTATTCGAAAACACCCTGATCGTGGTCACGAGCGATAATGGCCGCCCGTTCGCACGCAGCAAGACCACGCTCTACGAAGGGGGAATGCGCACGCCGCTGGTGTTCCACTGGCCGGGCGGAAATCTGCCTTCGGGGGTCGTGAGCGACTCGTTGATCAGCCTCATCGACATCGCGCCGACCATCCTCGACATCGCCGATCTGGACGTCCCCGAGAGCGTGCAGGGCCTCAGCATGGTTCCGGCATTGCGGGATCCCGAAGCGACACCACGTGACATCCTCTTCGGCGAACAGAACTGGCATACGCAACGCTTCGCCGGGCGGATGGTGCGCCAGGGCCGGTACGTCTACATCCGGGACTACGCGCCGAATGCGTACAGCCTCATCATGGTCGAGCGCCAGAACCCGACCAACACGGAGCTGGCGCGCCTGCTGGCAGAGGGTGGTCTGACACCGCTGCAGGCCGAACCCTTCTCCGTCGATCGACCCGAAGAACTGCTGTTCGACGTCGTCGCCGACCCGGACCAGATGAACAATCTGGTGACTTCCGAAGAGCACGCAGCCGTTCTCGCCAGCATGCGAACGCTGCTTGCGGACTGGCGCGAGCGCACAGGCGATTCCATCGGGCCTGTCGAGGAGATGACCGCCGACCGGCTGGATCGGACGTCTTTCCAGGCGCAGTTCACGGGTCTTCGACCTGCCGATGGGGTGATCCCGGGGCGAGCCTCACGCGCGACGGAAATCAACGATCCGGGGCCTCGGTGAATTCAATCAGCATAGCCGAACAAAAATCCTGTCGACGATCTTGCGACAAAACTGACGGACCTCAAGAGTGGAAGGATATTGTTATGTCGAATCTATCCAGGCGAGCATTCAGCGTTCTCACGATGTGTTCCGTCGTCGCCTTGTCTTCATGCGCGACGCCCTCGTCTGGGCAAGGCCGTCGTGAAACCACAGACGATCGCATTGCAGCTGTCCTCGCCTATGCGATCGCCAACCCGGTCGAACCGCAGGCGGTGACCATGCATCCCGTCCTGCGGGATCAGACGTTCTCCCGCCCGTTCAACGTTTCCCGATCCGCGCGCGCCTATCTGCAGCTGATGACCGATCCGTCGAAGGACGCTGAATCGGCCAGGCTGCTCGACGAGGTGGCCCAGTACTATCTCGATCACCCGGAAGAAATGCCGGACCCGGATTCGACCTACTGGGCCGGAGAGTACCATTCCGCCATCATGGCCAAGTTCGGCTTGAACGGGAGCGCACGGCCTGGCGTGATTCCGCGCAACGTCGAGCGGAAAATGCTCGATTACATGGTGGCTTACGTCAATCAGTGGTCCCGTCTTGATCACTACGAATTCAGTCTGACTCATCAAACCTACTACTACTGGAACAGCGAGAACCACTGGTGGCAGGAGATTGTGACCGCGTGGGGCTATCTATTGGCGCTAAAAAACGACCCCGCTTATGCCGGTATCGTTCTCAACGATGGTCGGACAGTGCAGGCGCATTACGACGCCAACGTGGAATACATGAAAGAGCACATGCGACAGCGTGCGCGAAAGGGCTTCTTCACGGAAATCTCCAGCGGGGGATACGCCGGCCGCATGCACAATATGTATTTCATGATCAACGAGATCTCGCCGGACCCCGAACTGCGTCGGCTGGCAAGGTTGTCGCTTGATCTGTGGTGGACCTTCTGGGCCGAGGAACAGATTTCCGGCGAACGTGGCGGCGGCAAGGTTCGTCATCGCGGGATGCGAGGTCTATTGCCGAACACAGAAAGCCATATGACCAACGCCTGGTACTATCACGGCACGGGGGGGCGCGATCTGGCCCGTTTGCGCGACGGTGAGGGAGGTACGGCCCTCGCGACGGAGTACATTAGACTGCTGTCAGACTATCGCCCACCGGCTTACGTGACGGAGCTATTGAAGGATCGTCGGTCCGCTCCGGCATATTCCGTGACGCAACGGCGTATCGGGCGTTCTGCCGGTCAGGACGAGAATGGGCCGCCCGAAATCCTGAATGAGGTGCGGACGCTTTTCGATAGAGAGAGTATTCCGCGTTACAACTTCTATGACTACGAGAATTCGGGGGTCCTTAAGTATTCCTGGGTCAGTCCGAGTTTCGTGCTGGGCACGAACATGCGCCCTCCGCTTGACGTCCATGAATGGACGGCCGGCAGCGCGCAGAGCTGGTGGCATGGACTGCTGGTGAGCGATCCCGAGACGCCTTATCCGCAACGGGTCGTGCCCACGGTCATCTACGACCGCGACTCAATGGGCGAGCAGTACGCGGTTCAGTCCCGGGGCAGCTTCATGACCCGCAAGCTGAACGACGCCTGGAGCCCCCGCCAGGACAACAGTCAGTTGCCCATGGGCGTCTACATCTCCGACGGGCTCAGGCCCCACACGACGGTCGAAGCAGGCTTCATCTTCATCAACAGCCCGACGACCTGGGTCGCCGTGCGGGTGGCAGAGGGAGAGTTCGTCGCTGCCAATCAAAGGCTTGAACCTCGCCACGCCAGAGCGGGAACGTTCTATGGGCTGGAGAATGAGACGGCTCCCGTGATCATCGAGGCCGCTGAACATTCGGAGTATCAGAGCTTTGAAGCGTTCAAGGCTGCGGCTCGGGCGGCGGCCCTGAGCCACGTCGACGGCGTCTATCGCTATGCGAGCCTTTCCGGTGACGTGCTCAGCATGTTCGATGATCGGTCTACCCCGATGATCAACGGCACGGTCATCGATTACGAGCCGGATGTCGCCTACGACAGCCGATATGTCTTCTCGGACTGGGACAGCGGGATCATCAGGGTCTCCGTCGCGGGCAACGAACACGTGCTCAATTTCATGCGACCCGAATGAGCCTTGCGGCATCGCGGGCCGCCTGATGCTGGATCACCATGTTCCCCGACCTCCCGGTTTCGCCCTCGCGGACGAGATCGGGAGGTTCGGCGGGTGGCCTTGAGGCCGGGGGTCGACCCGCTAGCCCCGCCTGCGGATCCTCAGTGGGGGCGCACGATGCAGCGGAAGCCGATGTGCGAGGTCGAACTGTCCACGGCCTGAGGATGCCGCGCGGCCGGGCGGTATCGCTGGCAGTAGTTTTCGGCGCAGAGGTGTGATCCGCCCTTGAGAACCTTGCGACCGATCGGGATAGCGGGCAGGGCGGGATCCAGGCTCTCTCGCTCGGTCCCGCCTCGTGGGTTCGATATGACGCAGCAGGATCGGTGCGGTGTTTTCTGCGTTCCGTACCAGTCCGACGTCCACTCCCACACGTTTCCGATCATGTCGTACAGGCCATAGTCGTTCGGCGGAAACGTGTCGACCGGCGAGGTCCTCTCCCAGCCGTCCGAACACAGGTTCTGCGACGGGAAGCGCCCCTGCCAATAGTTGGCGAGCATTCGACCATCGGGGGCGAGCGCATCGCCCCAGGCATAGTCCACATCGTGTCGTCCCCCGCGGGCGGCGAACTCCCACTCCGCTTCAGTCGGCAGGGACTTGCCCGCCCAGCCGCAATAGGCCTCGGCGTCGCTGTAAGCGATGTGGACGACGGGGTGGTTCTCAATACCCCGGAGACTCGACGTCCCGCCGAGGGGGCGGTCCCATCGCGCACCAAAACGGAACTCCCACCAGAGGTGAGGCTGGTCGAGCGGCACAGGTCGCGACGGCGGCGAAAAGACGATCGAGCCGGCTCGCGCCATCTCGGGGGGCATGCCGGGATAGTCTTTCGGATCGGGCGCTATTTCCGCCAGCGTCCGATGGCCCGTCTGGGCCACGAAGGCGGCGAACTGGGCATTCGTGACGGGATGCCTGTCGATGTAGAAGCCATCGACCTCCACTTGGCGAACGGGACGCTCCTCGGGGTAGAACCTCTCGGACCCCATGAGGAACGAACCGCCTTCGATCCACTGCATGCCTCTCGGCGCTTCAGCCACGACCCTACGGCTCCCTTGAAGACGTCATCCGTTCATCGAACGATGACCGCCATTTCCTAGCAGGTCGCCGAGAGGGGCCCTAGACGAGGCCATCGACCACAGGAGCTTCAGCCGCACTGCCCGGGAAGACCCGCCCGTCCAGGGCGGCGCGGTCGATGCCCAGGTGATCGCGCAGCACGCCCTTGAACACGGACCGCACGTCCAGCGTGGGCGTCAGATCGCGGGCTTCGAACAGGCGGTTGTCCGCGAGGGTCGGCCAGTCGCCGATCATGCCCCCTCGCTTCAGCGCGCCGCCGGCCATCATGAGCGCGGATCCCGTGCCGTGATCGGTGCCGGCGGTGCCGTTGGCCCTGGCCGTGCGGCCGAACTCCGTGGCGATGACGACGACGGTCCTGTCCCAGTCTTCGGCGAGACCCGTTCGCAGCCCCGCCACAAGTTGATCCAGACCGGACAGCCGCACCTGGAGCTGACCGACCTGCCGGGCGTGGGTGTCCCAGCCGTCGACGGACAGGGCGACCACGTCGGCTCCTTCAGGACCTGTCATAAGTCGCGCGACCGCCTGGCCCAGACCCGCGACATTGTTGCGTCCCACGCGCATGTCACCACCCATCGCCATGGCCTGGGCCTCGGTTTCCAGACCGGCGGCCAGATTTTCGGCCAGCAGGCGATCTTCGACGTAAAGATCCTGCAGCAGCGCGGCGATGCGATCCTCCGACCCGGTTCGTCCGCCGGGTGCCCAGCTGGAGGTCGCCGCCGATCCGCGCAGGATCAGGGGCGTCTGGGACCCGATCGCCAGACCCTTCATTCCGCCAGTTTCGGCCAGCGCCCGGTTCAGCCAGCCGTCGGTCTGGCGCCTTAGGCCCTCTCCGCCGTTCTCGAGCACGTCCTGGGCGTCGAAGTGAGACCGCACACGCGCGGGAATGGCCACCGCAGGGGCGAAGCGCATCTGGCCCCTCCCGTGCAGGGCATGAAGTTCGGTCAGGGCGGGATGCAGCCCGAAGCCGTCGCTGAGCGTCAGGCTGTTCTCGATGGCGAGCGCACCGCGCAAGGGGTGGTAGTTCGGGTCCTGTGTGGGCACGATCACGGACAGACCGTCCATGGCGCCCCTGGCGATGACGACGACCAGCTTGTTTGGGCTTTCAGTGGTGCTTTGGGCGCCGGCGTGTCCGGCGAAGGCCAGGCTGACGCCGGCGGCCGAGGCGCCGAGCAGGAAACGACGGGTCAGATCGAGGGAACGGGTCATCGGCGCTGGAACTCCGGCGACATGAGGAACAGGGTGACGGCCTCGGGCCGGCTCTCGGCGCGCGCCACGGCCATGCGGGTGCGCTCGCCCAGCCGTGGGCCAAGCGCGGCGGCCGCCAGGGCGTTCGGATCGGCCGCCTGGACCATGCCGGCGGCGGCGCGCGACCAGTCCAGCCGCTTGACGAGGGCGTCCGGCCCGGCCCAGTCGGCGGCGGTGTCGGGCCATCCTTCCGGCGACGGCGCGCTCTGCGGCGGCTGCCCGAGGGCGATCAAGGCCTGTCGAAGCGGCTGGACGCGTTGCGGCTCCGTGCCGAAGGCGCGATGCGCCGAGACAATGAACTCGTACGGCGTCTTGACCTTGGCGGGTGCCGGGTCCCAGGCCTCCGGCGCGGCAATCAGCGCGCGGGCGACGACGGACAGGTCGCCGCCGGACGTCGTCCAGGCCCGCTCCAGCGCGGAAACCAGGGCGGGCGGCGGGGTATCGGCCACGAAATGGACGGCGATCTTGCGCGCCAGTCTGCGCGCGGTCTCCGGGCGGTTTGCCAAGTCCCGGATGATCGCCTCGCCCTGTTCGCGCCCCGTGTCGGCGTATCGTCGACCGAGGACGGTGCGTTCGCCCGGCTCGTGGACGATGGGGCGAAAGACGAAACCGTTCGGGCCGGGCTCACCCGCCATTGCGCGGCGCAGGCGACCACCGCCGCGCCCGCCTCGGGCGGCCCCGACCGTCGGGATCGACCAGCCCGTCAAAGCTCGGGCGAACTCCGTGACGTCGGCTTGGGTGTATCCGGCGTCGGACCCGACGGTATGAAGCTCCATGATCTCGCGGGCCAGGTTCTCGTTCAAACCGGCGTCGCGTCGCTGTCCGGCGATGCTGTTGGGGCCGACCGACTGGGCCTGGTCCAGATACAGCAGCATGGCGGGGTGCTTCTCGGCCGCCAGGGCCAAGGTGTCGAAACGGCCGAACACATGGGGCCGGATGGCCTCGCGCTCATAGGCGTCCAGAAAGATCGCGGCCTGGAACTTGGTGGCGGAGACCGTGAAATGGTTGGCCCAGAAAATCGTCCAGCGTTCGCCGAAGCCACTGGGCGTCGCCGCGCCATGACGGACCCGCGCAAGGAATGCCTCGGCCGCCGCCCGGGTCAGGGCCTGGCGGCTCTCGCGACGCGCATCGAACGCGGCCTGGGCGGCGGGGTCGGCGGGGCGGCCGCCGTCCTGCGCCGTTGTTTCGGCCATGGCCATCTCGGGGCGATCCTGCATCGCCATCTCCGCCATGGGCGCGGGTGCGTTTCCGGGAGCGGCGCGGGCCTCCCGCCGCGCCATGCGGCCTTCCCGTTGGTAGGCAAGTAGAGCCTCGACCTGATCCGTGGACGACGGAGAGGCCCCCGGCGGAGCGTCCGCGCCGGACGATCGCACCTGCGACTCCAGCCACCCTCTTGGATCGGCGGCCACGCGCTCGATCTCTCCGGGCCGCGCGCCCATCCCGAACCGGGTCAGGGCGATCGACGCCGTCAGGGTCGTCTCGGTCTCAAACATGCGACGCGTCCGATCTGTCAGGGTCCACGCCTCTGAAACGGTCTTCGCCGTGCATTCCGTCGAAGACGTCCAGGAAATTTGCGCATAGGGGGCCGGGACGAGTTCGGGGGAGGGGCCGTGGCGCGGTTGGGGAACACTCGATTCAACGCCAGCATGAAGAGATCCCCGTCTCACCAAGAGCGGTTCAGGCCTCCTCGACCGCCGTATAGGTCAGTTGCCCATTGATCCAGCGTTCGAGCGCGGCCATGTCGAGTACCCGGACCTTGCGATAGGACACCTCGATCAGGGCGAGTTCGCACAACTGGCCCAGCGTCTTGTTGAGGTAGGATCTCGTTACGCCGAGAAACATGGCGATGTCCTCCTGGGTTATGGCCAGATCGACGCTATTGGCCTGTCTGTCGTCCGCGACATGTCGCGCGTTCTTAAGCAGCACGCGCGCCAGCACGACGGACTTGGGCAGGGCGCGCAGGTCGTTGAGGGTTTCGACCAGCTGATGAACCCTGTGGACGTTGCTCTTCATCATCGCCTCGACGATGACCGGGTGGCGTCGGACTACGTCTTCGTACTCCGACGCCGTCAGCGTCAGCACGACTGCGTCCTCCACGGCTTCGGCGTCATGGGTGCGGGCCGCGTTGGCGAACAGGGTGACCTCGTTGAACTGCTGTCCGGGCCCCAGGATCGCAGTCAACAGCACAGAGCCGTCCACGCCCAGAGTCATCATCCTCAACTTGCCGGACAGGATGATGCCGAGATCGACCCGGCGATGGCCGCGGCTTTGGACCAGCTGACCGGCTTTCAACTCGACGCGCTTGCCGGCCGCCAGAAGGGCCTCGCGGGCGTCCGGCGGAAGGACGTCCAGCAGTCCAAGGGTGTAGCTGTTGAAAGTAGAGTACATGACCCCAACAGCCTAGGGCGTTCTCGCAGCCTTTCACAGGCGCTGAGCGATCGATCCGCGCCGATGTCGAGTGTTCGATATTGAACAGTCCGCCCTGGCGTATCGTGCTCCTATGGCGATATGGAGCGCGAACAGACCCAGATCGAAACGGCGCTGGATCCGGCGTCCGCCTGCGGCGGTGCCCAGGATGGGCCGGCGACCGCGTCTCGCGCCACCTCTGCGACCGCATCCGATGCAGTCGCCTCGACCTCTAGCCTGGAGCCGACGATCACACGACAGAAGGGCGCTGCGGGCAGTGATCCTTCGCCTTTTAGGCGCTGGCTCATTTCACGTCTTCTTACCCATGCGGTCAGTGAAGCGCGGGAGACCCGCCGCCGCGCTCGGGCCGAAGCGAAGCGGGTCAGACAGGGCCGACGCCACGTCGTCGAATACTTCCACCAGGTCGATGACGGCTATTCCCACCTCGCCATACAGACGCTGGGTCGGTTGGCGGCCACCTATGATATCGACATTCGCGTGCATCTGGTTCCCGAGGTACGCGACGACAATTCTCCGGAACCTGACCTGCTGAAAGACATGGCCCGGCGCGATGCGGCAGACGTCGCAAAGTACTACGGTCTCGAGTTCCCCCCGACCGACGCTCTTCCGTCGACGGCGCTGTGCGATCTTGCGCTTTCGGTCCTCTGCACGATGAATGATAACCGGATCGCGTCGCTTGGTCCGCAAGTCAGCGCCTGTCTGTGGCGCGGCGACGCCGTCGGCTTGCAGACGCTGGCTGCGGGCTCCGGCCCGGCTCCGGCAGATGCGGTTGCGGCGCGTCTCGCGGCCGGTTTGGCGCGGCGAACGGCTCTGAAGCACTATAGCGGCGCGATGTTCTGGTATGAAGGCGAATGGTACTGGGGCGTTGATCGCCTGTCGCACCTTGAGGAACGCCTGAAATCTCTGGGGGCCGCCCGAGACAAGGATGCGCCGCAGGTCGCTCCGCGTCCGGTCGGGTCATCGTCGTTCCCGCCCCAGGCGAGAGCAATGACCCTGGAGTTCTATCCGTCTCTGCGCAGCCCATACACCGCGATCATCTGGGAGCCGACCCTCGCGTTGGCCCGGGCTTCGGGCGTCGAGCTGGTCGTGCGCCCCGTGCTGCCGATGGTCATGCGCGGCGTTCCCGCGACCTATGCGAAAGGCTTTTACGCTTGGACAGACGCGCGACGTGAGGCTCGGCGGAACGGCGTTGACTTCGGGAACTTTTATGATCCGGTCGGTAACCCCATCAAGCGGGGCTACAGCCTCTACATCTGGGCACGGGCCCAGGGCCGGGGCCATGAGCTGCTGGGCGCCTTCCTGACCGCGGCCTTCGCTCGGGGCATCAATACCGACAGCCAGACGGGCCTGCGCAAGGTCGTAGAGATGGCAGGTCTGAACTGGGCGGAGGCCCGCCGCCACCTGCAGGACGACAGCTGGGCCGCCGAGCTGGAGGACAACCGGAGCAGTCTCTATGCCGCCGGCATCTGGGGCGTGCCCAGCTATCGCCTGCTGGACCGAGACGGGAACGCCGTCCTGTCCGTCTGGGGCCAGGATCGACTGTGGCTGGTCTCGCGCAAGATCGCGGAACACGCCCGGTGACATGGATGCCGATGACGCAGGACGTCCTGAGGAGCAGAAAACCGTGACAGTCCCCGACTTCGCTTCGCCGCAGGCGTTTCGAACCTATGCGCGGACCTGGTTGGCCGAGAACGCGCCGCCGCCGCCGCCGGAGCGCCTGCCGATCACCCCGATCGAGGTCATGACCGTGCCGCAGCGCGACTACCTGCAGGCCTGGCAGCGCAAATGTCATGAGGCCGGCCTGATCGGCGTCGACTATCCGGTGGACTACGGCGGACACGGCCAGACCGGCTACCAGCGCATCGCCAACCAGGAGATGGGACGCGCCGGGACGCCCTATCTGATCAACATCATCGGTCTGAGCATGGTCGCGCCGACGATCATGCAGCACGGCACCGAGGAGCAGAAACGCAAGTTCCTGCCCGGCTGTCTGTCGGGCGAGGAAATCTGGTGCCAGGGGTTCTCCGAGCCTGGTGCAGGATCGGACCTGTCCAACCAGCGCACCACGGCGGTGCGCGACGGCGACGACTGGATCGTCAATGGACACAAGGTCTGGACCAGCCTGGGCCATTTCGCCCGCTGGATGATCCTGGTGACGCGGACCAGCGCCGAGCACCGCTATGACGGGCTGACCTATTTCCTGTGCCCGATCGCGGGCCATCCTGGCGTGACGGTTCGGCCCCTGATCAAGATGACCGGCGAGACCGGTTTCAACGAAGTGCTGTTCGAGGACGTCAGAATCCCGGACGCCAATCGTCTGGACGACGTCGGCCGGGGATGGACCGTCGCCATGACCACCCTGACCGCCGAGCGCGGCGCGGTGGAGGGCGCGGGCAGCGCCGGGACCGGGGCGGGCGACCCGGCGGCTGCCGTCCGACGGCTGATCGATCTGGCGCACGGCACGCGCCGGGGCGGGGGCCGGGCGGCCGACGATCCGGTCACCCGCGACGCGATCGCCCAGCGCGCCATCGTGGCCGAGGGCCTGAAGCAGAACGGCCGGCGCGCCAAGGTGGCGGCCCTGTGCGATCACCCGCTGCGTCTTCCGTTGCAGACCAAGGTCACGGTCACCGAGTTCGATCAGGACACGGCCCGGCTGGGCGTCGAGATCGCCGGCGCCCGCTCGACCCTCTACAAGCGCGACCCCCGCGCGCCGGAGGCGGGTCACTGGCCGCTGGCCTATCTGAACTCCTTCGGCAACACGATCGCGGCGGGGACCAACGAGATCCAGCGCAACATCCTGGGCGAGCGGGTGCTCGGCCTGCCGAAGACCAAGTGAGCACGGCCATGACGGACACTCAGATCGCACCGGCGGACTTTGGCTTCGGCGAGGACGAAGCCATGCTGCGCGACACGGCGCGCCGGTTCCTCAGCGAGACCCTGCCCACAGACCGTCTGCGTCGTCTGGTCAGCGACAAGCCCGAGCCGGTCTATGATGAGGGCGGGCGCCCGCCCTGGGATGAGGCGCTATGGCGCGAGATCGTCGACCTGGGCTGGACGGGTCTCGCCCTCGGTGAGGACGTCGGCGGGGCGGACGTTTCGCTGGCGGGGATCGCGGGGATGGTGGAGGAGGTGGGCCGCGCCGCCTTGCCCTCGCCGCTGATCCCGACTCTGTCGGCCAGCCTGGTGCTCAGGGCGGCGGGTAGAGATGTGGCGCAGAGCCTGATGGCGCGGATCGCAGAGGGCGCGACCGCCACCTTGGCCCTAACGAACGAAGCCGGCGACTGGGAGCCCGAGGTCGCGCCCCTGACGGCGGCTCATGACGGCGACGGCCTGGTGCTGAACGGCAGCGCCTTCTTCGTTCAGGACGCCTTCAAGGTCGCGACCCTGGTGGTCAGCGCGCGCCTCGGGGACAGGTTGGTTCTCTGCGCCGTGCCCACGGACGCAGAGGGCGTCACGCTGGAACAGGATCACATCCATGATCTGACGCGCGACCAGGCGACGGTGCATTTCAAGGACGTGCGGGTGGGGGCCGACTCGATCCTGTCAACCGACGCCGCCGGGCCGTTGGCCCAGGCCTGGCCGGGGCTGCTGGTCCTGGTCGCGGCCGATCTGTGCGGCGCGGCCGAGTGGCTGTTGCAGAGCACCGTGGACTATGCGCGGGAGCGGGTGCAGTTCGACCGGCCGATCGGCTTCTTCCAGGCGGTCAAACACCCGCTGGTGGATGCGATGATCGGCATCGATCGGGCCCGGTCGCTGCTCTACCACGCCTGCGCCGAAATCGACGCGGGGGTGCCCGGGGCGGAGACGGCCGCGCGCATGGCCAAGAGCGCGGCGTCGGACGCTGCCGCCTTCGTGTCGAACCGCGCGATCCAACTGCACGGCGGCATCGGCTTCACCTGGGAGCACGCGCTGCACATCTATTTCAAGCGCAACCTGCACAATCAGGCCTTGCTGGGCGACGGCGTCCATCATCGCCGCAAGATCGCCGACGCCCTGATCGGGCCGATCGGGGGCTGACGTGATCGACCTCTACACAGCGCCCACGCCCAACGGCTGGAAGGCCTCGGTCACGCTGGAAGAGCTGGCCCTGCCGTACGAGACGCATTTCGTGAACATCGCCAAGGGCGAACAGTCGACCCCCGCCTATCGGGCCATCAATCCGAACGGGCGGATCCCCGCCATTGTGGATCGCGACGCTGACGACTTCGCCGTGTTCGAGTCCGGCGCCATCATGATCTACCTCGCCGAAAAGGCCGGTCGGCTGCTGCCTCCCGACGCCAAGGGGCGGTCGCGTGTCATCCAGTGGCTGATGTTCCAGATGGGCGGGGTCGGCCCGATGATGGGACAGGCGAACGTCTTCCTGCGCTACATGCCCGAGAAGATCCAACCCGCCATCGATCGCTACCAGAACGAGGGTCGGCGGCTGTTCGAGGTGCTGGACGGCCACCTGGCCGACCACGAATGGCTGGCGGGCGACTTCTCGATCGCGGACATCGCCAACTGGTGCTGGGTCCGGACCCATCGCTGGTCGGGCATCGACGCCGACGGCCTGCCGCATCTCGCGCGCTGGAAGGATGCAATCAAGGAACGCCCCGCCTGCCGCCGCGGGGTCGAAGTGCCATTCGTCCTGCCGAGCGGTCGGGACGAGGCGGCGGCCGACGCCTTCGCCAAAGAGGCCCAGAAGATCGTCCAGCGCTGAACGCGTTAGGGGGACAGGAACCGGAGACACCATGCCGACCGCCACGACGTCCTACCGCCTGCTGGGTCTGGAAGCCTCGCCCTATACGATGAAGGTCCGGTCCTTCCTGACCTTCAAGGGCCTGCCCTTCGAATGGCTTACGCGCAGCCTGGCCAACGAGCCCCTGTTCCAGAAGTACGCCAAGGTGCAGCTCATCCCGCTCTTGTTCCTGCCGAACGGAGAAACGATGCAGGACTCGACCCTCATCATCGAGCGGCTCGACCGGGAGGCGCCGGACCCCTCGATCCACCCCGAGGATGAGGCGCTGTGGTTCCTGTCCTGCCTGTTCGAGGAGTTCGGCGACGAATGGTGCAACAAGCTGATGTTCTTTCAGCGGTGGTTTTATCGGGAGGATGCCCGGGCGACCGGCGTGCGCCTGGCGCATGACCGGCTGGAAGGTCGCTGGTGGCGTCCGCTCGCCCGGCCCATCGTCGCCCGTCTGATGGTCCGCCGCATGGTGCCGCGGCTCGTCTATTCGGGCGGCAACGAGACCAACCTGCCCCAGCTGAAACAGTCGTTCGAGAACCTGGTCGCCCGTCTGGAGACCCATTTGCAGTCGCGACCCTATCTGATGGGCGGCCGACCTTGCTTCGGCGACTTCGGCCTGTGGTGCAATCTCTATGAGGCCTGGACCGACCCGACGGCCAAGGCGCACATCGAGGCGCGAACCCCGGCCTTGGTGGCCTATATCCAGCGCATGCAGTCGCCCCAGGTCGAGGGGCCGTTCGAGACCCTGCAAGCGCTCCGCGCCACGCTGACGCCGATCCTGGTCGATGAAGTCGGCGCGCGGTTCCTGCCCTGGATGCAGGCCAATCAGGCGGCGTTCCTCGCCGGACAGAAGGAGACCCGGCTGACCATGAACGGGTCGGCTTTCCAGCAGAAGACCTTCAAGTATCAGTCGGGCACGCTGGATGAACTGCGCCGGAAGTTCTCGACCGTCGCGGGCAATCGAGAGCTGCGCGAACTGATAGGTGAGACGGGATGCCTCTCCGTTCTCGAACCCGGCGAGAGGGCGTCAGCCGCCTGAGACGGCGCGACCTCGGTCGGGGCGGTTTGTTCACTAGTCGTCAGACCCGATGAACACGCCCCGTGTAGCTTTACCCGCTGCAACGAGAGAACGCAGCCGGTCCATTCGGCGAAGAGAGCCGACGGGGGAGCAATGTCCGAGAACACCTATCCCGTGCCGTATGAGATGCTGCGGCACTGGGCGACCAAAACGCCCGACCGGATCTACCTGCGCCAACCGGTCAACCGGGTCTATCGTGAATGGACATGGGCGCAGGCCCACGACGAGGTTCTGCGCCTGGCGGCGGCCCTGCGCGCCCTGGGTCTGAACAAGGGCGACGTCGCCGCCATCCTCGGCAAGAACACCGCCGAATGGTTCCTGTGCGACTTCGCCTGCGCCGCCGCCGGCCTGGTGCCCGCGCCGATCTATTTCTCAGCCGGTGCCGACACGATCCGCTACGTGCTGGAGCACAGCGGGGCCAAGGCCATCTTCGTCGGCAAGCTGGACGACTTGGAGCCGGCGCGCGCGGGCATTCCGGACGGCGTGATCACCATCGCCCAGCCCTACGACACCCTGGCCTGCCAGCATCGGATGACCGACCTGATCGCGGCGCACGCGCCGCTGTTGGAGGTCGAGCTTCCGGCGATGGAGGACACCTTCTCCCTGGTCTACACCTCGGGCACGACGGGCGATCCCAAGGGCATCGTCATCACCTTCCGCAACATCGGCTACAGCTCCACGACGGCGGTCAAGGCGCTGGGCTATAGCGAGACGGACCGGCTGGTGTCCTATCTGCCGCTCGCCCACATCACCGAGCGCGCGATGGTGCAGCACGTGGGCCTCTATCACGGCTGCACCGTATCCTTCACCGAGAGCCTAGAGACCTTCGCCGAGGACCTGCGCAATGCCCGGCCCACCATCTTCATCTCGGTCCCGCGCCTATGGATGAAGTTCCAGGCGGGCATCCTGGCCCAGATGCCGCAGAAGAGGCTGGACCGGCTGCTGCGTATTCCGATCCTCAGCGGGATCGTGCGAAAGAAGATCAGGGCCGGTCTCGGCCTTGCCGATGCTCGCATCTGCGGCTCCGGGGCCGCGCCCATTCCGCCAGCGGTGCTGGAGTGGTTCGCCCAGCTGGGCATCCAGATCGCGGAAGGCTTTGGCATGAGCGAGACCTCCGGACTGGTGACCGCCAACTACCCCTTCCGGCGCGACAAGATCGGCACCGTCGGCACGCCCGCCGAAGGATCGCGGATCCGGATCTCCGAGGACGGAGAACTGCTGATCGGCGGCGACTGCGTCGTCGCGGGTTACTACAAGGACCCCGACAAGACCGCTGAGATTTTCCGAGACGGATGGCTCCACACCGGCGACAAGGGCCGGATCGACGCCGACGGCTATCTGCGGATCACCGGCCGGGTGAAGGACATCTTCAAGACCGGGAAGGGCAAGTACGTCGCCCCCGCGCCGATCGAAAACCTGATCGCCGAGAACCCCTATGTCGAACAGGTCTGCGTAATGGGATGCGGCCTGCCCCAGCCCGTCGCCGTCGTCGTCATGAGCGAAGGTGCGTCCGACGTCCTCGACATCGATACGGGCACCTTGGCGGACACGCTTCGCAAAACCAACGCACGCCTGGAAGCCCATGAGAAGCTCAGTCACATCGTGGTCGCCAGGGATCCGTGGACAGTCGGGAACGGGCTCTTGACGCCGACGCTCAAGATAAAACGCCACCTCCTTGAAGATCGCTACGCCGCATTGATCGCTATGCCCGCGGCCGGTGCCGTGATGATGGAGCCGTACGCCGCGTGATGTCGCGTTGAACGTCCCCGAGAGACCGCCCGATGTCCTATCCCGTACTCAAGCCCGAAGATCCCGCCCTGCCGATCACCTATCCGGGCTTTGTCTTTCGCGTGCTCCTCAGCGAAGGCCACGAAGGGGCGGCGCTGTTATCGGGGACCGGCCTTGACCCAGCGCATCTCGTCGATCCGAACTTTCGATGCGGGTTCGCGCCGCTCCGTCTTCTGCTCCTGAACGCGATCGAACAGACGGGCGACCCCCATCTGGGCATCCGGTTGGCAAAGCGGTTCGAGCCGACCTACATCGGCCTGCCCGCCTACGCTGCGATGAATGCGGCGAGTTTCAGCGAGGCTCTGACGGTCCTCAAACGGTTCTTCTTTCTCGCATTCCCCGCCGTCGAGTTCGACTTCGACGAGGGGCAGTCAGATCAAGCCTGCGAAATCGCGGTCCGCCTGCGCCCCAAGTTTCCCTTCGATGGCATCGAATACTTCGCGCGGATCAGCGCCCTGATCGCCTGTGACGGTCTGTTGAATGGCATCCTCCGGACGGATCGGGTCGTCGTGAGAGCGGAAACGGTGATTGAGGAACCGCTCGGGTGGTCGACGGTCGCCGGTCAGATCGAGTTTCCCGTTCGCTTCGGAGCCGATGCAGATCGGCTGATCTTTTCCGCCGAGCACCTGCACAGGCCCTTGCCCGGTCACGACCCGGTCAACCACACACGCCTCACGGCCTTGTGCGAGGCCTTCGCGCGCGAGGCAGCGATCCAGGCGAGGGCGGTCGGCCAGGTTCTGGCCTATCTCGAGCGGGAGAAGACTCTCGCCGCCTCGCTTTCGGAGGTCGCCCAGGCGCTGGGCTATTCCGAGCGCAGCCTGCGTCGTCAGCTGGAACGCGCCGGGACGTCATACCGCAAGCTGATCGATCAGGCGCGTGCCCAGCGCGCCCGGGTGCTGCTGGGTTCGACGGATCAACCGATCCAGACCATCGCCTTCGGCCTGGGTTTCGACACGGCGTCGAACTTCGCGCGGAGCTTCAAGCGCTGGACCGGCGTCACTCCCAAGGCCTTTCGTGAAGGCTGCAAGTCCGCACCCGAGGCTGGCCGGAACTGAATACTCCTTGGCCGAAGCGGAGCTTTTGTCCGCTCCGGCCGCGCGGCATAGCTAAGCTCGACAGAGGGAGAGCGGGCGGATGAGAAAGCGTGTCGTGATCGCCGCCGGGCTGCTCTTGTCTTCTGCTCCAGTCGCGGCCCAGACGCCCCCGTCCGGCGAGGGCAAGATCCTGTCTGCCTTCTTCGGTCTGGACCGTTCGCTCAGGATCGCCGTGGCCACGGCCCGGACGTGCGCGGGCATCGGTGGCTCGGACGGCATGCCGGTCATCTTCAGTCACGAGGTCGACGCGACCACCCTCGCGCCGGAGGACTTCCGGGTCACGATGGCGTCGGGAGCGACCGGTGACATCGGGTGTGTGACCCTGCGCCCCGCGGACGAGCCCGGAGAGCTTCGCACCGCCTTGCTGATCGGTCGCTTTGGGTCGTCGGCGGATCAACCCGCCACGGTCGAGATCGTCGGTGACATTTCCTCGCTGGACGGCGCGGTCAACTTCCGTGGGGCGACGGCGACCGTGACGCCACTGGAGGCGGGACCGACTCTCGTTCTGGCCGAGACTCTGTCCCGGACGGATTGGACCGTCGGAGGAGAGAACGACTGTCCCGCAGACGGGCTCTTGGCGATCGTCCGGGCGACCTGGGCCGGCGGCGTCTCCCGTCCTGACGGCGACGCTGTCGGGTCCAGGGAAGCGGAAATGTACCGGGTCACCCTGCGTCGGCCGGACGGCGGAACCGTCACGGTCTCGCCCATGGCGCTCGGCGATCTGAACGACAACGACAACAACCACGACCTGTGCCTGGGCGTGGCGGGCCAGCCGGTGAGCGTCTTCTTCCCTGCTGGCGGGCTTGTCGATCCGAACGACGACTTGAACCCCGATACCGAGGTTGAGGTCTCGAGCCGACCCTAAGGGCCCGCAAGCGGCGTCCGCAAACCAGAGTCTGATCGCATGAGGACGTTTCGCAAGCTGGCTCTGGTCGCTGCCGTCGTAGCGACGTTCGGGACCACGCCAGTGCTGGCGCAGGCCAAGCGCCCCAACATCCTGTTCGTCCTGTTCGATGATGTGGGCTTTACGGACTTCGGTGCCTACGGCAGCAACACGCGCACCCCGGTCATCGACCGCCTCGCGTCGAGAGGCACGCGGCTGTCCCGGTTCTACACCTCGCCCTTCTGCGGGCCGAGCCGCGCCATGCTGTTGACCGGCATGGACAACCACCAGACCGGCATGGGCACGCTCGTGGAGACCGCCACCGAAGACATGCGCCGGCACCCCGGCTACTCCATGGTCTGGAAAGACGACCAGCCGACGATCGCCTCGCTCCTGTCGGAGGTCGGCTACCAGACCTATGCCACAGGCAAGTGGGGCATCGGCGAGGTCGGGGCCAATCTTCCCAACAGGTTCGGCTTCGATCGATCCTACGTGATGGATGCCACGGGTGGCGGGAACTACGACGCTAAGCCCTATCTGCCAGGGTCGCATTCTGTCGAGTGGTTCGAGAACGGACGCCCTGTGTCTCTACCTGAGAACTGGTATTCGTCCAGCTCGCTGGTCGACAAGATGATCGAGTACATTGCCGAAGGCGATGAAGAGCGCCCGTTCTATGCCTTCCTTGCCCTCCAGGCCCTGCACATGCCGATCCAGGTCTCGGCGGAGTACACGGACCGCTATGACGGCGTGTTCGACGCCGGCTGGGACGTCATGCGCCAGCAGCGGCTCGAGCGGGCCATCGCCCTGGGGCTGGTCCCCCCGACGACCACCCTCGCACCGCCGCCGGCGAGCCACCGCCGCTGGGCCGAGCTGACGCCGCAACAGCAGCGCGTGTCAGCTCGGGAAATGCAGGTGAACGCGGGCATGATGGAGGCGGCCGACTTCGAGATCGGACGCCTGGTCGCCTACCTCGAACGTACCGGGCGACTGGAGAACACCATCATCGTCATTGCTTCGGACAATGGCGCGGAGTCCGGGATGACCTCGATGGAGGGACTGGCCGACGTCGCGCTTAGCGCCGTCAAGCTGATCGAGGGCTTCGACACCTCGTTCGAGAACCTCGGCGAGCCGCGGAGCGTGACCGCTATCGGCCCGGAGTGGGCGTCCGTCTCGTCCGCTCCGTTCAATCTGTACAAATTCTACGCCAGCGAAGGTGGTCTCCGCGTGCCGCTGGTCATCGCCGGTCCAGGGATCGAGGCGTCCGCCCTGAAACATGCGCCGGTGCATGTGGCGGATCTGGTCCCCACTATGCTCGAAGCGGCGAACGTGCCGTTCGATCCGTCCCGGTTCTACGGGCGCAGCGCGCTGCCCATGCTGTCAGGCCGCTCTGACAGCACCTATGCTGACGATGACTCCTTCGCCTTTGAAGTCAGTGGCAATGCCGCCCTGTATCGCGGGCGATGGAAGATCACGCGCAACAGCCTGCCTCTCGGCGACGGCCAATGGCGCCTTTACGATCTCTCTGTCGATCCGGGCGAAACAACGGACCTTTCCCCCCAGAACAAGGCCCTCTTCGATGAGATGATCGCTGAGTATGAGGCGTATGCCGCACGGGTCGGAGCCATAGAGATCGCACCTGAAGACAACGCAGTTGCCATTCTCAACAGAAACCTCATCGACAAGTCGATTGAGAAGTACTGGCCCTTCCTCGCAGTCTTTGTCTTCATGATCTTGGCTGGTGGCGCGCTGACGGGATGGCTCGTTTCGAGGAAACTGCGCGCCCGAAAGGCAGAGCACTAGGTCGCACGGGCTGGTGGCTGACCAGTCAGGTTGTGGGGTGAATCCGTATGGAACAGGTCCTGGTTCTCTTGGCCGTCGTCGTGGTGCTCGCGCTGGCGGTTTACTTCCTCGTGCCGCAGCTGCTGCAACTTCTGGGGCTGCACCGCCACTACAGCATTCCGCCCTACAACCTGTCAGGCCGAAGAGCGCTGGTCGTCTGCACGAGCCACGACAGGCTCGACCCGACGAACCGCAAGACCGGCGCATTCGGTTCGGAGTTCACGGTCCCCTACTACGCCTTCGTGGATGCGGGGATGGACGTCGACCTCGCGTCGATCAAGGGCGGCGAGATTCCGATCCAGCCTCCATCCTGGTCGTGGCCGCTGGCGTGCGCCGAGGATCGTCGGTTCATGACTGACAGGGCCGCGAGGCAGAAGCTGCGAAACTCGCGGCCGATCGATCAGATCAACCCGGATGACTACGATGTTCTGTTCATGGCGGGGGGCTGGGGCGCGGCCTACGACCTCGCCCAGAGCGCCGCGCTGGCCGACCTCGTCACCCGCGCCAATGCCAGGGGCAAGATCCTTGGTTCGGTTTGCCACGGCGCGCTCGGACTGGTGTCGGCGCGGGGCGTGGACGGCGAGCCGCTCGTCAAAGGGCGACGCGTCACAGGCGTCACCAATCGCCAGATCAATACGTTCGGTATCGCCATCACTCCGAAACATCCGGAAGAGGAGCTCCGAAAGGCCGGCGCGATCTTCGAATGCCAGCACGGGTGGCTCGATCCGTTCGCGACCCATACGACCGTCGATGGCAATCTCATCACCGGTCAGAACCAGAACAGCGGCTACGAGACGTCGCATCGCATCCTGGAAAATCTGGCCACCCAGCGAAATCTCTGAGTGTGTAAGTCGAACGGCCCGGTCTCATGAGAGGGTCGGCGACCGGGAAAGTCCCGGGGCCGCGCATCGGCTGGCGGCCGCTCGAACGGATCGCCTTCGGACTAATCTACGGGGCCATCATGGTCCTGAGCCTGCTGATGGCCATGGATGAGGCGGCCGGGTCCCCGTTCGACATGGCGATCGTTCTGTTCGGATCGGTGCTCGCCATAACCCTAGCCCGCGCGTTCGCCGAGCTCCTGTCCCATGCCATCCAGACAGGCGAGCGGATTCTCACTCGTCAGGCCCTTATGACGGCATGGCAGGGTTCGCATCCCACGCTCTCGGTGGCCAATCTGCCCACGGCCCTGTTCGTCGCTGCCGGTCTGGAATGGCTGACGGTCGGTCAGGCGGTCGCCGTTTCTCAGGTGTACTGTATCCTGATCCTCGTGCTGTTCGGCGCTAGGGTCGGATGGGTGATCAGCCGCGGCCCGTGGTTGTCCGTGAGCGGAGCGGTCTTCTCAGGTGGGATCGGTGTGGCTCTGGCCGCCATGAAATACCTGATCCACTGGCCGAGACCCCTCTGATCCGCACCATGGGGCCGGGTGGGCAGACAGGGGTCGGCCATCAAGCGCATGTGTGCGGGCGTTTCGGCGGGCGGTGGCCGCAACTGAATGGTTTTTGGCCTGTCCGGAGCTGTCCGGCGGAACGGTGCTCTCCGTATAACCGTCCAGCTGTCACGGCGCTCGCGGTGATGAAAGCACATCATGCCCTTCGCCCGGCGTTGGCGAGACGGAGGCCCCATGTCGATCCGATGGATACCGCTTCTGGCCGCCGTCGCGCTCGGCATACCGGGGTCGGCGGCGGCTCAAGAGGCGTGGGATTACCAAGGCACCCTGTACGGCTGGTTCCCCGGTGTCACGACCACCGTCGAGACGCCATTTGGCGAGGTCGAAGGAGAGGTCAGTTTCGACGAGATCCTGGAAACGCTGGATATGGCGTTCCTCGGGGCAATCGAGGCGCGAAAGGGGCGCGTTTCGCTCGTGGCGGACCTGCAGTTCTTTGACGTCGGCGTGGAGGCGGAGCCCCCGGGACTGCCCTTCAGCGAGGCCGAAATTGATTCACAAATGACTCTGCTTGGTGCCTACGCGACCTATGCCGTGATCGATCAGGCCGATCTTCGCGTGGATGTTGGCGGCGGGCTGCGCTACGTCGATGCGGCGATAGACACGCACCTGGTCGGCCAAGGCACGACGCCGGATGCGTCGTTCAGCCGGGACGGCGGCTGGACCGATGCCATCATCGCCGCTCGTGTGCGCCGCCAGTTCAACGAGCGGTGGCACGGGGTCGCCTATGCCGACGTCGGCGGTTTCGGAATCGAGGATTCCTCGGACCTGACCTGGCAAGCCTTCGTCGGCGGCGGCTACCGGATCAATCAGACCTGGTCTGCGTCGGCGGGATACCGGCACCTGGTCATCGAGCGAGAGTTCCGATCTGCCCCTGTCACGGTCGAGGTTTCGGGGCCGTTCATGGGCTTTCAGGCCTCCTTCTGATGGTTCTGTCGCAAGGAGCCGGGAGACAGACGGGCAACCGGGGTATTGCCGCTGTGCTAAAGGTTCTGGCCGCTGTTCCAGCGCTGGGTTTTTTGATCGTCGGTCTCGCCTGGTGGATCGCGCCCGCGCTCGTCGGCTCGCAGCTGGGCATGGCTCTGCTTGGCGGGCTCGGGCTCAGCACCCAGATCGCCGATCTGGCGTCGTTCTTCATGACGCTGGGCGGCACGATCCTGATCGGACTACTGAGGGAGGACCGCGTCTGGTTCTACCCACCCAACATGCTCCTTGCCTTTGCGATCATCGGACGGCTCGTCGCGTGGCGCTTTCACGGCGCGGACTTCGCTGGATCCATGATCGCCGTTGAGGCCCTGGTGATCGCCATTCTTGTCCTGAACGCCCGCGCAATGGCCAAGGCCTGACAAGCTACCACCCGACAACGATGCCCACCTCTGGAAGCCCTGGCGGGCGAGGAAGACGAAGGATAACCTCGTGAAGATCATCTTCCGCCGCGCGTTCTTCTCGGTCGCGGCTTTCTCGATTGTGCTTCTTGGCGGATGCGCGACCCAGTCGCAGTCGCTGTTGATCCCGATCAACCAGGCCCCTGCGGGCGCAACGACAGTGGACCTGCTGGCGATCACGACGCGTGCTCCTTCGGACGTGCCTGGGGAAATCTATTCCGGCGAGCGTAGCCGTGATGTCTCGGGTCGCATCATCGAGGTCTCCATTCCGCCCAGCCACCAGCGCGGCCGGGTGGAGCTTCCCTCGTCGCCCAACCCAGACCCGGAGACGGAGTTCGCGGCTGTGAGCGTGGAGGCAGCAACGCCGGAACAGGCCTGGGCCTGGTTTGAGGCGCAGGAAACCGACGGCCGCGTGCTCATCTTCGTTCACGGCTACAATGTTCGCTTCGCCGACGCCGTCTTCAGCCTGGCGCAGATCACTGAGGATCTGCCCGTCGTCGCCGCGCCGGTGCTGTTCTCATGGCCGTCTCGCGGGGCTCTGCTGGGCTATCTGTACGATCGCGAAAGCGCCACCTATGCCCGGGACGCCTTCGAGATGGTCCTGACCGAGGCTGTGGAGAGCGACAACGTCTCGCAAATCACGATCCTGGCCCATTCCATGGGCAGCTGGATCACCATGGAGACGCTGCGCCAGATGAGCATCCGCAACGGCCGGGTGTCCGAGAAGATCGTCGATGTTGTCCTCGCCGCGCCGGACCTCGACATCGACGTCTTCGAGCAGCAATTCCTGGCGCTTGGTGAGGATCGACCGTATTTCACCTTCCTGGTCTCGCGCGACGACCGGGCGCTCGGCCTGTCTCGGCTCCTGGCGGGCCGCGAGCAGCGCCTCGGTTCCATCGACCCGTCCCAGGAACCTTTTCGGTCGCGCATCGAGGCGACCCCCCGGGTGGCCGTGATCGATCTGTCGGCAGTGTCGGGATCCGACGCGGCGCGCCACTCCAAGTTCTCCGGAAGCGAGGAGATGCTCGATTTCGCCCGCCGCACGATGGCACAGAATGCCCAGGCGACGAACGAGCGGACACCGATCGGGGAACTCGCGGGTGCCGTGATCGTGACGCTCGGCCTCGGGGTGGCTCAGCTTTCGGAGTAGGGCCGAGGGCGGTCAAACGCCTGTACGGGCTCCGATCGGGTGCGAGCCAAAGTGTCGCGCCGGGGTCGCCGCGCCGGCCACCTGTCGAGGGTCGTCGCCACCATCTCTGGACGATGGTCTGATCGGGATCTGCGCGGATGGGGATGGCGAGAGAGGCGCGTCCCGGTTCCGCAGAAAGTGAGGTCTCGACATTCCTGAAGACGGGGCACATGTTGGAAACAAATCTCAACATGTAAGTCTCAGTCAGAGCGATAGAGGGCGCACACGCAAAATGAGACATCTCAATCTGGTCGTGTCTTGCTGTCTGGCCCTGCTGGTATCCCTTGCGACACCGGCCGCGGCTCAGAGCCCGGCCGCCGCCGACGAACGCATCGCCGACTTCCTCGACTACGCGATCGCGAACCCGCTCGAGCCATTGGACGTGGCCACTCACCCGGAGGTGCCGGGACAGTCCTTTTCCCGGCCCTACAATGTATCACGATCCGCGCGTGCCTATTTGCAGATGATGACCGACCCGTCGAAGGATGCGAACTCGGCACAGATCCTGGAGGAGGTGGCACAATATTATATTGACCATCCCGAAGAGATACCGGACCCGGACTCGACCTACTGGGCGGGCGAATACCACGCCCTTATTCTCGCTAAATTTGGCTCGAACGGCACCGTCAGACCGTCTGCATTGCCTAGGGACGTCGAGGTCAAGCTGCTGGCCTATATGGAAATCTACGTTAGGTACTGGTCTAGGCTTGATCGTTATGCCTTCAGCCGTACACACGACACCTTCTACTACTGGAACAGTGAAAATCACTGGTGGCAGGAGATCGTAACATCGTGGGGCTACCTGCAGGCCTTGAAGAACGATCCCCAGTTCTCGGGCCTGGTGCTGAACGACGGCCGCACGGTCAGCGAACACTATGACCTGACGGTCGACTACATGAAGGAACATATGCGTCAGCGTGCGCGGAAGGGATTCTTCGTGGAGATCTCGAGCGGCGGCTATGCCGGACGCATGCATAATATGTACTACATGATCGACGAAATATCGCCGGATCCCGAACTTCGGCGGCTCGCGAGACTTTCGCTTGATCTGTGGTGGACCTTCTGGGCCGAAGAACAGGTTTCGGGAGAACGTGGCGGCGGCAAGGTGCGGCACCGCAGGCTGAGAGGACTTCTCCCGAACTCTGAAGCCCAAATGCCGAGCGTATGGTACTACCTTGGGCTTGGTACCCGGAACATGGACTATGTGAGGGGCGTGCCGCGGAGCTCGATCGCCCTGGCAGGAGACTATATCCGGCTGCTGTCGGACTATCGTCCGCCGGCCTTCGTCACCGACATCCTGAACGACCGCCTGTCCGCGCCCGCCTTCCCGGTAACGCAGCGCCGGGTCGGACGTTCTGCGGGACAGGACGAGAATGGACCGCCAGAAATCGTAAACCAGGCGCGCACTGCCTTCGACCGGGAGGCTATTCCGTCTCACAAGTTCTATGACATCGAGAATTCGGACGTCCTCAAGTACTCCTGGGTCAGCCCGAACTTTGTTCTTGGCACCAACATGCGTCCGCCGCACCACGTGACCGAGTGGGTGGCCGGCAGCGCGCAAGGCTGGTGGCACGGCCTGTTGCTTGAGCACCCCGGGACGCCCTTTCCGCAAAGGGTCGTGCCCACTCTTATCTATCCCGGTGACTCGATGGGCGAGCAATACGCGATCCAGTCGCGCGGGAGCTTCATGGCTCGCCGGCTGAACGATGCCTGGACCGCGAACCAGAACAACGCGAACTTCCCCATGGGAGTCTACATCTCGGATGGCCTGAGGCGGCACACGTCGCTTGAGGGCGACTTCATCTTCATCAACAGCCCGACAGCCTGGGTGGCGGTGAGGGCGGCAGGCAGTGAATTCACTCCGGCCAATGACGTTCTCGAACCGCAGCACGCTAGGTCGGGGACGTTTTACAGGCTCGAGGATGAAAACCTGCCCGTGATCATCGAAGCCGCTGAACATTCGGATTATCCGAGCTTCGAAGCGTTCAAGACGGCCGTAAGGTCCGCCGCCCTGCGCCAGTCCGATGGCGCCCATCACTACGAGAGCCTGTCCGGCGATAGGCTCAGCATGTTCGACGATCGGTCCCTTCCCCGGATCAACGGCGAGGTGATCGATTATACCCCCAGCATTGCCTACAGCAGCCGCTATACGCATTCTGATTGGGACAGTGGGGTCATCACCGTGACGGTCGCTGGCCGTCAGCATGTCCTCGATTTCATGGGGCCCGGCTAACCATGGCGCAGACCTGTGGTAACGCCTCAACGCGGTCGTCGACAGTAGCGCATCCCACATTGGCTTTCCCTGCGGTGCGCAGGGCCGCCATGACGTTTGGGTGATCATTGCTTGAGGTCGCGGGATTCACGCTGTTCGGCACAAGCACTCTCGAGGGGGCAAACCCCGTGCGTGTCAGTCTGAGATCGTTCTTGTTAGCTCCGGTCTGGACGATCGTCATGGGCTGCGCCGCCAGTCCTGAACGCACTATCCGATCGAATGTCCTCGAACGTGAGACCCGACCGCACATCCTGGTGATCATGACCGATGATCAGGGGTACAGTGATGTCGGATACAACGGCAATCCAGTGCTCCGGACGCCAAGGATCGATGGCCTGGCGCAAAGCGGCGTGGTCTTCGATCAGTTCTACGCCCAGCCCGTATGTTCCCCTTCGCGCGCCGCCCTTCTGACCGGACGTCACGCCATGCGTCTGGGCATTCAGGACACCGAGGGCGGCAATGCGATCCTGGCACCGGAAGAAGTCACCATTGCGGAAGCTCTGCAGACCAGCGGCTACCGGACCGGACTCTTCGGCAAATGGCATCTGGGCGACAACGCGCCGGCGCGTCCGCAGGACCAGGGGTTCGAACGGGTGCTGACCCACGTCGGCGGCATGATCGGCATGCCCTACAACCCGCCCCAGGGCCGCTCCTACTTCGATCCCATCCTGATCGAGGACGGTGTGGACCGCCGGTTTGAGGGCTTCGCTCCCGACATCTTCGCCGATGCCGCCATCAGCTTCATCACCGACACCGTCCGGGAGGGTGGCGCGCCCTTCTTCGCCTTCCTGTCGTTCAATACGCCTCACCATCCGCTGACCGTCCCCGACGCGTTCGCGGACCCCTACCGGGCGCTGGGCCTCAGCGAGGAAACCGCGCGCTACTACGGCCTGATCACCAACATCGACCACAACATCGGGCGCGTGCTGGATGCTCTGGAGACGCTCGATGTGCTGGATGAAACGCTGATCGTCTTTGTCGGAGATAACGGGACGTCGAGCCTGCACCGTCAGAGCGATCTCTGGGAGTCCGGTCTCCGCGGGCGAAAGACTGCCGTCTACGAGAATGGCATCCGGGTGCCCATGATCCTCAGTTTGCCCCAGCCGGGGGCCGCCGTCGGCGTGCGCGCACAGGTCGGTACCGTCGAAGACATCATGCCGACCGTTCTTGATCTTGCGGACGTCACGACGGACGTGGAGTTTGACGGTCTCAGTCTGGTGCCTGTGGTGTTCGCAGCGGACGCCGAGCTGCCCGACCGTGACCTGTTCTTCCAGTTCCATCGGGGAAATCAGCCGATTCCCTATCGCAACATCGCGGTGCGGCGAGGGGACTACAAGCTGGTTCAGCCCGTGGGGCAGGGCGCGCAGCCCTTCACGCCGGAAGCCGCCCGCTTCGAACTGTACAACCTCGCCGAGGATCCTCGGGAGGCGACGGACCTGGCCGCCGACGACCCGGCGCGGGTGAGGGCCCTGATCTCCGCCTACGACGTCTGGCTCGCCGAGACGCGCGCCGACGCACCGGGTCAGCAGGTCACCTGGATCGGGGACGATCGACAGCCCCTCGTCACCCTCTCGCGCCAGGACTGGATCGGCGGCGGTCTGCTTGACGGGGAAAACGGCCACTACGCGCTGGAGGTGCGTTCGGCAGGGCGATACCGGCTGACCTTCCGCTGGAGCGAGCTCCTGAACGCCACTCACCCGGTGACGATTCAAATCGGAAATCAGACCGTCCGGCGTGAGATTCTCAGCTCGGAGATGGAAGCTCGGATCGAAGAGATCCAGCTGTCCGCAGGACCGCTACGCCTGCAGGCCTGGGTGACGATCGACGGCAGGGACAGCGGTTTCGAGTTCATCGAAATCGAGAGGCTGGACGACTGACGGAAACGGAGTGCCGGCGCTCTGCTGACACGCCATGCCGACCGCGACGGATGTTCTCTTTCAGAACCCCAAGGAGTTGCCATGACTGCCCGATCTCACAGGCTCAAGTGGGGCTCCGCCGTGGGGGCATTCGTGACGGGTCTTGCGCTGATTTCAGGCTGCGCCGCCGCCGCGCAGCAAGACCGGACGCCGGCGCCTCGATCCTCTGCGGATGCCGCCGTTCGTCCGGAAGACGCCATCGCACCGGATCTGCGCGCGGGTCTGAGGTCACGCTTGCCGCCGGAGCTGAATGAGGCGTGGCTTGAGCAGAACCGACGTCGCCGGGCGCAGGCGATGGCCTCGATCCCGGACGGGATAGACGTCCGTACCATTCCCGGACCCGCCGGCGCGCCGGATGTGACGGTGCTCATGCTGGACCCTTATCCGGATCGCAACAATGACCCTGTTTTCCTGTTCATGCATGGCGGCGGCTATGTCGGGGGATCCGTCGCGGCGACGGCTGTGCGTTTGCCGGGTCTTGCGGAGGCGTGCGACTGCGTCGTCGTTTCGGTCGGGTACAGACTTGCGCCGGAAACGCCGTTTCCGGGGCCCATGGAAGACAACTTCGCCGCGCTGAGTTGGCTTCACCAGAATGCCGCGGCTCTCGGGATTGATCCCGGCCGCATTGCGGTCGGGGGGGGAAGCGCGGGCGGAGGGCATGCAGCGCAGCTGGCCATCGCCGCAAGGGATCGGGGCGTTCCCGTTCGCTTCCAGGTGCTGATCTATCCGATGCTGGATGACCGGACCGGCAGCACGCGGCGCGTCCCCGGTCATATCGGTCACTTCGTGTGGAATGAGGCCTCAAACCGGTTTGGCTGGAGCGCCTATCTTGGTCGACCCGCCGGGTCGGACAATCCACCCTATGGGGCCGTGCCTGCCCGTGTGGAGGACTTGTCCGGACTTCCGCCCGCCTGGATCGGCGTCGGCTCAGCAGACCTCTTTTTCGCGGAGAATCTGGAGTACGCGCGGCGTCTCGTCGAAGCGGGAGCGCTGGTCGAACTCGTGGTCGTGCCCGGCGCCTATCATGCCTTCGAGGGCGACTCGCCCGACAATCGCGCCACGATCGAGTTCACGAACAGCTGGCAAGACGCCTTGCGGCGGGCCCTGCATCCGGCGACGCCGTGACGCTTGCTCCGACCGCAAGCAGGTCAGGGGAGCTCGTCCAGAAACCCCACCTGGTGCAGCCAGGCCTCGCAAAGCATGGGCCAGACCGCGACGGGCAAGCCGGCGGTGTCGAGCGCAAAGCCGTGGGGCGCGTCGGCAAAGATGTGCAACTCGGCTGGGCCGCCCGCATCGTCTATCGCCTTGGCGAGGCGATGAGCGTTCTCCACGGGCACGACGCCGTCGTTGGCCGCGTAGACGATGAAGGTCGGCGGCGGCGTTGCGATCAGTTGGGCGTCGGGTTGCAGCCGGTCGTACAGCGCCTGCTTTTCCGGCGGCGACAGGGCGGGCTTGTCAGCGACAACGGTGCGGCCCTTCGCATTCGTGGAGATGGGAGCATAACCGACGACCAGCACGTCCGGCCTTGTCGACAGCGGCTCCAGACCCGACGGTGGCGCGGACCATTCGGCGGGATATTCGGCGGCGAGGCAGGCGGCTAGGTGGCCTCCGGACGAAAGGCCGACGACGCCCAGCCCCCGCTCTGCGTGCCCGCCGGCCCGGATCATCCGCATGGCCTCCATGGTGTCGTCCAGCGGCGCGGCGGACCCGTGCGCGGCATTCGGAAAGCGATGGATCAGAACGTAGGCGTGGTAGCCAAGAGCGGTCAGCCAGTTGGCGACCGCCACACCCTCCCTGCCAATCATCAAAGCGGTGTAGCCGCCACCTGCGAGAACGAGCATGGCCCGCCCGTTCGGACGCCCTGGCCTGAACTCGAGCAGCCACGGGTGAGCCACGGAGGTGATGACCGCGGCACCTGGCGATGCGTCGACATCTTCCAGCGAAAACGAGCCATGACGCCCTGCTACTCTCCAGAGCGGGTGGTCGGCATCGGATCCCAACAACGGAATGCTCCTGCGCAGAGAGATTCAACGATGCCGACAGTGGAACGCCACGCGGTCTCCAGCAAGGTGACGTCAATCTGTGTTTGGGGACGATGTCGCACCCATTCTATAGGGTGCCCTGGGCTTGAGTTTCTCGGCGAATGGGACGACGTCGCATTGCGGTCGCCCAGGCGCGCACGAAAGCGACCTATGGATCCCATTCCAGTGTCCGCTATGCGCCTCGCCCGCCGCGCCGGCACATCTCGCGGACCCTGCCCTGCATGTTTCGACGCAACTCGGCTTCGATCTGGGCCCTGATGGCTCCCGGATCCATGCCGGCGCCGCTGACCTCCACAAGCAGTTCGGCGCGGGTCAGCGTTTCATCCCGGTCGGTATCCAGCCGCCTTATGACCTCATCGAAGGTGGCCGTGAACTCGCTCCGCGAGACCCGACCATCCTGATCGTGATCGAACTGTAAGCGGCCAGGCATGCTGTACTCGGAACCCAGATATCTCCGCGACCACGCCACGAATTCAATGGCTCTGAGATAGCCGTCCGTATTCCCATCGCTGGCGTCGAAGCTCTCTGTAGCACCGTCGCTGACTTCCGTGCGACTGACCCGCGCATCTCGGTCGATGTCCAGACTGGTGAGGAACAGTCCCACAGGCATGGCGATCCGGGATCCGTTCAGATCCTGTAGC
>JAESFP010000153.1_pt1 | contig 45306 bp, 37 predicted proteins | sample 9266181 | NCBI WGS metagenome assembly JAESFP01 (sample SAMN14502547, study PRJNA617102) | algae metagenome | isolation source: Pegethrix bostrychoides GSE-TBD4-15B and co-occurring heterotrophs from... | place: USA: Grand Staircase-escalante National Monument, Utah | collected 2006-08-15 | reverse complement strand
GTATCGCCACAATGGTTTTGAGAATATGGCTCAAGCTCAACGGCTCGCTGGCTTTGGTCTGAGCACACTCAAGTTATTATTTAGAATGAAATAACCCTGGTACTACGTCTTCTTAGATTGTCAGACTGCGAGACTGTTTGCAGTACACCTTGGAGTGTATTAGTTTGTTCGACTTTCAAAGTGATAATGCATGACTGTGTTAATCATTTTATATGTAAAAGGAGCTTGAGAGTCACTAACCCCTAGAGATTCAACTCAATAAAATATACTCATTAATCTACCGTGAAAAGACATTAAGGATCCTTGCAAAAACAACTCAAGTAACTCTCAATCCCAAAGTGATGCTCATCAAGCATTAGAGCGCTAGCAAGTATGCGACTTAAGTTTGTAAGGATTCTAACTCACGGATATCTCTAATTCACATCCACTATTCACTCAGTTTCAAACTATAAGGTATGAATGTCCAGGACTATTATAAGAAACTCAATGAGTCATGCCAAGCAATATTTGATAGTTCAATTAGCGATTTGGAGTCTTTCGGGAAAGTTCATTACTTCTCCACCTGTCTATTTGAGTTTGCAGATAAATTGAATGAAGAAGAAGAAGGAAACCTTTTGAGAGTAGTTAGTTCTCAAATTGAGATGAGTGCCTTGAATGTATCTTTTGGACTCTATAGGCAGGCTTTTTCATCCACTCGGTTAGCCTTGGAAATGGGATTAGGAATGGTTTATTTTTCAGCTTTTAAGTTGGAATATCGTGAATGGTTGAGAGGCAAAACTGACATTAAATGGTCAAAGATTATAGATAGAGAAAATGGTGTTTTGTCGATACGTTTTGCGAATGCATTCTTTCCGGAATTATCTCGGGATACTGAGAAGTATGGCACTGCCGCTGCAAATGTTTATCGTCAGTTATCCGAATTTGTGCATGGCAACTACGAAACATGGGAAGCAAGTGGTTTAGTTTTATCCAAGAATGATGATTTACTCAGAAAGTATTTTCAGTATTCTGATTTAGTGAAAGAAGTATTGCTATTCGCGTTGTGCTGTCGGTTTTTAAAGTCATTTTCAAGTGAGAAGCTTGACTCAATGCCTTTTATATTAGAAGAACTAGGGCATAATGATAGTATTAGAGCACTTTTAGGTGGATTAAAGGAGTAGAAATGTCAAGTTTCTATCTAAGAACAGAGAGTATAAAACAAAGCGATATACTAGATCTTAGTGTCATTAACGATCATGATAAGAGTATCTTGTCAGCTTTATCTTCACCAGAACCTTGCCTGTTAGAAGGTTCAAGGGGCACAGGAAAATCTTTTCTAATGAGGATTGCGGAATTAGAAATTGAGAATGCTGATGAAAGCTTCTTGCCAGTGTTTGTATCGTTCAATATCAGTTCTCTCCTGCAAACTGATGATCCGCTACAGTTTTACCACTGGATGTTAGCTAAGGCATTAAAAGCCCTTGTAAATAAGCTAAGAAAGAAAGGCTATCTAGTTTCAGTCCATTCAGCCAATTTATTAAGTAATGACGAAAGCAGCAACGAGGAAAAAATCGAGCAAGCTCTCGGGAAAATTGTTAAGGAGTTTGAGGATTCCTATAGGAGAGATAAGGGCAAAGTTGAGATTCATCTATTGCCCGATATTGAAGATGTAAAGGAGGCAATTGAGAGTATTTGTCAGGAAAACAATTTGGAAAGAATCTATTTCTTTTTTGATGAGGCTGCACACGTATTTAGGCCTGAGCAACAAAGACAATTTTTTAACTTATTCAAAGATCTGCGCTCACCTTACATAACATGCAACGCAGCAATATATCCTGGTGTTACATATTTTGGCGGATCATTTGAACCTACTCATGACTGTGTATATAAGAGAATTGAAAGGGACATACGGGATTCTGATTATTTAATCTACTTCAAACAAATTGTTTATAAGCAAGCTGATGATTTGCTGAAAACCTCCATAGACAACAATTTAGAACTTTTTAACACCTTAGCCTTCTCTTGTGGTGGAAATCCTCGGATTCTCCTAAGAACTATTCAGGAGCTTGAAAAGTTTAATACAAAATCAGTGAATGAAACTATTAAGACTTTTTATAGAGATCAAATTTGGACAGAACATACAGAATTAGGAGATAAATATAAGGGTCACAAACATTTAATTGACTGGGGAAGAGATTTTTTGGAAAAATATGTGATTCCTGCTATAGAACAGTATAACGAAAACAGAAAAGAACGGAACGTAAACGAATCTAGTATTTATTTTTGGGTGCATAAGGATTGCCTTGAGACAGTAAAAGAGTCATTGAGACTTCTTTCGTATACGAGCGTTTTGAGAAAGATTGATTCTGCAATTCGTGCGACTCGTTCTGAGCTAGGTTCGAGATATGAAGTCAAGTATGGATGTATACTAGCTTTAACTAAGAATCCAGTTAATGATTCTAAAAAGCTTTATGAATGTTTGATTTCAAAGAATTTCCCAGAGTTTGGGAAAAATCATATTGCATATAAAGACATCAAAGATCTGGGTGTTATTACTGAAGACGAAAGTATATTCCATGATGCACTGGAGAATATGCTTAAGAAGCCTATTGATGTGTTGCAGTTATTGACCCATTGGCAAAAAGATAAGTTAAAAGAAGCCGGAATCAATACCATTGAAGAGCTGCATCAAAACACTGAAGAAAATCTTATTGAAAAGATATATAATGTTGGCCCTGTTAGAGCAAGGTTAATTAAAAATGCTGCAACTGCTGAGCTACTTGAGTATCTCTCTGGTTGACCTAGTATTACAGTTGTAGATAGGCGGATGATAAGCCTGCTCTCTTTGTTGTAGTGGAAGAAACGAGCAGTAGCCTGATGCACCCTGCGCCGTAACGACCAATGCAGAACATCCTCCAACGACCAAGCAACTGAAAACAGCAGTCTCCAAACCCACCTCTGTAACTCAGTAATACTCAGCGGCACAATAATCCTCGCCCCACTTTGAATGCAGCCATACTGCTCTGATTGGGATTGTTGAGCTTGGGGTAGTGCCCTGAAGGTAAGGGTAGAAGCTGAATTAAAGGCATAGAACCTTTAGAGAACTAGCTTTCGGCTCTTTTAGTTCCTACTCTCCCTGCCCTTCAGGGCACTACCAGGAGTTAGCTACAGCGAAACCTAATCCCTCTCCGCCATTCTTTGTAAAATTTCTTGGTAAGCATGGTGGTACTTGCTCTCCACCCAACAGGAGAGTCAAATCTATAATGGAGAAGTTTACAGCTAGGAGCAATCTGGAAAAATCAGACGGTTTCAATCCCCTTAAGCGGCAATCTGGGTCAGAGCGATCGTACAGCTTAATCCGTGGTGAAAAAGCACGGCAACAGCATATTTCGATCGATAACGAATGCAATAATCCTCAGCATCCCCAAAGCGTTCTCAGTTTGGGTAACTGTCATTGGACTTGATCACACGGATTTACCAAACCAACGTAAGAGGGCATCTGAGAAGTATAAAAGCCCTCATCTTGTTACCCTGTGATTAGAAAAAACACAGACACAGGAGATGAGAGCCATGACTTCACCCTATCGTACCGATTTAACCGATGAACAATGGGAACTGCTGAGTCCTTTAATTCCGCCTGCCAAACCCGGTGGACGACCGAGAACCGTGGATATGAGAGCCGTCGTCAATGCCATTTTTTACCTCTTGGTGACAGGCTGTGCTTGGGAGTTGTTGCCCCATGATTTTCCCAAGCCCAAGACGGTCTATCACTACTTTCGGCAATGGCGCATAGAGGGAGACTGGCAGCGGATTCATGACAAACTGCGGCAGTGGGTGCGCGTCTCAGCAGGCAGGATGTCCAGCCCATCGGCTGCTATTCTCGATAGCCAGTCAGTCAAAACTGGGACAATGGTGCAACAGTCAGTCGGCTACGATGGGGGCAAGCGGGTCAAAGGCCGCAAACGACATCTTGTCGTCGATACGTTGGGCTTGATGATAACGGTGGCTGTCACAGCAGCGAGTGTGCCAGAGCGAGAGGGGGCAAAGCTAGTGTTTGCCAAATTGGAGCAGATGCGAGAGCAGTTTGGGCGATTGGTGCTGATTTGGGTGGACGGTGGTTATGAGGGGGTCGAGTTTATGCGTTGGGTGATGGATCGTTATCGCTGGGTGTTTGAGACGATTAAGCGTTCAGACCCAGTGCAGGGGTTTGTAGGTTGCTTCTCAAATCAAGACTCTTTACCTAGAGAGCCTCTGAACTGTTTATGGGTTTTGGAGACCTGTTTGCTCATTAAATTTGCACCGAGGTAAGCTGATGCTGAATGTAACTATTGATGAAATTCAACGTGACCCCTTGAAGTACCTTCAACAGGTGGAGGCAGGCGAGACTCTCGTCATTGTTAGATCTGACAAGCCTATTGCCGAACTTAGACCTATTGCCAGTAGTAAGAAATTACGCCCGTTCGGTTTGTGTGCAGGTGAGTTTATTGTTCCAGATGATTTCGATGATCCTTTACCGGAAGATCTTCTCAACGCATTCGAGGGCAAATGAGGATTCTGCTAGATACCCACATTTTTCTATGGTTCATCAGTGGCGATACCCAGTTGTCAACGGGTGTTCGGGATGCAATTCGTGATGCAGACAACGAGGTTTATCTGAGTGCAATTTCAGTCTGGGAAGCAATTGTCAAGTATCAGTTGGGCAAGTTACCTCTGCCTGAGCATCCCGAAACGTATTTACCCAAACAGCGCGATCTTCATCAAATTGCTAGCCTTGCTCTTGACGAAAGCAGTGTGATTCAATTGGCTAAATTGCCACCATTACACCGTGATCCATTTGATAGAATGCTGATCTGTCAAGCCTTACAAAATGGTCTAACAATTGCGACAGTGGATACGGCAGTTCGTGCCTACTCAGTCAGCGTCATGTAGCAGCGCAGCCCAACAATGCGTTGGGGCGACGAACAAAGTCTATTCACTTCGTTCTTGTTGATCTGTCGCCGCTCAACTTCACCGTTATGCAGTAGAGCTACTTGGAATAAATCGATCGTACAGCTTAATTTGTGGTGAAAAAGCACGGCAACAGCATATTTCGATCGATAACGAATGCAATAACCCTCAGCATCCCCAATGCGCTCTCAGTTTTGAGTAACTGTCATTGGACTTGGTTACACGGATTTTCCAAACCAACGTAAGAGGTTTCTTCAGCTGTTTTCTTGGCGATTTAGCGGAATTATTCCCCTGGATTTAACGCCCTAGAGCATCTTTAATTATGTCGAGTAGGCTGCTGCTCCCAAAGGCGATCGCCAGCAAAATCGAGGATGTCAGGATAAAACCACAGACACATAGAGCTAATCCACCTAAGCTAATTGCCCCATCGTCATCCAGCAAGCCAAAACCTGTGACGAAGATCCCCATTGCTGGGAGAGTATTAGTGCCAGGGATCGGAATCATCATCGATATCGACATCAGTGCGATCACTAGGCCAATGACAGTGCGACCGGGGAGACTGGTGCAAACTTGAGTCAAGCGTGGGCGGGAAATGGACTCAATACGCCGCAGCCAAGGTAAGCCCATTTTTAGTACCTGGCGAACTTTATTCACTTCAAATCCCTGATTCCGCCAGCTCTTCGGAAACCAGAGTTCATTTTGCCCGACAAGCAACTGCCCAGCTAACAGTAACATGGCAAATCCAAAGGGAACCGAATAGCCAGGAGCCGGGATGGGTAAGGCGGACGGAAACGACAGCAGCACAAATAGAAAACCGAAGGCTCGCTCTCCGGCAAGATCGAGGATATCGCCGAGGGTGACTTTGACAAGATCTTTGGGAACTTGGTCTTGCGGGAGATTTGCAGGAGGTTCAGTTAGCCCACTAGTCTCGGATTGCAGCCAACGATCATTGTTAAAGAAAAATGTCTCGAGTTCGCTGGAAAGGGTAGCCATAGCTATTTGGGGCAGAGGATGAGGTGTAATTAAAAACAGTCGATACAAGTCATACAAATTTACACGATTCAGGTAGGCACTGACCCGTTAGCCGGGAATATTCCTTGCTAACCTTATATTTGCAAGGATCCCAATGAAGATTTCGTTGCTCACTCCTTGACGATATGCGTACATGAGAATCATTCTATGGCTTAACCTATGGCTTAACTGGTCGTGTTATCACTGTATAAAAGTTGCTTACACACCGACCGTGTAAAGTGGTCGCTTGAGATTGAAATAACCCTAGCGGTGGGTGAAGCGGTTCGTTATCTATATAATCTTAATCTTGCGTGGGCGTTGGTCTACCATCATGTGCTACAAGAAAAAATCAACGCTCAATCTATACAGAAAACAGAAAAAGATAGTTTAGAGGCTAATTGCCTGAATTCAGCAGCCAAGTTGTTTGCAAGAGGCGAGCATACTGAGGATATGAGAACGTTTCGACGGGCATCTCAACTAGGTGAGCCAATGCCTGTATGCTTCTCTGAGACGACATCTGTAAGAAGGTATTTTGGTAGGACGACTGAATCTTGATTATGCAACCTGGTCTAGCATCGTCAGCGCAGTGCTCTCCGCCGGATTTTCGGAGACTTTGCTCCAGTGACAGGCAGCTCAATAGCTGATCCGGCTGGCTGATCCTCTATCCTAGAGAGACTTAACCTGATCCCCAGATTGATTTCGCCATGCTGAATATTCCGCAGCTGCTCGCCCAAGAACTGTCGCTTCGGCCTGCCCAAATTCAAAGCGCCCTAGCGCTCTTTGCCGAAGGCGCGACCGTACCGTTTATTGCTCGCTACCGCAAGGAACGCACGGGTGAGATGGACGAAACGCAGCTGCGCGACTTGCAGGATCGCTACAGCTACTTGAGCGAACTCGAAGCGCGCAAGGTAGTGATTCTCAAATCGATTGCCGAGCAGGACAAGCTCACGCCCGAACTCGAAGCTAAAATTCAGCCCTGCCTGCAAAAAACCGAGCTAGAAGATCTCTACCTGCCCTACCGCCCCAAGCGCCGCACCAAGGCCACCATCGCCCGCGAAAAAGGTTTAGCGCCGCTTGCAGATTGGATCAAAGCGCTGAATCTATCCGGCGCAGCGGCAGATTTGGCGGCAGAGGCGAGCCACTATATCTCTGAGGCTAAAGGCGTGAAGTCGGCGCAGGACGCCTTACAGGGTGCAGCCGATATTTTGGCGGAGGCGGTAGCTGAAAAGGCCAATCTGCGGGCGTATCTACGCGAGCACCTGCTGGAGACGGGGCTGTTTAGCTCGCGGATCAAGGCCGAGCATCCTGAAGGCAGCACCAAATTTGAGATGTATCGCAGCTTTCAGGCCAGGGTCAAGGCGATTGCGCCGCACAACCTGCTGGCGCTCTGTCGCGGTGAGGCGGAAGGCATTTTGCAGGTTGAGCTGGAGTTTGATCCATCGGCGGCGTCGGGCTACCTGGAGCAGCAGGAAATCCGCAGCAATCAGCCCGCCCTGCGCCAGTTTTATCGGAGACTGCTCGAAGATGCCTTCAATCGGCTGATCAAACCCTCGCTGATTAGCGAAATCCGCGCTGCCAAAAAGAGCGAGGCCGATATTGAATCAATCAAAACCTTCGAGGCGAACCTGCGCGAGCTGCTGCTTTCCGCTCCGGCAGGCATGAAGCCGACGCTGGCAGTCGATCCGGGCTTTCGCACAGGCTGTAAGGTGGCGGCACTCGACTGGACGGGCAAATTTTTGGAATACCAGACCCTGTTTCCGCATCAGGCCGCCGCGCAGCGCCAGCAGGCCATCCAGACGCTACAGCGGCTGATTACCGCTCATCAGGTTGAGCTGATTGCGATTGGCAACGGTACGGCCAGCCGCGAAACCGACGAGTTTGTGGCTGAGGCCATCAAAACACTGGAGCGTCCGCCGATTAAAGTGATCGTCAGCGAAGCCGGAGCCTCGGTCTATTCGGCCAGCCCGGTGGCAATTGCTGAATTCCCCGACCAAGACGTGACGGTGCGGGGTGCAATCAGCATTGGTCGCAGGCTACAAGATCCGCTGGCTGAGCTGGTCAAGATCGATCCCAAATCAATCGGCGTGGGGCAATATCAGCATGATGTGGATCAAAAACTGCTCAAGAAAAAGCTGGATGAAACCGTGGAAAGCTGCGTCAACTACGTGGGCGTGGATTTGAACACTGCTTCTAAAGAGCTGCTGACTTCGGTCTCAGGAATTACCGCAGCAGTCGCCAACAATATCGTCGCTTACCGCAACCAGCACGGCGCGTTTCAGAGTCGACGGGAGCTGCTGAAAGTGCCGAAGCTGGGAGCCAAGGCCTTTGAGCAGGCGGCAGGCTTTCTGCGGATTCGGGGCGGCAAAAACCCGCTGGACAATACGGCGGTGCATCCTGAAAGCTATGGCGTAGTGGAAGCAATTGCCCAAGACCTGGGAACGCCACTTGCTCAAATCGCTCAGTCTGAGCAGCTCCGCCGCCTCGACCTGAAGAAGTACGTCACTGAAACGATTGGTGAGCCAACTCTGCGGGATATCTTGAGCGAACTCGAAAAGCCAGGACGCGACCCCCGCGCTGAATTTACCTACGCGACGTTCAAAGCCGGAATTACCGAAATCAGCGATCTGAAGCCGGGAATGCAGCTCGAAGGCGTGGTCACCAACGTCGCTAACTTTGGCGCATTTGTCGATGTAGGCGTGCATCAGGATGGCTTGGTGCATGTCTCGCAGCTGGCCGATCGCTTCATCAGTGACCCGAAGCTGGTGGTCAAAGTTGGGCAGGTGGTGCAGGTGCGCGTGCTGGAAGTCAACACAGCCCTCAAGCGGATCAGTCTCTCGATGCGATCTGATGCGGGTGACTCCGAGCCGTCGAGAGCAGCTGCTCAGCCGCAGGCTAAACCTCAAACTCAGCCTCAAGCTAAGCAAATCCAAACTCAGCCAGCGCCGACCAAATCCGCTCAGCAGAAGCAGCCCGCCAATCAGTCTGCCAATCAGCCCGCCAGCCTAGATGACCTGAAAGCGCGATTCAACCGTAAGGTCTAGCAGCTTTCAAGATCTAGCTTTTACTATTTTTACTAACTGCTGAATCACCTACTTGAACTGCTCCACTTCCGGCGGCGCGGCGTTGTTGCCCGTCTGCGGCAGGAATAGGTTGCGAGCCGCATCGTTTTGATAGACGCAATCCACTGTGGCCTTGTCAGCAGCGTTGTTGAGATCTCCGGTAAAGCCAAAGGTGTTCATCCGACGACGGCACTGATTCACATCTTCAGAGGAGACCAGATTACGGCTTTGCAGAATCTCCCAGTTGCTACCCCGCAGCACGCATCCCGGCTGCATTCGCGGCTGTGAAATAAACACGCTGAATGGGCTAAGCGTCACGTAGGCACGCAGATCCACCGAAATAGCGCTGGCTCCAAACTGGACGCAAATTTCTGGGTTGGGGGCGCTGCGGTCGATGTCGTAGCGCGTGGCCACATTGCCCACATCCGAAGTTGTGCCCGAACTAAACAAAATGCCCAAGCCGATCCCCAGCAGCATCACAGCAGCCAAAACAGCGCCCGTTGCCCAGGTGAGAGGATTTTTAGGATTGTTGTTGCCGCCGCCCCCGCCGCCGAATCCACCGCCGCCGCTGCCACTATTGCCGCCGCCGCCAGAACGCTCACTGCGAGGCTCATAGTCGTCGTAGCGCAACGGCTCGTCGTACCGCGAAGCATCTGAACGCGATGCCTCTGAGCGCGACGAGTCAGAATATCGATCTGAGTAGCGGTCACGGGGAATACGAGGTGGCACTTTGGGTCTACGGCTCATAGCAGGTTTGACAAGTCGCTAGCTAAAAATAACTTAGCACGGCTTAATTCTAGCTTATCTGTATATTTGCTGGAGTTTGCTAGAGTGGCGCATGAAGTAGCACCACCGGATCAGCCGGATCAGCACTCAGCTGCCCAAAATTGCCGGCCAAGACGTGACAGAATATAAAGGTACTTGACTTTTCGTAACGGCAGCAAGAACAGCAGCATGGCGGCTCAAATCTCTTCTCATCGCGGGCTGAAGCCAAGCGCCCTGCGCGGCATTTTAACCGACAGCCTCACCGTATTCTGGGGCGACTGGCTCGACCTGCGTGTCCGAATTACGCAGGTTGTGGCTTCAGGGCTAATTTCGCCCATTATCTATATTTTGGCCTTCGGACTGGGGTTGGGCAGTTCGCTGGCCGTGAAGCCACCGATTGGCGACAGCTACCTGGAGTTTATTCTGCCGGGGATGGTGGCGCTTTCCTCAATGACGATCAGCTTTGGCGGCACAACTTTCTCGATCTGCGGCGAGCGGCTCTATTCCAGAACCTTTGAAGAAACGCTGCTGATGCCAGTCCATCCGCTGTCGCTGTTTTTGGGCAAGATGCTGGCGGGCGTGGTGCGGGGGCTGATGACCTCGGCCTCGGTGATTTTGATTGCGGTGCTGGTGACGGGCAGGTTGGAATTTCTCAACCCGCTGTTTTTGCTGCTGCTCATCCTCAACTCGGCGGTGTTTGCCGGACTGGGCGTGATTGTCGGCTTGAACGTCAAGTCGCTAGAAGGTGTGGGGCTGCTGAACAACTTCTTGATCGTGCCGATGTCGTTTTTGGGCGCGACGTTTTTTGATCCGCAGGGCTTGCCTGTTGTCTTGAAGGCGATTGTCTACCTGCTGCCGCTCACCTATACCAGCACCGGCCTGCGCGCTGCCGTCTACTTGCCGCTGAGCGAATTTCCCTGGTACAGTATCCCCGTCCTGCTAATTATGGCGATTGGGCTGGCTATGGCCGGAGCCTACCAGTTTGCCCACCAGCAGGATTAGGATTAGTATGCTCGATAGTTTTACAGACAGATAGTTTTACAGAGACAACATGGCCTCCGACGACCTGCGCGCAACTCGCCTCGAAAAAGCAGACCAGCTTCGCCAGCAGGGACTCACGCCCTACGCCTACCGCTGGCCAATCACGCATCATGCCGCCCAGCTGCAAGCCCAATATGCTGATTTGGCCGCAGGCGAAGAAGTGGCGGTGGACGTGGCGGTGGCAGGCCGGATCATGGCGCGGCGCGTCTTCGGCAAGCTGGCCTTTTTTACGCTGCAAGACGAAACAGGGCAGATTCAGCTCTACCTAGACAAAAAAGCATTTGAGGCCGAGATGCCCGATGACCCCACTGCCTTCGACCGCATTAAGCAGCTGACGGATGCGGGCGATTTTTTGGGAGCCAAAGGCAGCGTCAAGCGTACCGAAAAGGGCGAGCTGTCGGTCTATGTCCGCTACTTTGAGATCTTGACCAAAGCGCTGCTGCCCTTGCCCGACAAATGGCATGGTCTCACCGATGTCGAAAAGCGCTATCGCCAGCGCTATGTGGATCTAATCGTCAACCCAGAAGTGCGCGACACCTTCCGCAAGCGAGCGCTGGTGACGGCGGCGATTCGGCGCTATCTGGACAGCCAAGGCTTCTTAGAAATCGAAACGCCTGTGCTGATGAGCGAGGCAGGCGGCGCGGATGCTCGTCCGTTTGTCACCTATCACAACAGCCTCGACATGACGCTCTACCTGCGGATTGCCACCGAGCTGCACCTAAAGCGACTGGTGGTGGGCGGCTTTGAGCGCGTCTATGAAATGGGGCGCATTTTCCGCAACGAGGGCATCTCGACCCGTCACAATCCTGAATTTACCTCAATTGAGATGTATCAGGCTTATGGCGACTACCAGGACATGATGACCACTGTGGAAGAGCTGATCGTGACGGCGGCTGAGGCAATTTTGCCCAGCCTGAAAATTAGCTATCAGGGCGAAGCAATTGACCTGACTCCGCCCTGGCGCAGAATCACGATGCATGAGGCTGTAGCCGAAAAAACGGGTCTAGCTTTCAGTCAGTTTGACTCGCTAGCAGCCGCCAAAGCTGCCGCGACTGCCGCCGGACTCAAAGATATTGCGGGCTGCGATTCAATCGGTCGGCTGCTGAACGAAGCCTTTGAGCAGACCGTAGAAGCAACGCTGATCCAGCCGACCTTCGTCATCGACTACCCGGTTGAGATTTCGCCGCTGGCCAAGCCGCACCGCAGCCAGCCAGGATTAGTAGAGCGCTTTGAGCTGTTTATCGTCGGTCGCGAAACCGCCAACGGCTTCTCAGAGCTAACCGACCCCATCGACCAGCGACAGCGCTTTGAGGCACAGGCTGCCCGTAAAGCCGCCGGAGACCTAGAGGCGCAGGGCGTAGACGAAGACTTTTTGACCGCACTAGAATATGGCTTGCCGCCGACTGTGGGAATGGGGATGGGAATTGATCGGCTAATCATGCTGCTCTGCGACTGTGCCAGTATCAGAGACGTAATTGCATTCCCGCTGCTCAAACCAGAGGTGACAACAGGAGAATCGCTTGAGAACTTGTAAAATACTGCCTCGTCGAATACTAGCTTGTAAAATACTGCTAGCTGCGGGCTTAAGCTTGGTCGGCTGCGTCAAGCCGCCCGTTGCCGTGCTGCCCAGCGCTTCGCCTTCGCCCCTACCCCTGCCCTCTAGTCTGTCTGTCCCTGCGCCCCAGGCCAGCCCATCCCCAGAGATTCAGACCTATCGCCATAAAGACAACCTGTTTGAAATCTCGTTTCCCAGAGGCTACAAGTTCAAAACCACCAGCAGCGGAGTGGCGTTTGTCTCGGCAGATCAGAAGTTTGCGGGGGCGGTTGACTATGGCTCTGCTGAGGGTAAACAGCTCAACAACCAGCAGCTTGAAGCCTCGCTGAAGGCCGAATTTGCCAACCGCCTCAAAGAAGTGAGCTGGCAAACCACCAAGCCGCAGCCGGATGGCAGCCTGCGGCTCGACTGGACGGGCAAAGACAAGAGCGACAATGCGCTGGATGCAGTGAGCCTAGTCGAGCAGCGCGGCAACTATATCTACGTGCTAAATCTCTTCGGCATCGATAAGCCTTACCAGAATTACAACAGCGATGCTGAAACTATTGTGAATAGCTACCAGATTCAGCCTCAGGCTAAGCCGTCGCCAAACCAGTCGCCAAACCAGTCGCCAAACCAGTCGCCAAACCAGTCGCCAAACCCATCACCAGCAGCCCCATCCCCCCAGCCCAGCCCGTCAGTCCAGCCTCCTCAATAGATTCTGACGGCTGCGAGATAGACTGTTTTACAGCCTGTGAGAGAGGATTGTCAGCAATTCATCACATTTCTAAAGATTTCGAGGTGATTTTAACTTTCTTAAGATTGCTTCATTGACATCTTGCCGTCAAATGCAGACTATGAGGAGTGAGATGCAGATACGTCTCTGCATCATTTCTGTGTAACCTGTGCAGAGCCTGCTGCAACCTGTCTGAGCCGAACTGAGATCGACTTGAGATACGTTGCTGTCTGCTAAGAGTTTATCTGTCTGGATTCTGTCTAGATCGTGTCTGTATACTGTGTATCCTGTTTTTGAGTCGAGGTTAGCGATGAGTTCAGTTCGTCAGATAAACCCCCCATTGAGCAGCTCTAGATGGATGCGGTATATTGCTCAGCTATGGGTTGAAGCGTTGGATTTGCCATTCAGAATACTGTATGCAGGCATTGCGGTGGAAGACGCAGAGACAAAAGCTGTATACACAAAGCGTGAGGGAAACTAGCGTGAAGAGACCCAAAATTTTTAACCACGATATTATGACCTGCACCCATGAAACGGTGACAGGAAACTATCTCTACTGTGGTCGTATCTTGGGCAGCACAGAGCCAGTCGATATCGTGCAGCTTCATCCGCACCTGCGCTCGGAGTGGACGGCAATCAGCGCTCACTACGACCGGATTGGCCTCACACATAGTCAGAATATTATTTGGGCGGTTTCGCTCAATGTCCTGAATGAATACCCAGACTACGATCCCTCCGTGTTCTATTTTGGTGATTCGCTTTCGCAGGATAGCCCGACCCGCGAGTGGTTCCGCCGCCTAGATCCAGACTGGACTGAGGTGGTGGAATACATCAACTGCAAAAATAATTTTATCCAGCTGGCCGAAAGCCTCAAAATCCCGACTCCTGCTACCCATTGCTTCTCCAGCAAGACCGCGATTCAAAACTTTGCTCAGCTCCCCTACCCCTGCTACCTCAAGCCAGCAATCTCGGTGAACGGAGCGGGAATCTGCCGCTGTCAGGATGAGGCCGAGCTGCGGCTTGCGCTCGCGTCGATTGCCGAGGAAATTCCGCTGCAAATTCAGCAGGAGGTACGGGCCAAAGAATTCCTCAACATCCAGTATCGCATCGTTAATCGGCAGGCCGAGCGCTGGGCTGTCACTGCTCAAATTCTGGAAGGCTGCGCCCATATTGGCAACCGCTATCCCTCTGCCGACCAGCCCTGGGAACTCCTCGATCCTCTAGCTGACTGGCTGGCGGTGCGCGGCATGAAGGGGGTGTTTGCTTTTGATCTGGCGGTTGTTGAAACAGATGGGGCAAAGCAGTACCTGGCGATTGAATGCAACCCGCGCTTCAACGGCGCATCTTATCCGACGGGGATTGCTCAGAAGCTGAGCCTGAGCGCTTGGGCGAACGAAAGCTTCAAGACGCAGTGCCGATCGCTGAGCAAGCTGGATCTGTCTGGCCTGGAGTATGATCCGACCAGCGGTACGGGCGTGATTCTGGTGAACTGGGGCAGCATCTTGGTGGGTAAGGTTGGCGTCCTGCTGGCTGGCTCACGCGACCAGCAGCAGTCCCTCAGAGCCAGCTTAAAGCAGCGATTGGCGCAGCCGATTCCGCAAGTGCAGATGGTCTAGGGTGGAGGGGATGCGAGCCTGGGCAAGAATTCCGTCCAAGAATTCTGTCCAAGAATCTGGCTTCAAGCTTGATTACTGCCGCAAATCGAGCGAGAATGTAAAGATATATGACTCTATATGAGACTCTATATGACTCGATTCAGGGCTGATTCATGCCAGCCCCAAGGTGCTAGATTCTCCCGATTCCAATGACAGCAGTTGCTTCCGTTCCAAATTCCGCCGCCGCCCAGCCAAGGCTCGACTACGATCTGACCATTGCAGGTAGCGGCATCGTTGGCCTGACGCTCGCCTGTCTGCTCAAAGATTCTGGCCTGCGAATTGCCTTGATTGACGCGCAGCCCCGCCAGACTGGCCTACAGCAGCGCCGCGCCTATGCCCTGACTCTGATGACAGGCCGAATTTTTGCGGGGCTGGGCATCTGGTCGCAGATTTTGCCGCAAATTACTACCTTCACAGAAATTCGCTTGAGTGATGCTGAAAGTCCAGCCGTCGTGCGGCTGAGTCCCCAAGATTTGGGCAGGGCTGGGCAGGATCCAGCCGGGCTGGGCTACGTCGGCGAACATTGCGTGCTGGTACAGGCTTTGCTGGATGCTTTAGCCGCTGCCAAAACAATCACCTGGCTCTCTCCCGCTGAAGTCACACAGGTTGACTATCAGCCCGATGCGGCAGTGCTGTCGCTCTTGACGCTAGGAGAAACGCGCCAGATTCGCACCGGACTGCTCGTTGCCGCCGACGGTTCACGCTCCGCGATTCGGCAGTGGGCGGGAATTCGCACGGCGGGCTGGCAATACTGGCAGTCCTGCGTCACGGCGGTGATTCGTCCGGCGCAGCCCCATGCCAACATTGCCCGTGAGCATTTCTGGCCGAGCGGCCCCTTCGCGACGCTGCCCCTGCCCGACAACCGCTGCCAGATTGTGCTGACCGCACCTCACGCCGAGGCTCAACATTGGACTGAAGCTGCACCCGCAGAATTTTTGGCCGAACTCCAGCGCCGCTATCAGGGCGAGCTAGGCGAGCTAGAGCTGTTGAGCCAGCAAGTGCTGTTTCCCGTCAAGCTGATGCAGAGCCAACAGTACAGCCGCCCGCGACTGGTGCTGGTGGGCGATGCGGCGCACTGCTGCCATCCAGTGGGCGGGCAGGGGCTAAATCTGGGAATTCGCGATGCGGCGGCTTTGGCGCAGGTGTTGCAGACGGCGCAGCAGCAGGGCGAAGATCTGGGTGACCTGCGGGTGCTACAACGCTACGAGCGCTGGCGGCGGCTGGAAAACTGGGCGATCCTGGGCTTCACCGATTTGCTGGATCGCTGCTTTTCGAGTCGGTTTTGGCCGCTGGTGGCGACTCGTCGGCTGGGGCTGCGGGCGATGCGGCGGTTGCCTCTGCTGAGGTATCTGGCGCTGCAATTGATGACGGGCTTGTTGGGACGACAGCCAGCCATCTCTCAGCAGCCCGGAAATCTGAGTGGATCTAGCAATCTGAGTAAAGATGATCCCTAGTCTGTCAGCCTATCCTGAAAATTGAAGGATAATATCTGACATGTTGCTCAAGATGGAGTCATGATGAGTTCTGGGTCGTCTAGTTCTGGGGCATCCATGCAAAAACGCAGTCGTCTTCTGACCTGGTGGGACTCTCTATCTTCGCTCTCCCGCTTTCTGGCGATTGCGCTGGCCGCACCGCTGCTAGTTCTGAACGTCTGGGCTTTGGCCACTATTTTTAGCTACTTTGAGTCGCTAGCGGTGGTGATGCTGGTGGCGGCTCTGCTGTCGTTTATTCTCAACTATCCGGTGGCTTGGCTGGAGACTCGCGGGTTTCGGCGGACTCAGGCGGCAATACTGGTGTTTTTGGGAGCGCTGCTGCTGCTATCGGTGGCGGGCGTAACGCTGCTGCCGCTGGCAATTGGTCAGGCGCAGCAGCTTGTAGCGCGTCTGCCAGAATGGTTTGACTCCGGGCAGCGGCAGCTGATGATGCTCAACGACCGGATTGACACGCTGGGGTTGCCCATTAGCCTAGACGGCATCATTCCCCAAATTAATGACCGACTGAAAATGCAGCTCCAGATTATTGCGGGGCAGGCGCTGAATCTCAGCCTAAATCTGGCCGTGTTTACGGTGGCGAAGCTGCTGGACGTGGTGCTGATTGCCATCTCGACCCTCTATCTGCTTCAGCATGGACGCGATGTCTGGACGAGTCTGGTGGACTGGTTGCCCACCAAGGTTCAGCAGCCCTTTTCGCGGACGCTGCGCTCTAGCTTCCAGAATTATTTTTTGGGTCAAATTATTTCGGCCACCTGTATGGGGGTTGGCCTTACCTCAGTGTTTTTGCTGATGAAAGTGCCATTTGGCCTGCTGTTTGGCCTAACAATTGGCCTGATGGCCCTGATCCCGTTTGGCGGCACGGCGGGCATTATCCTGATTGTCTTGCTAGTGGCGCTGCGTGACATTGGGCTGGCGCTGCAGGTGCTAGCCGTCTCGCTGATTGTGCAGCAAATCGTCGAAAACGGCGTTGCGCCTCGCGTCTTGGGCAGTGTCACCGGACTCAACCCATTTTGGGTATTTGTCTCACTGCTGGCCGGAGCGCGGGTGGGCGGACTGCTGGGCGTGGTGGTGGCTGTGCCAATGGCGGTGGTAGTGAAAGAGGCGCTGGGAGCCGTGCGCTCGACTCGACAGGCCGACGATCCGGACAAAGACCCTGACCCACGAGCTAGCCGCGCCGATGAATTTGGCCTGAGCGAAAAGCCCAATCTCGAAAAGCCCAATCTCGAAAAACCCAGCCTTGAGCGCCGCTCCGATCCACTCCCCAAGCCCAACTGATCATGGGCAGAGCATCAGAGCGGCTTCAGTTGACGTTCCAAGAGCTAGCCGAGATCATGCAGGTGGTGATGCGGGTTGGGGTGTTGATGCTCAAAAGCGGCACGATCAGCTTTCGGGTAGATCAGGCAATGCAGCGGGTGGCGCTGGCGCTGGGGGCGGAGCGGCTGGATGCTTACGTCACCATCACGGGGATTACGGCCTCAATCCACTGCGGCGACCAGCACTATACCCAAATCGCTACCGTTAAGGGAATCGGTGTGGATATGAGTCGGCTAGGCGCGGTCGAACATTTGAGCAAGCATTTGCCTGCGGTGATTTTGCCTGGGGATCTTCAGATGCAGCTTGACAAAATTGAGCAAACGCCGCCACCTTACTCGCGCCGAGTGGTTTTGTTGGCTGTGGCGGCGGCCTGCGGATCGTTTGCCGTCATCAGCGGCGGTGGCTGGCTCGACTGCTTGACGGCGTTTATCAGTGCGGGTTTGGGGCTGTCACTGCGAATGCGGCTTCAGGCAATCCGGCTCAACCCAATCGCCACGACGATGATCTGTTCGGCAGTGGCCACGCTGATTTGCCATTTGCTGATCCTGGGGCTGTCGCTCTGGGAGATCGAGTCTCCCACGCCCAAAGCCAGCTTTCTAGCCTCAGTGCTGTTTCAGGTGCCGGGAATGCTGCTAGTGACGGCGACGCTGGATCTGGTGCGGCTGGATCTGATCTCTGGTATGGGGCGGGTGACGTATTCCCTAATACAGCTCTTTAGCGTCGCAATTGGCATCCTAATTGTGATGACTTTCATTGACGTTCCAATTCTTTAGCGCCCTCATGCTCGATTTTTCCATGCTGCTACGAGACGCGCTGCTCAGCTTTATCAGCACGCTGGGGTTTGCCTTCCTCTATCAAGTGCCCCGTAAAGTCCTGCTGCTCTGCGCTAGTATCGGCATGGGCGGCTATGTGCTGCGCTCTGCGCTGCATATGCTAGGTCTAGACCTGACGATTGCCACGTTTTGCGGGGCGCTGTTTGTGGGGCTGGTGGGCATTTGGCCAGCGCGCCGATTTGAGCTGCCGCTGGTGCTGTTTGCGATCACCGGGATTATCTGCATGGTGCCAGGTATCCCGACTTATAAAGTGCTGGTCTATTTCCGGGAGGGCGATATTTTGGGCGGCTTGAGAAGCGGCATTGAGGCTGGGTTTAGCGTTGTGGCGTTAGTGAGCGGCATTGGCGCAGCGCGAATTCTGACCGACTCAGAATGGGGGTTTGAGTAGCTATCGGCGTGATGTTTATTTTGATTCAGGTTTGATTCAGGACACCTAAAAAACACCTAAAAAACGGTCGCCCCCTAAACCGAGACGACCTTACCCAAAAATCGAGCGCGAGTTCAAAGTAATCTAGCTAACCGTCACTGCCTGCGGCTGCACCAGCTTCAAAATCCGCTCGGCAATCTGCGGCGGCGTGAGTCCCAGCGTTGCGTAGGACTGATCGGGCGTGGCGTGATCCACCAAAACGTCGGGAATACCCAGTCGTGTTACTGGCACCATCACCTCATGATCCATCAGCGACTCGACCACCGCTGAGCCAAAGCCGCCCATAATGCAGCCTTCCTCCAGCGTCACCACACGCCGCATCTGGCGGGCAATCGGCAGAATTAGCTCTGTGTCCAGTGGCTTGGTAAAGCGGGCGTTGATCACCGTGGCTTCGATGCCGTGCTCGCTCAGGATCTCAGCAGTCTGCATGGCGGGGTAAACCATCGAGCCATAGCCCAGCAGCAGCATATCGTCACCCTGGCGCAAGATTTCAGCCTTGCCAATCGGCAGCGGCTCCCAGCCCTCCTCCATCAGCGGTACGCCGTAGCCATTGCCTCTGGGGTAGCGCATCGCGATGGGGCCGTTGTGCTGCACGCCCGTCACCAGCATTTGCTGCAATTCGGCCTCGTCTTTGGGAGCCATCACCACCATGTTGGGGATGCAGCGCAGATAGGCGATGTCGTAAGCGCCCTGGTGCGTCGGGCCATCTGCGCCTACAATTCCGGCGCGGTCAAGGCAGAAGAATACGGGCAGATTTTGGATGCAGACATCGTGGATGATCTGATCAAAGGCGCGCTGTAAAAACGTCGAGTAGATGGCGCAGACGGGGCGCAGCCCTTCGCAGGCCATCCCGGCTGCCAGCGTTACGGCATGCTGTTCGGCAATGCCCACGTCGATGTACTGATCGGGCAGCTTTTGCTGAAGCTTGTCCAGCCCCGTGCCCGTCGCCATGGCCGCCGTGATGCCGACAATATTCGGATCGTTTTCGGCCAGTTTGGTCAGCGTATGGGCAAAGACTTTAGCATAGGCGGGCGGCTTGGGCTTGCTGGCCGGAGCTGCTTTCCCGGTCGCCAAGTTAAATGGATTTTGAGCGTGATAGCCCACCTGATCAGCTTCGGCGATTGCGTAGCCTTTGCCTTTGGTGGTAACAACATGCACCAAAACAGGGCCAGATAGCTTGTGGGCTGCGGTAAAGGTCGCAATCAGATCTGCGAGATTATGGCCGTCTACTGGCCCCATATAGGTAAAGCCCAGCTCCTCAAACACAGCTCCCACTTTTGGCACGGCCAAGCGCTTCATGCCCTCTTTGATCCGGCCCAGCTCCGGCGTGAGGCTATCGCCGACAAACGGCAGGTTCTTGAACTGCTCTTCCAGATTATCGGTGAGGAATTGCAGCGGCGGGCTGAGGCGCATTTTGTTGAGATAGCGCGGAATTGCCCCAACGTTAGGTGAAATCGACATTTCGTTGTCGTTGAGCACTACCAGCAGGTTAGTTTTGGGCAGATGCCCCGCATGGTTGATCGCCTCTAGCGCCATGCCGCCCGTCAGGGCTCCGTCGCCAATCACGGCTGCCACCTTATAGTGTTCGCCCTGGCGGTCGCGAGCCAGCGCCATCCCCAACGCCGCCGAAATGCTGGTGGAGGCATGCCCTGCGCCAAAGTGGTCAAAACTACTTTCGCAGCGTTTCAGGTAGCCCGCCACGCCATCTTTTTGGCGCAGCGTATGGAAGCGATCGTAGCGTCCGGTGATCAGCTTGTGGGGATAGGCCTGGTGTCCAACGTCCCAAACGACCTTATCATGATCTAAATCTAACGTTTGATAGAGTGCCAGGGTCAGCTCCACCACGCCCAATCCTGGCCCTAAATGTCCGCCGCTCGTGGCCACCGTTTCCAAATGCTTCTCGCGAATCTGTCGAGCAATCTGCTTCAGCTGAGTGATCGACAGGCCATGAAGCTGATTGGGATGGGTTACTTCACTCAAATGCATAGCATAAACCTTGAAAACAAGACTATCTTTATCTTCTTACTCTAATCCGATTCCGGGGAGAGGTGAGTATAACTTGTGTAAATGATTAGAAATTCTGTTGGGTCTGAATTGCGGCGAACTCCTGCTGCATACAGTCAGCTTTGAGTAAAATCAGGCGCTCCGTCGAGACGGCGGTGCAGCGATCTGCCACTTGCAGAATAGCGGGCTGTGTCCCTTGCTGAAGCTGCGTTGCCACCTCGGCCAGAGTATCTTGCAACCTGCTGTGAATTAACCAGTCCTGACTGCTGAAGTAATCAGCCGCAAAAGCGTTGCGCTCCAGCAGCCAGAAATCAACGCCGTACTGCTCAATAAAATTAGCTAGATCTACAGCCTTATGGCTATACTGTGCCTGAATCAAATCGCGAGTTCTCTGTATAAACTGATCGTAATACTGCGGGTGATGCGGCAGCGCAAACTCGCGACCAACTAGCGTAGATTGTTTTGTGAACGCTGGCAGATTGTTGGACTCTGGAGCAAGCGAGGCAACCAGCAGTCCGGGAGGCTGTGCCAAAAGATAGTCGTAAACAGCAGGCGCGTCACCAATGATCCAGCCTTGAAACTGCAAAAACAGCGGCGGCACTGCCGGAATAATCAGCAGAGCTGCTGCCAAAACTGCGCTCAGACCGAGCCAAACTTGAGCGCGCCACCGCGATAGATCGGCTAAACTGAGCCAGCGCCAGCCCGCTTTCAACAGCAGGGTCAAGACAATGCCCGCCGCCGCCGCCAAAATAATTCTGAGCGTATGGTACGTGTATCGACTGGGAAAATGCAGCCTCAGCAGCAGCAAATGCGCCAGCCCGTAGCTCCCCAGCGAGGCCAGCAAGACCTGACCCAAGAGAGTCACCTGATTCAGCCTGATCCGCCGCAGCCAGGGCAGGCCAAACCCAGCCCAAATAATCGACGGAAACACCGGAATTCTCAGTCCACTATTGCCCAGCAGCCAAAAGGCCAGCGGCTTGACGCCAAAATATTCGTTTCGCCCTCCCAGTCCGTATTCGGGCATCTGTCGCATCTGGCTGGCGGTGATGGCTGCACCAAACTCTGATCTCGTGACGGCATAGGCGCTGATTACCAGTCCGGCAGTCAGTAGCCCAGGCAGACAGAAGGCCGGGTTGCGGCGACAGCGCAACAGCAAAACGCCAGCCTGCACCAAGACAAGCTGCGGAAAGAATGCGCCCTGGAGCAAAACCGTCAGCAAGCAGGGAATCAAAGCGCGGCGAAGCAGATAATAGAGAAAAGCCGCAAAAATTGGGTAGACAAATGCTCTGGGAGTCGCCGAAACCAGATCGCTTTTCAGCCAGATTTGCTGGTTAAAAATCAGAGTCGTCAAAAAGCCGCTGAGCGGAACTGGAAAAATATAGAGGCCGCAGAAAAACAAATATCCTGTGGCAATCAGGCTCAGCAGCAGCGGCAGCAGTTTCGCCAGCAGCAGCGGCGCAATCCCAACCTGAGCCGCTGCCCAGTAGATTGCCTTGTAGCCAACGGGCGCAACCGCCGTGAAGTAGTCAGCGATCAAATCCTGGGCAAACTGCTGTGGGTTGAGCCAGCGCGCTAGATAGACGACATGCTGCCGCGCATCATCTTGAACAATGTAGGCATGGCTAAGCTGATGCAGCAGCGTCACGCCCCCAAAGTAGAGCGGGACGCAGAGGCTCAAGACCAGCCAGCCCCAAACCTGCCGATTTGGAATCGAGAATGGCGGCTCTACGGGATCAAACCAGCTCTGCATCTTTGGCCACATGTTGCTTTGCCTGCCTGCTTGCCTACTTGCCTGCTTGATCCTCGTCGAGCGATCTTGTGCCACACTAACAGGCGAGAGCTTGAGGACTGCGCCCAATGAGCAACCAGAGCGACCAAAGCAACCAGAGCAGCCAGCCTTCCCTGTTTACAGCTGCCGAGCTAAAGGGCTGCTATGCGGTCACGCCTGCCGCTGGTTCACAGCTTAGCGTATCAGCCTTGAGAGCCTGGAAGCAGCGAATCTGGCAGTATCAGCAGCAGGTGCGGGCGCAGCTGCCGATGCAGCAGGGCAGTTTGTTTGAATCAGAGGTCAGCTATGGTGCAGATTGTCTTGATCCAGACTCGCTCGACCCCCTGACGCTGCCCCGCCAAAACATCGAGTTCTGGCGCTGGAAGGCCACAGATCTGGGAGCTTCGGCGCTCTACTTTGTGATTGACTACGAGCTACCGATGCTGCTCTATGTGGGCGAAACCGTCAAGTCCAACCAGCGCTGGCGGGGCGAACATGACTGCAAGCGCTACCTGCTCAACTATCGGCAGGCGCATTATCAGCACGGGCTGGCTTCAGCGCTGGGAATTGGCTTCTGGGCTGAGGCTCCCGTTCAAACTCGCCCGCGACAGCGCCTAGAGCGAGCGCTGATTCAGCGATGGCGGTCGCCCTTTAATAAAGAGAATTGGCAGTTTTGGGGGACACCATTTGTCCAAAGCGAGTGAGTCTCTGATAGTGAGTCTCTCATCAGGAAGCGCTAATTGTGGGAGGATCTTCTGGGAGGATCTTGTGGGAGGATTAGTTGGAACCGCTTTAAGCTATAACTATAAGAAAGGACTATAGGTATAGTTACTTACTGTTTTTAAGTGAACGGTTTTTAGGTAAACGTTACTCTCTGCCACACAACTCTCTGCCCCCTAACCCTCTGCCGTCCAGCATTCTCGCCCGTCCATCCTAGCATTAGCCACTCTAGCTGTTTAGCCATTGTTGAGTAGAAACTATGATAGCTGCAACCCAGTCTCTCGAAGAACTTTGCGTCAATTCAATCCGATTCCTGGCCGTCGATGCGGTCGAAAAATCTAAGTCGGGGCATCCCGGACTGCCGATGGGCGCAGCGCCAATGGCCTTTGTGCTCTGGGATCAGTTCATGCGCCACAACCCCAAAAACCCCTACTGGTACAACCGCGATCGGTTTGTGCTCTCGGCGGGTCACGGCTGTATGCTGCAATATGCCCTGATGTACCTGACGGGCTACGAAAGCGTCACCATCGACGAGATCAAGAATTTTCGGCAGTGGGGTTCGAGAACTCCTGGCCACCCGGAAAACTTTGAAACGCCGGGGATTGAGGTGACAACGGGGCCGCTGGGTCAGGGAATTGCTAACGGCGTAGGGCTGGCGATGGCTGAAGCGCATATGGCTGCCAAGTTTAATAAGCCCGATCTCACCCTGGTCGATCACTACACCTACGTGATTTTGGGCGACGGCTGCAACATGGAAGGCATTTCGGGCGAAGCCTGCTCGCTGGCCGGACATTTGGGCTTGGGCAAGCTGATTGCGCTCTACGACGACAACCACATCTCCATCGACGGCTCCACCGAAGTCGCCTTCACCGAAGATGTCTCGAAGCGGTTTGAAGCTTACGGCTGGCACGTGCTGCATGTCGAAGATGGCAACACTGACCTAGCCGCTATCGCCGCCGCGATCCAGGAGGCCAAGTCAGTCACCGACCGTCCGACGATGATCAAAGTCACGACGACGATTGGCTACGGCTCGCCCAACAAGCAGAACACGGGCGGAGTGCATGGTGCGCCACTGGGAGCTGACGAAAACAAGCTGACCCGCGACAACCTCGGCTGGGGCTTCGAGCCGTTTGTGATCCCAGATGACGCAATGGCGCAGATGCGTAAAGCCATCGAGCGCGGAGCCAGCAGCGAAGCCGAATGGGATAAAACTCTGGCTCAGTACAAAACCAAATATGCTGAGGAAGGGGCGCTGTTTGAGCGGATGCGCAGCGGCAAGCTGCCCGAAGGCTGGGAGAAATGCCTGCCCACCTACAAGCCCGAAGACAAGGCGCTGGCCTCCCGCAAGCATTCCGAAATCTGCCTCAACAAGATCTCCGAAGTCTTGCCGGAACTGATTGGCGGCTCAGCCGATTTGACCCACTCTAATCTCACCGAGCTAGACTGCTCCGGCGAGTTCCAGAAAGGCCAGTACGAGAACCGCAACATTCACTTTGGCGTTCGCGAACATGCGATGGGCGCGATCTGCAACGGCATCGCCCTGCATGGTTCCGGCCTGATTCCCTATGGCGCAACTTTCTTGATCTTCACGGACTACATGCGGAACCCAATCCGGCTCTCGGCGCTGTCGCGGGCAGGCTCCGTCTGGGTGATGACGCATGACTCGGTGGCGCTGGGCGAAGATGGCCCAACCCACCAGCCCGTCGAAATTATCGCTTCGCTGCGCGCCATTCCTCAGCTCACCGTGCTGCGTCCGGCTGACGGCACCGAAACTTCTGGCTCTTACAAAGTGGCGATTGAAAACTCGAAAAATAACCGCCCCACGCTGATGGCCTTCTCGCGCCAAAATCTGCCCAACCTGGCGGGTAGCTCGATGGCAGGGGTGGCCAAAGGAGCCTATCCGGTAATCGACTGCGACGGTACGCCAGAGCTGATTTTGATTGGCACAGGTTCGGAAGTTGGCCTCTGCGTCCAGGTGGCCGAAAAGCTGGAAGGCCGCAAGGTGCGCGTCGTGTCGATGCCCTCCTGGGAGCTGTTTGAAGCGCAGGATGCCGCCTACAAGGAGTCGGTGCTGCCCAAAGCCGTCACCAAGCGAATCACAGTCGAGGCTGGGATCAGCATGGGCTGGTGTAAATATGCGGGCGCTGAGGGCGAAATTGTTGCCATCGACTCGTTTGGCGCTTCGGCTCCGGGCGGGGTCTGCATGGAGAAATTTGGCTTCACGGTTGACAACGTGCTGGCCAAAGCGAAGGCGCTGCTGGGCTAGGTTCTGTATTAAGTTCTAGATTAAGTCTCTAGAGCATTTCAAAAGTCTCAAAAGCCTTCCATAACCGGGAGGCTTTTGTTAGCTGGTTTGAGACAGCTAGAATGAGAGCATGATTGTTGACCCTAGGTTTTGTTTAGCTGACCTGGAGAGATCCTTGTGAGCCTAGTTATTTCAGACGATGTTCTTCAAGCTGCGAAGATCAGCGAGGCCGATCTGATGCGCGAAATTGCCGTCATGCTATTTCAGCAGGAGCGGATTACATTGGGCAAAGCGAGCCAGCTTGCAGGACTGAATCAAATTGAGTTTCAGCAGCTCTTAGCCACTCGGAATATCTGCCTTCACTATGATGTCGCAGAGTACGAGGCAGATATTAAAAGCCTGCAAGAAAACGGCTGGCGATGATTATTGTCAGCAACACGTCCCCGTTGAGTAATTTGGCGGTAATTGGAGAACTGGTCATCCTTCAGCAAATTTATGCAGGCATTGTAGTTCCTCCAGCAGTGCATCAAGAATTAACGAACCTCCAGCAGTTTCAATCTGAGGTTGCGCCGTTGCTAAACAACGGGTGGCTGCAAGTGCAAGCACCTCAGGATACTGGTTTGGTTCAAAGATTGCTGGTTGATCTGGACGCAGGCGAAGCAGAGGTAATTGCGCTGGCTGTTGAACTCGATGCGGATCGCTTGCTAATTGACGAGCGGCTAGGACGGAGGACCGCACTGCAATTTAACTTGAAGATCACGGGCCTTTTGGGACTCTTGACTGCTGCAAAAAACTTGGGTTTGATTGCCGAGGTCAAGCCCGCATTGGATGCTCTCATGAATCAGGCAGGATTTCGAGTCAGCCAAACGCTTTACAATCGCACTTTGCAGCAGGTAGAGGAGTGACGCGATCCCAGATGCAAATCAAGCGCTGAAGTATTTCGCCACCGGATGATAGACGATTAGCGCGGTTGTAGACTGCTCTGGGAATAGCTGCTCGCTTTCGTCCATCGACATGCCGATCCGCTCAGTTTTGAGCAACGCTAGCTGCTGAGTCTGGTCGGATACGTTAGGGCAGGCAGGATAGCCGAAGCTGTAGCGCGAACCTTGGTAGCGCTGAGCCAGCATATCGCGGATGTTGTCGGGTTCGAGGTCGCCGTAGCCCAGCTCGCGGCGGATGCGGGCGTGGCTCCATTCGGCCAACGCTTCGGCGACCTGCACGGCGAGTCCGTGGAAGTAGAGGTAGTCGGTGTACTGGTTGGCGGCAAATAAAGTCTGGGCAAATTCGGTGGCGACATGGCCGGATGTAACAGCCTGCATCGGGAAAACATCGAACTGATTCTCGCTCAGCGGGCGGAAGAAGTCGGCGATGCAGAGACGACGCAGAGATTTCTGGCGTGGGAAGGTCCAGGTGACGATGGGTGTTGCAGTCTGGGGCGTTAGATTTTGCTCAACGACGCTGGGGTCGTAGATATGCACCGAGTTATCTTCAGCAACGCAGGGGAGATATCCGTAGATAATTTGCGGATACAGCAGATTTTCGGTTTTGATGCGCTGCTTCCACTGCTCCAGCACCGGATAAACTTTCTCGGCTAGGAACGCATCGTAGGCTTCGCGGGACTGCTCTTTGGGCTTGCGGAACTGCCACTGTCCGGCCACGAGCGCCTGCAAGTCGAGATGCCAGAAGATTTCGTCCCAGGAAAGGTCATCCGGGCTGAGGATTTGCGTGCCCCAAAACGGCGGCTGGGGACGGGCAATGTCAAGTTCGACGGCTTCTGAGCGGCGCGTATCGATCACTGCTGACTCAGCGGGTTTTTCAGGTTTGGGCGGGCCGTTTAGCTCTAGCTCGGCTTGCTCAATTGCCTTGCGGCCTTTTTGATTAAACTCGGCGTAATCACCCTGGAAGCCTGCTGTGTCGCTCCAGCTCTCGGCTTTCTTGGCAGGCATCAGCCGATCCATGAAGGTCAGATCCGCAAAGGCATCTTTGCCGTAAATGACCTGGCCGCTGTATACGTTTTGGCAGTCCTCGTAAACGAATTTGGGCGTGAGTGCTGCGCCGCCTAGAATCACCGGCACCGAAATGCCGCGCTCGTTGAAAACTTGCAGATTCTCTTTCATGAACGCAGTAGACTTGACCAGCAGGCCGCTCATGGCAATGCAGTCAGGAAGATGCTCGGTATAGGCATCGACAATTGCGTCAATCGGCTGCTTGATTCCCAGGTTAATGACCTTGTAACCGTTGTTGGTCAGAATGATATCAACCAGATTTTTACCGATATCGTGAACGTCACCTTTAACGGTCGCGATCAGAAATTTGCCCTTGCCAGAGCCGTCACTATCCGTCTTCTCCATCAGCGGCTCCAAGAAGGCTACGGCTGATTTCATCGTTTCGGCAGACTGCAACACAAACGGCAGCTGCATTTGACCAGAGCCAAACAGTTCGCCCACCACCTTCATGCCGTCGAGCAAAAAGGTGTTGATAATATGCAGCGGCTCGTAGGTTTCCAGCGCCAGCTTCAGCGCATCTTCCAGGCCAATTCGCTCGCCGTCGATGATATGCTGCTTCAGGCGTTCTTCAATGGGCAGGTCAGCTAGAGAGCTGTTGGAGCGGGCATCTTTGGCGCTGACTCCCTCAAACAGCTGGGTGAGCTTGGTGAGCGGATCGTAGGTGCAGATGCCGTTTTCGTCAAACTGGCGGCGGTCGTAAATCAGGTCAGTGCAGACCTTTTGATGCTCCGGCTCAATTTTAGCCAGCGGCAGAATCTTGGCGGCGGAGACAATCGCCCCGTCCATGCCGACTTGGGTGGCCTCGTGCAGAAACATTGAGTTGAGCGTGATCCGGGCGGCGGGGCTGAGGCCAAACGAAATGTTGGAAACGCCCAGCATGAAATGCACGCCGGGGAGCTGCTCGCGAATCATCCGAATCGACTCAATCGTCGCCTTGCCGTTTTCGCGGTCTTCTTCAATCCCGGTGGAAATCGGCAGCGCTAGCGTATCGTAGAACAGCTCGTGCGGCGGCAATCCATATTCCAGCGCGTCGCGGTAGGCACGCTGGGCGATTTGAAACTTACGCTCCGCCGTCCGCGCCATGCCCTCCTCGTCGATGGTGCCAATCACCACGCCCGCGCCGTAGGCTTTGGCCAGCTCTAGCACCTTGAAGAAGCGCTCGTCGCCGTCCTCGTAGTTGGTGGAATTCAAAATGCATTTGCCGCCCGCCACCTTCAAGCCTGCCTCCATTTTCTGCCATTCGGTGGAGTCGAGCATCAGCGGCAGGGTGACGTTGGTGACTAGGCGCGAAACCAGCTCGTGCATGTCATGCTCGCCGTCGCGTCCCACGTAGTCTACGTTCACGTCCAGCACATGCGCCCCTTCCTTCACCTGCGACTTGGCCACTCCAATCAGGCCGTCCCAGTCTTCGACATTCAGCAGCTCGCGCACCTTTTTGGAGCCGCTGGCGTTGAGCCGCTCGCCGACAATCAAAAATGAGTTGTCCTGCTCGTAGGGCTGGGCGGTATAGATGGAAGCCGCAGCGGGCGCGTAGCCAAGGGCTGGACGGGGCGTTTCGGAATCGTTCACCTGACCGTTCAGCCAAGCTCGCTCGTTAATTCGCACCGGGCGTGGTTTCGGCTTCAGCGTTGCGGCAATTTCGGCCAGCGCTTTGATATGTTCGGGGCGCGTGCCGCAGCAGCCGCCAATCACCTGCACGCCCCAGTCTTCCACAAACCGATGCAGCGCCATTTGCAGCTCGACGGGGGTGAGCTTGTAGTGGGCGTGGCCGCCAATGTTTTCGGGCAGTCCGGCGTTGGGGATGCAGGAAACCGTGAAGGGGGCGTTTTCCGTGAGGTATTTGATGTGGTCAGCCATCCGGTCGGGCCCCGTGGCGCAGTTCAGCCCCAGAATATCAATCGGGTAGGGTTCGAGGATGGCCAGCACGCCGCTGATATCGGTGCCCACCAGCATGGTGCCCTGCACTTCCATCGTCACTGAAACCATCAGGGGTCGCCGCTCGCCCTTGCTGGCAAAGACTTGTTCCACGGCATTCAGCGCTGCCTTGATTTGCAGCACGTCCTGGCAGGTTTCGATAATAAACAGATCAACGCCGCCGTCAAACAGCCCTTCCGCCTGCACCACAAAAGCGGCCTTCAGCTCGTCGTAACCGATATGCCCCAGCGTCGGCAGCTTTGTGCCGGGGCCAATTGAGCCGGCCACAAACCGGGGCTGGTCGGGGGTGGAGAATTCGGCGGCGCACTGCTTGGCTAACTCGGCAGATTGGCGGCTGAGGGCATAGGCTTGGTCGGCTAGGTTGTATTCGGCCAGCACCAGCGGACTGCTACCAAAGCTGTCGGTTTCGATCACGTCTGCGCCTGCGGCCAAGAAGTCGCGGTGGACTTTGGCGATGGCTTCGGGCTTGGTGAAGATTAGATACTCGTTGCACCCTTCGTAGTCTGCGCCGCCAAAGTCCGCAGCCGTCAGGTTTTGCGACTGAATGTTGGTTCCCATCGCGCCGTCGAAGACAATCACGGGGCGTTCGGGGCTATGCAGGCGTTCGAGGAAGGGGTGGGGCATGGCGAGGCGTAACGTTTTTTGAAGTAACATCTCTAGAATACCAAGCTGGCCGTGACTCTGGAAGTGGTGTGCGGGACTGGAGGCTGGGAAAAGGGTGAAGAGTTGACGAAGTTGGGGGCAGCAGCATTCTACAATCACAGATTCTACAATCACAGGTAGGATCGATACAGCCATACACAGCTAGATACCTGAGCCAGACGGCAATGACAACAATCCTCAATCTAGAGCCAATTACCAGGTTGACGCGAACCCAGTTTTATCAGCTCTGTCTGGCCAATCCAGACCTGCCGATGGAGCGTGGCCCACATGGAGATTTAATCATCATGACCCCGATGGGTGGAGAAGGCGGTAGGCGTGAGGCGAATCTAATTGTTGATGTCAGCATTTGGAATCGCCAAACGAATTTAGGGATTGTGTTTAGCTCGCAGACGGTGTTCAGCCTGCCGGGAGGGGGAGACCGCTCGCCGGATGTGGCTTGGGTGCAGCTTGAGCGCTGGCAGAGTCTGAGCCTGGAAGAACGGCAAGGGTTTCCGCCAATCTGCCCTGATTTTGTGATTGAGCTGCGGTCTCGTAGTGACCGTCTGAAGCCGCTGCAAGAAAAGATGCAGGAGTATATAGACTGTGGACTAAAGCTAGGATGGCTGATTAACCCGCAAGATCAGCAGGTGGAAATCTATCGAACTGGGCAGGTGAAAGCGATAGAAGCTTTGCCGATGAAGCTTTCGGGCGAGGCTGTCCTGCCTGGATTTGAGTTGCAGATGGAGCGGTTTGGGGATGCTCCCTAAATCCCCCACAAGTGGGAGACTTTGAGAATCTCGCCACTTATTCAAGAATTTTCAAGGCTTGAAGAATCGCGCGTGATGGTCACAGAGCCAAAGATAATCGCCCTCTGGGGTGAGGATTTTTGAGTTCGCCCCATTGGTTGCTGGAATCTTCAAAGCTGTAAACCAGGAAAGAACCGAATTAAGAGGTACGGTTATTTCACTAACCGCATTAGTAGGACTTCCGTACTATTAGGGGGACAACTTACTGAGCCTATCTCATGCACAACCTGTTGATTCTTGATGATGCCAAGCTGAACTACATTCAAGAGCCATTTCTGACTAACTTTGTGAAAATCTACTGGAATAAAATTGCGCTGGTGTATCCGGTCATGCAGAGTGATATGTTCTTTGATACCGGTTACCACGAGGCGATTAATCGAGGCCATCTTCCAGACTGGCTATTTGCAATAGTGCCAGATCCAGCTCACCCTTTGGACGTAGATTGGATATTCCTGAAGCCAAGACAAGCTCATCCCTGGAGTTATGGCTATCATCCTGCTACCGACAACTTCAACAGCGGTGGGTCAATTACCTGCCTATATGAGACGCTGAGATTGATTGAGGCTCTGGCTGAAGACGACCGAGTTTATGGTTACTGCCGTCCTATGCCAGAGCTGTATGGCGAGAACCCGCCCAAGTCTTTTGAACAGCTATACAGCTCTAGTCTCTTTCATAGTGCCTGCTTGCTGAGTGCAGTCAATCGGCTCTCATTCGAGGATGCTTATGCTGCAACTAGCTATCTGCCAGATGATGGAACAAGACCGGAACACCAGAAGCCATCCCAGACAGTCTGTCTAGGACTGTCTGGTTGCAGCGATAAAACGCTGAATATGCGGTGGCAAGTGAGTTCTCTACTCAGCTCTGGCTCTTGGGTTTCTACAACAGTTGAGCTAGCAGACAAAGTAACCCTAGCACTGCGGCTGGCAGAGAAACCAGACTGCCATGTTAAGGTTTCTCCACGTTCTGCTTTCGGGCAATGGATGGAAGATGAAGACGCAATTCCGCAACTTGCCCGCGATTATCGAGAGCCACTGCTTATCCGCATCAACGATGATATTTTATTGTGTATCCCTCAAGTCTCTGAAACCTATTACTCTGATGCTTACTTCCTTGACTGCCATCAGCAGAAGCTGAATCGTCTAGGCCGTAACGGTGGCGACCCTAGACCAACACTGCAAGCTTGGAATATTCATCCGCAAGACGCTCGGCTCAGGTTTCTCTTTGAGCAATAGTCTCATGAGAATCGACCTGAGCCAGCCTTTGACTTAGAAGTTAGCCGCAGAGAAGCTGTCGGGACTTGATACTCAGCGTTGCTAAACGCAGAGATAAATTTCGGTTGAACTGAGACGCTCAAAGCCGATCCCCCTAGCCCCCTTAAAAAGGGGGAACCGAACCGAAATGCTCCGAAGCCCCCTTTTTAAGGGGGTTGGGGGATCTCTTCTCTCGCCACTCAATTGTCACCGCTCCCCTTTAAATTGTCACGCCTGACAATGCCATTGCGCCCTTCCTCTTTAGCATTGTGGCCACTCACCCTCAAATTGCGACCCGTTACAAAGGTATTGTCCCGCCCCGCAAAGGCATTGTTGCGGCTCACCATTGCTTTGGTTTATTGCAAGAAGCTAATGGGCAGACTAAATGCATCGTTTACCACAGGGACAAACCCATGGCACCCCAAAACACCAGCCGCCGCCTCGCCGCCCAGTTGCTGAATCAAGATATCGACTCGCTCAACGGCTTCAACACCATCCAGGGATACAGCACTAAGCGCCAAGCCGCCACCCCTGAAGCCCTGCAAAAAGCCTATCAGGCCATGCTGGCATTTCAGCAAGCCGAGACCGAAAAACTGGCGCTTTATCGCGCTGCTGCCGACGCTGCGCGTTTGGCCGAATGGGAATTTCACAACAGCGTGCTGGCCATGAAAGAAGTCGTGCGCGGACAGTACGGCGTAGATAGCGACGAAGCCCAGTCGATTGGTCTGAAGAAGAAATCAGATCGCAAACGCCCCACCCGTCAAAGAGTCGCCATCGCGGGCTAATAAAATCGCTCAATTTCCTCAGCCGTCAGCAGCCGTTCTCCAGAAGCCACAATCTGTTCACGAAGCTCTCGAAGGCGTTCTCCCAATAGTTTCGAGCCATTATTCTGCTGTTCTGGCCGCAACAGCTGCTGCACAACTGCCTCGCCAGAATGCCGCCGCATTTTTTGCAACAGAAACTCAGCAAAATCTAGAATCTCTTGCTGTTGTTCAGGTGGGAGATAGCGCCATTTTTCGAGTAGCTCCTGCTCTGCCAGATTCATGAGGCATCCAGATAACTTGCAACAATCCAATTTTAGCTAATTGAAATAATAGTGAAACACCACAAGCCTCAGCAATGCTCAGCCCCCAAACCCGTCAACGAGAGCTGAGCGCAGCCGCAGCCTACCGCACCAGCAGCGTCATATACTTACCCGGAGCCAGCGGAGCCGGAATCAGCGGGCTAAACTCGCTGCGATCACTCACCACACGCTTCACCTGAAACTCGTTGATCGTATGCATCACCCGCTCGCGGCTGCCCACAATCCAGATTTGCAAACTATCGCCACCCGAACATTGCAGCAGTTCGTTGAACTCTGTAGACATAGATTTGGCCTCAATTTTGACTAGGGTTAGAGGACTCAAGGCAGCGGCGATAGCCCAACCACGTATGAACAAGGTGTGCAAAAATAGCACAGCCCCGCCCTGTGACCAACTCACAGAGTTAGGGTTAGCTGGCTAGTTGTGGTACCAAGCACTTCTAGTCAGCGACCTCGCCTCAAGTCCAGGTTTCACTGGTTTTGATGCCAGTCTGAAAAGCATAGAGCAAAAGTCTGGCTTACACAAGCCCAAAATTCAAACCTGCGATCAAAAAAATCAGCTAGGTGAATTCCTGCTGCCCGGATTTGAATTGCAAGTTGATCTGTTTAGCAATTGATGATCGGCTATCGTCCATATCCTGTTGCCGCTGGTGCTAGTTCCCGCATCCCCCAAATCCTTCTTGCTTTGCGATCCGTAAGGCTATGAATTGGAGTCCAGGGGGTAAATCACAGTTTGATTCAGCAATGTCTCTTGCCGTACCATTTAGATCATCCGCTGGCTTAACTCGAAGCTGCTCAGTCCATCGTCAACTGTGCGTCACGCCGATCTTGAGCCACAAAGCTGCAAAGCTCAACCACCCCGCAAGATCACAGCCGCCGTCAACTCCACCTGCTGAGCAAGCGCAGCCGCAGCCAGCACTGGCGAAACAACCACCTGATCACCACTATACACCTGCTCCTCATACAGCCCTTCCACCCATTCCAATAGCGTCACCCGCTGCTGCAACGGATCAACAATCCAATATTCCAAAATTCCCCGCGCCGCATATTCCGAACGCTTATAGCGATAGTCACGCTTCTCCTGATTCGGGCTAACCACCTCCACCACCAGCAAAGGCGGCGGCATCTCCAGCAGCACAATCGAGCGACTCGCCCCCGCTAGCACCCCTGCCAACTCCTCCGACAGCACCACCAGATCAGGAACACGCACCGATAGCCGCGCCCCGCTCACCGCCAGCTCAGTCTTCAGCGTCAGGCGAGTAGACGGGATGCCCAGCTTCAAAAAAGTTGCCACTAAAAACATCGCAATCCGACGATTAATTTCACTCTCAGAAGGCATTGCAATCAGTTTCCCATTCTCCAGTTCATATAAACTCTCTGTGCCATCGTCATAGTTCAAGAATTCCTCAAATGTCATCTTAGTGGCCGTCAGCGTCATCTCAAGCCTCCCATTCACATTTCGCTTAAAACAGATCTTGAGCAGATGGCAATCTACAGGTTTGCCTATTTCGCGGCCAAAACCTGCGCGGCAGTGAGCTGTAAATCTGGGAAAATTGGCGACTGAATCACCTGATCTGCCTGATATTCCACCAGGTCATAAAATTCGTGATCGAGAATGCCCAGCGTTACCTTTGCCGTTAGCGGATCGACAATCCAATATTCTGGAATCTCTAGCAGCCCGTACTCGCCGCGCTTTGAGCGGTAGTCGTCAGTTTTAGTCGAAGGACTCACCACTTCCACTACCAGAATCGGCGGCGGCTCGTTGAAATTGATAATCGCCTCTCGGTTTTCCATCGCCTCCCACTGCGCCAGCGGCAGCACCATTACATCCGGAATACGAGAGGTGTCCCAACGTCTGCCGCGCGGCGAACGGATACCAACCGCTGCTTGTTTGGCAGTCCAAGGCAGTTCTCGGCGGTTAATTTGATCACGGAATTGGTCATACAAGAATTCGATAATGCTGCCGTGCTTGCCAGTGCCTAAGCTCATGGGGACGAGTTCTCCATCGACGAGTTCGTAGCGAGTGTCAGTGTCGTCGCTGTAGGCAAGGTAGTCCTCGAAGCTGAGCTTTGGCGTGGCGGTGGTCATCCAACTGGCTCCTGATTGCGATTTACCTGCATTCAGTGTATTCCAAATGCCGATTTCAATTACCATGCGTCACGGTGCGCCTTCCTATGGCGTTAGGCATAGATTCAGCGATTAGTTTACTGACCATAGGATGTGGGTGGTAAATTAGCTTCAGCGTTGCATCAGATTAGAGCTATGAGCGATTGGTATCAGCAGGAAGCCACCCAGGTTTTACAAGCCCTCCAGACCGACCAACAGACTGGACTCAGCGCCGCCGAGGTGAGCCAGCGACAGCAGCATGGAGCCAACGAGCTGCGCGCAGCTGCCGCCAAAAGCCCCTGGCTAATGCTCTGGGAGCAGTTCACCTCAACGACCGTGCTAGTGCTGATTGCCGCAGGTGTCGTAACGCTGTTTTTGCAAGACTATAAAGATGCAGTCGCCATTTTTGCGGTCGTGCTGTTCAACGCCATTCTGGGCTTTACGCAGGAATACCGCGCGGGCAAAGAGTTTGCGGCCCTTCGCAAGCTGGCAATTCCCAAGGCCAAAACCTGGCGGGACGGCCAGTGGCAGCAGATTAACGCCAGCGAGCTGGTTTCGGGCGATATCTTTCAGCTCGAAGACGGCGATCAGGTGCCAGCCGACGGTCGCCTGCTAGAAAACACCAACCTCAAAACCCAGGAGGCCGCTTTTACGGGCGAATCAGAGCCGATTGAAAAAAGCCTGCCGCCGATTGCTGGCCAAGATCTGCCGCTGGGCGATCGGCGCAACATGGTCTATATGGGCACTGCCGTCACCTACGGGCGCGCCAAAGCGGTCGTCACCGAAATCGGCATGGAGACTGAGCTGGGCAAAATTGCCGACTCCATTCAAAACGTTGAGGCCGAACAAACCCCACTCCAAAAGCGACTCGACGGGCTGGGGAAGCGACTGGCAGCTGTGGCGCTAGCGCTGGTGACGGTGATTTTTGGCTTCGGCCTCTGGCGCGGCGAAAATCTGACCCAGCTGTTTTTAACAGCCGTCAGCTTGGCCGTGGCCATCATCCCAGAAGGTCTGCCAGCAGTCGTGACGATTGCGCTGGCGATTGGCGCGAGTCGGATGCTGAAGCGGCAGGCGCTGATCCGCAAGCTGCCCGCGGTCGAAACGCTCGGCTCAGTCACCACAATTTGCTCAGACAAGACGGGAACGCTGACCGAAAACCGGATGACGGTGACGCTCGTCGATCTGGCCGGAAAGCGGGTCGAGATGAAAGAATCTTATGCCGAGATTACCTCGCGGCTAGATGGTAAAAAGTCAATTTTTGAACCGGGCAAAGGCGCAGCCATGCAGGTGCCGCTGGCGCTGACGCTGCTGGGAAGCGCACTCTGTAACAATGCCGATTTAGGGGATCGTGAGGGGGCTGAACCTGAATCTGGCTCTGAATCTGGATCTGGATCTGGATCTGGCGCTCCGCAGGCATTGGGCGATCCGACCGAAATCGCGCTGATTGTGGCGGCTGACCGGATGGGACTGGACAAAGATGAGCTGGAACTGCTGTTTGAGCGCGTGGCCGAAGCGCCGTTTGACTCCAATCGCAAGCGGATGACGACCCTGCACAGGCTCAGCGATCGCGACTGGTCATCCCCCGTAGCAGCGCAGATCCGCAGCCTCAAGCCGCACCTGCAAAAGCCCTATATTGCCTTCACCAAAGGAGCACTCGATAGCCTGCTGGAGGTAGCGACGCAGGTTTGGCAGGAGGATCACGTCGAGCCGCTGGATACAGCAATGATTCAGCGAATCCAGAGCGAGAACGACAAGATGGCCGCGACTGGAACGCGCGTTTTGGGGGTTGGGTTCCGGCTACTCGACCAGCTGCCTGCTGTAGGGCAAGAGCTGAGCGTTGAGCAAGAGCTGGTGCTCGTGGGGCTCGTGGGGATGCTCGACCCGGCGCGACCAGAAGCCAGAGCTGCCATACAGACCTGCAATCAGGCCGGGATTCGGACAATTATGATTACGGGCGATCATCCGCTGATGGCCAAGCATATCGGCGAAGACTTGGAGATTGCGCGCAACGGTAAATACCTGACCGGACAGCAGCTCAGCCAGCTCAGCGACCGCGAACTCGCAGAGCAGGTGCAGCAAGTTTCGATCTATGCCAGGGTTTCACCAGAGCAGAAGCTGAAAATTGTGGATGCCATTCAGCGGCAGGGCGAGATTGTCTCGATGACGGGCGACGGTGTGAATGATGCCCCCGCCCTCAGCAAGGCCAATATTGGCGTGGCGATGGGTATTGCCGGAACAGACGTGGCTAAAGAAGCGGCTGATATTGTGCTGCTCAACGATAACTTTGCCACAATCGTAGCGGCAGTCGAGGAAGGCCGAGTCATCTACGACAATATTCGCAAATTTATTCGCTACAGCCTGACTGGAAACGCCAGCACGGTGGTAATCATGCTATTTGCCCCGCTGCTATTTCTCAGCCAGCCCTTGCGTCCTACCCAAATTCTCTGGATCAACCTGCTGGCTGATGGCCTGCTGGCGCTGGCGCTGAGCGTTGAACCAGGTGAGAAAAACGTGATGCAGCGTCCGCCCTATCCGCCCAGCGAGAGCGTCTTTAGCCGCGGCGTAGGGCGTGATATTGTGACGTTTGGGATTTTGATTGGGCTGGCAATTCTTGGCATGGCCTACTTCACCGAGGCCGCAGGCTGGCACTGGCAGACCATGACTTTTGCAACGCTGGCGTTTTCGCGGATTTTTCTGGCGCTCGCCATGCGTTCAGAGCGCGAGTCAATCATCACCAAAGGCATCCTCACGAATCGAGCCATGCTGGGGGCAGTGCTGCTCACCTTTATCCTTCAGCTCGTCGTCATCTATAGTCCCTGGCTCCAGCCCATCTTCCAAACCCAGGCTCTGCTGCCTGCTGAGCTGCTGCTGAGCCTGAATATTGCCACCCTTGGCTTTTGGATTGTTGAAGCCCAGAAGCTGCTGCTGCGCCGAACAGCTCGTCCTAAGGGCAGGATAAAGAACGATATGGGATAGACTGGATGCAAAGAAATACTTATCTCCATTAGCTCAATTCATGAAGCATACAGCACTCAATTTCGAGGAAAAGTTTGGTCTATTTGCCGAGCATTGGTCGCCTAGAGTGATCGCAGAAATGAACGATTATCAGTTCAAGCTTGTTAAGGTGGAAGGCGATTTTGTTTGGCATGATCATCCCGATACAGATGAGACGTTTATTATCTTGGACGGTGAACTGCGGATTGACTTTAGAGATGGCTTTGTCACCGTTGCCGCTGGCGAAATGTATGTGGTTCCAAAAGGCGTAGAGCACAAGCCTTACGCAGAACAAGAGGTCAAAATGCTGCTGATTGAGCCTAGCGGCGTAGTCAACACCGGGACAGCAGGCGGGGCGCTGACGGCTCAAACCGATCGCTGGATTTAGCTGGATTTAGCTGGATTTAATACTACGCCATGTTCCCAATTTTCTATTCCGACCAGTTTTTAGACCATGATCCGGGCGCTTACCATCCCGAAAACGCTGGTCGCCTCACCGCCATCACCCGTGCCCTCAAAGCCAGCCCTTGGGCAGATCAACTCGACTGGCAGCTCCCTACTCCAGCCAGCCTGGAAGACGCTCGTTTAGCCGAAGCGCTCTATGCCGTGCATCCCCAGCGCTACGTTGAGGCCGTCCGGCAGCTCGCGGCAGCAGGCGGCGGCCAGATCGATCCCGACACCCGCATTTCGCCCCAGAGCTACGATGTGGCACTGCTGGCCGTCAACGCTTGGCTCGACGGTGTAGATCAAGTGTGGCAGTCTGGACAACCTGCCTTTGCGCTGACTCGCCCCCCCGGACATCACGCGCTGGCTGGCGGCGGTATGGGCTTCTGCATTTTCTCAAATGCCGCCATTGCCGCCCGATACGCCCTGACTCAAGGCGCGGGGCGGCTGTTCATCCTGGATTGGGACGTGCATCACGGCAATGGCACGCAGGCCATCGTTGAGTCTGATTCGCAGATTGCCTACTGTTCGCTGCATCAGTTTCCGCACTATCCCGGCACAGGCGCAGCTCAAGAGCGAGGCCAGCACCAGAACGTTCGCAATTTTCCGATGCAGGCGGGCAGCAGTTTGACAGACTATCTGCCAATTTTTGAGCAGCAGATTTTGCCTTGGATCAGGCAGCTTCAGCCCGATTTACTGATTGTCAGCGCAGGCTACGATGCGGTCAAGGCTGACCCGCTGGCGCAGATGGCGCTCCAGCCAGAGGACTTTGGGATTTTTACCGGGCTGCTGCTGTCGGTCACGCCCAAAATTCTGTTTGGACTCGAAGGTGGCTATGACTATGAAGCGCTGGGGCAGTCGGTGGTGAGCACGATTGAGCGCTGTTTGGCGGGCTGAAGCGCAAAGCAACTCTACGGCAGCTCTGTGCAGAACAGCCCAGCTGAATCTCTGGGCATCGGCGCTGAATCTTGGCGGTACGTTGAGGATTTACTGGAGTTCAACGACGAGCCGCTGAGCATTGGGCGAGATGGTTTGAGCTTTGGCGCTGATGCTTAAAGGTTCAAGCGCCATGTCGAGAGGATCGGGCGTGATGCTTGGAGGTTCAAGCGCGATACTCCGGGGTTCAAGCGCGATGTTTGGCAGTACGCCAGCCTAGTTGACGGGTGCGGTGACGGGACTGGCAGGTTTGGCGGGCTTGGTTCGGATCGCCTTAAACAAGCTGCCGAGCTGCTCGGCGATTGCTTTGAGTCCGGGGGTCTTTTTGGCGGCAGTTTTGACGTAATCATAGACGGTGAGGCTGCTGCTCATGGCTTCGCTGCTGACGGCCATCAGGGTATCGTCTACTTGTTCGGTGAGCTGGTTGAGCAGCATCAATAGCTCGCTGAGGTCGGCGCTGAGCTGGTAGTCGTTGCTGAAGCTGTCGAGGTCGAAGCTAGCGGGCAGAATATTGCGGTTGCTTTGGGCGGCGTTGAGGCTGTTTTGGACGAAGGCAAGGCGTTTGTCGCCCATTTTGTAGAGCCGCTTGCGTTCGTCGGCGCTGAGGGTAATCAGGAAGGGCAGCTTTTGCTGAATGGTGGCGATGGCTTGCTTGATGGCTTGGCGGTCGGCATCGGTGAGGCTGGTGTTGAGGTTTTGGTATGGCATGATTGCAGTCCTGAATTGTTTCACAGTACGCTGATAGCGTTCCCGCTGAGTGAGATTAGATCGAACTGCTTGCCGTACCCTATGAAGCTGGGTTAGTCTGGCTGCAACGCTCCCTGTTGGATGCATCTAATTTATGCCAGTTATATTCACGTTTGATTTAAGTCAGCAGCATTTTGAGTTGCGCTGCGGCGAGCTGGTGCGGCGACTGGTGCAGTCGGAGCTGGTGGCGCTAATTGAGGACTGTGAATATTGCTATTACAGCGGTAGATCTCAGACTAGGCAGGGACAGCTCTACGATTTGCCAGCAGAACTGGTGGAGATGGGGCAGCGGCTGTACAAGTGGCTGGATGGTGATCAGGGCTGGCTGCGGCGGGTGCTGAATGACGGCGGCGCGCAGATGTTTGTGTTTGATTTAGTTCAGGCTCGCGAGACGCAGGCATTAAACAGCAACACTGACGCAATTGCGCTGCGGCTGGCGCATTTGCCTTGGGAGCTGCTGCATGACGGCCAGGAGTTTTTAATTAAACAGCAGAAGCTGAATCTGCCGCCTTTGCGGGTGGTGCAGCAGCGCGGCGGGCAGGATGGAGCTAGCGCCGCGCCGCCGCCCGAAAACCGACCCTTGCATTTGCTGCTGATGGCGACTTCGTCGGAATATCCCGGCATTGCGGACTTGCAGTATGAGCAGGAAGAGGCGAATATTTTGCAGGCAACGCGCGACCAGCCGCTGCTGGCAGCGGTGGAAGAGAGCGGTTCGGTGGTGGAGCTGGCTAATCTGGTGCGGTTCTACCCGCAGGGTTATTTTGATGTGTTTCATCTCACGGGGCATGGCTTGATTTTTACGGAGCAGAATTTTGGCAAGCTGAGGGCAGAAATTCAGGCTGCGCCGATTGCGGATCAAACGCCTTGCTTTATCACTGAAGACGAGCTAGGCGGCTTGCAGCTTACCACCGCGAAAGATTTGGCGAGAGCGTTTGGCAATCGGTTTCCGAAGCTGGTGTTTTTGTCGGGTTGCCACACGGGGGAACTGCCGGATGAAGGCAGCCTGCCGAGTATGGCGCAGGCGCTAGTGCAGGCGGGTGTGCCGATGGTGCTGGGCTGGGCGCGTCCGGTCTATGACAGCACGGCGATTGTGGCGGCTGAGGCGCTGTACAGATCTTTGGCGGCGGGGGATGCGGTGGAGGCGGCGATTGAGGCGGCGGTGCTGGCAATGCTGCAAGCCAACTGCCCGGACTGGCATCTGCTGCGCGTCTATCGCGATTCGCAGTTGCTGGGGGCGCTGGTAACGCCGCTGCGGACACGAGAACGCGAGAAGCTGAAGCCGATTCTGGCGGAGCAGGAATTTTTGGATGAGCAGGGCCAAGTTAAGGTGGCGGGGCAATATGCCTTTGTCGGGCGGCGGCGACCGTTGCAGCGTTGCTTGAAGGCATTGAAGGAGACTAGCGACCAGACGGGTGTGTTTATTATGGGTATGGGCGGGTTGGGCAAGAGTACGCTGGCGGCGCGGCTTTGTTTGCGGGTGCGGGCGCAGCGGCAGACGATGCAGCAGGTGGTGTTGATAGGCGTGTTGACGCAGCAGACTTTGCTGCAAAAGCTATCGAGCAAGTATGAGCAGTTTCCGCAGATTCCGGAGCTGCTGAATCAGCCGGGGGTTTCGCTGAAGGGGCGCTTGCAGAATTTCTTTGAGGCGGTTGAGGCGCTGGATCGTCCGCTGCTGCTGGTGCTGGATGACTTTGAGCAAAATATTCCGCAGGCGAACGTAGACGACGGCTCGCTGCGGCTGGTTACTGAGGCGTATGACCTGCTGGGGGCAATCTGTGCGGCGCTGGCGGAGACGGGGGCGGTGAGCCGGGTGATTGTTACCTGTCGCTATGGCTGTCCGCTGCCGCCCCATCGGCTGCATATCGAACAGCTAGCGGCGATGCGGCCAGCGGATATTGCCAAGAAATGTCGGCTGCTGCCGGACTATGCCGACTTGGTGAAGCATCCTGAATACCGGCGGGTGATCAAGATTGCGGATGGCAACCCGCGCCTGCTGGAATGGTTGCTGAAGCTGTTGCAGCAGGCGCAGGTGGATGCGGATGGGCTGCTGAATGATTTGGAAAGGACGCAGGCGGAGTTCCGCGAGAATCTGCTGGCGACGCTGCTGCTGGATGCTTTGTCGCCTGAAGACCGGCAGGTGTTGGCGAAGCTGAGTCTGTTTCGGCTGCCGGTGACGCGAGAAATTGCAGATGCGGTGATTGGGGCGGAGGTATCGCTAACGCCACTGCTCAACTTGGGCTTAGTGGAATCGGCTACTACCCACAGCGAAGCAGAGTATCGTGTGCCAACGATTTTGGAACAGCTGCTGGAATCAACGCTGAGCGCAGAAGTTTGGCAGCAGACGCAGCAACAGGCTGCACAGGCGGTTTATAAAACTTGGTGGGAGGGTGCAGACAGTTCAACTGAAGAACGAGGGCTGGAAATAGTACGCTTGGGACTTTTGGCCCAGAACCAGGAAATTGCCGTCACGGTGGGAGGTAGAGTCGCGACCCGGCAGGTGAACAATTCCCGCTTTGCGGAGGCAGAGGCGCTCTGTCAGAAAATTCTAGCCGTTTTCCAGGATTATCGGATTCTGGGCACAGTCGCTGACGCTGAGCAAGTTTTAGGACAGGTTGACGAAGCTCTCGCGCATTACCAGCAAGCTTTGGCCGCTTGCCCTGAAGATGACCTAGCAAGGCAATCCGCCACGCTGCATAACATGGCGAATGTGATTGCCGCTCAAGGGGACATCAAGCAGGCGATGCGGTTGTGGAATGAGTCTCTCCAACTCTATGGCATCAATGATGTGCAGAGCAAAGCCGCCACGCTGGGCAACATGGCCCGTGTGATTGCGGATCAAGGGGGCATCGAGCAGGCGATGCGGCTGTGGAATGAGTCTCTCCAACTCCTTGAGCGCACCGGGGATGTGCAGGGCAAAGCCGCCACGCTGGGCAACATGGCCCGTGTGATTGCCGCTCAAGGAGACATCGAGCAGGCGATGCGGTTGTGGAATGAGTCTCTCCAACTCAAAGAGCGCATCAATGATGTGAAGGGCAAAGCCGCCACGCTGAATAACATGGCCCGTGTGATTGCGGATCAAGGAGACATCGAGCAGGCGATGCGGTTGTGGAATGAGTCTCTCCAACTCAAAGACCGCATCAATGATGTGCAGAGCAAAGCCGACACGCTAGCGAATATGGCCGGTGTGATTGCCGATCAAGGTGACATCGAGCAGGCGATGCGGTTGTGGAATGAGTCTCTCCAACTCTATGAGCGCATCAATAATGTGCATGGCAAAGCCACCACGCTAGGGAATATGGCTTACACTGCGGGTGAAACGGGCGATAAAGCTCGTCAGCTCACGCTGAATTTGCAAGCTGCCCAAGCGTTGGGGCAAGTACGAGCCTATGTCGATCTGGTGACTGTGCTCGGCAATTTAGGTGGAATGGCTGAGGGTAATGCGCTTGTGTATCTATCGCAAGCGATCTGGCTCTGCCTTAGAATCCAAGCGCCGTTAGTGAGTACACTGAAGCGTATCAGATTTTTATTCAACGCTGTACCGCAAGGTGATGCGCTAAAAATGCTGCTGGCAGCCACGGCGCTGTGGTTCTGCAACGCGCGGGGAGAGGGGCATCCGCAGATAGAGCAACTGCAAGAGGATAGCTTCAAACTGATGAGCATCGCAGCCAACGCGCAGGGTATTCAAACTCAAGAAGCTTTCGACGAATGGTTCATTCAACAGCAGCTCAACGACCCCAGTGTTTTCCTGCCCCAGCTCAACCAGCGGCTAGAGGCGATAATTGGCGACGGCTGGCTGTTCGACCCCAATGCAGTGACGCGGTAATTCTCTGCGAAGAGTCGGATGCTGATTCTGCAAACACTGTAGGCTTGAGTGAGCGCTATTAGAATTAACTGAGAGCTGGGCTGTTAGGCAGAACTGAGGTAAACGCATGATCCAGGCATTGCCCAATTTAATGTCCTTTGAGGAATTCACGACCTGGCTCCCTCAAGACGGTCACTACGAGTTAATTGATGGAGTGGCCTTCGAGATGCAGCCCACCGGAGAGCATGAAGACGTAACTGAGTTCATTTCAACGCAGCTTACGGTAGAAGCAGTGCAGGAACAGTTACTCTACAAGTTTCCACGGCGAGCACTCCTAAAGGCTCCTAGTTGGGGGACAGGATATTTAGCCGATGTGCTAGTGCTAGATCTAGCGGCAATTGTCCATGAGCCGCTGTGGCAGCAGCAGGCAACCATCACTCAAGGCTCAAGCGTCAAGCTAGTGGTAGAAGTCATGAGTACAAACTGGGAGACTGACTATGCCCGAAAGCTGGAGGACTATGAATCCATGGGCATTCCTGAATATTGGATTGTTGACTATCGAGGCTTGGGTGGCAAAAAGCAGATTGGGTCGCCGAAGCAGCCGACCTTCAGCGTTTACAGTCTGATGAACGGCGAATATAAGACGCAGCAGTTTCGGGGCAGTGATCGCATCCTCTCAGCAGCCTTTCCCAAACTAGCGCTGACAGCAGAGCAAGTATTTACAGCAGGACGGTAGTTAAGTCGCCTTATCCTGCGGGTAGAACGTCATCCAGTTCATATGATGCGGGTAAGGCAGTGAGTTGGTAAGGCAGTGAGCTGAAGACAGTGAGCTGAAGACAGTGAGCTGAAGGCAGTGAGCTGGAAACCCAATTGCCGCAAAAATCGCGCGACATTGATCCCATCAAGCCTTAGCTCGACTTTATCCATCTAGGCTGCGTAGCACAAGAGGCTAGACCAGCAGTCTAGGAGCGCTTTTGGTACTTTTACAATGTCGGTTGTTTGAGTAGATGTATAAAAAAGTCGCGC
>JAESFP010000152.1_pt1 | contig 46118 bp, 41 predicted proteins | sample 9266181 | NCBI WGS metagenome assembly JAESFP01 (sample SAMN14502547, study PRJNA617102) | algae metagenome | isolation source: Pegethrix bostrychoides GSE-TBD4-15B and co-occurring heterotrophs from... | place: USA: Grand Staircase-escalante National Monument, Utah | collected 2006-08-15 | reverse complement strand
GAGATACCGGATAATCGGAGATACCGGATAATCGGAGATACCGGATAATCGGAGATACCGGATAATCGGAGATACCGGATAATCGGAGATACCGGATAATCGGAGATACCGGATAATCGGAGATACCGGATAATCGGAGATACCGGATAATCGGAGATACCGGATAATCGGAGATACCGGATAATCGGAGATACCGGATAATCGGAGATACCGGATAATCGGAGATACCGGATAATCGGAGATACCGGATAATCGGAGATACCCAAGGGCTGCCGACGGCAATTACGCGGACGCGAACCATTGTCAACACCAATCGCGGCACCCTCAACCCGCCTCCCGCAGTTCCAAGCCAATCTGAGCGCGCCTTAAAACACTCCCATAGTTTCGTTGCACCCAATCAACGCGCCACTGTGACGTGAGCTTCGCCAGAACCGACTTCTCCGTAACAAAAACAACCGAGTCTTCGAACCAAGCGCGGTAAGCCGCAGCGCCAACCGCGTCAAAGATTCGCCGCCGAGCCGGCTCATCCGGCGGATCGATTGCTTCAACAGGCTTTACGCCGATCGGAAGCGCCGGCGCACCCGACGGAAAAGCCGAGCCACTACGCTCAGCCAAAATCCGAGCTACCGAGCGTTCCGGGGCACACTCGAGCTGAGGTTTCCTCAAAACACCTGCCAGATAGGCGAGGGGACCAACGCGAAAATACTCAGCGGGCCGCAACAGAACTTCAGCAACGGCCAAAAGCGCACGATGCGCGTGCCGCGACGCTGCGGCTTGCCAGAACCGTGGATTAAACCCTATCAGACGCTCACGACGAAGCCGGTCCAAGGCCAACCACGGCGAGGCATCCTTAGCATCCGGATCAAGGGCCTTTACCGCACGAACGGCCAGACCTTCCCAATCAGACGGCGCATCGGACGGAGAAGCACATTCCACCGGCGCGGGGCCGAGTGCCAAAGCTTCCAACGGGCCGTCCGCAGAGCCGCGACCGACAAGACCAACCGACGGACCAACGAGACTTTCCCCGCTAACCTGTGGCTGCTCCCCATCGGGAGCATTGCTTACGTCTTGTTTGTAAAATGTAGTTATTTGATTATTTATCTTAGGTGTGAGTCGCGCGTCATTTGAGTCGCCCCTTTTACGCGACGGTTTGGAAGCGCTGGCCGGGCGTTCGAACCATTCGGCAAACGCATCCCCTAAATAGTATAGGTTTGGCTCATTAAAATCGCGCCGTACCTTCGTTGCATGGGAGTTAATGAGCCCCGCCACCTCAAGCGCACGCAGCGCTCGCTGCACGCTGCGGCGGGTCAGATGACTGGCTTGAACGATCGCCGCTACCGTTACTTTCGCATATCGTACCGGATAAGCCATGCGGGCAAGCACAACAGCGACCGCACATGGCGCAGGTTTAAAGTCAAGGCGTGTTTTGAGGGAAGTGGGAAGAGCCTCGGCGAGAATCCGGGTATTCATGCTCGGGGCCCTTACCGGTGACCGCGCCCCCAAACGCAGCACCAGCTCCACGACTTGGTTCTGAAGGTGAGCCAGATCGTGGTCAGGTTCTCTACGTTCGGCAGGGCTTAGATCGAGTTCCGCCAGACGCGCCTTAGCGTCGTCGGCCCGAGCTTCAAGGTTATCCTGATAGCCAGAGCGCTCCAGGAGGCCGTTTAGCTCACTTATCCAAGTCGGACTAGACATAGCGACGATCTCTCGCCGTCGATCGACTGCTAGCGACAGGCAACAGCGAACCTGTCCGCAAAACAGCGTGCTTTGCGATAAACATGCGGATTTCCTCCGATCAGAATGGACACTGATCGGCAATCCCGATTTTCGGCAAAATGAGAGCGTTAGCAGAAAAATCTGCTTTACAAACATCGGCGACAGAGGCATAAAAAAGGGGCTACAAGACTTTTTTACTACCGCTGTCGGCGTCCTTCGGGGCGCCGATTGCATTTTGGGGGTCCGTCATCCCCAGGCGTTTACACGGACGTCATACGTCTCCTTTTCGACCATACTCTGCGACGGTCATACATTGCCCGATGTCACACGGTGCCGCAAGAGAAAAACGCAACAATATCAGTGACTTAGCAATGATATGCCGTGAAACACGATTCACATAAGCGAATCAAGGGTGAACGCGCCTATGCTCAGACTCGACTCGCACCCACAATATGTAGGGATGCCGTTGATCCGAGACGCGAAGGGGGAGGGGTGAAGCCCTTGATTCAGCGTGCCTCGCCGATCCAATCCGAAATCACCTTCTTAGCTTAGAAAAGACGAATAACCCTCTGTTAAAAATTATCTTTTCTGATGCTATTAAAGTTATTTATTAAGATCCACACGACCTATTCCGCTTGAAGCCATCGCATCCGTAGCGTCGGTTCCTTTTCGCACCAGTATTTTGAGGCAGTCACCCGCAGCACCAAATTCGCGCAACGTTAGCTAGGGCTACGGCCTTGCCCTAAAACCCCGTTGGTTTCGCTGTTAGTGCGGGCTCACGCGGCTGAGTCGGGGAGGGGAGAATAAGCGCCTCACGGGCCTCTGCCGGGGCTCAGGTGTTCAAGATCGTCGACAACGAGAGCTCAAGGGCTGAGAGAGGGGCATCCTCGGCTTAGCGAACGATCCGCTCTTGTCCTGGAGTCGGGCCCTCCCCGAGCCACGCCTTCCGCCCGAATTTCCGCCTCTCAGCGTGTTGAACGGAGTGGAATAGCCCCTTCCCCACATATGTGCTAATGTGGGAATGTGTATTTCCAGGGAGGGTATCCCATGAGCCGCCTGACCATCGACATAACCGACCAACAGCATCAAAGCCTAAAGGCATTGGCCGCCTTGCAGGGTAAGACGATCAAGCAATACGCCCTAGAACGCCTATTCCCCGGCAATGGCGAGGCGGATCGGGCGTGGGAGGAGCTTAGAACCGTATTGAAAGCGCGGATCGATGAAGGGCTGGCCGGAAAACTCTCTACCAAGAGTATTAGCGAAATTCTTGATGACACGCTGGACGAACGCCGCGATTGACAGCTTACATACTCACTGCCGCCGCAGAGGCTGATCTCCGCGCAATTATCCGCTACACGCGCCATCAGTGGGGCGAGGCCCAGGTACGGCGCTATATTGAGAGGCTCGAGCAAGGCATTGGCCGCCTTGCTCGCGGTGAAGGTGCTTTCAAGGACATGGGCGCGCTCTTTCCATCCCTGCGCATGGCGCGCTGTGAACATCATTACGTATTTTGCCTGCCGCGTGAGACTGGGCCTGCGCTCATCGTCGCTATTTTTCATGAGCGCATGAACTTGATGACGCGGCTATCGAGCCGGTTAAACACGTGATGCCATCGGGTATTGAAGGGCGAATGGCTTCAATCGTCGACACATCGAAGCCTCCATACAATGCAGAAACAACAAGCTAATCCTGCAGGCCTTTTCAATTTAGGACCAGGAAGATAGGGGGGGAATGCGGTCAGAAATAAATGCTAACGAACTGCGCCATCCCAAGACTTTGGATCGAAACAACTCTATCGAATACGACATTTTCTCGTTCAAACGATTGAAATAGCGGCATCTTCCGATACGCGCATGGTCTGCCGCGTGAAAGACTTCCGCTGCATCGCCGCGACCGTTCGTTATCGGTTACGAGCCTCATACCCAATTGCGATCTTCATCTGCTCCACCCGCGTCTTCACCAATTATAATTGTATCATATGGGTCGCGAGGGCCTGTATTAATTTCTTCTCGTGGGAAATCAGCATTAACCCAATCTGGTCTTGAGTAACAATCTCCCGGAGAAGCGTCATTGTTTCCTTTTGGCTAAGCGGATCAAGGCGCGAAGTCGGTTCATCGGCAATGATAACGGCCGGGTTCAGCAACAGAAGGCGCAGCAGCGCGAGCCGTTGCGCTTCGCCGCCGGAGATTTCGCGTGGAAAACGCGGCAAAAGTTTTGGACTAAGCTTTAGGCGATCAAGCCCTACCGCCAGCCGTTCGGCGTAATCGGGTTGGGGAACGAGGGCATACAGATCTTGGAACTGGGCGCGCAGGGAGCGATGAGGGATGAAGACGGTCGTCGGGTCTTGATGCAGCTTTTGATATCGACGCCGAAGGCGGCGGGCGCTCGCGGGATCGCGGTACGGATCGACCCCGCCCCAGGATACCGCGCCACGCCGGGGCGGCAATAGCCCGAGAAGGCTATTGCCAAGGCTGGTTTTACCGCAGCCGCTGGGGCCGGAAACGCCCAGAATCATCCCTTTCGTAAGATGGATATCAACATTGTTGACGAGATCGGGGTTGCCTGGATAGCCGAGGCTAAGCCCATGGGCCGCCAGAACCAAAGGCGCATCGGTCGCGCAGGCGGGGCAGGCTGCCCAGGTGGCGGGATCGGCGGCCAGCCACGCGCGGGTGTAGGCGCTTTGTGGTTGGGTCATAACAGCCTCGCTTGGGCCGACTTCTTGCACCCGCCCATCGGCCAGCACCAGCAGGCTGCCCCGGAGGCGGCGCACTAGGTGGCGATCATGGCTAATCAGCAGTAGGGTCCGGCCCCGCTGGGCCATGCGCAGCAGCAAGTCTGCCACATCGTCCAGCCGCTCCGAATCGAGCCCCTTGGTAGGTTCATCGGCAATCAGCAAGGGCGCGTCGAGCCGCAGCGCGCTGGCCATCACCGCGCGCTGGGCCATACCGCCGGAAAGCTGAAAGGGATAGAAGGCGGCGCTGCTGGCGGGAAGATCGACCGCTGCCAAACTCGCTTGAATCGGTGCAGGCGCTTGTCCGGTTTGCGCGAGCATACGCCCGAGGCGCTGGGTTGGATCGAGCGCCGCGCCGGGCTCCTGCGGCACCAAGAGAAAATCGGATGCCCATAGGCCGTGCAGCGCTTCTGGTGCGCTAAGGTCAAAACTACGGCCCAACCACTGCACTATGCCGACAGCCCGAAACCCTGGCGGAAGCAACCCCATCAACGCTTGAGCGATCAGACTTTTACCGCCGCCGCTCTCGCCGATGATCGTGAGGATTCCCCCGGCGGGAAGCGAAAATTCGATATCGCGCACCAGCGCTTTTCCGGCCCCGTCATAAATCGTCAGGCCGCGCACGATGAGTGCCCTACTCATGCTTGATTTTCCCTGGATGCCGGAAGCACAGCCCGGCCAATCAACGTTGCGGACAAGGTGACGATGAAAAGCCCGATGCACGGCGCTGCGGTTTGCCAAGGCGCTTCGGGCAAATAGGGCAGCGCTTCGGCAATCATGGCCCCCCATTCTGGCGTTGGCGGGGTCAGGCCGAGCCCTAGAAAGCCCAATCCTGCGATCGTCATAATCGTTGTGCCAAGACCGAGGGTGAGTTGCGGCACAAGCAGCGGCAGCACCGGCGGCAGCAGATGGCGACGAAAAATCGCCCCGGCCCCAAACCCGGCAAGCCGGGCGGCCTCGACATGGGTGCTCAGCAGCTCGCCGGCAACAATCGCCCGGCTCAAGCGGGCAAAGGGCGGCGCTTGGGTGAGCGTAAGGCCGATCAAGAGCGGCACGGCTCCGCCCCCCAAGAGTCCCACCAAAAGTAACGCCAGCAGAATACCGGGAAAGGCCAGCAGCAGGTCAATCCCGCGCATAATCACACTCTCCCGCCAGTCGCCCCACCAGGCGGCAAGCATGCCGAGGAAGGTTCCGACGAGGGCGGCAGAGCCGATGCACGCCGCCGCCAACCCCACCGAGCGCGGTGCGCCATAGACCAGCCGGGCGAGAACATCCCGCCCGAGATGATCCTGCCCCAACCAATGCTGAAGGCTGGGTTCGCGTAAGGCTCCGGCTAAATCTTGTGCGAGCGGGTCCTGCGCAACGACAAGGGGCAGGAGAGCGAGCAGCGCCAAAAACCCGCCCAGCACGATGAACGGCCACCGTCGCATCAGGCCAAGCGCCGACGGCGGGGATCGAGCGCCAGCGCCGCAATATCCGCAAGTAGGTTCACCAGCGCATAGAGCAGGCCAATCAGCAGCGCACACCCCAGGATAATTGGAATATCCCGCGCGACTAAGGCCCGCACCAACAGATCGCCCAGGCCGGGATAATTGAACAGCGTTTCGACAATCACGAAGCCATCGATCAAGAACCCCATCTGCAAAGCGGCAAAGGTGATGATGGGAATGGCGGCATTGCGCACGCCATGGTGTCGAAAGGCGGCCCGCGCCGGTAAGCCCCGCAGCCGGGCGAACAGCATATAGGGCGCGCGGGCGACCTCGCGGACAGCGGCCCGAATAACGGGAATCGAAAAGGCCGTAAGTCCTAACGCGAGCGTCAACGCCGGTAGAATAAGATGGGCTGGGGTTTTGAACCCGGCGGGCGGCAGCCAGCGCAGGGTAAGGGCAAACAGGCTAATCAAACCAATTCCCACCAGAAAACTCGGTAGCGCCGCAAAGAAGACGCTGGCACCGGTTATAACCTGATCAAGTTTCCCGCCCGGCCTGAGACCGCAGGCAATACCGAGTGGCAGCGCCAAGGCGTAAGAGAGGGTCCACCCGAGCAACCCCAGCCCGAGCGTATAGCGGGCATGGTAGAGAATCTCGTCGATAACCGGCTTGCGGGAGACGAGCGACCGTCCAAAATCGCCCCGCATAACCCGGCCCATCCATTGGCCATATTGGACCAGCAGCGGGCGATTGAGCCCCTCGTCCTGCCGTAAGCGCGCTTCGATCTCCGGGGTAACACGGTCGGCCCCGACGCGGGCGATGGCAATCGATAGGGCCAGATCGCCGGGGAGCGCGTGGGTAATCCCGAAGCAGAGAGTGGCGATGATCCATGCCGTCGCCACGGCCTGCCCCAGTCGCTGCCCCACCGCCTTCATAGTCGCCGCCGCTCCCCAACGGCAACGATGGCTGCCGCGCCGACGATCAAACCAGCCCCGATCAGGCTAAGCGGCACCGGCAAAAGCCCGAAGACCAGCAGATCCAAGCCCATCGCCCAGAGCATCGCCGTATACTCAAAGGGAGCCAGGGTGGAAACGGGCGCGCGGGCGACGGCTTCGGTCATTGCAATATGGGCAAGCCCGCCGGTCAGTCCGGCCCCGAAGAGCCATGCGAGCGTCGCGCCGTCGGTCGCAGCCCAGCCGAAGGGGGCCGTGATCAGCCCGCCAACGGCGCACACCAGCGCAAAATAGAAGGCAATCGTGCCGGGCGGCTCGGTCGCCGTCAGCCGTTTGATTTCGATTTTTGCCGCCGCCGTGGTCGCCGCCATCGCGATTCCAGCACCAACGCCAATCAAGGTTCCCATATCCAAGCTTGGCCCGGCAAGCGCGGGCAGCAGCATGAAGCCCACCCCGATAATACCGACGAGCGCCGCAAGAACAACCAGAAGCCCAGGCCGCTCGCGCAGAAACAGCACGGCGATGGGAATCACCAGCAGCGGGGCAAGAAAGCCCAGGGCTGCGGCCAAAGCCAGCGGCAAATAGCTGAGCGAGAGGAACGAAAAAGCCATCGCCACACAGCCGAAGAGGCTTCGCTTCACATGCCCTAAAGGGTTCCGGGTGCGCAGCCCGCCGGGAAACTGCCCCTGCAAGGCCAGATAAGCGACAATCGGCATCAACGCAACGGCACTGCGCCAGAACATGATCTGCCCGACGGGGGCTTCTACCGAGGCCAAGCGCACGCACAGGCTCATGCACGCGAAAAGGCCCGTCGCGAGAATACGCAGGCCAATCCCAGCAAAAAGCGACGGCGGCGGGGCGATGCCCGCCCCGCTGGAGGAGGTTAACCCCATGCCATGGCCTCGGCGAGGTAACGCATCTCAAAGGGATCAATTGCCACATCGCGCAATCGGGGCGAAACAGCCACGGTATGCTCGAACCAGGCCACAGGAATCACGGGCAGTTCATCGTGCAGCAAGGCCGTGATCTCTGCCCGCAGCCGCGCCTTTTCGGTGGGATTGAAGCTACCGACATAGGCGTCGGTCAGCCGCTTCATTTGGGCGCGCTCCGGCCAATTCACCGTGCCCCAGGTGGATTTTTCGCGGGTATAATCGGGAATGATCGTTGCGATAACGTCGGGCACATTCACATAGGTGCGGGCGAACATCGTCATTTCCATCCGATCTTCCCGGATCGCCGTTGGAATAATCGCCGTGGGGCCGACCTCGATACTCATGTCCAAACCAATCTGCTTGAACTGCGCTTGCAGCGCGGCGGCCATCGGCGGCAGTTCCGGGCGGTTGGCGAGCGTGAGGAGTTTGGCCTCAAACCGCACCCCATTTTTTACCCGAATGCCATCGGCGCCTGCAACCCAGCCCGCGCTCTCCAATAAACGCCGCGCTTCGGCGATATTTTGGCTTAGAGCGGGCAACGCGGGATTATGCCATTCGGTGAGAATCGGCGGTAGAAGCTGCGTTGCGGACGAGCCGGGATGGCGCAGCACTGCACCCGCAATTCCAGCCCGATCGATTGCCAATGATAGGGCGCGGCGTACATTCTTATCCTTGAATTGCGGCAGGCCGCAGTTTACCGCCAGCGGCCGCACGCGCGGAATCGTTAAGCTTTCAACGCGCAACTGCCCGGCAGCCGTAATGCGGGGCAGGGCAGTGGGCGCGAGCGTATAGACCAAATCCGCATCGCCCGCGATGGCGATATTGGCGCGCGTATCGCCATTGGCGACCGCCGTATAGCGCACGGCTGCAATGCGGGCCTTCACGCGCGCCTCCGGGAAGCGCTCCAAATCCAGAATGGTTTTCCCATCCATTGCGACCAGCCGATAAGGGCCGGTGGCGATGATTTTTTGCACCTTGCCATCGGCCCCATAAGCCGCCGGAGCCAGGAGGATCGCGGCATAATCGACCAGAAACGCCGGGAGCGGGCTGAAAGGGGTTTTTGTGCGAATAATCACCGTGTCGCCTTCGGCGTTGAGCCCGTCGAGCGGCACGGCCGCGAGGCTTTCGCCCGAAAAAGCGCGCTTGAGACTATTCACAACCGCCTCGGCCGTAACCGGGCTGCCATCGTGAAACGTTAGCCCCGCCCGCAGGGGAAAGCGCCAGGTGAGCTTATCGTCTCCAACCGTCCAACCGGCGGCCACGCCGCCCACCAATTGCCCATTTGGCTCCACCTGCACAAGGGTTTCCGCAACCCCAAGGCGGGTGAGCAAATAGCCCGTATCGGTCGGCTCCAACGACGTGAAATCCCAGGGGCCGACAATCCGCAGCGGGGCGGTATTTTGCGCTACGAGCGGCCCCGCCCACGCCAGTCCGGCAATCGCCCCGGCCCCCGCCAACAAGCTGCGGCGCGAAAGGGAGAAAGTTTCGATCATTGCAATTATCCTATCGTAAGGGCTTAGCGCGTCCACCGCTCGGGGGAGGCACTTGACGGAAGATTCAGGCAGAGCAGCAGGCGCGTTTCATCTCGCCCAGCGAGCGACGGCGAGCGATGAACGATCCCGCTTCCCGGCCCGGCGCAACTGCCCTTAAAGACACCAACGGCCTGCGGAGGAAACCGGTTCAGCGGCCCGCGATAGGCTTTCTGATCGCGCAGGGCGGCGGCGGAATCGACCGGGGAAACCCACTCGGTCCCTGGCCCGCGATAGGTGGTGAGCAGCCGCGCTTCCACGCAATCTCGATGAAACTTCCAGCAGGCGTCGCCCGTGATGCGCTCGAGGCGCACATCAATCTCGATGCTCCCGGTGAGATCGGCAAAAAGCGCGGCGAGCGTCGCAATATCGGCAATCAACCAGGGGCGAAGCGCGGCGGTTGCGGCGCGATCCAGAAACAAAGTGTCGAGCGCGGCCTCTAGATCATCGAGGCGCACCAAGACCCGCCCATCGGGGAGACTTGCCGCCGGAAGATCGGCCAGGGCCGCCGCCATCGCAGGGGGAATCGCCCGCGGCCAAAGGGCCATTTCCACCGAGGGCTCCCGCAGGGCGAGAATGTCAGGCAGCGCATTGCAAACCCTTACCGCCGCCTCCGGCGTGTCGAGCAGACTCTCCATTACGCCATCGCCCCCGCGTCGCCCCAGCGGGTGAAGGGAACGGACAGATCCCTATAACGATTTGGATTGAAGGTGACGGGCCGGGCGGAACCTAACAGGCGGGCATCCCGCGCCGCGCACACGGTGGCCTGGCCCTGGAAATCGAAATCGGCATCAATGTTCACCTCGCTCATATCATTCACAATCACGGCCACTCGGCGGCCCTGGCGATTGCTGAGACTATGATTCAGCGAGGTGATTTTCCCGGCTCCGCGAAAACCGGAGAGCACGGTAACAGGAAGGCGGTCGGGCATCGGTGGTCCTGCGCTGGGGAGGGTTCTGCTGGCGTCGGGTCAGGTCGTGTCGATATAGAATATGTTATAACATAACATTTCAAGTCCAAATTGGCTTCCCGGCGTTGGCCCTGATGGGACTAGCCCGACCCTTATGAAATAGAGGCGCTTAACCACCCCACCGGGCACCCAATAGGCTTCGATCCGCCTATCTACATTGGTTAGGGCATTGAAATACATAGAATCCCAGGAGCTACGGTTCCAATTGATTCTATCCCTAGGACCCTTTCTGATCTGTCTCGGAATGGTCGCCTCGTCGCACAGTCCATCGCAATCGAAGGATTGCGCGCGGCGCTGGAGCCGCGTAAAGCGAAGCCCTCCGAGAGCGCCGAGGCGAGGTTTGGCTATCCTGCGCTCCTCTAGCGAGGCTCTCACTTCTAATGGCTGCCACACCCGAGAATAAAGATTTATCCGACAACCGCACCATCGAACTCGTGGACCAACGATTCTAGGGGGACACCACCCTTGGAAAGCCAATCTCGCCCGACGTTTTTTTCTCTATATATCAGATCATTATGGGCTTCTTGATCGATATAAATGATGTAATTTGATGCGACGATGATTGAATGATTGATTTAATTTTTTCGTGACGCTAAGGTGAAAAAACCAAAGGGGGCCTGAGGTTGTGAAAAACAAAAGTGCCATTGGGGCGATCGCCAAAGCCGCAGGGGTCAGTACGGCAACGGTCGATCGAGTGATTAACGAGCGTCCCGGCGTTTCCCCGGAAACGGTGCGAAAAGTACGGGAAGCCATGGAAGCGGGAGGAATGGGGGCGCCTAAGCTCGGGCGGCCAAAAAAAGAGAATTTTCGCTTTGCCTTTGTTCTTCCGGCAGCGCGTACGCCGTTTTTCGATATGGTGGATCGGGTTATCGCCAAATCCGCCAGTGATTTTCGGCACCGTCATATTACCGAACTTGCCTATCGCTTCGATGCCAGCGACCCAGAACGGTTTGCCGATGGGTTGGCGGGGCTCAAAGGGTGCAACGGCGTGGCCGTGCTCGCCCCCGATCAGCCGCAAATTAAACTTGCCATCAATGCTTTAGTGCAGTCGGGGGTTCACGTCGTCACGATGATCTCGGACGTCGCGGGAACCGGGCGTGCGGCCTATATCGGCTCGGACAATCGGGCTGCTGGGCGCACGGCGGCGCTTCTGTGCGGGCGAATTGTCGGCTCGAAACGTCCGGCGCGGTTGGCGTTGACCTCGCAGAAAGGCAATCGCCTTTCGGCAGAAATCGACCGGCGCGTCGGCTTTGCGCAACTGCTGGAAGAGCGTTACCCGAATATCGAATTGCTGCGCATTCCCGATCTCCCGGAAGGGGAGGAGGCGATGACCGCCGCCATGGCCGCGATCCTTGCCGATGAGGCGGGGGGCGTGCCGATAGCCGGGTTTTATAATGTTGGGGCCGGAACCTCCGCTATTCTGCGGGCGGTTATGGCCAAGCTGAAAGACCCCGATCTCGTAGCTATCGCCCATGATTTCACCGATCAGAACGCGGCGTTGCTGAGCAAGGGTAAACTCTCCTTCGTGCTGAACGAGGATATTCGTCTGAATATTCTCACCGCAGCGCGGGCACTCTTGGCGCTGTGTGAAAACCAGCGCGGCGTACCCTTCTTCGTTCCGCCTCGTGTCGAAATCATCACGAGCGAAAATATCTCCAGTAGCTTCGAGCCACCGATGCTGGCGGAGGACGACGGGCCTTAAAGACCGAATAAACCAAATAAAATCGGGAGGATACCTCAATGACTGTGAAGCAGCTTTCAGTCGTAACCAGCGCTCTTGCGCTTTCGCTGGGGCTTATGGCCGCAGGCCAAGCCAGTGCGCAATCCAAAAGCCTCACCCTGTGTTGGGCGGCATGGGACCCGGCGAATGCGCTCGTCGAAATGTCCAAAGATTTCACGGCGAAAACCGGCATCGATATGAAATACGAGTTCGTGCCCTGGCCGAACTTTGCCGACCGCATGCTGAACGAGCTGAATTCGCGCGGCAAGCTCTGTGATCTGCTGATTGGCGATAGCCAATGGATCGGCACGGCGGCGACCGAAAAACATTACGTCGAACTGACGGATTTTTTCGCCAAAAATAACATCAGCATGAATGATTTCCTGGAGCCTGCCGTCGAAGGCTATTCGACCTGGCCGAAGGGCAGCAAAAAATACTGGGCCTTACCCGCAATGGGCGATGCCGTGGCCTGGACGTACCGCAAGGATTGGTTCAATCGGGCCGATCTGAAAGCCGCCTTTAAGCAGAAATACGGGTACGACTTGGCCCCGCCCGCCAATTGGGACCAGCTCAAGCAGGTCGCGGAATTCTTCCAAGGGCGTGAAATCGACGGCAAGAAGGTCTATGGCGCGGCCCTTTATACCGAGCGTGGCTCGGAAGGGATTACCATGGGCTTTACGTCGGCCTTCTACGCCTGGGGGGCGCGCTACGATAATCCGAATAAGCCGTATGATATGAAAGGCTATGTGAATAGCCCCGCTGCGATCGAAGCCCTCACCGCCTATAAGGCGCTGTACGATTGCTGCACGCCGCCCGGCCACTCCAACGCCTATATGACGGAGAATCTCGACGCCTATAAATCCGGCCAGGTGGCGATGCAGATGAATTTCATCGCCTTCTTCCCCGGCATTGCCAAAGACCCCAATGTGGGCGGCGAGAAGACCGGCTTTTTCTCAAACCCGGACCAAAAGGCCGCCGGTGCTACTCTGGGCGGGCAGGGAATTTCGGTTGTCGCCTATTCCGACAAGCAGGATATGGCGAAGGAATATCTGAAGTGGTTCGCCCAGCCGAGCGTTCAGAAAACCTGGTGGGCGGTGGGCGGTGCGCCTGCGCATAAATCGGTCGTCGATGCGCCGGGCTTTGCCAGCAGCACCGCTTATGCCCAGGTCTATCTCGACTCGCTGAAGAAGGTGCGGGATTTCTGGCAGGAGCCGAGCTATGCCCAGCTTCTCCAGGCCATGCAGAAGCGGGTGCATAATTATGTCGTTGCCGGTCGCGGCACGCCGCAGGAAGCGCTCGACGGTCTGCTGAAAGATTGGACCGACGTTTTCAAGGACGATGGCAAGCTTTAAGCCAATTTGCCCCGTAGGTGCGCCCGGCTAAGGGCGCGCCTACGGGAACCGCAAAACTCCCTCCCCTTGGGGGGCAGGGTTTTGGCCCTGCCCCTGCTTTTTCGACGCCCGATTCCTTGAGGTCACGCGATGTTTCGCTCCGCAACGCCGCAGCGGGGGATGACCGACCGAACGCTTGCCTGGTTGTTTATAGGCCCAACGATAGCGCTGCTCTTGGCCTTCAACCTGTTCCCGTTGATTTGGACGATTATCCTCTCCTTCACCAACTACCGCGCCAATCGCCCCAGTGCGGCCATTTCCGGGGTAGGACTTGAGAATTATTCCCGGCTGATGAATGACGAAGCCGTGTGGGGCTATTTACAGTCCACCGCGCATTTCGTCGTCGGCTCCATCGTGCTGCAAGTGGCGCTTGGCTTTGCTTTGGCCCTGCTGATCGATAAAAAATTTCGGGGCCATAGTTTCTGGACCACGGCGATTCTGATGCCGATTATGCTGTCGCCTGCGGTTGTGGGAACGTTTTGGACCTATTTCTTTCAGCCGCAGTACGGAATTTTCAACTACATCATTAAATTCTTCTTCGGCGCTGAAAATTTTACCATGCTGGGGGATGTAACCCTTGCGCCCTGGGCAATCATTCTGGTCGATACCTGGATGTGGACGCCCTATGTGATGTTGCTGTTGCTGGCAGGGTTGCGGTCGATTCCGCCGTATATTTACGAAGCGGCCGAGATTGATCGGGCGTCCGGCCTCACGCTGTTTTTTCGCATTACCTTGCCGATGGTTATGCCGTTTTTGGTTCTGGCGGTACTGTTCCGCCTGATCGAAAACTTCAAGATGTTCGATCTGGTCAATCAATTGACCAATGGCGGCCCTGGTTCGGCCACCGAACTCGCCTCGATCAATCTGAAGCGACAGGCCTTTGAAATGTGGCGCACCGGCTATAGCTCGGCCTTTGCCATTCTCTTGTTCGTCTCGATTTACGGCTTGTCGAACATTGTCGTGCGGTATTTGGAGAAGGTGAAACAGCGATGAACAGGCCCGCCCAACCCGTGCCCGGCCCGCTGGAGCCGCGCCCCTGGACCCGAAGGATCGCTGGTTTTCTGGTGATCGCCTATGCCATAATCAGCCTGATCCCGCTGGCCTGGATTATCCTCACCAGTTTCCGAACGCCGGAAGATGCCATTTCTTACCCGCCGAAGGTGATCGCCGAACCCTCCCTGGTTGGCTATGTGAATCTCTTCACCACGCGCACCCGCGTTACGCCGGAGCAAATGGCGGCGGCACCGCCCGCCAGCAGTTGGTACGAAGCACTTATTCGCAAGCAGGGCATGTTTATGGCCGGGCCGTCGCGGTTTTTCGACCGCTACGTCAATTCGTTGATCGTTGGGTTCGGCTCCACGTTTCTGGCCATCGTTTTGGGAACGATGACCGCCTATGCCCTCTCGCGCTTCAAAGTGCCGGGCAAGAATGATCTGCTGTTCTTCATTCTCTCAACCCGCATGATGCCCCCCATCGCCATCGCCATTCCGGTCTTCCTGATGTACCGGGAGGTTGGGTTGAACGACACCTACCTGGGGCTAACGCTGCTCTACACGGTGGTCAACCTGTCGCTTTCGGTCTGGCTGCTTAAGGGGTTCATGGACGAAATCCCGCGCGAGTATGAGGAAGCGGCGATGGTCGACGGTTACAGCCGGTTCCAAGCCTTTATCAAAATCGTGCTGCCCCAAGCGGCGACCGGTATCGCTACAACCGCGATTTTCTGCCTGATTTTTGCCTGGAACGAATATGCGTTCGCGCTGCTGCTCACCAGCGGTAATGCCCAAACCGCGCCGCCCTTCATTCCCACGATTATCGGCGAAGGCGGGCTGGATTGGGCGGCAATGGCAGCCGGGACCACCCTGTTTCTTCTGCCCGTGCTGGTCTTCACCGTGCTGCTCCGCAAGCAATTATTGCGCGGCATCACCTTTGGAGCGATCCGCAAATGACGCCCGCAGTGCCCCCCGTGCCGCAACGGCGGCTGTTCACCCGCAGCCGGGTGGAACGTGTGACGCTCGGCCTGATTGGCCTTGGTCTGCTCATGATGGCGCAGCCCTTCTTCATGGTGCTGTTCACCTACTCCCTCTTGGTGACGCTGATCGGAACCGTCGGTTTCGCCCTTTCAAACTATCTGCCGGAGTAGGCGCTATGGCGGCTATCGATTTAAAATCGCTACGGCGGGCGTTCGGTCCTTTTGTTGCGGTCAATGATATTGACCTCACGATTGAGGACGGAAAATTCGTCGTGCTGCTCGGCCCGTCGGGCTGTGGCAAAACCACCACCCTGCGCATGATCGCCGGGCTGGAAATGCCCACCTCCGGGCGAATCCTTCTCGACCGGGCCGATGTCACCTATATGCGCCCGCGCGAGCGGGATATTGCGATGGTGTTCCAGCTTTTCGCCCTCTACCCCCATATGAGTGTGCGCGAGAATTTGGCGTTTCCGCTGCGCAACGAGCGGCTGAAGCGGGCGGAGATCGATCGGCGCATCCAGGAGGCAACCGCGCTGCTGCGGATCGATCATTTACTCGGCAGCCGCATCGGCGGTCTATCGGGCGGGGATCGCCAGCGCGTCGCCCTTGGCCGCGCCATCGTGCGCCAGCCGAAGGCGTTCTTGATGGACGAGCCCTTGGGCACACTCGATGCGGAATTCCGCGAACTCATGTGTATCGAATTGCGCAAGCTGCACAATCGGCTGCGGACAACGACGGTTTTCGTAACCCACGATCAGGACGAGGCCATGTCGTTGGCCGATCATATCGTCGTGATGAAGGACGGCGAAATCCAGCAGTCGGAAACCCCGGAGGGGATTTATAATTTTCCTGCCAATATGTTCGTGGCGAATTTCATCGGGCGTCCGCCAATGAATTTTCTCGATATCCATGGGCCGGTCGAAGCCGGGGTTGCGCAAGTGCAGGTCGCCGGGCACGCGCTGGGCATTCCCACGCCGCGCGCCGGGGCCGCCCGCGCCAAGATCGGCATTCGACCCAGCCAATGCCATATCAGCGATACCGGCGGGCTTGCGGGAGAGGTGGTGGCGACGGAGTTTTTCGGCTCCCATCAAATCGCCACCCTCGTCACCGCCGCAGGGCCGTTGAAAGTGGAAGCGGGGCGCACCGCCAAACTCACCCCCGGTGAAACGCTGCGCCTCAGCCTCGACACGGGCCGAATCGTGCTGTTCGACGCCGATACCGAAAAGCTGCTTCCCAGCGCTACCAGTTTAGCCCGCACCGCCGGAGGCTATCATGGCTAGTCTAACCTTTGCCGCCGTCTCCAAATCCTTCGGCCCGGTTCGCGCCGTTGATGGGCTTGATTTGACAATCGCGGATGGCGAGTTTTTCGTTATTCTGGGGCCAAGCGGGGCCGGGAAAACCACAAGCCTGCGCCTCTTGGCGGGGCTAGAGGCCCCCGATCAGGGCCGAATTCTGATGGATGGTCAGGATGTTACCGGCCTCTACCCGGCTGACCGCGATGTTGCGTTCGTTTTTCAGCAATATTCGCTCTATCCCCATTTGAGTGTGCGCGACAATATCGCCTTCCCCCTGCGCGCGCCCGGCCGCCGCCTACCGCCCGATGAAATCGCGGCTAAGGTCGCGGAAGTCGCCGCCTTGCTCCATATCGAAAATAAACTGGACCGCAAAGCGACGGCGCTCTCGGGCGGGGAGATGCAGCGCGTCGCCATTGGCCGGGCGCTCGTGCGCAAACCTCGGCTGTTTTTGATGGACGAACCGCTGTCCTCGCTCGACGCCAAACTGCGCGAAGAACTGCGGGTGGAGTTGAAGCGCATTCAGCGCCGCCTGGGAACAACCGTCGTTTATGTCACCCACGATCAGGTGGAAGCGCTGACCCTGGCCGACCGGATCGCTGTGATGGAGGCCGGGCGGATCGGCCAGGTCGGCACGCCGGAACATGTGTATAGCCATCCCAATACATTGGCCGTGGCCCGGCGTTTGGGCTCCCCACCGATGAATATTCTCACGCCGGCAACCTTGGGGCCGGATGCGGCAGCCGTGCCGCCCGCCGCCGCCCATGTTGCCATTCGGCCTGAAGACGTGCGGGTTTCGGCGGGTGCCACTAGCACCGCTGGTCAAGCCTTCCGGGCCATCGAGCATTCGCTGGTAACGCGAATCCTGGTGGCCGAGCAGGGCGCGTTGGAAGTCCGCGCTTTGGTGCGCTCGGATCAGCCGATCCACCCCGGAGAGGATATTCGCCTGAGTTTTCCGCTGGAGCATTGCCAGTTCTTCGACCGAAACGGCGACCGGCTTCCGGCCTAACCAAACAAAACTATGCTGAGGACACGATCATGGATACCGAGTTTATTCTGCGCTGCGTGAAGGCCGTTCAAGAGGCCATCGATACCCATCAGGCCGATATTGAATCGCTGGACCGTGAAATCGGTGACGGCGACCATCTTATCAATATTACGCGCGGCTGTGCCGTCGTGGCCGCGATGGAAGAAACCCTGCGCCCGTTTCCGCCCGATGAAGTGTTCATTCGCATCGGCAAAAAGCTGCTCTCCAGCATCGGCGGCGCGTCTGGGCCGCTGATCGCCAGCTTCTTCATGGCGATGGGCGAAACTCTGCGCAAGCAGGGCGCGGAAGCGATTACGGCCGCCACCTTCGCACCGGCCTTTGCGGCGGGGGTGGCCGCTATCGGCCAGCGCGGCAAGGCGGGCTTGGGCGAGAAAACCATGCTGGACGTCCTCATTCCTGTTGCCCAGACCTTCGAGACGCTGGCGGTTCAGGGCGATACGCCCGCCCTCTGCCAGGCGTTGCGGGCCGAGGCGCTGAAAGGCATGCTCGGCACAAAGGATATGCTGGCCACCAAGGGCCGCGCGGCCTTTTTAGGGGAGCGGGCTATCGGTCATATCGATCCCGGCTCGAAATCCTGCCAAGTCGCCATTACGGCAGTTTGTGATACGGTTGAACAGGCCATCGGCGCGTCCACGACCGATGCCAACGCGGTCGCGTGAGGGGGGGGAAAATGAAAAAGTTTCTGAACAGCGTCGACGCACTGATTCCCGAAAGCGTGGCAGGTTTAGTCCGGGCGCACCCGGACTTGGTAACCGCGTCTTTCGAGCCGACTTTCGTTAGCCGCAAGACGCCCGCCACGGCAAAAGTGGGGCTTATCTCCGGCGGTGGATCAGGCCATGAGCCCTTGCATTGCGGCTTTGTGGGCAAAGGCATGCTGGATGCCGCCTGCATTGGGCAGGTCTTCACCTCGCCCACGCCCGACCAGATGATTGCCGCCGCCGAAACCGTGGATAGCGGTAAGGGTATTTTGTTTATCGTCAAAAACTATGCGGGCGACAGCATCAATTTCCAGATGGCGAGCGAAATGCTCGAAATCGAGAATATGATGGTGATGGTCGATGATGATGTGGCGGTGGAGGGCTCTACCTTTTCCGTCGGGCGGCGCGGGGTTGCGGGGACGACCATCGTCGAGAAAATCGTCGGGGCCGCCGCCGAAGAGGGGCGCGACTTGGCCGAATGCAAGGCCATTGCCGACCATGTGAATAAGCAATGCGCTTCGATGGGCGTGGCGCTTACGTCCTGCATCGTGCCCGCAGCGGGGCGTCCAACCTTCGATATCGCCGAAGATGAAATCGAAATGGGTGTGGGGATTCATGGCGAGCCGGGCCGCCGCCGGGAAAAGTTCAAAACCGCCGATGCCATCGTTAGCGATCTTCTTGATGCCATTCTTGCCGATCTCAAGCCCCCGCGCGGCGCCGAAGTGCTGCTGCACGTCAATGGTTTCGGCGCAACACCGCTGATCGAACTCTATTTGCTGTTCAATAGCGCCGCCAAAATTCTCGACGCGCGCGGTTTGACCATCGAACGCTCGTTGGTCGGCAATTACACGACCGCGCTCGAAATGGCGGGGGCGTCGATCACGCTCTGCCTGCTGGACGCGGAGATGAAACGGCTGTGGGACGCGCCGGTTCACACGCCCGCCCTGCGCTGGGGCCTATAACTCTAAGCTCCCTTTTAAAACGCCGCTTGTTGTGCCGTGGGTCTCACGTTTGTGCCCCACGGACGGCGGAGCCTTGCCCGTTGGAATACCAGTATGTCGACAGGAAAAAAATTGGCGCTGGCCTTCAGCGGTCTGCTGCTGATCCTCATTTTCTCTGGGGCCGTCGGGCTTGACGGCTTCCGCCGTATTTCGGTGGATTTTAACGAGGTCAGCACGGGTGATATTCCCGAGTTGATCCGGCAGGGAGCACTGACGTCGGGGGTGGCGAAATTCGTGGCGAGCGCGCCCAGTATTGCCCGTTCGCCGGATGCTGCCAGTCTCGATAAGGACTCGCTTGCCATTGAACTTAGGGTGGAGGCGCTGAAAAAGCTGGTAGCGGAGATGGGGGCGCGGGGCGGGGCCGATACCGGTTACACCGCCGCCCTCGCAGAGATGGAGAAAACCACCCTCATTCTGCGCGATACGAAGGAAACCTATCTCAAAACCGAAGCGGGTTTGCTGATGAAATTGGGGCGGGCGGATCGGGCCGCGACCGATCTGAGCGATCTGATCGTCACCAGCGCGGCCCAGGGCACGCTTGCCGCGTCGGTCGATACGCTGGAAGCGCTGAGGCGCATTGCGGCGATTCGGCAAGCGCTGTTTAAAGCCGCGCTGACAACCGTTCCCGAGTCGATCTTCGGATTGAAGGCCAGCGCGACCGATGATTTCACGGCGCTGCGTCTTGTTCAGGCCCGGATTGCCGCGCCCGAGTTTGGGGCTAAATTTGCTGATGACCTCTTTCGCAATGCTTTAGGCGAGACGGGAGTGCTGGCGCTGGCGCAAACCCGCGCCCAACAGGCGGGGCAGGTGCGTACCGTGCTGGCCGATGTTCTCAGCGCGGCAGATAGTTTAAACGACGCCGTGACGAGGACCGTGACCGGCATTATCACCCGTACCGAAACCACCGCCGGGCGGGTGAGCGGGTTGATCGCGCAGCGGACGCAGGTGCTAACGCTGACGATGGCGGCGGGGCTCGTGGTGGCGCTTCTCTTAAGCGTCATTATCGGTCATCGTATGATTGCCCTGCGGTTGCGCACCCTGATGGCGGGCGTTGAAGCCTTAAAACGCGGCGATCTTGGCTATCGGGTCGCTTTGCGCGGCACCGACGAAATTGCCCAGATGGCAGCGGCCCTCGATATTTTCCGGGAGACGGCCTTAGAGGTGGAGCGCGCCCGCACGGCGGCGGAAGAGGCAAAAATCCGCGCGGCGGACGATAAAAAGCGCGCTCTGGCCGAGCTTGCGGCCCATCTGGAAACCAAGGTTCAGGCCATCGTCGGCGTCTTGCAGCAGGCGGCCGACCATTTGGCGGCGGAGTCGGGGGATATGCGCGCGCTGGCCCACCGTTCCATTGAGGCTAGCCGGGGCGTGGTCGAAGCGGTTCGGGGCGCGTCGGAGAGCGTTGGGAGTGTCGTGGCGGCGGCAACCGAACTTGCGGCTTCAATCGACCATATCGCCGCGCAGGCCAGCCTTTCGACCGACATCACCCAAACCGCCGCCGACGCCTGGGAAACCTCCGATCACGCTATTAAAGCGCTGATTGTGGCTGTGGGGCGGGTGGGCGAAATGTCGAAATTCATCGAAGGGATTGCGGCGCAAACCAATCTTCTTGCCCTGAATGCAACGATTGAAGCGGCGCGGGCAGGGGAGGCGGGGCGCGGCTTTGCCGTGGTTGCGGGCGAGATTAAAACCTTGGCGCGCGAAACGGCCCATGCGGCGGAGGAAATCGGCCAACAAATCGGCCATATCAAAGGCGAGGTCGATCAAACGCTGCGCGCGATCCGGGAGGTTGACCGCCTCTTCGGCAGTATTACGACGATGTCGGCCGCAATTGTAACGGCAGTTGAGCAACAGCGCGAAGCCGCCCGCGAAATCGCCCATAGTTCCGACCGCGCCGCGATGGGAACGCTCACGGTGACCGAGCGCATCCGTATCGTCGAAGCCGCCGCCACGGCCACGGGCGCGGCCTCGCAAACGGTCGATACTGTTTCGGGCCATATCAAGAGCAATTCACAAGCGCTTACCCAGGCGCTCGAGGGTTTTCTGAAGACAATCGTCTCGAACGAGGTCAGCGCTTGAATTGGGGGGGGCAACTCGCAGCCCAGATAAGTGCAGGTCTGTCTCATGCGCTTCGGGCCAAAATCGGCGATGACATCGGGCCGCTTGCTGGGCTCAATCAGTAAACGTTGGTCGCGGCCTGCGCGCCGACGAGCGCCGCCCCGAAGACCCCAGACGCCGCCCCCAATTGCGCCGGAACGATCCGGGTGGTGAGTGGCGCGGCCATGGCCTGCCGGGCAACGGCGGCAATCCCGTCGCTGAACAGGCCTTTGACCTCGGACACGCCGCCGCCGATGACGATGACATCGGGGTCATAGATATTGATTAGGCTGCCGATCGTTTGGCCGAAGGCCGCGAAGAGTTCCTGCATTACCGTTTCGGCATCAAGATTGCCGTGCTCGGCCTCGCGGGCTATGTCCCAGAGGGGCAGCGGCAGGCCGGATAATTCTTCATAGCGGCGTTCCAGCGCCGTGCCGGAGAGATATTGTTCGACGCAGCCGGTGCGCCCGCAGTAGCAAGCCCGCCCGTCGCGGTCGAGAGTGAAATGGCCGATCTCCCCGGCGATCCCATGTCGCCCGCTGTGCAAGCGGCCATCAATCACCCAGCCGCCGCCAACCCCCGTACCAATGGTCACGCCCAAAACCGTCCGCGCCCCGCGCCCCGCCCCGAAATGGGCTTCCGAAAGGGCGAAGGCCTGGGCGTCATTCACAACGGCTACCGGCTGGCCCGCCCGCTCCGCTAAAGCCTGCGGCAGCGGGATGCCATCGAGCCACGGCATAACGCAGTTTCGCACCATACCGCTGGCGGGATCGATGGAGCCGGGCAGACCCAGACCGATGGTCAACCCGCCCCCTGCTTCTTGCTGCGTTTGAAAAATCCGGTCGGCCAATTGGCTTATCAGCGCCTCGGGACCGCCAGCGGTTTGGGTTGCCTCGCGCTTGCGCCACAACGGATGGTCGATAGCGGCACCGCACAGCGCGCTTTCGATTTTGGTGCCGCCGAGATCGATTCCCAAGTGCAACATGCGTCAGCCCCGCATCGCCTGCCCACTGGCGGCATCGAAAACGTGCAGCCGGCCGGGCAGCGGGGCAAGCGGCAGAGTGTCCCCGACTTTGGGCAGATTGGGCAGGTCGCGCGCATTGACCTTCATCACCAGTTCAACCCCGTCGCGGTCGAGGGTTAGGATCGACTCGGACCCCAGCGGTTCGACCAGAACCACGCGCGAGGGAACCCCGCCATCGGCAATGATCAGATCATCGGGGCGGATCCCCAGGACGACCGGCTGACCTTCCGACGCGCCGGGGGCTGGGGCGGAAAATCCGAAGGCCTGGGCTTGCCCGTTCAGCACGCGGCCCGGCCCTTGGTTCATCGCGGGAGCCCCGATAAAACCAGCCACGAACAGATTGGCCGGGCGCTCGTAAACCTCCATCGGGGTGCCGACCTGCTCGATCCGCCCGTCTTTCATAATGACGATACGGTCGGCCAGCGTCATCGCCTCCACCTGATCGTGGGTGACATAGATCACCGTCGTCTTCACCGTCTGGTGCAGCTTTTTGATTTCGGAGCGCATGGTATTGCGCAGCTTGGCATCGAGATTGGAGAGTGGCTCGTCGAATAAAAATACCTGCGGACTGCGGACCATCGCGCGCCCCATCGCCACCCGTTGCCGCTGACCGCCGGAGAGTTCGCCGGGTTTGCGTTCCAGCAGCGCTTCCAGCCCCAAGATGGTGGCGGCCTCTTCGACGCGGGCTTTCACCTCCGCCTTTGGGGCTCCTGCGACTTCCAGCCCGAACCCCATATTTTGCCGCACGCTCATATGCGGGTAGAGGGCGTAATTCTGGAAGACCATTGCGATATTGCGGTTCTTCGGCGCGACGTTATTCACGACCCGTCCGCCGATGGAAACGCTGCCCGCGCTTATATCCTCAAGCCCGGCGATCATACGCAGGGTTGTCGATTTTCCGCAGCCGGACGGGCCGACCAGCACGATGAATTCCTTATCGGCAATCGCAAGATCGATCCCGTGCACAGTGGTCACCCCGCCATAGCGTTTGACCAGCCCGGAGAGTTCGACGGCGGCCATTATGCGGCCTCCGCAATCAGGGCGGCGACGGCAGCGGCCAGACGCTCGGTGGCGGCAGTTTCCCGATCTGTTGCAACCCTGTGGCGGGCCGAAAGCTCGGCCAGCCGTGCCGTGTAAACGGCGAGGGCGGCGGCGAGGGCGGCTTTGCCCGGCCCGCCCGGCAAGGTGCGCACTTCGATGAAATGTTCCGGCGTTGCCAGCGCTTGAATCTCGGCCAGGGCTAGCCGGGGCGGGCGGCCCGCCACCTCGGTGAACAGGCGGCTGAAGTCCTCGGGCGGCAGGGCACTAGCAGGAACGCCGCGATCAACGAGATGCCGAGAAAGTTTACTCGCCACCTCATGCCCCTGGCGGAACGACAGGCCCTCCAACCGCACCAGCGAATCGGCAACCTCGGTCATCACCAGACAGGCTTCGTCGATATGGCGGCGGACTTTATCTTCATTGATCCGCACCGCCGCGATGAAATCGGCGAACAGGGGCAAGATGCGGTCGGCCACGGCAAACGCGCCGTACCCTGCGGCCTGAGTTGGCCCTTCGGCGTCATTCATATCGGTGAAAGGGGTATTATGCAGGGTCAGCAGCACGGTATCGCAGTGCCCGGCCCCGTGCGACAGTTGCAGGCGCATATGTTCGATGGGAACGGGGTTGCGCTTTTGCGGCATGATCGAACTGATCTGCACAAAGGCATTCGGCACGTAGAGGTGCCCGACCTCGAACCCGGACCAGAGGTTCATATCCTGAATAAACCGACCGAGATTGAGGAACAGACCCTTGAGGGCGCTATAGACGCTCATCAGATAGTCGGCCGCCGCGATGCAGCCGTAGGAATTGAGCTGAAGGCTGGAAAAGCCCAACAGATCGGCCATCCGTTCCCGGTTCAGCGGGAAGCCGGTCGTGGTAATCGCTGCCGCGCCCATCGAGCAGAGATCGGCATCGTCCCGCGCATTCAAAAGCCGGTTAAGATCGCGCAAGAGCACTTCGACCAGGGCGGCGAGATAATGACCGAAGCGGGTTGGCTGCGCCGGTTGGCCGTGAGTATAGGCGACGACCAGGGTTTCCTTCTCCCGCTCCGCCACGGTCAAAAGCGTTAGGATGACGCCGGAGAGATGGACGATTGTGCGGTCCAAGCGCCCCTTCAGCACCATTTTGAACTGGGTAACGTCGATATCATTGCGGCTGCGCCCGGTATGCAGCCGCCCGCCTAATTCCCGCCCTACGCGCTGGCACAGAGCATCTTCGACAACGAAAAACAGATCTTCGAACTGACCCGTATAGGTCTGGGCAGGAAGATCGATGGTCGCATCAATCGCCTCCAGCGCCGCCAGAATGCGCCCGGCTTCGGCGCGGCTGAGGATGCCTTGTTCGGCCAGCATCACCCCATGCGCCCGGTTAATGCGCTGAAGCGGTTGATAATAATGCGCCTTCGCCTCGTCAAAGAGGGGTGACAGTACGGCACCCTTATAGCTTTCGGCGGGGAAGCGGGAGGTATCGGCATGGGGCATGATGCTTAACTCTTCAAACCGGACAGGGTGATGCCCTTGATGATGTGACGTTGGAACAGCAGGAAGGCGACCAGGGTGGGGAAGCAGGCAATCGCCGCCCCCGCCATAATCATTTCCCATTCCGCCTGATGTTCGCCGCTGAAGAAGGCCATCCCCACCGGCAGCGTATAAAGATCGCGCGAGTTGGTGATGATGAGCGGCCACAAAAACGCGGCCCAATTCCCGAGAAAGATGAAAATCGCCAGGGCCGCCAGAGCAGGCTTGACCAGCGGCAGGGCGATCCGGCGGAAAATCGCAAACTCCCCCAGGCCATCGATGCGGGCGGCGTCCAGCAGCTCATCCGGCACGGTTTCGAAGAATTGCTTCATCAAAAACGTCCCGAAGCCGGTCATCATGCCGGGGAACATGATGCCCCAATAGCTATCCATCCAGCCGAAATTTTTGGCCATCACATACCAGGGGATGACCAGCATTTCGGTGGGGATCATCAGAGTGGAGAGGATCAGAATGAAGACCAGCTTCTGCCCCCTGAAGCGGTATTTCGCCAGGGTATAGCCAACGAGACTATCAAAAAACAGCACGCTCGCCGTCGTCGCCAGGGCGACGATCATACTATTGGCAAACCAGATCGGAAACCGGCCTTCGCTGAGGATTTTCACATAGTTTCCCAGCGTAGGATTGGCGGGGATCAACGAAAGATCATAGGCATCGGCACTAAATTTGAGCGAGGTGGAGATCATCAGCCAGATTGGCAGAATGCACAGAATCCCGCCCGCCAGCAGGGCCAGCGCCATTACCCATTGTCCCAGGCTGCGCGACATCATGGCTTTTTCCCCAGAAGCTTCATCTGGATAAGGGTGATGAGCATCAGGATGGCGAAGAGCACAACCGTTGCGGCGGAGGCCGAGCCCATGTCGAACTTATGAAACGCCGTCTGATAAATATGAAGCACGATTGGCTTAGTGGAATTAACCGGCCCCCCTAGGCCATCTTGGGTCATATTGTAGACCTGATCGAAAATCCGCAGCAGATGAATTGTATTTATGATGGCCAGAAATAGGATCGTTGGTTTCAACAGCGGCAAGGTAATGCGGCGCAGGATTTGCCAATTGCTGGCCCCATCGATGCGGGCGGCTTCGTAATAGGTTTCGGGAATGGCTTTCAGGCCCGCCAAAAAGATCACGACATTAAAGCCCAGCCCAGCCCAAACGACCGGGGCGGTAATCGCGGGGATCGCTTGGGTCGTCGAGGTTAGAAAGCGCTGCGGATCGCCGCCGAGATCGGAGATCAGATTGTTGAACAGCCCGATGGGCGGTTGCTGATACAGCCAGCGCCAAACCCAGGCCATCGCCACGGTCGAGGCGATATGCGGCAAGAAATAGAGCGCCCTCAAGAAACCTTGGCCGAAGGAGACTTTATCGAGGAAATAGGCAATCAGAAAACTCAACACCAACCCAGAGGGCAGCCCGATTGCGACATATTCGAAGGTATTGCCCATGACTTTCCAAAACAGCGGGTCCTTCATCAGCCGCTCGTAATTGGCGAGGCCGACGAACTGTTTGGTTGGGGACACGATATTCCACCGCGTCAGGGACAGGTAAAAACTCTCCAACGCCGGATAAAAGCGGATGACCGTATAAAAGACCGCCGGGACGGCCAGGAAAAGATAGGCCGTCATCGCCTGGCGCTGGCGGATGGTCAGATGCTCGGTCGAAAAGCGCATCGGATTTTAGCTCCGGCAGGGCAGGCAATAACGGCCTTGCGCGTGAAAAAGGGGGACGGGGCGACGGGTCTATTTTCCGTAGAACTCGTCCAGCAACTGCTGTTCGCGCTCGGCCATCGCCTTCACCGCATCCTTGCCGCTGCGCCCGGCGGAAACGGCTTCGTCCACCGCATCCAGCATCACTTGGCGCTGGCCGCTTTCGTCGATGAAATAAGTGGCGTGAGCATAATCAAGGCCCCGGATAAACGGGCCATAGAGCGGATGGTTCAAATTCTCCGGCGTCAGCGCGACCGACTTCCGCGCCGGAAGCTCGCCGACTTTTGCCAGCCAGACCTTCATCGTCTTTTCAGAGGTGATGTATTTGAGGAATTTGATCGAGGCATCCAGCTTCGCGCCCTTGGTGCTGCTGGTAATACCATGCGCCCAGAAGGAGGCGAAATTCGACTTCACCCCCTTATGCGCGGGCAGTTCTGCCACGCCATAATTCAAACCCGCCTGGGCATTGAGGGCGGCGAGACGGAAGGAACCGTCGATATTCATCGCAGCTTTGCCCGAGCGGAAGGCCGTCACATCGTCGGTCATAAACCCAGGGAAACCGACCTTATGCTTCGTGATGAGGTCGAGATACCATTGGAACGCCTCGGCCCCAGCGGGCGTATTATAGGCAACCTTCTTATTGTCCGGCGAATAGGGGGAAACGCCCCACTGGCGGAACAGAACTTCGCGGATAAAGTGCTGCCCCTGACCAGCCGGATGCACCGCTGATCCGGCGACGACGATATTCCCCTTGCCGTCGCGCTCGGTCATTTTCAGGCTATAGTCGAGATATTCTTGCAAGGTTGCAGGCGGCTTTGTTGGGTCGAGACCGGCTTTGCTGAATAGGTCTTTATTATAGAACAGCGCCAACGAGCGCACAGCCGTGGGCAGGGCATAATATTTGCCGTCAACCTTGGCGGCTTGCACCAGATCGAAGAAGTCTTTCTCTACTTCCGCCGCTGGAAAATCTTTTTCGGGCAGCGGCTGCAAATAGCCGCCCTTCAGATATTGCGGCAACCAGCCATAGAAAAGATTGATAACATCCGGACCAACCCCCGCCGGGACCGAGCTTGCAACCTTAGTGCCGTAATTGGCATAGGGGAAGGTTTCGTGCTTCACCTTAATGCCGGGGTTTTCTTTTTCGAATTCAGCGATCAGCTCATTAACAACCGCCTCCTTCTCCTTCAGAAAATACTGCCAATAGGTGATTTCCACGGTCTGGGCGGCGGCCCCGGCGGACCAAACCAGCCCGGCGACACCCGCCAGAAGCCCCATTAACCGCGTGTTCCGCTGAATCATATCCCTCTCCCCATTGAAGCCTTGCGCCCGACGGCCCCGATGACCGGCGATACGCCCCATCTGTTGGGCGGGTTTTGTTGATCCGATTGGCCCGCCGCATTAATTCAATTCACTTGATTTGAAGAAAGAAAGCGGCTTTTGTAAAGGGAGAATCGTAAGGATCGATCAAACAATCGGTGAAACTGACGGGAGCCGCCGATGAAAGCCCCCTCTGGGATAGCCCCCTCTGGCGGCACCAATCTCGATTACGCGCGCTCGTTCAATCGCAACGTGATGATCGAAGCCGTACGCCTGAAGGGGCCGGTTAGCCGGGCGGAATTGACGCGGATGACGCATCTCTCCGCCCAGACCGTTTCCAACATCGTCGCCGAACTCCTCAATGCTGGGTTGCTGCTGGAGGAGGGCCGCCGCCAAGCCAAGCGCGGCCAGCCAGCAATCGATTTAGTTCTAAACCCGGACGGTGCCGCCACTATCGGTTTGACGATCGAACAAAGCCAACTCACGGCCATTTTAGTCAATCTCGTCGGCGAAACGCGGGCACGGCGCACGCTGCGGCTGGATCGGGCAACCCCGGCGGAGGTTTTACCGAAGGCCGCCGCGCTGGTGGCCGACTTGACGGCAATCACCGGGTCCACGCCCCTCTGGGGGGTCGGTATCGCCATGCCGGGGCCCTTCGCCGTCGACGGTGCCGATTTTTCCAGCCCGATGACGCTGCCCGATTGGGGCGGGGTCGATATCATCGGGGCCTTCACGCAACTTCTCGACCTGCCCGTTGAGTTGGAGCGCGACGCTGCGGCGGCCGCACGCGCGGAATATCTCTACGGGGCCGCCCGGCAGATGCAGCAGTTCTTCTATTTGCATTTCGGGGTTGGTCTCGGCGGGGCTTATGCGCGGTCCGGTCATCCCTTGCGCGGGATGCGGGGAAACGCCGGGGAAATCGGTTTGATCCCGGCGCGCGACGGTCGCCCTTTGGAGGATCATGTGTCGCGCTTGGCGTTGGAACGCGCGGTTGCCGCCGCCGGGGCCGATCCTGCGAGTCTTACCGACCCGTCGGCTCCTGCTACCGCCGCTTGGATTGCCAGGGCGGCCCCCGAACTGCGGCGGGCGATTTGTATTCTCGAAAATCTTTTCGATCCGCAGTCCATCGTCCTTGGCGGAAATTTACCGCCCCCGGTTCTGAGTGCGCTGATCGCCGCCCTGCATCCGCTCGATCCCAGTATCGCCGATACGCACGACCGGCGTTTCCCCCGGGTAACAGCCGCCGCGCTCGGGCCGGATGGGCAGGCCCAGGGGGCTGCTGCCCTACCGGTCTTCGAAACCCTATCTCCCCAACCCGCCAGCCTGCGCAAATCGGGGTCCGACGACCCCGGTTTGCCACTGTCCGACCGCTGAGGTTACTATGCCTGACCCCCGCTTAGATCACGCCGCCGCACACCCCCGTCTTATTCGGATCGGGCGGGTGTTTACCCGCCTTGGGTCTGCCGTGCGCATCTTGATCGCCGGGGCGCATCCCGACGATGAACCCAGCAGCCTGATTGCCCGCTGGTCCTTAGGCGACGGCCACCGGGTGCATTATGTCTGCGTCACGCGCGGGCAGGGGGGGCAGAATAGCATTGGGCCGGAAACCGGTGCGGCGCTTGGGGTGCTGCGCGCCGCCGAAATGGCCGTTGCGGCCCAGCGTTTGGGCATGACCTCGGCGCTTCTCGATACCGGGGCGGCCAACGATCCGCTTGCGGACTTCGGCTTCAGCAAATCCGCCGAAGACACGCTAAGCCGCTGGGGCGCGGAAGAGATACTGCGGCGGCTGGTACGGGAAATCCGCAGCTTCCGCCCGGATGTGGTGCTGCCGTGCTTCCTCGATGTTCCCGGCCAGCATGGCCACCATCGCGCTATGACCCGAACCCTGTTGCGGGCGTGGGAAGCCGCTGCCGACCCGACTTTCGCCCCCGACCTTGGCCCTGTGTGGGCCATCGGCAAGCTCTATCTGCCCGCATGGAGTGGGGCCGGGGACAGCTACGACGATGCCGAACCGCCGCCCCCCGCAACGACACTGGTCGATCTTTCGGGCTGTGATCCGCTAACGGGTATGAGTTGGGAGCAGTTGGGCGAATGGTCGCGCGCCGCCCATGCCAGCCAGGGCATGGGGGTTTGGCCGTCGCCGGATCGTGTCCGGCATCGTCCGTTGCATTTGCTGGCATCCCGCGTCGACGAAACCGGGCCGGAGCGGGGAATAACCGACGATCTTCCGGCAAGCCTCGCCGATTTTGACGATCCCGCAGTGGCGCAGGTAGCGGCAGCCGTTGGCCTCCTGCGCAATCAATTCCCCCACGACGACCGCATGCGCGGAGCCCTGGCACAGGTGCGCGGTTTGCTGGCGGGGATTGGCGAGAAAACGCCGTCACTCGCCGTGCGCCTCGACGCGTTGCGCGCTGATCTTGCCGCCTTGGACTCTCTGCTGGAAGACGGTCTTTACACGCCGCCCCCCCAAACCAAACCTTCACCGGTATCAGCTTGGCTGACGCGCCTGCCAGCGGGGGCCTATTATAATCTCGCCGCACCGCATCCGCTGACGCTAACGCTTTCAACGAATGGCCCCTGCCCACAGGCGATCCTGCCGCCCGGCTGGCAGGCGGACTGGGCCGCAGGCCAACGCCCCGGCGATTGGCGGCTCACCCTTCAACCCGCCGCCGAAGCGACCGATGGCACGACCGAAATTTCATTTAGCTTTGCGGATGGCCCTGCCGTCCTAAGGTACGCCAGTCACTATCCGCACGTCGGCCCGGTGCAGCAGGATTTTCCGGCACACCTGAGGGTCGCCCTCGTGCGCGTCGCCCTTCCCGAGAAGCGCCATCTTGCGGTGTTGGAGGGGGAGCGCGCGGACCTCGGCCTATGCCTTCAGCAGTTGGGGTTCACGGTGACGGGGATCGAAGGGCTTGCGAGCGCTGATGCAATCCTGATTGGCCCGATGGGCTGGCGGCGCTGCCCGGAGGCTTTGGCGCGCCGGGCAGAGATTTTTGCTGCCGTTGCGCGCGGGGCGCGACTGGTGACGCTTTATCATCGTCCGATGGATCATTGGGGGCCGGATGCCGCCGTGCAACCCTTGACGATCGGCACCCCCTCCCTGCGCTTCCGGGCCTGCGAGCCAGATGGTCCGGTGACGGTGCTAGAGCCAACCCATCCCCTTCTGATCCACCCCAATCCGCTTTCGCCCGCCGATTGGCAGGGCTGGGTGCGCGAACGCGGGCTGTATTTTGCCCAAGGTTGGCAATCCGGGGATTGGCGCCCCCTGCTGGCGGTGCAGGATCGAGGGGAAGAGCCGCTCTTGGGTAGCCTTTTGGTGGCTGAGCATGGCGAGGGGCAGCAGGTCCATTGCGCCCTCGCGCTGCATCACCAGATCCCGGCCTTAGTCCCAGGGGCGGCTAGGCTGTTGGTCAATCTTCTATCGACCGACAGGGTTTCGGGATAGGGGGCGGCACGGCGGGTCGCCTCGACTCACTCCGCGCCGAGGCGACCCGCCGGTGCGAAGGTGCGCGAGAGCCGTGCAACCGCATCCGATTTAACCCCCGCCGCTTGCGCCTATTCGACGAACACATCCTCCCGGCTTTTCCGGAAGCTCGGGAGCAGTGCGAGTACCAGCATGGCCAGCGCCACCAGCAGCAGACCGGCCGAAATGGGGCTGGCGACAAAGGTTGTTAAATCGCCGCGCGACATGAGCAAAGCCCGGCGGAAATTCTCCTCCATCAAATCCCCCAGCACGAACCCCAGCAGCAGGGGCGCGGGCTCGAAACCGAATTTGCTGAGCCCATAGCCGATGAGCCCAAAGATGGCGATCATCAGCACTTGTACGGGTTCGGCATTGATCGAGAAAATACCGATGCAGCAGAACATGAGAATGGCAGGAAACAGGATGGGATAGGGCACTTTCAGGAGCCGTACCCACAGGCCGATCATCGGCAGATTAATCACCAGCAGCAGAAGATTGCCGATCCACATCGAAGCGATCATGCCCCAGAACAGGTCGGGCGTGCGCGTCATCACCAGCGGGCCGGGGATAATGCCGTGAATGGTCATGGCTCCCACCATCAGCGCCATAACGGCATTGGGCGGAATCCCCAGCGTCAGCAGCGGAATGAAGGAGGTTTGCGCCCCGGCGTTATTGGCGGCCTCCGGCCCGGCGACGCCTTCAATCGCGCCTTTGCCGAAGCGGCTCGGGTCTTTCGCCAGTTTCTTTTCCATCGAATAGGTGGCAAACGGCCCCAATACGGCCCCATTACCTGGCAATAGGCCGAGAATCGAGCCGATCAAGGTGCCGCGTGCAATCGGCGCGGCGGATTGCTTCATATCGGCCTTAGAGGGGAGGAGGCGACCAATCGTTCCCCGCACAACATCCCGGTTTTCCACCGTGTCGAGATTGCGCAGGATTTCGGCTATCCCGAAAATGCCCATGGCGAGAACCGCAAAATCGATTCCGTCCGATAAGAACTCCAGCCCGAGGGTCATGCGTTCTTGCCCGGTGCCAAGATCGGTGCCAACGGTCGAGAGCAACGTGCCGACCAGGATCATCGCAATCGCCTTCAGGATCGATCCATGCGCCAGCACGACCGCGAAAACGAGCCCCATCAGCATCAGCGCGAAATATTCCGACGGGCCGAACACGAGCGCTAACTTTGTTAGCGGCGCGCCGAGGGCCGCAATCAGCAGCGTGGCAAACGTTCCGGCGATGAAGGAGCCGATGGCAGCAATCCCCAGCGCAACCCCCGCGCGCCCCTGGCGGGCCATTTGGTGCCCGTCGAGTGTCGTCACAACGGCGGTCGCCTCGCCGGGGATATTCACCAGAATCGCTGTGGTCGAGCCGCCATATTGCGCCCCATAGTAAATCCCCGCGAGCATGATGAGCGCGCCTGTCGGATCAAGCCCGAAGGTGATGGGCAGCAGCATGCTGATGGTCGCAATTGGCCCAACACCCGGCAGAATACCGACAAGCGTTCCGACGAGACAACCGATGAAGCAGAGGGCGATATTTTGCAGCGAGAGCGCAACGCTCAGACCAAGGCCGAGGTTGGAGAAGAGATCGAACATTTACCGGGCCTCCCGGCGACGGGTGAGCAGAAAAACGCCGAGCGCTATGCTCAGCAGAGCGGCAGCGGTAAGACGCAGGGCACCCTTATAGGTCCAGCTCGCAAAAAGATTTTCGGCCAGGGCCTGGGGCAGCAACGGAATCGGCAGGTTCAGCATATCGCCGAACAGCAGCATGCACAGCGGGGTCAGCGTGAGGGCCAACAGCAGGAGGGGCTTGAAGCGCGCCCCCGGCGCGGCATAGCCGCCCAGGAAAATCGCGAGCGGACCCGCAACGACCAACCCCAGTTCGGGCGTCGTAACCGGCCCCAAAGGCATAGGTTTAATCGTGAGGGCAAAACCGGCAATGGCGAGCGAAATGCACAGCGGCCCGCGCAGCGACCACTTGGGCATTGCCGCGCCCCGCGTAACGAACCCCGATATCATCAGAATAAGGCCGCAGAGGGCAATCAGCACGGTCAGCGCCTGCGGCAGCATCCCTGGCCCCGCCGAGCGTAGGGTTCCGCGCGGCAGATCGGCAGTAAGCCAATACGCAACCCCGGCGAGGGCGATAAGTAGCAGGCCCGCCACGCAGTTTTGCGGCGCAGCCATACCGCGCGTCAGCACTGTTTGGGGCGCGGTTGGGGCGGAAAGTTCCGTCATAGTTATAATTTCCTGAAGTCCGACGTTGCCGCGCCGCGCGGGCGGAACAAGGGTTTGGCGTCGGCCCCGCCAATCCAGCCAGGGGAGCGGCGGGACGGAGAGAGTGAGGGGGATGGGGCCGACGCCAAGCGGAGCGGGCGAGGTGCCCGTCAGTCGATCGAAATATTCGCGCTTGCCAGGAACTTCGCCCAGCGGGCCGATTCCGCCTTCATCATCGCGCCGAATTCTGCGGGCGTATCGCCCACAATTTCGGTACCTTCCGCCGCCAACCGCTCTTTGATGACCGGCGATGCAAGGGCGGCCAAGGTTGCATCGCGCAGTTTTTGGATAATCGGCTGTGGCGTGTCCTTCGGGACTGAAAACCCATACCAAGCGGCAGACGTATAGTCGGGCAGACCATGTTCGGCTACGGTTGGGACCTGCGCTAGTTTTTCCACGCGCTTATTGGTGGTCACGGCCAGCGGAACCATTTGGCCGCCGTCAATCAGGCCCACGACGGAGGGTAGGGTTGTCACCATGAAATCGCCGCGTCCACCGAGCATATCATTCAAGGCCGGACCCGCGCCTTTATAGGGAATATGAACGGCATCGATTCCGGCTTGGGCGAGCATGAGAGCGGTTGCCAAATGACTGGCCGAACCATTCCCCGCCGATCCGTAGCTCAGAACACCCGGCTTGGCTTTCCCGAACGCCATCAAATCCTTGAAGCTTTTAAACTGAGAATTTTTGGACACGACAACGACGAGCGGCGTGCGCGCAATCAGCGTGATGGGCGCGAAAACTTCTAGCGGGTCGATGCGTAAGTTTTTGAAAAGATGGGGATTAACCACCATCGGCCCCTGATTGGCCATGAGAACGGTATAGCCGTCCGGCTTAGCATTCGCGACGGTCTGGGACGCGACATTTCCGCCCGCCGTGCCGTTGTTTTCAACGATCATTGTCTGACCGAGCCGCTCGCCCACGCCATTGGCGACGAGCCGGGCAATCGCATCGGTGCCCCCCCCGGCAGCATAGGGGACAAGCAGGCGAATCGGGCGACTGGGGAAACTATCGGTTTGGGCAAACGCCAGTGAAACGGGCGCAGCCGAGGCCGTGGCGATCAGCAGCGCACAGAGCGAGCGACGGGTAAGCATTTCTTTCCTCCCAGGGTTATCTTTTGCACAGCATTCCTCGGTCGCGCCGCTTTTTTCGAACGGCGCGCGGATTCGGTCTGTCGCCAGCCGAGGGCATGGCGGGTCGGGGTAAGGCCCCCTCTCGGGTAAACCGGCTTCGGAGTCGCCTTCTGCGGGCGCGGGCCGAAGCTGCGGGGGGCGGCGATGTTGTGCTTAAAGCAGATAGCGCGTTGCAATTCGGATATGAATTGCAAATATCGGCAGGATTAATGCGTGAGGATTATTAATATGGCCGCGATCATCCCCAGCGCTGCATGAGCATATCGTAGAAACGCTGCCCCGCCGGGGAGAGGCTCGCGCCCCGCCGCCGCACAATCCCGACCGTGCGCGTGACCACGGGGTTGATGAGCGGGCGGCTGGCAAGCACCGGATGTGGCCCGGCGGGCAGGCTCATGCGGGGCAGGGCGGCAATGCCAAGACCCGCTTCCACCAAGCCGAGGGACGTGGAAAGATGCTGAACCTCATAGAACCAGCGAGGCCGCCAATCGGTTTGCGCCAGTTGCAGATCGAGAATCAGCCGATTGCCACTGAGCCGCCCCACGGTAATGAAGCGATAGGGTTTCAATTCCTGCCAAGAAACCTCTTTGCGGGCGGCAAGCTCGTGATCGCCCCGGCACGCCAAAACAAAAGGCTCTTCAACCAAAGGATCAAAGGTAATTTCCGATTCCTGCGTGCCGAGAAGCGTAATCCCCAGTTCGACCTCGCCATTAAGAACCGACTGGAGTACGGCATTCGCCCCCTCATCGACCACGCGAATACGGATATTCGGGTAAGTTTTACTATAGGTCGCAATCACGTCGGGCAGGAAGTAATAGGCGGCGGTAGGGATACACGCGATATTTACGAGCCCAGATCGATGTTCGGCGATTTCCCGCACCGACAGCAGCGAGGCATCGAGATCATCGAGAAGCCGCCGCGCTTTGGGCAGAAAATCGCGCCCGACGGTGGTGAGTTCTACCCGGCGCGTGGTTCGCTCCAAGAGGCTAACACCCAGATTTTCCTCGAGTTTTTGTACTCGCCGCGTCAAGGCCGGTTGCGAGAGATGGATAAGCTGCGCCGCCGCATTGAAGCTGCGCAGTTCCGCGACTGCCACAAAGGCCCGCAAATCGTCGAGATCGACATTCATGTTAATTGTGCATCAATCATTCAGTTCATTGAAATTCACAAAATTAATCGGCTTCGTCAAGTTGGCTTCACGACTGGTGTTGACGGCGTCCGCTTCCGCCACAGCGATATTCGATCAATGAGGGTGATATGGGTTCAATTCCGTGTGTGCTGATGCGTGGCGGCACGTCGCGCGGGCCGTTTTTTCTGGCGTCGGACTTGCCCCGCAATCCCGGAGAGCGCGACGCCATTCTGATTGCGGCGATGGGCTCCGGCCACCCGCTTCAGATCGATGGCATCGGCGGCGGCAATCCCTTGACCAGCAAAGTCGCCATCTGCGGCCCGGCATCGAAGGCAGGGGCCGATGTGGATTATCTTTTCGCGCAAGTGGACGTGAGCCGCCGCACGGTCGATACCAGCCCTAACTGCGGCAATATGTTGGCGGGGGTCGGGCCGTTCGCGCTGGAAGCCGGTCTCGTGCCCGCCACCCATCCGCGCAGTCGTGTCGTCATTCACAATGTGAATACCGGAAAATTGATCGAAGCGACCGTTGAGACGCCGAACGGGCGCGTGACCTACGAGGGGCAAGCAAGCATCGACGGCGTTCCGGGAACGGCGGCACCGATCCGATTAACCTTTCTCGACGCGGCGGGGGCGAAGACGGGGAAGCTTTTCCCCACGGGGCTAACGCGGGACGGGATCGACGGGGTTGCCGCAACCTGTATCGATATGGCGGTTCCAATGGTTTTGATTGCAGGTTCGGCCCTCGGCAAAACCGGGCAGGAGCGCCCCGCCGATCTCGACGCCGATGGCGCTTTCCTGGCCTGCCTTGAAACCATCCGCCGGAAGGCTGGGCTTTTGATGGGCTTTGGCGACGTGAGCGACCGGGTTGTGCCGAAGCCGGTTCTGCTGGCGTCGCCGGTGCGCGGCGGCACGATCACCGCGCGCTATTTCATGCCCAGAACCTGCCACACCGCGCTTGCCATTACCGGGGCAATCGGGATTGCAACGGCCTGCTGCACGCCCGGAACCGAAGCCTTCGATCTTGCCCGGCTGCCGCCCGCTGATGCCGAGGGGCGCCGGACAATTGTGATTGAGCATCCCTCCGGAAAAATTGCCGTGGAGTTAGAGCAGGATAGCACAACCGGCGCGGTTCGGCGGGCCTCGCTCCTGCGCACGGCCCGCCGGTTGTTCGAAGGGCGAGTTCTCGTGCCGGAGCACACCGATGCTCGTGCGGCGATGGCCGGTTAAGTCAACTGCGGCTGATAATCCCCTTTTTATTTGAGCATGAAGGCACGATTAGCAAGCACCGATGGTCCATCATTTAAGGTCTGGGACTTAAACACCCTAGAACGGCGCATCCCGGTTCTTGCTCCGAATAAGGCGCAGAATATGGGGGGCGACTACCGCAAACACGGCGAGCCCAAGCAGCGCGGCTGAGAGCGGATGGGTAATGAAAACACTCATATCGCCTTGCGAGGTAATCATCGCGCGTCGAAATTCTTGCTCGGCCATCGGTCCCAGAATCATGCCAATAATCACGGGCGAGGTCGGGAAATCGAACAGGCGCATGAAGAAGCCGATTATTCCAATCGCCAGCAGCAGCACAAGATCGATAAACGACTGGCTAATGCCGTATGTGCCGATAATGGCAAAAACCAGAATCCCGGCGAAGAGGTAAGGTTTCGGGATATGCAGTACGCGCGCCCAGAGGCCAACAAGCGGCAGATTAAGCAGCAGGAGCATGATATTGGCAATATAGAGGCTGGCAATCAGGCCCCAGACCAAATCGGGCTGGCTGGTCAGCAATTGTGGGCCGGGATTGATGCCATAGCCTTGGAAAGCCGATAGCATGATGGCGGCGGTAGCCCCAGTAGGCAAGCCAAGGGTGAGCATCGGCACCAGCACCCCTGCGGCGGCGGCATTATTCGCCGCTTCCGGCCCGGCAACCCCTTCGATCGCGCCATGGCCGAACTCTTCGGGTTTCTTCGAGAGCCTTTTCTCGAGGAAATACGACAAGAGCGTCGGCAATTCAGCCCCGCCCGCCGGAAGCGCGCCCATGGGAAAGCCCAGCGCGGCCCCGCGCAGCCAGGGCTTCCACGAGCGGCTCCAATCCTCCCGGCTCATCCAGATCGACCCTTTGACCGCCAGAATCTCATCCTTCTGCGCGCCGTGCCGGGCGGCCAGATACAGGGTTTCGCCCACGGCAAACAGGCCGACCGTGACGAGGATGACGTTAATCCCATCGAGCAGTTCGGGAATACCGAAGGTAAACCGGGGCTGCCCCGACTGAAGATCTATCCCGATCATCCCCAGACCCAGGCCGAAAAACAGGCTGGTAAAGCCGCGCGCAATCGAATTCCCTAGCACCGCCGTGACCGTGACGAACGCCAGAACCATCAAAGAAAAATATTCGGCTGGCCCTAGCAGCAGGGCGAATTTCGTGACAACAGGGGCAAGGAAGGTGAGGCCCACGACGCCCACCGTTCCAGCAATGAAAGAGCCAATGGCAGCCGTTGCCAGCGCTTGCGCGCCCCGGCCTTTACGCGCCATTTTATGCCCCTCAAGCGCGGTAACAATCGTCGCGCTTTCCCCCGGCGTATTGATTAGAATCGAGGTGGTCGAGCCGCCGAACATTGCCCCGAAATAAATGCCGGAAAACAGAATGAAAGCGCTGGTCGCATCCACCTGGTAGGTGATCGGCAGCAGAATGGCGATGGTCAACGCAGGGCCGATGCCCGGCAAAACCCCCACGGCGGTTCCCAGGGTCACGCCAACCGCGCACCACAGCAAATGCAACGGGGTTAGGGCAACCGAGAAACCATGGGCAAGGTTGGCGAGTGCCTCCATTAGATCAAACTTTCGATAAAGCCTTCACCCATGCGCAGGCCAAGCAGCCGGGCAAAGCCGAAATAGGCAAGAAGAACAAGCAAAAACCCGATGAGAATTGAGCGAAGCCACGAGCGCGCCTCAAAACTGCGCGCTGCCCCGACAAAGACCAAAGTTGCCGTGAGAATAAACCCGATAGTGCCGATCAGCGCCGTCCCGAGGGCAAAGGCCCCGGCAATCCACCCCAAGGAGGATAGGTTTAAGGCGGGTTCATTCGGATCGGTCGCCTCGCACGCCCAGCCCTGGCCGCGCGCCTCCCAAAGAAGTTTTAACCCGAGCAGCAGAAGCCCGATACCAATAGCATAGGGGAAAACTTTGGGGCCGACCTTGGCGTACAGCGGCGATGTGGGGATGGTGCCGGTCGCCCAAACGACGACCGACCCCAACGCAAGAACCCCTACAGCAACCAAAGCCGGACCGACCGCAAACCCCAAATAAGAAGGGTTGCGCATAGGAACTTCCTTTAAGCGAGGCCGATTTTATTCAAGGTATCGGTCACGCGGGCGGTTTCGGTTTTGATGAACGCATCGAAGCCATCGCCCGCCAGGAAAATATTCGTCCAGTCGCGCTTCTTCAGTTCATCCTGCCAGCCTTGGGAATTGACCATCGCGGTAACGAGATCGATCATATCCTTCTTTTGCTGTGCGCTGATGCCCGGCGGTGCGAAAACGCCGCGCCAGTTGAAGAATTCAACATCAACCCCCTGTTCCTTGAACGTGGGGATATCGAGGCCCGGAATGCGCTTGTCCGAAGAAATCCCGATAGCGCGCAGATTGCCCGCCTTGATTTGCTCAATGAACTCGCCCAGCCCCGAAATACCGCAGGTGACTTGATTGCCCAGCAGGGCCGCTTGAGCAGGGCCGCCGCCCGCGTATGCAACATAGCTGATCTTCGTCGGGTCTGCGCCCACCGCCTGCGCCACGAGCGCCGCGATAATATGATCGGTCCCCCCGGCGGAGCCGCCCGCCCAGGTTACTTTGGCCACATCGGCTTTCAGCGCGGCGGCCAAATCCTTCATGGTCTTGAGCGGCGATTCCTTCGGAACCACGATCACTTCCGCTTCCCCCGTGAGCCGGGCAATCGCGGTAACATTGGTTAGATTGAAGGGCGTTTTATTGGCGATAATCGCGCCCATCATGACAAGGCCCGAGACCATGAGCCCGTCGCCCTGGCCTTTCCACTGATTGATGAACTGCGGCAGACCCACCGTGCCGCCGGCACCGCCAACATTGGTAACTTGGGCGCTGCCGATCAGATTGGCCCCGCGCATGACCTGTTCCATCGTGCGGGCAGTTTGATCCCAACCACCCCCCGGTGCGGCGGGCACAAACAGCCGAAGCTGCTTCATTTGCTGAGCCAATACGGCGGAGGGAAGCATCGGCAGCAGCGCCGTCGCCCCGGTCATCATCAGCATATGGCGTCGTGTAAACATCGTTTCCTCCGGTTATTGTTGTCCGTTAGTTTATGGCGCTTTTGCCGCAATACCAGTATTTTTATTCCGGTTTGCGGTGTGGATTCCCCTCATAGGTCCAACGCCATCCTTTCGGCAGCGGCCCCTTGTTTCGGCCCCCTTGTTGCGACTGCTCATAGGCATGGGCAAGAACGCCGACCGAGCGGGATAGAATAAATAGTCCACGGCATAGGGGTGGCGGAAAACCAAGTTCGCCGAAGATCACAGCGGTCGCGCCATCGATATTCATCGGAATGCGGCGGCCTTTCGCGTGCTCCAGCGCCGCTTCAACGGCCCGCGCCACCTTAGCAAGCTGCCCGTCAATGGTTCCTGCCTCAGCCGCAGCATCGACCAGCGCCAACAGTTTCGGGGCGCGCGGATCAATAGGGTGGAAGCGATGGCCAAAACCGCCGATCTGCGTTTTTGCTGTGAGCGCTTCCTCAACGGCGCGCGTGGCCGCTGCGGGAATATCGCCGTCGGCGCGGGCAAGAATGGCATGATAGAACGTAAGCGCCTGCTCACCCGCGCCGCCGTGAACATCGCCCAGTACGTTAACGGCGCTCGCCATCGCACTATTAATGCCGATTCCGCAGGTCATGGCCATGCGGGCGATTGCGATAGAGGGGGCTTGCGGGCCGTGATCGACCCCCGCCACCAGTGCCGCGCCGAGCAAATCGGCTTGGGCGGGGGTCGGTAGATCGCCCCGCAGCATAAGCCAAATCATCTCCACAAAGCCGATTTTGCCGATCAAATCCTCAATGGCGTAGCCACGAAAGCGGATGGAACCCGGCTGCATATCGATAATGTCGGTATGCCACCAGTTTTCGGCCTTTTCTTGATCGGGCGTCATTGGGCCAACTCCGCCAGAATTTCTGCGCGATGGGCATCCAGCCGGGGCGGCGGGCGGTTGGGCCGGGGGGCTTCGCCATCAACGCAAAAGCCGCCGCGCACGCAAGATACTGCGCGGTCTAACCCAATCGTCGCGCCCTCGAACTGCGTTACCATATCCCGCGCGACCGTCTGCGGATGCGTTAAAATGGCCGGAACGCTTAGAACCTGCCCGGCGGGAATGCCGACCGCAATCATTCGGGTTTCCCATTCTAAGGCGGACGCGGAAGCCAGCGTCGCTTCCAATTCCTGCGTCAAGGCGGTTCGGTTCGCCAGGCGCGCGCCCCGATCCGCGAAGCGCGGATCGGTCAACCAATCCTCCCGCCCAACCAGTTTTGCGAGCGCGCCAAATTGTTCGGCCTTATTCGCGGCAATATTCAAGAGCCCGTCGCCCGTACGGAACGTGCCGGAGGGGCTGGCCGTAAAATTCTCGTTCCCCATCGGGATCGGCGCTTTTCCGGCAATGAGATGATTGGAGACGGCCCAGCCCAAGGCCGAAATCGTCGACTCCAAGAGCGACACATCCAAATAACAGCCGCGCCCGTCGCGCTGCCGCCGAACCAGCGCAGCGGCGATGGCGAAGGCCGCGCTTAACCCGCCCAGCGTATCGCAGATCGGCACGCCCACGCGCAACGGGGCCGTTTCGGGGGTTCCCGTGACACTCATTAAGCCAGAGTAACCTTGAATAACTTGATCGTAGGCGGGGGCGTTTTTCATGGGACCGGTCGCGCCAAAGCCCGAAATGGCGCAATAGACCAGCCCCGGATTCTGTTCGGCTAAAGCGGCATGCCCCAGACCGAGCCGATCCATCACACCCGGGCGGAAGTTTTCAACCAATACATCCGCACTGGCCACCAAGGCCAGAAACGCCGCACGGTCGGTCGAATCCTTTAAATTGAGCGCAATTGACCGCTTCCCTGCGTTTTGCGCAAGGAAGGAGGCCCCCATCAAATCGCCGTTTAGGGCGGCGTCGGCCCCCAATTGCCGGGCCAAATCGCCCCCTTCGGGCGTTTCCACTTTAACCACATCCGCCCCCAAAAGACCCAATTGGTAGGCGCAGTAAGGGCCAGCCAGTACATTTGTGAGATCAAGGATGCGCACGCCAGCCAAAAGATCGATCATCCCGCCCTCCCTATATCGACCGATATTTCCCAGATGGACAGCCCATCCGACCATTGTTGATGGCATATCGCTAAATTCTGGACTTGTAACGGAATTGTACCAGTCACCTCTTTCACTATGCCACCTTGGCTTCAAATGCGAGGGGGCTGATACCGCCCGAAAATGAATGGCGGCTTGCGCCTGACGACCCGTCTAAAAATTTCAAACCGAACTTTCAAGATTTCGAAAGGCTCTGCCGTAATCGCTGAAAAAACATTGTCTGTAGCCGCGTCGGCTTCCACCCCAGCCGCGTTGTTGTCCCGATCGGCCGCTCCGATCCGGTGAGGGGGAGGGGGAGGGCGATTAAATGCCGTGTTGCAATCTCATGCCCCACTTGGCTTTCCGATAGCAACACGGCCCGGTCGCTCCCGAGAACCAGCGCGCGGGTCGCAATTAACGAGCCGCATTCGATAAGGCGCGTCGGAATAGGAAGCCCTGCCTGCGTAAACAGGCGCTCAAACTGCTGGCGCGCGGGCGCGCCGGGTGCCGCGACGATCCAGTCGAGCTGGGCCAGGGCTTCGGGCGTAGGGTGGGGCAGGGTCGCAATCGGATGGTCGCGCCGAACGATAATAGCGAGGGGTTCACTGAATAAGGCTTCCTGAACAATGTCGGAGGTCGGAGGCGGCAGGCGCAGCGCGCCGAGGATGATATCCAGATTCCCCCGCCGCAGTTCATGCAACAGTTCGTTATAGGGCCCGTCGACGATACGGATTCGGGCATCCGGATAGTCGTGGAGAACGGCTAGAACGGCGCGCGGCAGGATTTGTGCCCGCGCGAGCGGCAGGCAGCCAATAGCAATCGATCCATCCATCACCCCGCGCCCTTCGCGCAGTTCTTGAATAGCTTGTTGAAGCTCGGCGAGAACAAGACCTGCATACCGGGCGAGGCTAATGGCGTCGCGGCTCGGCTCCATACCGCGGGGGGTGCGCTCAAACAGCGGGGTGCCCCACAAAGTTTCTAGATCCCGGATGGCACGGTTCACACTGGGTTGCGAGACCGAAAGCCGTTCGGCTGCCAGCGTTAGACTGCCGGTTTCGACCGTGAGAATCACGGCACGGAGATGAACGATAGTGACAAGCGTGGTGAGACCCGATCCATTTTTTCCAATCGGACCTAACTCCCGCTCGGCGGCAACGAGATGGGCAAAAGCGCGGTTGATGCGATCCGCAAACCCCGCGCCGAGGTCGGTCGGATAGAGGCCCGAGGGGACACGGGTAAAGAGAGGCTCCCCCACCATAGCTTCCAGTCGGCGGATTGCTTGACTGATGGCGGGTTGGGTGAGGTGCATCATGCTGGCGGCATTGCTTGTGCTGCCCAACTTTGCAACGGCGGCGACCGCGCGCAAAGTTCTGAGTTTCGGGAACCCTGATAGATCCACAGCACCCTCTCCATCCGTCATCGCTCTAACAAAAATTTCTACCATAGGGCAGGGAAGTGAGTCGCGTCGAAGGGGGGGGCGGTGTTGAATTTGGGCAACAAAAAACCAGCATCGCTTCAAGCGTGATTTAGGGAGTTGAGACCGATGCCCACGGTAATCACCGAGTGCCCGCGCGTGGCACCCACGCTTGCGGAGCGGTTCCTGGCCTTTGGCGTTGCGACGGTCCATGAAGCCCAGGGCCGGGTCGGGCTCATGCACGCCGGGCTAAAGCCGATCTATCGCCCTGCCCATATTGCCGGGTCCGCCGTGACCTGCACGGTCGCGCCGGGCGATAATTGGACGATCCATGTGGCGGTCGAACAATGTCAGCCGGGTGATATTTTGGTGGTCACGCCGACCAGCCCCTGTGAGGACGGTTATTTCGGGGATCTTCTGGCCGTCTCCCTCCAATCACGGGGTGTGCGCGGGTTGATTATTGCGGCGGGCGTGCGCGATACCGCGACCCTCACCGAGATGAAATTCCCAGTTTGGTCGAACGCGATTTTCGCCCAAGGCACGGTGAAGGAGACTTTGGGGGATGTGAATCTGCCAATGGTTTGTGCGGGGGCCCTGGTCCATCCGGGGGATCTGATCGTCGCCGATGATGATGGCGTCGTGGTGGTTCCACGGGCGTCGGCTGAGCGTGTGCTGGAAAATTGCCTTGCCCGCGAGACGAAGGAAGCCAAGACGCGGGCAAGGCTGGCGGCGGGGGAACTTGGGCTCGATATTTACGGCATGCGGTCCCGGCTTCAGGAAAAGGGGCTGGTTTACCGGGCTGCCCGCGACGTGGCTTAGGGGGGCTTGATGCTAAAAGCCATTCCCTGCACGGTGATGCGCGGCGGCACCTCGAAAGGGCTGTATTTCGATGCTGCCGATTTGCCCGCCGACCCTGCGGCGCGCAATCGGATTTTATTGGCGGCGATGGGATCGCCCGACGGACGCCAGATCGATGGCATGGGTGGCGCGCATTCCCTGACCAGTAAGGTCGCGGTGCTGAGCCGGTCCGATCATCCCGATGCGGATGTGGATTATCTCTTTCTTCAGGTCGCGGTGGATCGGGCCGAGGTGAGCGACAGCCAGAACTGCGGCAATATCCTGGCAGGGGTTGGCCCTTGGGCGATTGAGGCCGGGTGGGTCCCGGTTGCGGGCGCTGTCACGCCCGTCCGGATTCAGATGGTCAATAGCGCCAGTTTTGCGACCGCCTTGGTACCAACGCCGGGCGGGCAGGTTACCTATGACGGCGGGGCGCGGATCGATGGGGTGCCGGGCACCGCCGCGCCGATCCCGCTGGAATTTCTCGACGTGGCGGGCTCCTCCTGTGGCGCGCTGCTGCCGACGGGCGCGGTGCGCGATAGGGTGGATGGCGTGGACGTCACTTGCATCGATAACGGTATGCCCATCGTGCTACTGCGGGCCGCCGATTTCGGCCTGTCCGGCACCGAAGCGCCAGAGGTTCTGGAAGCCGATAGCGCGCTCAAAGCCCGGATTGAGGCGCTGCGCCTGAAGCTCGGCCCGCGGATGAACCTTGGCGATGTGGCCAAAAAAACCGTGCCGAAAATGACGCTCGTCGCCCCGGCACAACACGGCGGGGTGCTGACAACGCGCAGTTTCATTCCGCACCGGGTGCATGAGGCGATTGGCGTCTTGGGGGCGGTGAGCGTTGCGACCGCCTGCGTTATTCCGGGGTCGATTGCCGCCGAAATCGCCGGGCCGATTTCGGCCGAGGCGGGCTGCGTGCTGGATATCGAGCATCCTTCCGGCTTTTTCTCGGTCGATATGGTGGCCCAGGTGTCGGGCGATCCGTTGACGCCCGCCGTGCGCGTGACCCGCTCGGCGCTGCTGCGCACGGCGCGCAAGTTGATGCAGGGGGTGGTTTTCGTGCCCGCGTCGCTTTGGGAGGGGCAGCCATGATGCGCATTGCCCTGATTGGCTTCGGCGAAGTCGGCCAGATCCTCGCCGAGGATCTGCAACACTCTGCGGCCTTAACCGTGTGGGATAAGCAGTTTCCCACACCCGAAACGCCCGCGCGGCAAGCCGCTACGGCGCGCGGTTTAGCGCTTGCGTCTTCCGCTGGTGAGGCGGGCGCCGGGGCTGATGTGATTTTGGCGGCGGTAACCGCAGCCCAAACCTTGGCGGCGGCGGCGGCGGTTGCGGAAGGGATTGCCCCAGGCGCGCGCTATGTCGATCTCAACTCGGCCTCACCGGGGCAGAAGGCGGCGGCAGCGCAGGCGATCATGGCGC
>JAESFP010000151.1_pt1 | contig 48319 bp, 30 predicted proteins | sample 9266181 | NCBI WGS metagenome assembly JAESFP01 (sample SAMN14502547, study PRJNA617102) | algae metagenome | isolation source: Pegethrix bostrychoides GSE-TBD4-15B and co-occurring heterotrophs from... | place: USA: Grand Staircase-escalante National Monument, Utah | collected 2006-08-15 | reverse complement strand
GACCGTCCTCGCGCCAGCGCACCAGGTCCCCCGTGCGGTACAGCCGCCCGCCCTTCCCGTCGAACGGGTCCGCGATGAAACGCTGCGCCGTCAACCCGCTTCGGTTCAGGTACCCGCGTGCAAGACCCGCGCCGCCCAGGTACAGCTCGCCCGCCATTCCGGCCGGCACCAGGTTCAGGTCGCCGTCGAGCACCACCGCCCTGCGGTCGCCGATCGGCGAGCCGATCGGCATGTAGGCTGTATCGAAGCCGCCGCCGGCATGCGCCTTGGCGATGGTCGGGGTAATCACCGCCTCCGTCGGCCCGTAGCCGTTGATGATCCGGGGCGGCTGCAGGTTCGACATCACGCGCTCATAGGCAGCGCGCGAGGTCGCTTCGCCGCCCACCGTGTAGGAACGCAGCGAAGGCACGCGCCCCTCCTCTCCCATGCCCTCGGCCAGCTGCTGCAGATAGCTCGGCGTGAAACAGGCGATGGTGATGCCATGGCGGCGCATCTCCTCGTAGCTGCGCTCCACCGTCCACAGTTCCTCGTCGCGCGGCATCAGCACCGAACCGAAGGCCAGGGGCGTCCAGATCCGCTCGTGCGCGCCGTCGAAGTTGATGGAAGCGAACTGCAGCTCGCGGTCTTCCGGCGTCATGCCGTAGGCCTGGCCGATGGCCAGGATGTGCATGCCGAGAGGCCCGTGCGCCACGGCAACGCCCTTCGGTTGCCCGGTCGATCCCGAGGTGTAGATCACATAGGCGAGATGCTCGCCGCGCAGCGCAACCGCGGGGTCGTCCGAGCGCCCTGCCTCCAGCGTCTGCGCGTCGAGCAGCAGCGTGGGGAGTTCACGCATTCCAGCCGGCAGGCGCTCGCGCACGCGGGCCTGCGTCAGCAGCAAGCAAATGCCGCTGTCCGCCGCCATGAAGCTCAGGCGCTCAGCCGGATAGCCGGGGTCCAGCGGCACATAGGCACCACCCGCCTTGAGCACGCCCAGCAGTGCCACCACCATCTCGACGGACCGCTCCACCGCCAGGCCGACCCGGCTTTCCGGCCGCACGCCCAATGCCATCAGCCGGTGGGCCAATCGGTTGGCGCGCGTGTTGAGCTCGCCATAGCTCAGCGCGGTGTCGCCCATGATCAGGGCCGTTGCATCAGGCCTCGCGCGTGCCTGCCGTTCGACCAGTCGATGCACCGGCACATCTTCCCAAGGACCGTGCTCCCCCGCGCCCCAGCGTTGCAATTGCAGGCGCTCGGGCTCGTCGAGCAACTCGACGTCGCGCAAAGGCAGCTCGGGACGGCTCACCAGTTGCCGCAGCATCGCCAGGTAATGTGCCGCCAGCCGCTCGATGGTCCGCGGCTCGAACACGGCCCTGGCATAGGTGAAGACGAAGCTGATGCCGCCGTCGGGCTCTTCCACCGTGTCGAGTGCCAGTTCGAGCGGCGCGGCCTGCTCGTCGATCTCGTAGGGCTCCAGTGTCAGGCCGGACAGTTGCGAAAGCGCGCTCAGGTCTTGTTGCTGATGATTGAAGATCACCTGGAACAGCGGCGGCTGGCTGAGGCTGCGCTGCGGCGCCAGGGCATCGACCAGCTGTTCGAACGGCAGATCCTGGTGGGCCTGCGCATCCAGCGCAGCCTGGCGCGCCTGCGCCAGGACCTGCGCCAGGGTCGTGTGCCCGGTCAGCGTGTTGCGCAGCACCTGCGTATTGACGAACAGGCCGACCACGCCGGCAACCTCCGGCCGGTCCCGGTTGGCGATCGGCACGCCGAGGCGAATGTCCGTCTGGCCGCTGTAGCGATGCAAAAGCCCCTGGAAAGCAGCCATCAGCAGCATGAAAGGCGTGGCCTTGTGCGACGTGGCGCAGCGCCGCAGATCCCGGACCAGCGCCGACGGCAACGCGGCACGGTGGCGCGCCACGCGGTAAGGGCCCTGCGCGGGACGGGGATGGTCGCCGGGCAGTTGCAGCAAGGGATGCGCGCCGCCGAGCTGCGTCTTCCAGTAGCCGAGCTGCCGATCGCGTTCTCCGGCATCGAGCCAGTTGCGCTGCCATGCGGCGTAGTCGGCATAGCGCAGCGACGGCGCGGCCAGCGCCGGGGCCCGGCCTGCCGCGTGTGCCTGGTAGAGCTGACCGAACTCTTCGACCAGGATCTGCATCGACCAGCCGTCGGCCACGATGTGATGCATCACCAGCACCAGAACCTGCTCTTCCTCGGCCAAACGGATCAGGCCGACGCGCAGCAACGGTCCTTCGGCCAGGTCGAAGGCTTCGCCAGCCATGCGACCCGCGTCCACCTGCGCCTGGGCGGCGCGCTCCTTGGCCGGCAGCGACCGCAGATCGACATGGCGCACATCGGGCATCAGCTCGGCATGCACGACCTGCTCGGCCACGCCGTCGGTGCTGGCCCTGAAGGTGGTCCGCAGGGACTCGTGCCGCGCCACCAGCGTGCCCAGGCTGGCCTCGAGGGCGCGCGGATCCAGCCGCCCTTTCAGCGTCAATGCGGCCGTGATGTGGTGCGCCGCGCTGGCGGGCTCCATCTGCCAGACGAACCACTGGCGCGCCTGGGCGTAGGACAGCGGCAACGCCGCGCCCCCGGGCCGCGGCACGATGGGCAGGCGGCCGAAATCGATGCCTTGCGCTCGCAACGCCGCGATGAATTCCTTCTGCTTGGCCGGCGACAGCTCGGCAAAGCGTTGTGCGATCAATGTGCTACGTGCGTTCACTTAGATTCCCAGACTTTCCAACAATGCATCCATGCGATCCAGCTCCGAGGTGTCCTGCGCGGCGTTCCCGCGGCCTTCGGCCGCCAGGACTTCAGCGCAGGCCGCCAGGCTCGGGCATTCGAAATAACGCTGCAGCGGCAGGTCGACGTCCAGTCGGGCCTTGACCATCTGCCGCAATCTCAAGGCGGCGAGCGAGTGCCCACCGAGCTCGAAGAAGTTGTCGTGCCGGCCCACCTGGGCCAGCCCCAGCACCTGCGCCCACACCTGTGCCAGCGCCTGCTCCACCTCGCCCTGCGGCGCCTCGTAGTCGCGCCCCGCCGCGTACGCCGGCTCCGGCAGCGCCTTGCGGTCCACCTTGCCGTTGGCGTTCAGCGGCAGCGCCTGCAGCACCACGATCGCCCCGGGCACCATGTACTCCGGCAGCGCCGCGCCCAACTGCTCGCGCAAGCTCGCCGCTTCCAGCTGCGCCTGGCCTTCGTGGCCGCACACGTAGCCCACCAGGCGTGCGCCGCTGGGGCCCTCCTGCGCCACCACCACCGCCTCTCGCACGCCCGGCTGTGCCAGCAGCTGCGCCTCCACCTCTCCCAGCTCGATGCGAAAGCCGCGCACCTTCACCTGGTGGTCCAGGCGGCCCAGGTACTCCAGCTGACCGTCCTCGCGCCAGCGCACCAGGTCCCCCGTGCGGTACAGCCGCCCGCCCTTCCCGTCGAACGGGTCCGCGATGAAACGCTGCGCCGTCAACCCGCTTCGGTTCAGGTACCCGCGTGCAAGCACTTCGGCACCGACGTACAGCTCGCCGGCCACGCCGACCGGTGCTCTTTGCAGGCACCCGTCCAGCACCAGCAGGCGCGCGCTGGAAGCCGGCCGCCCGATGGGCGGCAGCCCCTCGCCATCGCCGGACGTGATGCCGAACTCGCTGACCACGTGGGTTTCAGTGGGGCCGTACTGATTGACGAGCCTGCATTGCGGTTCGCGCCGCAACCAGGCCATCAGGGCCGGCGTGAGCTTGAGCTGCTCGCCGGCGGTGACGACCTCCCGCAGGGCCGGCAAGCGCGAGCCTTGGGCCAACGAGGCTTCGGCAAGATGCTGCAGCACGGAGAAGGTCAGGAACACGCGCTCCACGGCCTGCTCACGCATCAGCGCCTCGAGTTCCACCAGATCGAGCCGCTGCGCCTCCGAGCTCTGCACCAGGCAGCCACCCGAGGCCAGGCCGCTGAGCATTTCCTGGAAGGCGACATCGAAACAAGGCGATGCATACAACAGGGTGCGGCATGGCCCCGGCGTGCGCTCCAGCTGCCAGGCGATCAGCCGCGCCACCGCTTCGTGCCGCATCGCCACGCCCTTGGGGCGTCCGGTGGAGCCCGAGGTGTACAGCACATAAGCCAGGTGGTCTCCATGGATCGGCACGACAGGATCGGCCTGCGATTCAGCGCTCACGTCGCAGGCGTCGAAGGACAGCAGGCTCACCCCCGCCCGAGCCGGAATCCGGGCCGCAAGGGCATCACGCGTCAGCACCCAGGCCACGCCGCTGTCCTCCACCATGTAGGCAAGGCGATCGGACGGGAATGACGGGTCCAGCGGTACATAGGCCGCGCCCGCCTTCAACACCGCCAGCAGTCCGACCACCGTCTCGACGGAGCGGTCGACCGCGATCGCCACCCGATCCTCGGGGCCGATGCCGAGCCGGATCAGGCGATGCGCCCATTGGTTGGCCAGCCGGTTCAAGGCGGCATGGCTCAATTGGCGCTCGCCGACGACCAGGGCCGGTGCCTCGGGGTGCGCCCGTGCCTGCCGCTCGACCAGCCGATGCACGGGCTCGCACGAGCGCGCCGCAAAGTCGCCCTGCTCGAAGCGCGCCAGTCCGGCCAGTGCGGCGGGATCGATCAACGGCAGTTGCGCCAGGGGGCGGTCGTTGTCCTCGGCCAGTGCCAGCAGCAACGTATGCAATTGGCTCGCCAGCCGCTCGATCATGGACGCGTCGCACAGGTCCTGCGCATAGAGCCACTCCAGTTGCAACGTATCGCCCTGATGAATCAGCAGGCTCAAGGGGTAAGAGGTGTCCGCCTGTGTGCGCACGGGCCCGAACACCAGGCCACCCGGCGCCGCTTCTCGCAGCACCTGGTCGACCGGGTAGTTTTCGAACACCAGCAGGGTGTCGAACAGGCCCTGCCCCGCGCCGCCGGCCCAGGCCTGGATCTCGTGCAAGGGCGTGTGTTCGTGCTCGCGTGCCGCCACCTGGCTGGCCTGCAGTTCCCGCAGCCATGCGCCCACGCGCTGCCCGGGCCGCAGCGACGCCACCACGGGCAAGGTGTTGATGAACAAACCCAGCATCTGCTCGGCGCCGGGCAGCTCGGCCGGGCGTGTGGCCGCGGTGGCGCCGAACACCACCGTTCGCTGGCCCGTATGGCGCCCCAGCAGCAGCGCCCACGCCGCCTGCACCAGCGTGTTGAAGGTCACTCGCTCGCGCCGCGCGGCCTGTTGCAAGCGCAGCGTTGCCGGTGCATCGAGTTCGCTGCAATGGCGTGCCTTGCCGACGCCCGGGCGATCCGGAGGCCGCAACGCGGACAGCAGTCGCGTCGGCGCGTCCATGGTTCCCATGACCGCGCGCCAGTAGCGCTCGCCGGCCCGAGGGTCGCGTGCCCCCAGCCAGGCGATGTAGTCGCGATATCGCGCAGGCGCCTGCATCGGCGGTCGCCCTTCGTACCGGAGCAATACCTCGGCCATCAACTGCGCGGCGCTCCAGCCGTCGAGCAGGAGGTGATGGTGTGTCCAGATCAGGTGGTGGCGCTGTTCTCCGGTGCGAACCAGCAGCAACCGCATCAGCGGCGGCCGGGCCAGATCGAAGCCTTGCGCCATCTGCTCGAACGCCAATGCCTCCAGGGCGCCGCCAATGTCGGCGGACTCGCGCAGGTCCCGCTCGATCCAGGGCATCTCGGCGCGCGCCGTGACCCATTGCAACGGCGCCTCGCCGTGGACCAGGAAGCCGCTGCGCAGGATCTCGCTGCGCCGCAACGCAGCCTCCCATGCGGCGCGCAAACGCGACGGGTCGAGGCGCTCCACGTCCACCGCCAGCTGGTTGATGTAGCTGCCGTCCCGCGGCTCGAGCAGGCCGTGGAACAACATGCCTTGCTGCATGGGCGACAACGGATACAGGTCTTCCAGCTCGGCGATCGGCAGCGGCAAGGCATCGAGCTGCGCCTGGTCGAGTCCGGCCAGCGGGAGGTCCGAAGGCGTCACGCCGCGCACGCCCGCGGTGGCGTGCGCGATCAGCGCGACGAGCTCCTCTTCGAAGCGCTTCACCCACCCCTGCACTTCCTGCCGGGCATGCCTGGCGCGGCTGTAGCTCACGGAAAGACGCAGTTCGCCGTCGGCCACCTGAGCGTTGACCGTGAACTCGTGCATGAGCGGCGCGGCCTCGTCCATCGCCGCGCCGGCACTTTCGTCGGCCAGCCGCCAGGGCGAGTGCGCGTCAAAGCCGTTGTCGACCTGGCCAAGGTAGTTGAAGACGAGATGCGGCTTCGGCAGCGCGCGCAAGGCGCCCTGTTGTGCCTCATTGCCCAGGTACTTCAATGCGCCGTAGCCGAATCCCTTGAACGGAATACGACGCAGGCTTTCCTTGACCCGCTTGAGCGCCTCGCCCGGCGCCCCCAGAGGATCGAGCAGCACCGGGAACAGGCTGGTGAACCACCCCGTGGTGCGCGACAGGTCGACGCCGCCGCGCAAGTCTTCGCGGCCGTGCCCCTCCACCATGATCTGCAGTCTCTCGTGGCCGCTCCAGGCGCACAGCGCCCGGCCAAGGGCCGTCAGCAACACATCGTTGACCTGCGTACGGTAGGCCGCCGGAACCTCCTTGAGCAGTGCATGCGTCCTGGCCTTGTCGAGACGCAACTCGACGCCTGCGCGCTCGGCCTGCGTGCTCACGCCTTCCGGATGCGCGCAAGGCAGCGCGACCGGTGCGTCGGCCAGCGCGCGCCAGAAGGCCAACTCTTCGTCGCCGGCTGCGGCATGGGCCTGCAAAGTCAACGCCCAGTCCTTCACGCTTGCTGTCCTGGCTGGCAACACGATGCGCTCGCCCGCTCGCTGCCGGGCATAGGCGTGCGCCAGGTCTTCGATCAGGATGCGCCACGACACACCGTCGACCACCAGGTGATGCGCCGCGAGCAGCAAGCGCCGGCTGCCGTCGCCCAGCTCGATTGCCAGCGCGCGCAGCAGCGGGCCCCGCTCCAGGTCCAGACTGCGCTGGGCTTCGTCGCACAGGGCCTCGACCTCTGCTTCATCCTTCGCCTTGCGCACCCACAGCAGCGCCTGCCGCCAGTTCGCGGGCAACGGTTCGTAGGCCTGTTGCCAGGCACCTGCGGCGTCCTGGCGAAAGCGCAGCCGAAAACCGTCATGGTGTTCCACCACGGCCACCAGCGCACTTTCGAGCGCAGGCAAATCCAAAGGCTCCCGGCTAAGCAACAGCAAGGCCTGATTCCAGTGATGGCGACGCGGCATTCCGGTCTCGAAGAATTCAGCCTGGAACGGCAGCAGCGGGACCGCACCGACGCTTGCGCCGCGCTCGCCCCCCGCCGTTGCCGCCGCGTCCACGGCCTCGGCCACCTCCGCGAGTTCCGCGATGGTCTGGCGATCGAACATCTGACGCGGCGTCAGCTTCCAACCCGCCGCGCGCAAGCGCGCCACGATCTGCAGGCTCAGAATGGAATCCCCACCGAGGGCGAAGAAGTTGTCTCGTCGCCCCACCTGCGGCACACGCAACAGCTCGGCCCAGATCGCGGCCAGCGCCTGTTCCACCGCAGTGGACGGCGCCTCGTAGACCTCGGTCGCAACCGAGTCGGGCTGCGGCAACGCCTTGCGATCAACCTTGCCGTTGGCGTTCAGCGGCAGCGTGTCCAGCGCCATGACGATGCCGGGAACCATGTATTCCGGCAGGCTTGCATGAAGGCGTGTCTTCAATGCCGCGGTGTCGAGCTGCTGGCCTGCATGCGCCGAGACGTAGCCCACCAGCCGCGCACCACCGGGGCCTTGCTCGGCCACCGCCACCGCCTCGCGCACCTCGGGCTGCGCCAGCAGCTGCGCCTCGATCTCGCCCAGCTCGATGCGGAAGCCCCGGATCTTGACCTGGTGGTCGATGCGCCCGAGGTATTCGAGCTGCCCGTCTTCCCGCCACCTCACGAGGTCGCCCGTGCGGTACAGCCGCTCGCCCATGTCGCTGAACGGATCGGCCACGAAGCGCTCGGACGTCAGCCCGTTCTTGCCGAGGTAGCCGCGCGCCAGCCCGATGCCGCCCAGGTACAGCTCGCCCCCCACGCCTTGCGGCACGAGGTTCAGGTCCGCATCCAGCACATACGTTTTCGTGTCAGCGATCGGACGACCGATGGCCACGTGGTTGCGACCGTCTGCCTGGCACGTCCAGTGCGTCACGTCGATGGCCGCTTCGGTCGGACCGTACAGGTTGTACAGGCCCGTACCCGGCAGGCGCTCGAACACCTTGGCTTGTGCCTCGGCAGGCAGCGCCTCCCCGCTGCACACGATGCGCTTCAGGCTTGTGCAGGCCTCGATGCCTTCGTGCGCCACGAACGCCTGCAGCATCGACGGCACGAAGTGGATCGTGGTGACCTGGTGTCTGCGGATCAGGTCGACCAGCTTGCCCGGCTCACGATGGTCGCCCGGCTGCGCCACCACCAGGCGCGCCCCCTGCATCAGCGGCCAGAAGAACTCCCACACCGACACGTCGAAGCTGAACGGGGTCTTCTGCAGCACCGTGTCCGCCTCGCCCAGCGCATAGGCGTCCTGCATCCACGCCAGCCGGTTGAACAGCGAGCGGTGGCGGTTGGCCGCGCCCTTGGGCCGGCCGGTCGAGCCCGAGGTGTAGATCACGTAGGCCAGGTGGTCGCCATGCAGGGCCACATCGGGGTCGACGCTCGCGCCCGTTTCCAGGTCCAGCCGGTCGAGCTCGATCATGCGCACGCCGGCTTGCGCGGGAATGCTTGGCGCGATGTGGCTCTGCGTGAGCAGCAGCCCGACGCCGCTGTCCTCCAGCATGTAGGCGATGCGGTCCTTCGGATACTCGGGGTCGATCGGCACGTAGGCGCCGCCGGCCTTCAGGATCGCGAGCAGTCCCACCACCATCTCGACGCTGCGCTCGGTGGCAATGCCCACCTGGGTGTCGGGCCGCACGCCCATTGCGATCAGCCGGTGCGCCAGCCGGTTGGCACGCGCTTCCAGCTGTGCATAGCTCAGGGAGACCTCGCCGAACACCAGCGCCACCGCGTCGGGTGTGCGCCGCGCCTGCTTTGCAAGCAGGCGATGCACGGGCTCTTCGTACGCGCGATGCGGCAGGTTCCGGCTCCAGTGCGCCAGTTGCGCACGCTCGTCTTCGCCGGTCAGCACCAGGTTGGCGAGCACGCAGTCGGGATCGGCCGCGAGCGTTTCCAGCACCCGCGTGTAGCTGTCGACCAGCCGCTGCGCGGTGCGCGCGTCGAACAGGTCGGTGTTGTATTCGAGCCGGCCGCGAACGCCCTGCGGGTCGATGTAGAAATCCAGCGACAGGTCGAACTTGGCGCCCGCGTCGTCGAACTCTTCCAGCTCGGCGCGCACGCCCTCGAAGTCGAGCGCCACCGCCTCGCCCGCCATCTGCACGCCGAACATCACCTGGAACAGCGGGCTGCGGGCCGGGTCGCGGCGGTCCTTGCGGCTTGCGAGCAGCACCTCGAACGGCAGGTCGGCGTTGTCGAGCGCGGCCAGTGCGTCGGCGCGGACCTGGCGGCACACCTGGCGCAGGCTCTGGCGCGGCGACAGGCGTGCGCGGAACACCTGCGTGGTGACGAAGAAGCCCAGCAGCTCGCTCACCTCCTCGTGGTGCCGCCCGGCATTGGGCACGCCGACGGCGAAGTCGCCCTGGCCGCTGTAGCGCGCCAGCAGCACCTGCCAGCCCGCGAGCAATGCCACGAAGGGCGTGCATTTCTCGGCGCGGCAGAACTTCTGCACGGCCAGCGCGAGTGCCGGCGGCAGCGCGAAGCCGAGCGCGGTGCCGGCAAAGGTCTTCCGCGACGGGCGCGTGCGGTCGGTCGGCAGGTCGAGCGCGGGAACGTCGGGGCCGAGGTGGCGGTTCCAGTGGTCGAGCTGGCCCGCCAGCGCGCCGCCCCGCACGCTCGCGCGTTGCCACACGGCGTAGTCGGCGTACTGCACGGGCAACGGCGGCAGCGCGACCGCGCCGCTGCTGTGCAGCGCAAGCCGATAGGCCTCGCCCAGGTCGGCGGCAAGGATCGGGTTCGACCATGCGTCGGACACGATGTGATGCAGGCACACGGCCAGCACATGCCGGTCGTCGCCCAGCTTCACGAGCCGGGCAATCAGCGCGGGGGCGGTGGACAGGTCGAACACGTGCGCGGCGGTGCGGCGCACGGCTTCGTCGAACGGCTGCTTCTGCGCCTGCGCCGTCAATGCCGACAGGTCGATGCGCTCCAGCGTGAACGGCGCCGCCGCCTGCACGCGCTGCATCGGCACGCCGCCCTGCTCGAAGAAGCTGGTACGCAGCACGGCGTGGCGCGCAATCAGTGCCTGGAACGCACGCTCCAGCGCGTCCGCGTCGAGCGCGCCGCCCAGGCGGAACACGCGCGGCAGGTTGTAGGCGGTGAGGCCGGGCTCGAGCTTCTGCAGGAAGCACAGTTGCTCCTGCGCGAACGACAGCGCCACGGCGTCGCCGTCGGCCACGGTGCGCACGATCCCTGGTTGCATCTCGATGCTGCTCATGCGGTTTCGCTCGCTTCTTCCGGTTGCTGGATGGCCCGCGCCCTTTGCTCAAGTTCCGCTGCGTCTTCGCTGCCCTCGCGCAGCGCGGCGGCCAGCGCGGCCGGCGTCGGGTGGTCGAACACCACGCCCGCCGCCACCTCGACCTGCAGCAGCTTGCGAATGCGCGCGACCAGCTTGATGACCTGCAGCGAATGGCCGCCGAGTTCGAAGAAGTCGTCCTCGACGCTGACAGGCCCGCTGCCGAGCAGCGTCGCCATGCCATCCGCGAGCACGGCTTCGAGCGCACTGCGTGGTTCGATGCGGGCCTTGCGTTGTTCCGCAGCGGGAGCGATCGCGCTCAGCGCAAGGCGATCGATCTTTCCGTTCGGCAGGCGCGCGAATGCGTCGACCGCCGTGAAGCTGCCCGGCACCATGTGCGCGGGCAGCGCGGCGGCCAACTGCTCGCGCAGCGCACCGCTGTCGACCAGCGCCGCGTCGGCGACGAAGAACACCGACAGCGTCATCGCGCCCGCCGCGTCCGCCGCGTCCGGCGTCGCCAGCACCACGGCCTGCCGCACGCCGGGCTGCGCGAGCAGCACCGCCTCGACCTCGGCCGGCTCGACGCGGAAGCCGTGGATCTTCACCTGATGGTCCGCGCGCCCCGCCAGGCGGATGCCGCCTTCGGCACGCACATACGCCAGGTCGCCCGTGCGATACAGCCGCTCGCCCGGGTTGAACGGATCGGCCACGAACGCGTCGCCCGCCTCGCGGTTCAGGTAGCCGCGGCACAGCTGCGCGCCGCCGACATAGACCTCACCCAGCCCACCGGCCGGCACGAGGCGCAGCGCCGCGTCGAGCACGTGCACGCGGTTGTTCGCGAGCACCCGCGACAGCGGCAGTTGCTCGGGCACCTGTGCGCCCGCGGGCACGGCGTGGACCATCACGCCGACCGTGGTCTCGGTCGGCCCATAGTGGTTGTAGACGGCGCACTGCGGTGCGAGCCGCGCGATGCGCTCGACCAGCGCGCGCGGCGCGGCCTCGCCGCCCAGCACCAGCGTGCGCGGCAGTCGTGGCGACGCGCATTCGAGCAGCGCCTCCAGATGCGAGGGCACGATCTTGATCGCGTCGATCTCGCACCCGGCCATGAAGCGCGCGAAGGCTTCGGCGTCTTTCACCTCCTCGTCGGCTGCCACGACAAGGCATGCACCATGGAAGAAAGCACCGAACAGCGCGGTGTTGCCGAGATCGGCGACGACCGAGCTGGTGAGCGCCCAGCGGCGGCAGGTGTCGAGCTTCATCGCGTCCGACGCGGCGACGACGTAGTTCAGCAACTGGCCCTGCTCGATGGCGACACCCTTCGGCGTGCCGGTGGAGCCGGAGGTGTAGAGCACGTAGGCAAGGTCCTGCAATGCGATCCGGTGGGCCGACGGTGTATCGGGCAAGCCGTCAAGTGCGGGCAACTCGGCATCGATCACGAGCGCCGCCCCGGCATCCGCCAGCACGGCGGCGCGGCGCGCCTCGGGCCATTCGGGCGCAAGCGGCAGATAGGCGGCGCCCACGCGCCATGCGGCGAACATCGCCACGGGCAGGTCGAGCGAGCGCGGCAGGTTGAGCGCGACGATGGCGCCCGGCTTCACGCCTTGTGCCGTGAGCCAGTGCGCGAGGCGGTTGATGCGGCTGTCGAGTTCGCGGTAGCTCAGGCGCTGCGCGCCGGCTTCCAGCGCGGGCGCGTCGGGCGTTTCCGCGGCCCAATGCGCGATGCGGTCGGCCACGGTGTGCGTGCCGATGTCGATGCGTTGATCATTCTGCGCAAGCAGCAACGCGCGTTCGCGCGGGCCGACCAGCGACAGCGTCGCGACGGGCGCATCAGGCTGCGCAACCACGGCATCGAGCAACGTGACCAACTGCAGCAGCAGACGCTCGACCGCCGCGTGGCTGTAGCGCGCCGCATCGGCATGCACCGAAAGCTCCGCCCCTTCTGTCTGCCACGCGACCTGCAGCGCAAGTTCGAAGCAAGGCATCGGGCCGGGCAAGCCGACCAGGCGCCATTGCGGATCGGTGCCATGACGCAGCGGCGTCGCATGCGACGCGAAGCCGACGACCGCGTGCGCGGAGAGCGGCGGCGCATCGACGGCCCAGTATTCCTGCACATCGACGTGCGCCGCCAGGACGCCGTCGAGCCGGCTGATCCAGCTTGCGAAAGTCTCGTCGGCCGCCACGTCGACCACCACCGGCAGCACCTTGTCGAACAGGCCGACAGCGCCTTGCATCGGCTCGTAGTCGCGCCGGCAGTCGTGCTGCCAGCCGCCGATTAAGCGGTCCGTGCCGTCGAGTCGCGCGAGCAGCAGCCACCACGCGCCTTGCAGCAGCGTCTCGGGTTGCACGCCGAGCGCTTCGGCGCGCGCGGCCACGCGGTGCGCGAGCGCCGTATCGATGGCGCCGGGCACACGATGCCGCGCGGCCTGCGGCTGAACGCGCTCCTCCCGCGCTTGAAGGCGCGGCGGCGCCAGCGCAGCGGCATCGGCCGCCACGCGCTGCCAATAGGCACGCCCCTCGTCCGCGTCCTCGCCTTCGAGCAGGTCTTGCCGCCATTCGACGAAGCGCGCGTACTGGAAGATGTCCTCGGGGTCGAGGCGGCCCTCGCCCAGGTACGCCGTGGCGATCTGGTCGAACAGGTTCCGCAGGCTCTCGCGGTCCGCCGCCAACGCATTCACCGACAGCGCCAGCGTGTGACGCGCATCGGCCGTGCGCACGAGGCCGGCGCTCACCAGTTCGCCGCGCTCCGCCGCCAGCGGCTCGCGGTTGAAGGCGTCGAGCCATGCGGCCAGCGCGCCTTCCGCCACCTCGGCCGATTGCCATTTCAGCGGCGGCATCTCGTCGAAATACTGCAGGCGCAGACCACGGTAGCCCGGCACCTGGCGAACGGCGGCGCACAGCGCACCGTGCGATTGCAGTACGCCCTCCACGGCGATACGCAGGCGCGCCGCATCCAGCGCGCCGCCAACGCCAACGAGCAGCAGTTGCCGTTCGGCACTCGCAGGCACCACGCGTTGTTCAGGGCTCAGCGGGAAGGTCGTTTCCACGGCATCGGTCATCGCGCTCATGCCCCCTGCTCGTCGGCCAGCTTCGCCTCGTTCGCAGCCGGTGCCGCGCCCTCGAGCGCCGCGCGGTCGAACATCGCGCCCATCGCCACCACGATCTTGCGCGGCCCTTCGTACGGGTCGCGCGCATGGGCCGCGAGCATGTTGTCGAGCATGACGATGTCGCCCTGCCGCCAGTCGAAGCGCACGGCGCATTCCTCATACACGCGGCCGACCACGGCCATGGTCTCGTCCGCGATGGGCGAGCCGTCGCCGTACATCACGTGGCGCGGCAGGCGATCGATGCCGCCCATGGCCAGCAGGTCCTCGCGCACCTGGGCTTCGAGGCAGGCCACGTGGTGCAGCTGGATCTGGTTGAAGAACACCTTCTCGCCGGTCAGCGGATGGCGGATCACGGCGGGGCAGCGCGTGCGCGTCTGCAGCGTGTCGCCGTCGAGCCAGCGCCACGCGATGCCGGCGGCGGCCAGGCGGCTCTCGACGTCGTCGCGGCGATCGGTCTTGTAGAAGTCCTGCCAGCTCACGTCCAGGCCCGGCGTGAAGGTGCGCACGTACAGCAGCGCCTTGCGCTCGAACTCGGCCACCATGTCGGCGGGCAGGCGGCGCAGCATCTCGCGGCAATCGACGATGGGCGTGGCGCCGCCCACGGGCGACGGCAGCTCGCAGAAGAACCACTGCTTGCGCGGCCAGCGGTCCAGGTGCGAGCTCTCGTTGTGGAACAGGATCATCTGCCGCTCGGGGTACGGCGTGGAGCGGTAGGTCTTCTTGCCGCCCTCCTTCTTCGGCAGGTCGCCGTAGCTGCCGTACAGCTCGGGCTCGATGGCCTCGGCAAAGGCCTCGAAGTCCTGCGGCGTCTTCAGGCCGAAATTGCGGAACAGGATGCCGCCGTGCCTGGCCACGAGCATCTCGATGTAGTCGGCCTGGCTCCGGGCCCAGGCCACGGTGTCGAGGTCGTCGGTGGTGGCCTGCAGCACGATGGGGAATTCCGCGCCGGGCTTGAGGAACGAGGTCTGGACGACAGGGCGCGCGGCGGCGCGCGGCGCCTCGCGGCCGAGTGCGGCTTTACCTAACTTGTCCAGCTTGTCCAGTTTGCCGAGCTTGTCCAGCTTGCTCGCGGTAGTGCCGGGGCCGGTGGTCTTCGGGGTGTTCATGGTGATTCGCTCCTGCGTTTGCGTGGGGGCCGGCGCGCTCATGGCGTCGATGGCGCGGCCCGGTGTTGCGACGATCCGCTCCAGCAGCGCATGCCACGAAGCGGTGAACTTCTCGACGGTCTCTCGCCGGTACAGGTCCGTGGCGTACACCCACTCGACGGTGAGCGCGCCGGCCTGTTCCCTGGCGAACACCGCCAGGTCGAACTTGGATTCGTTCATCTGCTGGGGCAGCACCTCGACCTCGGCGCCTTCGATGGCGAACCGGATCTCGGGTGTGTTCTGCAGGACGAAGAGCACCTGCACCAGCGGGTTGCGGTCGCGCGCGCGCTGCGCGCCCGACAGCTCGACGATCTGGTCGAAGGGCACGTCCTGGTGGTCCATGGCCGCGAGCGTTTCCTGCTTCGTCTTCGCGAGCCATTGGCGGAAGTCGGCCTGCCTGTCGGCCATGCGCGAGCGCACCGGCACCACGTTGACGAAGAAGCCGAGCAGTTGCTCCAGGTCCGGGTGGTCGCGGCCCGCCACGTCGGTGCCGATCACGATGTCGTCCGCGCCCGAGGCCTGGTGGAAGAACAGGAAGAACGACGACAGCAGCAGCGTGAACAGCGAGGTGTCCGACTCGCGCGCCAGCCGCGCGAGCGCGTCCGACAGCACCGGCGACAGCTCGAGCTGCACCGAGTTGCCCGCGTGCGAGGCCGTGGCCGGGCGCTGGTGGTCGGGCTTCAAGCTCGACACCTGCGGCGCCTGCCGCAGGTAGGTGCGCCAGAACGCGGCCTTGGGCGCGAACGCGGCCGAAGCCAGCGCGCGGTCGTACCACGCGGCGTAGTCGACGTACTGCACGGGCAGCGGCGCGAGCACCGGCGGCTGGCCGCGCAAGGCCCGCTCGTAGAACTCGCCGAGCTCGCGCGCGAACACCGCGATCGACCAGCCGTCGAACACGATGTGATGCACCACGAGCACCAGCACATGCTCGCGCTCGCCCAGGCGCACCACGGTGGCCTTGATCAGCGGCCCCGTGTCCAGCGCGAAGGGCTGGCGCACGAGCTCGTCGAACAGCGCAGCGTAGCGACCGTCGCGTGCGGCCTTGCCGGCTTCGTCGATCTCGATGAGCGGAATGTCCAGGCGCACGCCGGCGCGGATCACCGCCACCGGCTCGCCGTCGTCGTCTTCGGCGAACACGGTGCGCAGCACCTCGTGCCGCGCCACGATGGCGTCGATGGCGGCGCGCAGCACATCGACGTTCAGCGCGCCGTGCAGGGCCAGCCCGGCCGACATGTTGTAGGCCGCGCGGCCCGTCACGTTGCCGGCGTCGGTGAGGCGGTCGACCAGCCACAGGCGGCGCTGCATCGGCGACAGCGGCAGCGCGCCGGTGCGCGGCACGGGCGCGATGTCCATGGACGCGGCCCGCTCCGGCTCGGCCGCGCCGCCGCTCGCGGCCATGTGCGCCATCAGCCCGGCGATGGTCGGCGCCTTGAAGAATTCGCTCGGGTGCAGCTCGGTCGCGTAGGCCTTGCGAATGCGCGACAGCAACTGGATGGCCACGAGCGAGTCGCCGCCGAGTTCGAACAGGTTGTCGTCCATGCCGATGGGCGCGATGCCCAGGCGCTCCGTCCACAGCGCGGCCAGCGCGTTCGCCAGTTCGCCGTCGGGCGCGACGTAGGGCGTGTGCAGCGCGGGGCGCGGGTGGCTGTCGCCCTTGGCCTTGGGTTGCGCGTCGGCGGTATCGAGCATATCGAGCATGCCGTCGTCGAGCGGGCCCAGGCGCTCGGCGAGGTCGGTGGTCGAGATCACGGTCTGCGGGCGCAGCGGGCCGTTGACGATGCGCTCGAAGGTGCGCGCGCCCTCGGGGCCGTCCATGCCGATGCCGTCCGGCACCACCATGTGCTCAGCCATGCCGAGGCCGCGCCATGCGTCCCAGTTGATCGAGAAGATCGGGCAACCGCCGGTGCGCGCCTGCGCGACGGCCACGGCGTCGAGGTAGGCGTTGGCCGCGGCGTAGTCGCTCATGCCCAGGCCCCCGGCCACGCTGGAAATCGAGGAGCAGAGGTGGACGAAGTCGAGCGGCTGTCCGCGCACCGCGTCGAGCAGCGCGCGGGTGCCGCGCACCTTGGTCGCAAAGACGGTGTCTACCTGCGCGCGGGTGCGCTGGGCCATCATGCCGCCGCCCGCATCGCCGGCCGCGTGGACGATGCCGTTCAGCGCGCCGAAGCGTGCGTTCGCGAGCGCGAGGGCGGCCTGCAGTTGCACGGGGTCGGACACGTCGGCCGACACGGTCAGCACCTGGCCGCCCAGCGCTTCGAGTTCGATCAGCTGGCGCAGCCTGCGCTTCAATGCGTCGGGCTGACCTTCGGTCGCCCGTTCAGCCCACTCCGCGCGTTCCGGCATGGCGGTGCGGCCGAGCAGCACCAGCCTGGCTTGCCAGTGCTGCGCCAGGTGCTTGGCAATGGCCAGGCCGACGCCGCCGAGGCCGCCGGTGATCAGGTACACGCCCTGCGGCCGCAAGCGCGGTTGCGCAGCGGCCGGCAGCGGCGCCGGCTCGTAGGTCTTGGCCCAGCGGTGCGCGCCCCGGTAGGCCAGCAGCGGCTCGCCGGGTTCGCCGCGCAGCGCGGCGGCTTCGGCGGCGACCTGCTCGACCAGCAAGGTCTCGGCATCGCTTTCGGGCGCGGGCAGCATCACGTCGATCACGCGGCAATGCACGCGCGGGCACTCCTGCCCGATCACCTTGCCGATGCCCCACAGGGTGGCCTTCTCGGGGCACAGGTGCTCGGTGCCGCTGATGTCCTCGAGCTGGTTGGCGACGATGGTGAGCGGCAGCTTGCCCGCGCCGGCGGTCGCGGTGCGGGCGGTGTCGAGTGCCTGCACCAGCGCCAACAGGCTGAAGAAGCCGCGCTCCAGCAGCTCGGCTTGCGGCTGCACGGCCGGCACTTCGTCGAGGCCCCACAGGTGGTAAACGGCGGTGACGGCGCCGAGTTCGGCCTCGACTTCGCGCAGCAACTGCGCGTGGTCGACCTGCTCGCCGGGCCGCAGCGTCCAGCCGTCGCGGCCGGTGCGCGTGAAGCTTGCGCCACGCCGGGCCACCGCCACGCCGTGGCCTTGCGCCCGCAGGTGCCGCGCAAGGTGGCCGGTGAAGCTGCGGCTGTCGCCGTACACGAGCACGCAGCCGGCATCCGTCGGGGCATTTGCAGTCGGCATCAGTGGCTCGATGCGCTTCCACGAAGGCACGTAGAACGCGCTGGACGGCGCCTTGCGCCCGGCCTTCGCCGACGACGCATCGGGCGCATCGACCCAGTAGCGGCGGCGCTGGAACGGATAGGCCGGCAGCGGCACGCGGCGGCGCGCCTGCCCCGCATGGCAGGCCGCCCAATCGATGTCCACGCCCGCGAGCCACAGGCCGGCGAGCGTCTGCGCGATCTGCTGCGCGTTGCGCGCGCGCTGCTGCGGATGCGCCTGGCTCGCGTACACACCGGCGGCAGACGCGGCCATCGAATGCTGGCGCGCAAGGCCGGCCAGCGTTTCGCCGGGGCCGACTTCGAGCACCACGCGTCCGGGCACGTCGAAGAGCGTGCGCAGGCCGTCCACGAACTGCACCGTGCCGCGCATGTGCTGCGCCCAGTAGGCCGGGCTCACCGCTTCTTGCGCCGTGATGAGCCGGCCGGTGACGTTGGAAACGAACGGAATCGTCGGCGCCTGCCTGGGCACCGAGGCGATGAGCTGTTCGAGCTGAGCGAGCAGCGGCTGCGTCATCGCCGAATGCGAGGCGATCGACACATGCAGCCGGCGCGGCAGGTGGCCCTGCTCGCGCAGCTTGTGCTCGGCGGCCTCGACGGCTTCGAGCGGGCCGGAGAGCACGCACAGTTGCTCGCCATTGGCCGCGCCCAGATCGCAGCCGTCGACCAGGAACGGCGCCAGCTCGGCCTGCGACAGCGGAACCGCCGTCATCGCGCCGGGCTGCATCGACTTCAGCAGCCGGCCGCGCAGGGCCGCCACGCGCAAGGCGTCTTCCAACCGGAACACGCCCGCCAGGCAGGCCGCGACGTATTCGCCGAGGCTGTGGCCCAGCATCACGGTGGGGCGCACGCCGCGCCGCATCCACCAATGCGCCATTGCATATTCGATGACGAAGAGCGCGGGTTGCGCGAAGGCGATGTCGAACAGCCGCGCGTCCGCTTCGGCTTCGGCTTCCGCGCCTGGCGCGGGGAACAGCAGTTCGCGCAGGTCGAGGCCGAGGTCGGCGCGCAGCAGTTCGCAGCAGCGGTCGACGTCCGCGCGGAACGGTCCGTCGGCCTGGTAGAGCGCGAGCCCCATGTTCGCGTGCTGCGTGCCGCCGCCGGGGAACAGGAAGGCCACTTCGGGCGGCTGCTCGGGCGCCGGCGCGGCCGCGAAGAGCGCGCCCCCGCCCGAAGCCAGCAGGCGCGCGGCGGCCCGCGTGTCGTCGGCCACCACGGCACAGCGATGCACGAAGGCGCGGCGACCCGTCTGCAGCGTGTGCGCGATGTCGGACAGCGCAACGCCGGGGTTCGCCTCGATGTGCGCGCCCAGCCGTTGCGTGGCCTGCCGCACCGCGTTGGCGCTCATGGCCGACAGCGGCAGCACTTGCCAGCCGGCGGCATCGGCTTGCGCGGCCACGGCCGGCGCCTCTTCGAGCACGACGTGCACGTTGGTGCCGCCGATGCCGAACGAGCTGACACCCGCGCGGCGCGCCGTGTCGCCCTTGGGCCAGGGCCGGGCCTCGGTGTTCACGTAGAACGGGCTGTTCGCGAAATCGATCTGCGGGTTCGGCTGCTCGAAGTGCAGGCTCGGCGGCAGCGTGCGGTGGCGCAGCGCCATCGCGGCCTTGATGAGCCCGGCCACGCCGGCGGCCGCGTCGAGGTGGCCGATGTTGGTCTTGACCGAACCGATGGCGCAGTACCCCTTGCCATCCGCGGCGCCGAAGGCCTGCATCAGCGCGGCCATCTCGATCGGGTCGCCGAGCGTGGTGCCGGTGCCGTGCGCCTCGACATAGCCGATGCTGCGCGCCGGCACGTCGGCCACCATCTGCGCCGCGCGGATCGCACTGGCTTGGCCTTGCACGCTGGGCGCGGTGAAGCCGATCTTGCCGGCGCCGTCGTTGTTGGCGGCCGAGCCCTTGATGACGGCGTGGATGGTGTCGCCGTCGCGCAGCGCTTCTTCGAGCCGCTTGAGCACGACGATGCCCGCACCGCTGCCGATGACGGTGCCCGCGGCCTTGGCGTCGAAGGCGCGGCAGTGGCCGTCGGGCGAGAGGATCGCGCCGCTCTGGTAGCGGTAGCCGCCGTCCTGCAGCAGGTTCAGCCACACGCCGCCGGCCAGCGCCATGTCGCAGTCGTGGCTCAGCAGCGCCTGGCAGGCCATGTGCACTGCCACCAGCGAGGTCGAGCATTCGGTCTGCACGCTGACGGCCGGGCCGCGCAGGTCGAGCTTGTAGGCCACGCGGGTGCACAGCGAGCCGGCGGAGTTGCCGCTCATCAGGCCCAGCATGTCGGCGATGCCGGTGCCCGCGTCGACGGCGAAGGCGGGCAGCAGGTGCCGCATCAGGTACAGGTTGGGGCCGTCGCCCGCGTACACGCCGACCGACGCGGCGGCCTTCTTCGCCTGCCAGCCCGCGTGCTCCAGCGCCTCCCACGCGCATTCGAGAAAGATGCGCTGCTGCGGGTCGAGGTGCTCGGCCTCGCGCGGCGAGTAGCCGAAGAAGCCGGCGTCGAACTGGTCGAAGCCCTCGAACATCACGCCGGCCTTCACGTAGTCGGGGTCGGCCAGCGTGCGCTCGGGCACGCCGCGCGCGCGCAGTTCGTCGTCGCTGAACACGGTGACCGACTCGACGCCGTCGCGGATGTTGCGCCAGAAGGTGTCGACGTCGGGCGCGCCCGGAAAGCGGCCGGCCATGCCGACGATGGCGATCTCGATGCCCGTGAGTCCGGGCGGCGGTGTGTGGTCTTGCATCAGGGCGTTCTTTCGGTGGGGCGGCGGCGTTGCAGCAGGGCCGCGCGCTGGCGTTGCGCGCGCGCCTGCTCGTCGTCGGCTTCCCCATGGGTGGCGGGCTGCCGCGCCGCGGCGGCGCCGCGCCCCTGTTCGATGCGGCGCGCGAGCGCGCCGACGGTCGGGAACTTGAAGAGGTCGACCACCGTGAGGCCCGGGTGCAGCCGTTCTTCCATCAGCCGGTGCATGCGGATCACCAGCAGCGAGTTGCCGCCGAGGTCGAAGAAGTTGTCGTGGCTGCCGACCTTCTCGACCTTGAGCAGCTCGGCCCAGATCGAGGCCAGCGTCTGTGCGACGTCGCCCTGCGGCGCTTCGTAGTTCTGGCGGCTGGCCACGACGGGCACGGGCAGCGCGCGACGGTCGACCTTGCCGCCGGTGGTGAGCGGGAAGCTGTCGAGCGCGACGATGGCCGAGGGCACCATGTAGTCGGGCAAGGCGCGGCCCAGTTCTTCCTTGAGCGCCTCGGTGTCGATACGCGCGGCGGGCGCGGGCGAGACATAGGCCACCAGCGCGGGGCCCGAGGCGCCGTCGTGCACGAGCACCAGCGCCTCGCGCACCGCCGCGTGCTCGCGCAGACGCGCCTCGATCTCGCCGAGTTCGATGCGAAAGCCCCGGATCTTCACCTGATGGTCGAGGCGGCCCAGGTATTCGAGCTGGCCGCCGATGCCCCAGCGCGCGAGGTCGCCGGTGCGGTAGAGCCTGCCGCCCGCCGCGTCGAACGGATCGGCGACGAAGCGATCGGCCGTCAGCGCCGCGCGGCCGAGGTAGCCGCGCGCGAGCCCCTCGCCGCCGAGGTAGAGCTCGCCGGGCACGCCCTGGGGCACGGGCTGCATGCCGGCGTCGAGCACATGGGCCGTGCGGCGGCCCACGGGGCGACCGATGGGCGCGTAGCCCTGCACGGCGTCGTCATGCGACGCATCGCCGTGCCAGGCCGTGGGCGTGATGACGGCTTCGGTCGGACCGTAGGCATTGACGATCTGTTCGGGCCGCAGCACGCGGCGGATCAGCGCGAGGTCTTCACCGGTCCAGGCCTCGCCGCCGAAGAGCGCCAGGCGCACGGCGTGCGCGAACGGTGCCTGCCCTTGCATCAGCTGGCGCGCGTAGGCCGGCGGCAGGTCGACCACGCTCACGCGGTGGCGCTGCAGCAAGGCGTCGAGTTCGCTGCCGAGCGAGCACCACTGCGACTGCATCACCAGCGCCGCGCCCGACACGAGCGGCAGCAGGCACTGCTCGACGGCCGCGTCGACATGCGGCAGCGCGAACTGCAGCGCGCGGTCTTCGGCGCGCATGCCGCAGGCATGGGCCATCGCCTGGATGTGCATGGCCAGCGCGCCGTGCGGCACGGCCACGCCCTTGGGCCGGCCCGTGGTGCCGGAGGTGTAGATCACGTAGGCCAGGTGGCTGTCTTGCAATGCGGCATCGGGATCGATGGAGGGCTCGGCTTGCAGCGCTGCCTCGTCGAGCGCGACCCTTGCGATGCCGTTCGCTTCCAGCGCGCCGCGGCTGCCCGTGAGCAGCACCTTGGCGCCGCTGTCTTCCAGCAACTGCGAAATCCGTTGCGGGGGGTGGGACGGGTCCAGCGGCAAGTAGGTGCCACCGGCCTTCAGCACGCCGAGCAGTCCGGCCACGCGGTCGGCCGCGGCCTCGATGGCGACCGCAACGGGGGTGTCCGGGGTCACGCCCTGGCGGATCAGCCGGTGCGCGAGGCGGTTGGCGCGCTGGTTCAGGGCTGCATAGCTGAGCTGCGTGTCGCCGTCGATCAGCGCGATGGCATCGGGGTTCGCGCGCGCCTGCGCTTCGAACAGGCGGTGCACAGGCTCCTGCCGGTGCGGGAACGACGACGGCCCCGTCGACCATTCGCGCAGTTGCGACTGCGCCGTGGCGTCGAGCCATTGCACGTCGCCCAGCGTCTGCGCGGGATCGGTCGCCAGCGCTTCGAGCAGCGCACGGTAGTGCGCCGCCATGCGTGCAATGGTCTCGGGCTCGAACAGCTCGGCCGCATAGGTGAACACCGCACCAATGCTGCCGTCGGCGCGCTCGCGGATGTCGAGCATCAGCTCGAACTGCGCGCCGCTGTCGGCGATGCGGTGCTCGCGCGCCTGCAGTCCCGGCATGGCCTGCAGCAGGCCCGCGTCTTCCTGCAAGTGATTGAACATCACCTGGAACAGCGGGCTGTGGCTCAGGCTGCGCTGCGGTTGCAGCGCCTCGACGAGTTGCTCGAACGGCAAGTCCTGATGGGCCTGCGCGCCGAGCGCGGCCTCGCGGGTCCGCGCCAGCAACTGCGCGAGTGGTGTGCGGCCATGCACCTCGGCGCGCAGCACCTGGGTGTTGACGAAGAAGCCGATGAGCCCCGCCGTCTCGGGGCGATGGCGGTTGGCGACCGGCACGCCGACGCGCACGTCCTGCTGCCCGGTGTAGCGGTGCAGCAGCGCCTGGAAGCCGGCGAGCAGCACCATGAAGAGGGTCGCGCCGTGGGCTTGTGCGGTGGCGCGCAACCTGGAGGCCAGCGCCGCGTCGAGCGCGAAGGCGTGGCTGGCGGCGCGGTAGCTCGCCACGGCCTGGCGCGGGTGGTCCGTGGGCAGCGCGAGCACGGAGTGCTCGTTGCCGAGCTGGGTACGCCAGTAGGCGAGCTGTCGCTCGGCTTCGCCGGCGGCGAGCCAGTCGCGCTGCCAGAGGGCGTAGTCGGCGTACTGGATCGGCAGGGCCGCGAATGACGGCGACTCGCCCTTCGCATGCGCGGCGTAGGCGGCGCCGAGTTCACCCACCAGCACCTGCATCGACGCACCGTCGGACACGATGTGGTGCGTGACGACCACGAGCAGGTGCCGCGCGTCCTCAACGCGGATCAGCGCGGCGCGCAGCAGCGGGCCTTCACCGAGGTCGAAGGGCTCGGCGTGGAACCGGCCCGCCTGCTCGGCCGCGACGGCTTCGCGTGCCGCTTCGGGCAGCGCGCGCAAATCGATCTGCCGCAGCGCGAGCGGCGACGCCGGCAAGATGCACTGGCCGACCGTGCCGTCCGCCGCCGCGCGGAACACGGTGCGCAGACTTTCATGGCGGGCAACCAGCGCGTCGAGCGCAGCGCCGAGCGCCGCCGTATCGAGCGCACCCGCCAGATCCAGCGCCACGCTGACGTGGTACGCCGTGCTCTTCGCATCGAGCTGCCACAGGAACCACTGGCGCGCCTGCGCATGCGACAGCGCGAGCGGTGCCGCGCGGCGTTCGGCCGGCAGCACGGGGATCACGCTGCGCGGCTTGCGCTGGCCGGTGGCCAGCACGCGGCGCACTTCGGCGGCCAACTCGCCCAGGCGCGGCTGCTCGAACAGCGCGCGCAGGGGAAACTCGATTTCCCACCGGTCGGCGATGCGCACCGCCACCTGCGTCGCAGCCAGCGAGTTGCCGCCGTGAATGAAGAAATGGGCGTCGCGGGCCAGCGCGGGTTGGGTCTTGTGGCGCAGCACGTCGCGCCAGATCGAGGCGACGGCCTGCTCGACATCGTCCAGCACCGCCGGCGCGGCGGGCGCCGCGGATGCGGCCGAGCCGCCTAGCACGAACGCACCGTGCGCATGCATTGCATAAGCGTCGGCCGTGCGGTCGATCCAGCCCTGGCGGCAGGCGCCGCGCTGCAGCTTGCCGCTGGTGGTCTTGGGCATGCCGCCGGGGTTCAGCAGCATGACGACGGACAGCGGCTCGCCGAACTGTTCGCTCACGGCGGCGCTGAGCGTCTCGACCAGCGCCTCGGGCCTGACCAGCTTCTGCACGCTGCGCGACACCTCGGCCGCAAGGCCGATGCCTTCGCCATCGGGGCCGTCGACCGCGAAAGCCGCCACGCGCCCCTTGCGCACCACGTCGACCTCGAGCTCGATCATCCGCTCGATGTCCTGCGGGTACAGGTTGTGGCCGCGCACGATGATCATGTCCTTGATGCGGCCGGCCACGTAGAGCTGGCCGTCGTGCACGAAGCCGAGGTCGCCGGTGCGCAGCCAGCGGGCGCCGTCCTTCTCGACGAAGGTCTGGCGCGACACCTCGGGCTTGTTCCAGTAGCCGCCGCCGATGCTGGGTCCGGTGGCCCAGATCTCGCCGATGCCGCCGGGCTCGCGCACCGCCAGCGACGCGGGGTCGACGATGCGCACGGCATGGTCGGTGACGGAGCGGCCGCAGCCCACGAGCGTGGCGCCTTCGGCATCGAGCTCGACCGCGCCACGCGCCAGCGCCGGGCTCGAAAAGCTTTGCGCCACCATGCCGGCGCCGCGGTGCCCGCCGGTCACGAACAGCGTCGATTCGGCCAGCCCGTAGCAGGGGTACACCGCGCCGGCGGCAAAGCCCGCGGGCGCGAACTGCTTCTTGAATTCGCGCAGCGTGTCGGCGCGCACGGGCTCGGCGCCCGAGAACGCGAGCGCCCAGCTCGACAGGTCGAGCTTGTGCAACTGCGCTTCGGACACGCGGTCCAGGCACAGGCGGTAGGCGAAGTCGGGCCCGCCGCTGATGGTCGCGCGATGCCGCGAAATGGCTTCGAGCCAGCGCACCGGCCGCTCGAGAAAATAGCGCGGCGACATCAGCACCACTGGTATGCCTCGATGCAGCGGCTGCAGCAGGCCGCCGATCAGGCCCATGTCGTGGTTCAGCGGCAGCCAGGTCGCGAAGATGTCGTCGGGCCCGACGGAAAGCCCCTCTTCGATGGCGCGCATGTTCGCCATCAGGTTGGCATGCGTGAGCATCACGCCCTTGGGCGCGGAGGTCGAGCCCGAGGTGTATTGCAGGAACGCGATGTCGCCGGCGTCGGGCGTGTGCGGCGTCCAGCGCCCGGCGTCTTCGGTGCCGATTTCGTCTACCGCGATCAGCGGCACGTCGGCAAACGCCTCGGCCACGCCGGCAATCGATGCCTTGATCGCGGCGTGGGTCAGCACGCAGCAGGCGCCCGCATCGGCCGCGATGCCCTCGAGCTTGCCCAGGTGGCGCTTGCGCGTGGACTCGGGCGGGAACACGGGCACGGCGATCAGGCCTGCATAAAGGCAGGCGAAGAAGCTCACGACGTAGTCGTCGCTGTTGTCCAGCATGATGAGCGCGCGCTCGCCGCGGCCGTACGACTGCTGCAGCCGCGCCGCAAGGCCGCGCACACGCGCGTCGAGCTGGCGGTAGGCAATGAGGGTGTCGACGGGCGCGCCGTCGCGGTCGGTCACGGCGATCAGCGCGACGTCTTCGGGCCGGCGCGCGGCCAGGTCGCGCAGGTGGCTCACGAAGTCCACGGGGTGCACAGCATTCACTTCGGTTCCTTGATTTGCCAGGCGAGCGCGGCGGCGTGGCCGGCCGGCATGGGCAGCGCCATCGCCTGGAAGGCGCGCCACTCGGGCACGGCGCAGTCGATGTCGATGCCGCCCTTCGCATCGGGATGAATGCCGATGCATTGCAGGTGTTCGGCCATGCCGATGCCGACGGCCTTGAGCACGGCCTCCTTGCCGACCCAGCGCCGGTAGAACGCATCGAGCGGATCGGCCGAGGCGCGCACTTCGCGGCATTCGCGCGCGGTGAAGGCCATGGAAAGAACGGGCTCGATGTCGAAGTCTTCGGTGCGTGCCTCGACGTCGATGCCCACGTGCGTCACGCGCCCCGGATCGGCCAGCGCGATGAGCGCATGGCCGCCGGCGTGCGACACGTTGAAAAGCGGCGGGCTTGGCGCATCGCCCGCCACGAAGAGCTTGCCGTGCGAGCCGACCTCGAAGCGCACCTGCGCCGGATGGCAGCCGAGCCGGCCGGCCAGCAGGCGGCGCACGGCGGCGCGGGCCTGCATGAAGCGCGCGCGGTCGGCGCGCTGCACGAAGCGCCGGGCGCGCACGTGCTCGTCGGGCACGAGCGCATCGGCAACGCCGTCTTCTTCCGCATCGAGGTTCAGGTCCAGGCGATGGACTTCGATGCCCGCCGGCAGCGGCAGCAGGTCATGCAAGGGCACGAGGCGCATGGACTCCTCCCGCCACGGACCGGGCCAGGCGCTGCGTCAGCGCGGCGAGCACCCGCGCCTCGTGCTGCCGGATGAAGAAGTGGCCGCCTTCGAACCAGTCGAGCGTGAAGCCCTCCTCGTGCGCGGTCTCGGCGGACCACGCCTGCATGCGCCACGGCTCGATGTCGTCGTCGCGCCCCGCGAACACATGCAGGGGAACCGGCAAGGGCTCGCTGCCCCGGTGCGCGAAGCTCTCGCACACGCGGTAGTCGGCGGCCAGGGTGTCGAGCGTCATGCGCAGCAGCTCGGGGCTGTCGAAGAGTTCTTCGGGCGTGCCGCCCTGCTTGCGCAGGTCGCCGACGAGGGCCTCGTCGTTGTTCATGTCGACGAAGCGGTCGGGGTCGCGGTGCGCGGGCGCGGCACTGCCGGACGCCAGCAGCGCGCGCGGCAGCGGCCGGCCCATGGCGCGCAGCCGCTGCGCGATGCCCCACGCAAGCAGCGAACCCATGCTGTGGCCGAAGAGCGCGAAGTTGCCGCGCAAGGCGGTGTCGTGCTCGGCGCACAGCTGCGCAACCAATGCATCGAAGTCTTGAACGAAGTCCTCGCCCAGGCGCCCGCCCCGGCCGGGCAGCTCGACCGGCACGACCTCGATCCAGCGCGGCAGCAGGCGCCGCCAGCGCAGGTACATGGTGGCGCTGGCGCCCGCGCACGGCAGGCACAACAGGGAAAGGGTCGCCTGCATGCGCGCTTCAGGCAGCGGCGGCAGGGGCGTTTTCTTGTTGCGCCATCCAGTCGCGCAGCGACTTGGGACGCATGTCGGTCCAGTTCTTCTCGACGTAGTCGAGCACGGTCTTCTTGTCGCCCTGCACGCCGTCGACGGCCTTCCAGCCGCCGGGCACGGCCTTCCATTGCGGCCAGATCGAGTATTGCTCTTCGTGGTTGACGAGAACGATGAAGGTCTCGTCCTCACGGTCGAAGCAGCTGGTAGACATGTGCGGTCCTCTTGGGGTTGTTGAGACGACAGGCAAGAGGCCTCGCACGTTTCGCGCATGGTTCATGCGGCAAAGCGGAAGCGTCTTCCCTTTGCGATACATGACGGCGCGCGGGCGCCGGTGTTTAGTCGTCGCGCGGCTGCAGCGCGGCAGCAGGCGCTAGTGGCGCACGGCGTCGCCCGCTTCGGGCGGCGGAACGTCGTTGACGGGCGGCACGAGGCCCACGAGCAGCCAGAGGCGGCCTGCTTCGTCGTAGGTTTTTCGGTGAAGGGGACTGGCGGCAAGCCATTGCGCGAATTCGTCGCGCGTGGCGGCGTCGTCGAAGGCGCCGCGTTCGTGCTGGCGGCGCACCCAGGTCCATGCGGCCTGCCAGACCGGGTCGTGATCCGTGTCCTTTGTCATCGGCGCATCGTATCGCCGATGGAGAATTTGAAACTCAGTCGCCCTGAACGAGGTAGCGGCAGCTTTCCAGGGCAGCGTCGGCGTCCTTGATCATGAAGTTCACCAGCGTGGCCGAGCAGCCCAGGCGCACGCCGATCTCGCGCTGGGTCAGCCCGCTGATGCGGTTGAGCTCGAAGGCCAGGCGGGTGCGCGCGGGCAGCGCGTCGAGCACGCGGTCGATCACGGCCAGCGCCTGCCGGCCGTCGAGCACGCGCTCGGGCGCGTCGTTGCTGGGCGGGCTCACGAGTTCGACGTCCTCGCAGTAGGTGCGGTAGCTGGCCTCCACGGAATGGTGGCGGTGGTAGTCGAAGGCCACGTTGCGCACGACCTGGCAGCAGTAGCCCAGCGGCTTGTGCACATCGCGCACGGCGGCGCCGTCGGCGAGCTTGAGGTAGGCGTCCTGCAGCACTTCGTCGGCCAGGTCCGCGGTGCGGACGATTTTTTGCGCAACGCGCTGGAGCTGGGCACGGTTTGCGATGAAGACCTCCCCCAGCGTGGGCTCGGATGGCTGCAGCGACATGTCCATGGGTACTCCTGAAGTGTTCATTCGAGATAATGCAAATGAGAACTATTACTATTTTTTGACAGAAAAAGGCCTGGCTTTCCCAGTTGCTCCTCCCCTATCTCTTACCCCTTAGACGTTTGAGCGGCCGAAAGCGAGACAGGCCTTGGCCAACCGCCACCAACTAGAATCCCGCCCTCTCCCCGACCCCGTACCCATGAACATCGTCGTCAACGAAGAACTCAAAGCCTATATCGACCCACTGACGCCGGAGGAGTACGAAGCACTGGAGCGCAGCATCCTGAACGAAGGCTGCCGCGACGCGTTGGTGCTGTGGGGGGACGTGCTGGTCGACGGCCACAACCGCTACGGCATCTGCCAGAAGCACGGCCTGCCGTTCCAGACGGTGCAGAACACGCGCTTCAAGACCATGGACGACGTGCACCTGTGGATGATCGACCAGCACCTGGGCCGGCGCAGCATCTCGGACTTCCTGCGCGGCGTGCTGGCGTTGCGCAAGAAAGACATCGTGGACGAGCAGCGGGCCCGCACGGCGTCGGCCGCGTCAGACTCCGATGCGCCTTTCGATGTCGACACCCCCGCCGGCACGCCCGCCGAGGGCGAAGACGGCACCACGCCCCTGCCCCCGCCCGCCCCGTTGAACAGCCGCGAGGCCATTGCCCGCGCCGCGCGCCTGAGCAGCAGCCAGGTCGTGATGATCGAGAAGATCCAGAAGCAGGCGGCGCCTGAGCTGGTGGCGGCCGTGAAGTCGGGCGTGATTTCCATCAACACCGCCGCGGCCGTGGCCACCCTGCCGGCTGAAGAGCAAGTCACTGCCGCCAACGCCGGCAAGGACGAGCTGAAGCAGGCCGCCAAGCGCGTGCGCGATTCGAAGAAGAAGCCGCGCGAAGAGCCGGCCGAGGTGGCCGACGACCCGCAGGCCAATGAAGTCGAGACGATGCAGCTGCTGAAGGAGCGCGTGATCCGGCTGACCGCCGAAAACACCGTGTTGCGCCAGCAGGTGGCCGAGCTGCAGGCGCGGCTCGGCCAGTAGCCCCTCACCCGCCCGACCCGCGCGGCTCGCGCGCGGTCAGGCGGCCAGAGTCATCAGAGCTGGATCTCGGTGATCTTCGCCCCCGACAGCGAAACGCCGGCTTCCAGCCCCACGTTCGTCATCACGAAGCCCACCACCGGCTGGCGCAGGGTGTTGGTGTCGATGCTGCCGTTGGCGCCGATGGTTGCCACCGCCACCGTGGCGTCGGCGCCGGCCGTCCAGCCCTTGCTGTTGCGGAACTTGTCGAGCGCCGCCTGCGTGGTGAACACATAGACCACCGCCTTCGACTGCGCGCCAGCCTGGAAGCCGAGCGAGCCCGAGGTGGTGCTGTAGTACGACTGCGTGCGCCCGTTCACGCGCAGCGCGCCGCGCCCGTACTCGGCGCCCACGCCCATGCTGGCCCCCACCACGGCGGGAAACACCAGCACGCCGCTGGAGCGCGCGACCAGCTCGCGCGAGCCCTTCACGGAGTCATAGAGCTTGGACAGCGAGGCGTCGACCTGCGCGTCGATGGACGTGCGCGACGAGGCGCTGCTTGCCTGATCCTGCGGCCGCGTGGTGGTGCAACCCACGAAAGCGATGCTGGACAGGACCACGGCGGACGAAACAGCGAGCATCCGGAGATTCAGGGTTTTCATGACGTCTTCCTTTGAAAAAAGCATGGATCGATGAAGAAACCTCTGCCTTCCACGGCAGATGCGTTCCATGCTAATTCCGCCGAAGCGGGGCAAACCCGGCTTGGGAGATCGGCCTACGCGAAGACACGGCGTCGATGAACGAGCGCCCGGTCGGCCCCAAAAAACTCGCTCCGTAATCTTGTGTTTTTATTTGCAACAGGTGTTATATTTTCGACGCCAGCACATATTGATACAACCTTGGACCTCGTTTCGGCCGGTGCTTTTCGCGTCGCTTCCATCGAAATTCTCCAAAGAGCCTAAGTTGCATTCAAATCGGCATATTCGCTCCCAGTCGGTGCCATCTGTGGCCCCCACCCGTCACGCGCGCCAGCCATGACGACAGCAGCCACCCCCGCGACCAGAGGCCAACGCGCCTTGCTGAGCTTCAGCGTCGAGGGGTTGCCGCCCAGGGAAGAGCTGCTGTTCAAGTCCCTGGTGCGCCTGCTGGACCACCGCACACACCAGCACTGGGCCTGGAAAGCCGCGCAAGCCGACCTGCGGGTGGTGGGCGAGCAGGTGCCCACCGACGCCGCCGCGCCGTCCGTCGCCGTGCCGGTGCTGGCCGTCGGCCCGGCCGATTCGCCGCGCGGCGGCCATTTCCTGCCGCTGCCGCTGCACGCCGACGAGCTGGAGCACACGCTCAACCGGCTGGGCGCGATGGTCGTCCACGCGCGCGGGCTGGGCCTGGCGGCGCCTGACGGGCACATCGCCGAAGACGAAGAATTCCGCCTGCTGCGCTGGCCGCCCGCCGCGCTGCTCGAAACGCCGGCGCGCATCCGGCTGGCCACGCTGATGACCGGGCGCCCCACTTCGCTGCAGCTCCTTCGCCAGCGCTCGGGCCTGGCGCCGCAGGACTGCCTCGACTTTCTGGCCGACCTCCGGCGCGCCGACCTGCTCGAAGGCGCGCGGCAAGCCGCCCAACCCGCCGCTGCTGCTGTTGCTGCTGTCGCCGCCGCGCCTTCCGCGCCCGACTCGGTGCTGCCGCCCACCGACAGCCGCCCCGTCGCGCTGGCCCGCGACACCGTTCAACCCGGCCTGCTGGCCCGCATCCGAAGCCGGCTCGGCCTGCTGCCGACCGCGCCCAAATGACCGTCGAACACAAGATCCTCTTCACCGGCACCATGGGCGCCGGCAAGACCACCGCCATCGGCGCCGTGAGCGAGATCCCCCCCGTCAGCACCGACGTGCGCAACACCGACGTGTCGGTCGCCAAGGCCACCACCACCGTCGGGCTCGACTACGGCGAACTCACGCTGGACAACGGCGAAAAGCTGCGCCTGTACGGCACGCCCGGCCAGATGCGCTTCGACTTCATGTGGCGCATCCTGGGGCGCGGCGCGCTCGGCCTGGTGATCCTGGTGGACAACAGCCGCCCCGACCCGCTGGCCGACCTGGACGTCTACCTCGAGGGCTTTGCCGAGCTGATCGCCAGGACCGCCTGCGTGGTCGCCGTGGGCCGCATGGAGGCGCACCCGCAGCCGGGCATCGACGCCTACGCCCGGCGCATCGAGGCCAAGGGCGTGCTGTGCCCCGTGCTGCCGGCCAACGTCACGGACGCGCGGCAGGTCGTCGAGTTGCTGGAGCTGCTGCTGCTCCAGCTCGAGACCTGAGCGCCTTCCCTCTCTCTGTCTGTGTCTTTTCATTCCTGAGCTGTCATGCAAATAACACCAAGAATCAAGCTCGCCGCCGAATCCGTCATCGACACGCTGATGCGCGAGATCAAGGGCGTGAAGGCCGTGGTGATCTCGACCGAGGACGGCCTGGAGCTCGCCGCGCGCGTCGAGAACACGGCGCAGGTGGCGCGCCTGTCGGCCATTGCCAGTTCGCTCGCGGCGCTGGGCGCCGTGGCCGGCGAGGAAAGCAACCTTGGCGACTGCGACAACGTGTCCATCGAGGCAACGCACGGCCACATCCTGATGCTGCAGGCGCGCCACCCCGAGCTCACGCTGATCGTGAGCGTGGTCACGGGCAAGGACGCGATCATCGGCCAGGTTTTGTACTTCGCGAAGCAGGCGACGCTGTCGCTGCAGCACGCCTGAGGGCCCGTCCCCGGCCGCATCGGTTCGACACCGGCAGCCGCCCACCTCTTCGCCCGGGTGGCTGCCGACTTTCAGGGGCGAGGGACTAGGAAAGATTCCGATGGCAAATATCAAGCAATCCATGGACGACCTGATGACCTGCGACGGCGCCCTGTGCGCGGCGCTGGTCGACTCGAGCAGCGGCATGATCCTGGGCCAGATCGGTTCGGGTGTCGACCTCGAGGTGGCGGCCGCGGGCAACACCGAGGTGGTCCGCGCCAAGATGCGCACCATGCGCGACCTGGGCTTGAACGATGTCATCGAAGACATCCTCATCACCCTCGGCAGGCAGTACCACATCATCCGGCCGATGCAGAAGAAGGAAGGCCTGTTCGTGTACCTCGTGCTGGACAAGGCCAAGTCGAACCTGGCGCTGGCACGCCGCAAGACGCTGGACGTGGAGCAGAACCTGGCGGTCTGAGGGCGCGCCCCGCATCGCCCCGCGCACGGTGGTGCGCGGCGCAATGTTCATGCAATGCTGATTCATAGCATCGCAGGTCTGGCGCGGGCGGCTTCGCACAACGGCCGTCCGCCATCTGGCACCCGACCCGGACCCGCGAACCCCCATGACATTCGACCCTGCAAGGCTGCCGCGCTATTCGACCGCGGGCGGCTCCCTGAGCCAATCGAACACCGCCTCCCCGCGCGCGCGCACGGCGCCGGCGCCTTCCGCGCGGCGCCTCGAACTGCTCGACGCACTGCGCGGCTTCGCGCTGTTCGGCGTGCTGCTGGTCAACCTGCGCAGCTTCTCGCTGTACGAGTTCATCACGCAGCCGCAGCGCGGCGCCCTGCCCTCGGCCGCGTGGGACCGCGCGATCGCGCTGGCGATGCAGCTGCTGGTCGACGCGAAGTCGATCACGCTTTTCACCCTGCTCTTCGGCGTGGGCTTTGCACTGCAGACCACCCGGCGTGCGAACAAGGCCGACGGCACGCGGCTCTACGTGCGGCGCATGGCGGTGCTGCTGGCCATCGGCCTCGTGCATGCGTACCTCTTCTGGTGGGGCGACATCCTGCGCTACTACGCGATGTTCGGCCTGCTGCTGCTCGCGTTCACCAAGCTGTCGACGCGCACGCTGGCCGTGCTCGGCGTGTGCGTGGCGGTGGTGCTGCCGGTGCTGCTGCAGCCGGTGGTGCCCGACCTGCTGCCGGCGCAGGCCAGCCGCCCGCAAGCAGCAGCGGCCGCCTGGACCGCTTTCGTCAGCGGCGACTGGGCGACGATGCTGCAAGGCAACCTGGCGCGCGACATGCGCATGCGCGTCGCCATCTGGTGGCTGCCGCTGTTCGTGCTCGGCCGGCTGCTGATCGGCATGGCCATCGGCCGCGCGGGCGTGCTGCAGGAATCGGTGGCCAAGCGGCGCTTCTGGGTCCGCCTGCTGCGCGCGAGCCTTGTCGTCAGCGTCGTCGCCTCCGTGCTGCCGGCCCTTGGAGACCACGACAGCACCGGCGCCGTGGGTAGCTGGCTGCAGGGCGGCATCGGCAGCATCGCGGCGCAACTGCTGCGCGAGGCGGCGCCGCTGGCGCAGGGCCTGTTCTACATGGCGGCCTTCGTGCTGCTGTTCCAGCGCGCCGCGTGGCGGCACTGGCTGCGCAAGCTGGCGCCGATGGGGCGCATGGCCCTGACCAACTACCTCGCGCAGACGCTGTTCGGCATCGGCCTGTTCTACGGCGTCGGGCTGGGCATCGGGCCGCAGTTCGGGCTGGTGGGCATCGCGGTGGCCGGCGTCGGGATCTTCGCGCTGCAGGCGCTGTTCAGCTGCTGGTGGCTGAGGCGTTTTCGCTTCGGGCCGGCCGAGTGGGTGTGGCGCAGCCTGGTCTACGGCAAGCCGCAGCCGATGCGGCTGCACGCTGCCGCTTGAACACAGGCCGCGCAGGCCGGCTGAACCCGGCCTGCCCCCTTCTTTCTTGCCCTCGCCTCAGGGCAGCGCCGTGATGCGGTCGGTGGCCGGCGGTGCGAGCGGGCTCTTGGCCTTGATGTAGGTCTCCAGCGCGTCCACGTCCTGGTCGCCGCCCAGCGTGTCCGTGCCCTGGTTGAACACGGTGAAGTTGTCGCCGCCGGTGGCCAGGAAGCTGTTCATCGTGACGCGGTAGCTGGCGGCGTCGACCATGGCCGTGCCGTTGAGCGCCATGTTCGTGATGCGCGAGCCCGCGGGCGCCGAGAGGCTGTAGCTGTAGCTCAGGCTGGCCGAAGGCAGCAGCACCTTGGGCGCGGCCACGGTGTTGGCGCCGCTGTTGAACTGCTGCTCCAGCACCGCCTTGATCTGCGCGCCCGTCATGGTCTTCACCACCAGGCTGTTGCCGAAGGGCTGCACCGCGAAGATCTGGCCGTAGGTCACGCTGCCGTCGCCGGCGGGCGCGAGGTCGGCGCGCACGCCGCCCGGGTTCATGAAGGCGATCTGCGCGGCGCCCTTGCCGGCCGGGCTGGTGGCCGCCAGTTGCGCGTCGGCGATCAGGTTGCCCAGCACGCTTTCCCTCGACGGGGTCTGCGTGCGCGTGGCCGTGGCGGTGAGCTGGCCCACCACGCGCTGCACCAGCGGCCCGGCAATGGCCAGGTACTGGCTGATGAGCGAGGCCACTTCCTGGTTCTTGCCGAACACAGGGTACTGGTCGGTCAGCGCCACGGTGGTGGCGCCGGCGGTGTAGGCCTCGCCTTGCACGATCATGTTGTCGGCGGCCTTGGCCGTGACCTTGCGCGTGCGCGTGTCGATGGTCAGGTTGATGTCGGTCAGCAGCGTGCCGTACTGGCCGGCGCTGGTCAGCAGGAAGGGCTTGGCCGGGTTGGTCTTGCCGTAGTCGCACACGTACGAGCGGTGCGTGTGGCCCGAGATCACGATGTCGACCGCGCTGTCGAGCTTGTTCAGGATCGGCAGGATGTCGCCGCTCAGGCCGGCGCAGCTCTTGTCGTTGTAGCCCACGGTGGTGGTGCCGCCCTCGTGGATCACCACCACCACGGCGTCGGCGCCCTGCGCCTTCAGCTGCGGAATGAGCGCGTTGGCGGTGTCGGCCTCGTCCTTGAAACTCAGGCCGGCCACGCCGGCGGGCGTGACGATGTTGGGCGTGCCCTTGAGCGTCATGCCGATGAACGCCACCTTCACCGTGGCACCGTCCTTGGTGAAGCTCTTCATGCCGGTGGCGGGGAACAGCGTGTTGCCGTCGCCCTTCACCGTGTTGGCCGCCAGGAAGCCGAAGTTCGCGCCCGGAAAGCTCTTGTTCACGCGGCAGGGCTCCAGCGCGGTGTTCTTCGCGCAGCCGCCGTTCTTCATGCGCAGCAGTTCGGTCTGGCCCTTGTCGAACTCGTGGTTGCCGACGGCGTTGAAGTCGATCTTCATCGCGTTCACGGCCTCGATGGTCGACTCGTCGAGAAACAGCGCCGACACCAGCGGCGACGCGCCGATCATGTCGCCGGCCGAGACCACGGCGTTGTTCGGGTTCTTTTCCTTCAGCGAGGCAATGGCCGAGGCCAGGTAGGCCGCGCCGCCGGCCGGCACCGGCACCGTGCCGCCGCCCTTGGCGGGCGCGGTGATCGACAGCTTCGGCGGCTCGAGGTTGCCGTGCAGGTCATTGAAGGCGATGAGCTTGACGTCCATCGTGGCGGGCACGGGCGGATTGGACGCCGCGGGGGGCGGCAGCGGCACGAAGCCGCTCGCATTGTTGTTGTTGCTGCCGCCGCAGGCGGTGAGCGTGGCCAGGACGACGCCCGCCGCGGCGAGCTGCTTCAGTGATGGATGCATGAACCTCTCCTCTGTTTTGGAATGAGGCGGATGCTGGCCACGGCGCATGACGAAGGCGTGAACCCCTTCGCTGCCTGGGGACGCTCGGCTCAGGGCAACTGGACGAGGCGCATGGGAACGTCGGCACCGAAGGCCGCCTGCAGCAGCGCCCTGGCCTGCGCGCTGCGGGCGTCGGTGAGCGACTGCACCGCGAGCCATCCCTCGGCCGGGCGGCGCTGCAGGTGCCAGCCCTCTTGCCCCAGGCGGATGAGTTGCGCGAGCGCCGCGGGGTCGGCCACGGTCAGCGCCGTGGGCGTGATGTCGAGCCAGTCGGTCACCTGGTCGGCCTCGCCGCCCAGGCGCGCGGCGGCGCCTTCGGCCAGCGCGCGCTGCGTGGCCGCGTCGCGCACCGTTCCCTGCAGCACGATGCCGCCGCCATGCCAGCGGATCTCCAGCGCGGCGGCGGACGTGGCCTCGCTCACTGTCGCCACTTGCCGGCTTGCCGGCCTCCACGCGACGGCAAAGGCGATCGCCAACAGGCAGGCAAGCGACGCCGCGAGGATCTGGAGTGTCTTCATCACGCGAAGCGTGCCACGCGGCGCATGACGGCTGTGTGACCGGCGGGCCGAAAACGGCGGGCAGGCCTACACAAATCGCCGCAGCCCGATGACCCCGCTGTCGCGCGGGGGCTGTAAGCTGGCAACTCCGACACCCTACCCCGAACCCCGAGGAACGTACCCATGCCAGCGAACGCGAAAGTGACCGGAGATGTCGAATACAGGGCCGGCGACGGCCCCCTGATCCTGATCCCCCTGGGCCCAATCGAGGTTCAGCTGGCGCCCGACAGCGCGGTGCTGAGCTGGGGCGACGGCGGGAGCGCACAGACCACGGCGATCCCGCTCTCCGAATACCAGCGCTACCTGAGCGAAGGTGTGATCCAACCCGATTGAGCCTGCACGAAGGCAGCGCCCAACAAAAAAAGGCCCGGAAGGGCCTTTTTTTGTTGGCATCCGCGGCACGGGGCCGCGGCGATGCGCACTACTTACTTCTTCTTGGCGGCCACGGCCTTCTTGGCGGGAGCGGCAGCCTTCTTGGCGGCGGCAGGCTTTGCAGCCGGCTTGGCGGCCACGGCCTTGTCGGCCTTGCGCTTGGCAGCCTTCGGGTCCACGGCGGCCTTGAAGGCGGCGCCCGGCACGAACTTCGGCACCTTCTGTGCGGCGATCTTGATCTTGGTGCCGGCGCTGGGGTTGAAGCCCGAGCGTGCGGCGCGCGCCACTTGCTTGAAAGTACCGAAGCCGACGATCTGCACGGGATCGTCCTTCTTCACTGCGGCGACGATCGAGGTGGTGATGGTCTCGAGGACGCGCGCGGCTTCAGCCTTGCTGAGGTTGTGGGCGGTAGCGATTTTTTCGACGAGTTCGATGCGGTTCAACTGAGTTCCTAATGAGTTAATTTCGCCATGTTGCCTATGGCGGCGCAGCAACGAATGCAAGCTGCAAGCGGGGCGAAGTTTATTCGACTGCGAGAGGGCCTATGTAACGTGGTCGCATAAAGTGGCATCGAAGCACTGCGATCAGAGGGAACGGGCCCTTCGTTTCGAGGGTTTTTCTCCTCGACCAGGCATCGCCTTTCACACTTCGAAGTCAAGCAAAGCGATACCGAGTTAAGGCATGCATCAAAGTTGGGATGGTGGGCAACGCACTCTCGATCGTTGACGCGATCGATTGCAGCGCTAGAACGCTGCTTGCGTACCGAAAAGTGCGGAGGAGACTGAGCTGCCGTTCGTGCCGTGCAGACACGCGCGGATGCCAGAAAGACAAAAGGGTTAGCAGACTTGCATCTGCTAACCCTCGTCGGAACTGGCGGAGTGGACGGGACTCGAACCCGCGACCCCCGGCGTGACAGGCCGGTATTCTAACCAACTGAACTACCACTCCTGGTAGACAACGTTCGCTCGTTTTACGGAGCCAAGTGTTGACCACTTGTGCCGGCTTCACTTGCGTGAAACTGGCGACCCTACGGGGATTCGAACCCCGGTAGCCACCGTGAAAGGGTGGTGTCCTAGGCCTCTAGACGATAGGGTCAAAACCTTAGGAACCGTGCTGCGATCAGCACTTATCTTCTAACTCTCTCGACACTTAATGGTGGAGGTAAACGGGATCGAACCGATGACCTCTTGCATGCCATGCAAGCGCTCTCCCAGCTGAGCTATACCCCCGTGTGGGTGTCGAGCCTCGAATTATAGCCCGTTTTTTCAGGCCTTTTTCAATCTTTCGATAACTTTTTCTTTCGAAAAGATCTCGAGGACTGAATCGAGGGACGGTGTCTGCGATGTTCCCATCACAAGCACACGTACTGGCATCGCTAACACTGGCATTTTCATGCTGTGTGCTGCGAGCACTTCCTTGATCATAACTGCAATTGAGGCCTTATCCCAGGTCACTGTCATCAATTTTTCAACGAGTGTTGAAATTGCTGGCTTAACGGCCTCGGTGATGTGCTGTGCGCGGTCGGCATCGCTGATGGTGATGTCCCCATAGAAGGCCTCTGCCCATTGGGCAAGTGCCACCGTGGTGTCGCAGCGATCTTTGAAAAGCGCGCAGATTGCGGGCAAACGTTCGTCCGCAACGACGCCCTTCTTCTGTAGCTGCGCCGCAACGAGCGGTGCAAGTTCTTCGCCGCTCTTGGCCTTGATGTATTGCGCGTTCACCCAGGCGAGCTTGGCCGCGTCCCACTGGGCGGGGCTCTTCGACAGATGCGTGCCGTCGAACCAGCTCACCATCTGCTCGCGCGTGAACAGTTCGTCGTCGCCGTGGCTCCAGCCCAGGCGCGCGAGATAGTTGAGCATGGCCTCGGGCAGGTAGCCGTTTTCTTCGTAGGCCGTGACGCTCACCGCGCCGCGGCGCTTCGACAGCTTCTGGCCGTCGTCGCCGAGGATGACGGGCACATGGCCGAACTGGGGCAGCGGCGCACCCAGCGCGCGGAAGATGTTGATCTGCCACGGCGTGTTGTTGATGTGTTCGTCGCCGCGGAACACGTGCGTGATGGCCATGTCCCAGTCGTCGACCACCACCGCGAAGTTGTAGGTGGGCACACCGTCGGGCCGCAGGATGATCAGGTCGTCGATCTCGCGGTTGTTGATGGTGATCTCGCCCTTGACGAGGTCGTTCCAGGTCACGTCGCCTTCGGGCGGGTTGCAAAAGCGCACCACGGGCGGCACGCCTTCGGGCACGGGCGGCAGCACCTTGCCGGGCTCGGGGCGCCAGCGGCGGTCGTACAGCGTTTTCTCGCCGCGCGCGCGTTGCGCCTCGCGCATCTCGTCGAGCTCGGCGGGCGTGCAATAGCAGTGGTAGGCCGTGCCGGCCGCGAGCATCTGCGCGATCACTTCGCGGTAGCGCTCCAGGCGCTGCATCTGGTAGATCGGGCCCTCGTCGTAGTCCAGGCCGAGCCAGTGCATCGACGCCAGGATCTGGTCGGTCGAGTCCTGCGTGGAGCGAGCCACGTCGGTGTCTTCGATGCGCAGCACGAACTCGCCGCCGTAGTGGCGTGCGTAGGCCCACGAATAGAGCGCGGTGCGGGCCGTGCCCAGGTGAAGAAAGCCCGTGGGGGACGGTGCGATGCGGGTGCGTACTTTGCCGGTCATTTTTTTATGCTGGATTCAGGGTGCCGAGGCCGCGCGCGAGGTCGGCCTTGATGTCTTCGACGTGCTCCAGGCCGACCGCCAGGCGGATCAGCCCCTGGCTGATGCCTGCGGCCTGGCGCTGCGCTTCGGTCAGGCGGCCGTGCGAGGTGGTGCCGGGGTGCGTGATGATGGTCTTCACGTCGCCCAGGTTGGTGGCGACGCTCACCACGCGCGTGCTGTTGATGACGTGGAACGCGTTGGCGCGCGCGGTTTCGGGCGTGTCGCCGACCACGTCGAACGACACCACCGCACCGCCCTGCCCCGACTGCTGCCGCATGGCCAGTTCGTGCTGTGCATGCGACGGCAGGCCCGGGTAGTACACGCGTGCGATGCCCGCTTGCTTTTCAAGCCACTGCGCCACCTCGAGCGCGTTGGCGCAGTGCGCCTTCATGCGCACGCCCAGTGTCTCGATGCCCTTGAGCACCACCCACGCATTGAACGGCGCCAGCGCCATGCCGGCGGTGCGCACGATGGGGCCGAACACGTCGACGATGAGTTTCGAGGGGCCGCAGATCGCGCCTGCCATCACGCGGCCCTGGCCGTCCAGGTGCTTGGTGCCCGAGTGAATGACGAGGTCGGCGCCCAGCTCGGCCGGGCGCTGCAGGATCGGCGTGCAGAAGCAGTTGTCGACCGCCAGCAAGGCGCCGGCCGCATGCGCCACGTCGGCCAGCGCGCGGATGTCGCAGACCTCGGTCAGCGGGTTGGTCGGCGTTTCGGCGAACAGCAGCTTGGTGTTGGGCTTGACGGCCGCGCGCCACTCGGCCACGTCGGTCTGCGAGACGAAGGTGGTCTCGACGCCGAACTTGCCGAACTCCTTGCCGAACAGGTTCAGCGTGGAGCCGAACACCGAGCGCGAGCAGATCACGTGGTCGCCGGCCTTCAGCAGGCCCATGCACATCATGAGAATGGCGCCCATGCCGGTCGACGCGCCGATGGCCGCCTCGGTGCCTTCGAGCGCCGCGATGCGCTGCTCGAAGCTGGTCACCGTCGGGTTCGAGGTGCGCGAATACGTGAAGCCGGGCTCGGTGCCCGCGAAGCGCCGCATCGAGGTCTCGGCGTCGGGCTGCACGAAGCCGCTGGTCAGGAACAGCGCATCGGAATGCTCGCCGTACTGGCTCGGCGCAAGGCCGGTGCGCAGCGCGAGCGTTTCGGGATGCAGGCCGGGCGGCAGGGGGCGTTCGTCGTCGGTCACGTCGTCGGCTCTGGTTTATTCGCTGTGGTTGGGAAGCGCGAGGCGCGAAGAGTCTTCTTCGGTCTCTTCGATGCGCGGCCGGTTGCCGTTCATGCGCGAGATGGCCTCGGTGTCGATGTCGCCGGTCACGTACACGCCGTCGAAGCACGAGGCGTCGAAGCCGTCGAGCTTGCCGTTGAGCGAGCCGATGGCGCGCTTCATGGCGTCCACGTCCTGGTAGATCAGCGCGTCGCAGCCGATGAGCTGGCGGATTTCTTCGATGGTGCGGTCATGCGCCACCAACTCGCCCTTGGTCGGCATGTCGATGCCGTAGACGTTGGGGTAGCGCACCGGCGGCGCGGCGCTGGCCAGGTAGACCTTGCGGGCGCCGGCGTCGCGCGCCATCTGCACGATTTCCTGGCTGGTGGTGCCGCGCACGATGGAGTCGTCGACCAGCAGCACGTTGCGGCCCTTGAACTCGCTGGCGATCACGTTGAGCTTCTGGCGCACCGACTTCTTGCGCACGCCCTGCCCCGGCATGATGAAGGTGCGGCCCACGTAGCGGTTCTTCACGAAGCCTTCGCGGTAGGGCACGCCCAGCAGGTGCGCGAGCTGCGTGGCGCTCGGGCGGCTGGATTCGGGAATCGGGATGATCACGTCGATCTGGTTCGGCGGCACGGTCGAGACCACGCGCTTGGCCAGCGTTTCGCCCAGGTTCAGGCGCGCCTGGTAGACCGAGATGCCGTCGAGCACCGAGTCCGGACGCGCCAGGTACACGAACTCGAAGATGCAGGGGTTGAGCGACGGCGCTTCGGCGCACTGCATCGAATGCACCTTGCCTTCGAGGTCGATGAACACGGCTTCGCCCGGCGCGATGTCGCGCTCGAACACATGGCCCGAACCTTCGAGCGCCACCGATTCGCTGGCCACCATCACGGCGCCGTCGGCGCTGCGGCCCATGCACAGCGGGCGGATGCCGTAGGGGTCGCGGAAGGCCAGCAGGCCGTGGCCAGCGATGAGCGACACCACGGCATACGAGCCGCGCAGGCGCTTGTGCATGTTCTTCACGGCGGCGAACACTTCGGCCGGGTGCAGCGGCACGCCGCGCGACGAGCGCTCCAGTTCGTGCGCCAGCACGTTGAGCAGCACTTCGGAGTCGCTCTCGGTGTTGGTGTGGCGGTGGTCGGTGGAGAACAGCTCCGAACGCAGCGCGTGCGCGTTGGTCAGGTTGCCGTTGTGCACGAGCACGATGCCGAACGGCGCGTTCACGTAGAAGGGCTGGGCCTCTTCCTCGCTGTAGGCGTTGCCGGCGGTCGGGTAGCGCACCTGGCCCAGGCCGACGTTGCCCGGCAGCGCGCGCATGTTGCGCGTGCGGAACACGTCGCGCACCATGCCCTTGGCCTTGTGCATGAAGAACTTGCGTTCGAGCAGGGTGACGATGCCGGCGGCGTCCTGGCCGCGATGCTGCAGGAGCAGCAGCGCGTCATAGAGCAGCTGGTTGACGGGTGCGTTGCTGACAACGCCGACGATTCCACACATGGGACGATTCCTTCCAGCCTCAGGGCAGGTAGCTTGCCAACTTTTCAGGCAGCGAGGGCTTGAGGCCCTGCAATGCCGCATCGAGAACAACGGCGCTGCGCGATTCCTGCCACCAGGCACTGTCGCTCAACACCAGCAAATGAACAACGACCGCCAGCACGAGCAGGGCCACCGCCCCCCGTGCCGCTCCGAACGCTGCTCCCAAAATTCGGTCCACCGGCCGCAGCCCCACGACCGTGATCAGCTTGCGCGTGAGCGAGGCCACCAGGCCCACGCCGAACGCCACCGCCACGAACACCAGCACGAAGGCCAGCGGATAGCGCCACGCGGCCTGCGGGTCGCCGAACGGCAGCCACGCCGCCACGCCCGACGCCAGCCACTGGGCGGCAATGAAGGCGGCCACCCAGCCGATCAGCGAGATCACCTCGAACACCAGCCCGCGCATCAGGCCGAGCAGCATCGACACCACGATGAGCGCGACGGCGATCCAGTCGAGCAGGGCCACGGCAACCGGCGAACGTGCTTACAACGTGAGGATCGCGGCCGACAAAGACAAGCCCTTGACCTTCTCGGCGGCGCGGTCGGCCTCGGCACGCGAGCTGAAGGGACCGACACGCACACGCGTGCGTTCGCCGTCGGCCGTCTTCGCGACGTGCACATAGGTCTTCAGGCCGGCCCGCTCGAGCTTCTGGCGCACTTCGCGCGCCTTGTCGGCATCGGCGAACGCGCCGACCTGCACCACGAAGCGGCCAGCGGCTTCGTCGGCCGCGGCCGGCTTGGGCGTGGCGGCAGCGGCCGTGATGGGCTTGCCTTCGAGCAGCGCGCGGGCGCGGGCACCGTCGTCGACCGCGGCCGGCTTGGGCTTGGCCTCGGGCTTGGGTTCCGGCTTCGGCTTGGGCTCGGGTTTGGGTTCGGGCTTGTGCTCGACGGGCTTCGGCTCGGGCTTGGGTTCCGGCTTCGGCTCTGGCTTGGGCTCGGGCTTGGGCTCCGGTTTGCGTTCGGGCGCGGCGGCGGGCGGCGGCGTGCTGGCGGCCGGCTTGCCGGGGTCGATCTCGGTGCCGTCGGCGGTCTCGGTGATCATGCCGCCGGCCGAAGAGGTCGAAGAGGCCGAAGCGACGCGCGAGCTGCTGTCGGGGGCCGAGCTGCTGGTGGCCGGCACGGGCAGCGGCTTGACCTTGTTGCGGTCGGGAATCTCGATGGGGATGTCGACCGACACCGGGCGCGGCTGCGTGTCGAACAGCAGCGGAAAGCCGATGACGCCCAGCAGCACCAGCACCGCCGCGCCGAGCAGCCGGTGGCGCGCACGCCGACGCATGGTTTCGACACTTTCCGCCGGCGCGGCGGCGGGGGCGCTGCGTCCTTCGTTGCCTTGCGGGCCGCGCGTGCGGAACTTGAAAAACGCCATGAAGTTCGATCCCTGAAGGAGTGCAGCGAAGTGGTGCCCGATGGTGCCGGAGGGTGTGTGGACAGCCCGGCGATCAGCCGCCTGGCAGCAGGTGTTTGGCTTGCAGCCGGGGGGTGCCGTTTTCGAGCACGCCACCCACGGTGAAGAACGATCCGAAGACGACGATTCTATCAGCGGGCCCTGCCTGCTCGATGGCTGCGCGCAACGCTTCCATCGGGCCTGCGTGCACGCTGCCCGAAGCGTCGGTACGGGTGTTCTGCGCCTGCCAGGCGGCCAGCAGGTCGGCCGCTTTCGCGGCGCGCGGCGTGGGCAGGTCGGTGAAGTACCAGCGGTCGATCATCGGGCCGATGCGCGCGAGGATCGGCGCCAGGTCCTTGTCGGCCATGACACCGAACACGCCGTGCGTGGTCGGGTAGAAGCCCATCGCGTCGAGGTTCTCGGCCAGCGCGGCCACGGCATGGGCGTTGTGCGCCACGTCGAGCACCAGCGCGGGCTCGCCCGGCACGATCTGGAAGCGGCCCGGCAGCTCGACCATGGCCAGCCCGTTGCGCACGGCCTGCGCCGTGATCGGCAGTTGCGGGCGCAGCGCCTCGAGCGCCGCGAGCACGCCCGCCGCGTTGATGAGCTGGTTGGCGCCGCGCAGCGCCGGATACGCCAGTCCGCTGTAGCGCCGCCCACGCCCCGACCAGCCCCACTGCTGCTTGTCGCCCGACACGTTGAAGTCGGCGCCGAAGCGCCACAGGTCGGCGCCGATGGCCGCTGCGTGGTCGATCACGCTTTGCGGCGGCATCGGGTCGCTCACGATGGCGGGCTTGCCCGGGCGCAGGATGCCGGCCTTCTCGAAGCCGATGCTCTCGCGGTCGGGGCCCAGGTATTCCATGTGGTCCAGGTCGATGCTGGTGATGACCGCGCAGTCGGTGTCGATGATGTTCACCGCGTCCAGCCGCCCGCCCAGGCCCACTTCGAGGATCGCGACGTCGGGCTTTTCCTCGGTCATGCAGTGCAGGATGCCGAGCGTGGTGAACTCGAAGTAGGTCAGCGGCAGGTCGCCGCGCGCCTTTTCCACCACTTCGAAGCTTGCTATCAGTTTCGAAGCATCGACCGATTCGCCCTTGAGCCGAAGCCGCTCCTCGAAGCGCACCAGGTGGGGCGAGGTGAAGACCGCCGTGCGGTAGCCCGCGTGCGTGAGGATCGACTCGAGCATGGCGCAGGTCGAGCCCTTGCCGTTGGTGCCCGCCACCGTGATGACGGGGCAGCCGAAGCGCAGGCCGAGGCGCTGGGCCATCTCCTTGGCGCGTTCGAGCCCGAGCTCGATGTTCTTGGGATGGAGTTGCTCGGCGCGCGCGAGCCAGTCGTTAAGGGTTTCCATGGAGGCCGGGATTGTCGCCGACCCGCGGGCCGGGGCATCATCGCGGCCATGACAACCCTATACGGCATTCCGAACTGCGACACCGTCAAGCGCGCCCGCGCCTGGCTCGACGAACATGGCGTGGCCTACGCCTTCCACGATTTCAAGAAGCAAGGCGTGCCCGAAGCCGCGCTCGACCAGTGGCTCAAGCAGCCGGGCTGGGAGGCCCTGGTCAACCGCAAGGGCACCACCTGGCGCAAGCTGGACGAAGCCACGCGCGAAGGCGTGACCGACGCCGCCTCCGCCCGCCCGGTGCTGCTGGCCAATGCCAGCCTGATCAAGCGCCCGGTGGTCGACTGGGGCCCGAAGAAGCCCGTGACCACGGGCTTCAACGCCGAGGCCTGGGCGGCTGTGAACGCCGTGTAAATGCCGGAACCCGGCCGAACGGGCAACGTCCAACCAGCCTATCGAACGCCGCGCCGCAGCCACCGGTTGCCGCGCGCCACGTTCCCAATGCAGGAGCTTCGACCATGAACAGACACGCTTTTCGCACCCTTGCCGGCCTCTCGGTCGCGGGCGCCCTTGTCGGCGGTGCCGGCCTCGCGCAGGCGCAGCAGCAAGCCTTCGGACGGGTCGTTTCCGCCGTGCCGGTGCACGAAACGACCGGCAACGTGATTTACAACGTCACCTACGAATACAACGGGCGCCAGTACACCACCCGCATGGACACCCGGCCCGGCGCGACCATCCCGATCCAGGCCGGCACCTACGGCGTGACGACTTCGCCCGTGGCGCCGCAGTCGCAGGTGCAGGCCTATCCCGTCGAGGCCAACAACGGCGGCGCACAGGCCTACGCCCAGGCCGGCGGCTCGCCCTGGGACAACGTGGTGCCCGAGCCCGGCGTGGTGGTCGGCGCGGGCGGCCCGCCGCCGGTCTATGTGCAGCCGGCCCCGGTCTACGCGGCGCCGGTGTATGTCGATCCCGGCTACGCCTACGGTTACCCCTATGTCTATCCGCCGGTCGGCATTTCGCTGAACCTGGGCTACTCGCGCGGCTGGGGCGGCGGCTATTACCGCGGCGGCTACGGCTATCGCGGCTACGGCGGTTTCCGCGGCGGCTGGCACCGCTGAGCGACGGGGGTGCGTCGACCCCCTAAAATCGAGGACTTTCCAACCCTTGACGGGTGCGCCGCTGGTGCGGTGCGTCCTCGATTCGCCGACCGCTCCCGCGCCGGCGCCACCCAATGACGACGACTACCGACACAATCAACAGCGCCGCAGTGGCCACCAAGGCCAATGTGTACTTCGACGGCAAGTGCGTGAGCCACAACCTCACGCTCGCGGACGGCACCAAGAAATCGGTCGGCGTGATCCTGCCGTCGACCCTCACCTTCAACACCGGCGCCCCTGAAATCATGGAAGGCACCGGCGGCAGCTGCGAATACCAGCTCGCGGGCACCAGCGAATGGATCGCCTCGGGCCCCGGCCAGAAGTTCAACGTGCCCGGCAACTCCAGCTTCCAGATCCGCGTGAGCGCCGAGCCTTACAGCTACATCTGCCACTTCGGCTGAGCCGCGACCTTCAACCAGACCCCCAGACATGTCGACCATTCTCCAAAACGTACCCGCCGGCCAGAAGGTCGGCATCGCCTTCTCGGGCGGCCTGGACACCAGCGCGGCGCTGCACTGGATGCGCAACAAGGGTGCGATTCCCTACGCCTACACCGCCAACCTCGGCCAGCCCGACGAGCCCGACTACGACGAGATCCCGCGCAAGGCGATGCTCTACGGCGCCGAGAACGCCCGCCTGATCGACTGCCGCGCGCAGCTGGCCAACGAAGGCATCGCCGCCCTGCAGGCCGGCGCCTTCCACGTGACCACCGCCGGCGTGACCTACTTCAACACCACGCCGCTGGGCCGCGCGGTGACCGGCACGATGCTGGTGTCGGCCATGAAGGAAGACGACGTCCACATCTGGGGCGACGGCAGCACCTACAAGGGCAACGACATCGAGCGCTTCTACCGCTACGGCCTGCTGACCAACCCCAACCTGAAGATCTACAAGCCCTGGCTCGACCAGGTCTTCATCGACGAGCTGGGCGGCCGCAAGGAGATGTCGGAGTTCATGCAGAAGGCCGGCTTCGCCTACAAGATGTCCAGCGAGAAGGCCTATTCGACCGACTCCAACATGCTCGGCGCCACGCACGAAGCCAAGGACCTGGAGCACCTGAACAGCGGCATCCAGATCGTGCAGCCCATCATGGGCGTGGCGTTCTGGAAGGACGAAGTCGAAGTCAAGCGCGAGACCGTTTCGGTGCGCTTCGAAGAAGGCGTGCCCGTTGCGCTGAACGGCGTGCGCTATGCCAACCTGGTCGAGCTGATCCTCGAAGCCAACCGCATCGGCGGCCGCCACGGCCTGGGCATGAGCGACCAGATCGAGAACCGCATCATCGAAGCCAAGAGCCGCGGCATCTACGAAGCCCCCGGCCTGGCGCTGCTGTTCATTGCCTACGAGCGCCTGGTCACCGGCATTCACAACGAAGACACCATCGAGCAGTACCGCGACAACGGCCGCCGCCTGGGCCGCCTGCTGTACCAGGGCCGCTGGTTCGACCCGCAAGCCATCATGCTGCGCGAGACGGCACAGCGCTGGGTGGCGCGCGCCATCACCGGCGAAGTGACGGTCGAGCTGCGCCGCGGCAACGACTATTCGATCCTGAACACCGAATCGGCCAACCTCACGTACAAGCCCGAGCGCCTGAGCATGGAAAAGGTCGAAGGCGCGTTCACGCCGCTGGACCGCATCGGCCAGCTGACGATGCGCAACCTGGACATCGTCGACACGCGCGAGAAGCTGGCGATCTACACGCAGGTCGGCCTGTTGTCGTCGAGCGAAGGCGCCTCGCTGCCGAAGCTGGCGAACGACGGCGACGCGAGCTGATCGATCGTACGCCCGCCTCCTCGCCGGAGGCGGAAACGACAACGGGCCCCTCGCAGTCTGTGTAAATAGTCTGCCGGTCGCTTAGATCGAGATGCCCCGCAAGAGCGGGGCATTTTTCTTTGGGTCGAGCGAATGCAAGAAGGGCCTCAGCCCTGCAGCGCCCGGAGCATCCAGGGCGCG